>ERZ779622.169-NODE-169-length-44620-cov-8.026815_pt1 | contig 44620 bp, 49 predicted proteins | sample MGYA00514188_ERZ779622 | MGnify/ENA primary metagenome ERZ779622 (study PRJEB29562, sample SAMEA4376702) | mouse gut metagenome | isolation source: Cecum | study: EMG produced TPA metagenomics assembly of the A DSS colitis mouse model was used to assess the... | reverse complement strand
TCAAGCAGGCATTGAATTATTTGTGTCGCTGATTCAGGCATTGCCGGAAATCATTGCAACGATTGTCGGGGCAATCCCGCAGATTTTGGCCGGACTGCTGACCGCCTTAACAAACAGTATACCGCAGATCATTCAAGCGGGCATTGAATTGTTTGTGTCGCTGATTCAGGCATTGCCGGAAATCATTACAACCGTTGTTACCGCAATACCGCAAATTGTTTCTTCGCTGGTGACAGCCCTAACAAACAGCATACCGCAGATTATTCAAGCGGGCATTGAATTATTTGTGTCGCTGATTCAGGCATTGCCGGAAATCATTACAACCGTTGTCGCGGCTATACCGCAAATAATCACTTCTCTTGTAACGGCTTTGGTTGGAAGTATACCGCAGATCGTACAAGCAGGCGTGCAACTGTTCGTTTCGCTGATAAAAAATCTTCCGACAATCATTGTTGAAATCGTGAAGGCCGTGCCGCAGATTGTAACGGGCATTGTGCAGGCATTTTCTAACCTACGCGGGGAGCTTATCAACGCGGGCGGCAATCTGCTTCGCGGGTTGTGGGAAGGTATCAGCGGGGCGGCGGGCTGGTTGTGGCAACAGGTGTCCGGCTGGGCTTCTAACCTTGTATCGAACATAAAGGGGTTTTTTGGCATTCACTCCCCTTCCACCGTATTTGCGGAAATCGGTTCGTATATGGGCGAAGGCGTAGGCGTGGGCTTTGGTGACAGCATGGGCGGCGTTTCTTCTGAAATGACCGCCGCAATGGGTGGCGCGGGGGAAATGACCGCCGCCGAAGCGGTGCGTTCGGTGAACGACGGCATTATATCCAACGTGGCCGCGCTGGACGGCGCGGTAACGGCCATTGTGCAACAGGTAGTAGCCGGAATGACGGCGCAGGCTGGACAATTCGGGCAAATAGGCGTAGATATGGCCGCCCGCATTTCCGAAGGCATAATAAACGGGCTGGGCAGTATAACGGGCAAGATGGCCGAAGTAATACAATCCGTTATTACGGCCTTCACCGCACAGCACGGAAGGCTGACAACGGAAGGCGTAGAAATGGACAAGGCCATAGCGTCCGGCATGGTGCAGGGTATACCGGAAATCACGGGCAAAATGTCGCAGATCGTTCAATCCATTGTCACAACATTAAACGGCTTCACGTCGCAGTTTACGGCGGCGGGGGAAAACATGGTGCGCGGCATTTGGCAGGGCTTTCAAAATATGTCCGGCTGGCTGGAAAGCAATGTGCGTTCTATGATGAGGCGTATTGTTGCCGCCGTGGAAGCAGAAATGCAGATCAATTCCCCGTCGAAGGTATTTGCAGGAATTGGCGCATACATGGCCGAAGGTTTAGGGCAAGGCTTTGCCCGCGAAATGCGGGACGTTGAAAAGACGATCCGCACGGCCACGGCTTCCAGCGTGCCGGAAGTGAAACAGCCTTCCGGCAGGGTGAACCGCAATGAGCGGGGCGGCGGCGTTCAGGTGGTGCAAAACATCTATGCCAATGAAACGAGCTATGCACAGCAACAGCGGGAGGCCGCAAAGCAATTCCGCATGATCGCGCGGGAGGTAATGGCGTAATGGCAAGGAAGATCGAAATACTGACATATACGAATGAGCGTGGGGAAAGCGTAGCCTTTTCCCACGCTTCCGTTTACCACACGAACAGCGTTAGCGGCCTTTCTGACGTTCGCAACGCAATTTACAGCATAAACAGCATGGGGCAGGACGGCGACACCTATTTAGGCAACCGCATAGAAAGCCGCGAAATTGAGATTGTGGGCAGTATCAAGGAGCGGAACAAGGATCAAATGCGGGAATACCGCCGCAGGCTGAACCGCGTTCTAAACCCGCAGTACGCCGCCACGCTGACATATCAGTACGGCGATTTTGTGCGGGTGATTGATTGCAAGGTTGACAACGCGCCCGTGTTCACGCGCAAGGCCATTTTTCAGGACTTCACAATACAGCTTCTTTGCCTTAATCCGTTTTGGAGGAAGGAGAGCAAGACGCGGGACGATATAGCAACGTGGATCGGCGGGCTGGAATTCCCCGTTGAGATCGTGCCGGGGTGGGAAATTGGGTATAGGCAACCTTCCTTGATCGTGAACGTGTATAACGACGGGGACGTGCAGGCCGGAATACGCGTGGAGTTCCGCGCGCTGGGCATGGTGACAAACCCCGCCCTTTTGAACGTGGACACGCAAGAATTCATCAAGCTAAATTACACGATGGAAGCAGGCGACACGCTGACCGTTTCCACGGGCTACGGGGAAAAAGAAGTAACCTTGAAGCACGGCGGCATTGTAACGGACGCGTTCCGCTATCTGGACGTGGACAGTTCATATTTGCAACTTTCTGTTGGGGATAACCTTTTCAGATATTCCGCAGAAGGAAACCTTGAAAATCTGGAAGTGTCCATATACCACGATGATCTATATTTGGGGGTGTGAGGCGTGGAGCTTTACATATATGACCGAAACATGATCCTTCAAGGGGTGATTGACGAAATTTCTTCCCTTATCTGGACGCGGCGGTATTGGGCGGCAGGGGAATTCAAGTTGCTTGTGCCGTTCACAGATCGGCACGTTGCCCTTCTGGTAAAAAACCGCCTGATTATGAAGCGCGGGGACATGGAGGCCGCAGAAATACGCTATGTGAACATAAGCAAGAATTCGCAGGGCCTTGAAGAAATCGAAGTGCAGGGCAAATTTATCACGCAATGGATCGGAAAACGCATTGTGCGCGATCAGATCACGGCAACGAGCGGGACGCAGGATATTCTATACCGGATCGTCCGTGAAAATATCATTTCCCCGCGGGTTGCCGCCCGCCGCATTCCGAATATTCTTCTTGACCCGCTGGACGTGGACACAGGAAGCGGCAGGATCAACTACACGTCCGAAGCCTTCATAAATGCGCTTCTGGCCGTGGAAACGGCGGCGAAAGCGGCAAAGCTGGGCTTCCGTTCCCGTTCTGATGTGCGCACGGGCAAGCACTATTTCAGCGTCTACGCTGGCCGCAACCTGACCGCGGATCAGACGGAAAACCCGCCTTGTATCTTTTCGCAGGAATTCGACAACATCACAGAGCAGGAATACACAAACAGCGTTGAAAACCTGAAAACAACCGCCTATGTAGGCGGCGAAGAGGTAGAACCGCGGGTTGTGGCCGAAGTAGGCGGCGGCGCGTCCGGCCTTGACCGTGAAGAAATCTTTGTGAATGCAACGGACATTACGAAGGTTTACACGGACAGCGCGCAAACGGAGATCACGCGCACGGACGCGGAATATTTGGCGTGCCTCTTGGAGCGGGGCGCGTCGGAGCTGGAACAATACGCCGAAACATTGAGCTTTTCCAGCAAGATCAACACGCACGCAAACCTGAAATACCGCGAAGATTACGACTTAGGCGACAGGGTGACGTGCGTAAATAAACGCTGGGGTATCAAGATCAACGTTCGTATTACCGAAGTGTCCGAAACATACCAACAGAACATTGAGGAAATCGACATTACTTTTGGTGAGAGCTTGCCCGCCCTGCTTACACAGATACGGCAAATTGCAAAGTAAAGGGGTGAAAACATGGAAAAATCAAGTTTTTTCAATTCCGTTTCCCATGATCGTGTATACCGCGCGGAAGAGTGGGCCGAATACTTCGCTTCATTTATCGGCAACGGCGTGTTCCCCGTTCCGTCAAACAATCTTCAAGTGGTGGCGGGTTCTGGAATGGTTGTGACCGTGAAGGCGGGCAAAGCGTGGATCAACGGTTATTTCTATTACAACACGGGCGATCTTTCCCTTACGCTTCCGGTTGCGGACGGCGTGTTGAACCGGATTGACCGAATTGTTGTGCGCTGGGACTTAACGGAACGGCTGATTTCCGTTGTGGTGAAGTCTTCCACGCCTTCCGCGTCGCCCACGCCGCCCGCGTTGCAGAGGGACGCGGACGCATACGAATTGTGCCTTGCGGACATTACCACGGGCGCAGGCGTTACGGCCATATCGCAGGCCGTCATAACGGATCGCCGCCTTGATACTTCCCTTTGTGGCGTGGTGGCGGGCGTGGTGGATCAGATAGACACCGCCGCGTTTAATGCACAGCTTGAAGCGTGGTTTTCAGACTACAAGGGGCAGAGCCTTCAAGAGTTCAACGATCTTGTGTCCTATATGGAAAGTTTGGAGCTTTTGGGGGATCAGCAGTACAACGCCCTGCAAGCCTACATGAACGCGTTTAAGCTGGAAGCGGAAAACGACTTCAACGCATGGTTCGCTTCGGTGAAGAACGTGCTTGACGAAGACACCGCAGGCCATTTGGTGAACATGATACAGAGCAACACCGCGCGAATTGAGTTGATCGAAGCCGTGCTTTTTAATGACATAACGGCAAACCCGTTCTTGATCCTCTTTGACGATCTGGACGGCGTGGTATCAACGGGCGTATGGAACGCGGCGTTGCGCCGGATCGAATGTTGACGCGGTGCGCTTGCACGGGCGCGGAATTATCGTGCATAATCGGCAACATCTTCACAGAGCTTCGCCCACCGTGTGAAAAGTGCGGTGGTTCGGCGGCGGTGGTGCTTTGCGGCGTTACACCGTCTGGCAACGCGGCCACGCTGACAATCACGGCGGCGGGCTTCGATTTTGAGGGGTGCGCCGAAGATACCGCGCTTTTGGAGCGGATCAGGAAAGGATGGTGCTTGAATGCAGGGACAGGAACGGGAGCGCAAGGAGCCTTCCGAATTCAACGTGATTGTGAAGGCGAAAGACCTTGTAAAGCACACCTTCACGATCACAAACAGCACGGAGCGTTACCCGAAGAAATACCGCTTTACGCTGGTGAACCGCATTCAGGATAAAGCGGTTAATATTTACGAAATGACGCTTGAAGCGAACGAATTAGATTTGCGGCAAGCGGACGAATTCAGACAACGGCAGAGGCTTCAAGCGAAAGCAATGACTTATTGCAAGGAGCTTCTATTTTTTATTGAGCTTTCGCAGGAAATGGGCTTTATTTCAATGAAAAGTTGCAACTTCTGGTCGAAACTGGTTCTTGATGTAAAGTACATGGTGGCCGCGTGGAAGAAGCGGGACAAAACGAGAGCTTAGAAAACCGTTCGGGGAACACTTTGTAGGTTCTTCTTTTCCTTTTGCACGCCCCGCCGCCGAATTCCGGCAATTCGTACAACGTGCGCAATGTCAATTCTTCGGGCGCGCTGAACAACAACAACGCGTACAACGGCAACAGGGGCGTGCGCCCGCTTCGGTGGATCATTCGACAGAGTAGGCCGCAGGCCGAAAACACAATACCACCATCAAAGGAAAGTGTTTCCCTTCCCTGCTATCCACAGCAGGGATAAATACAAGATTGCCGATACCGGAGCATAGCCGCAAGGCTTGGCCGAGGTTATACACGGCAAGGAGCTTTTTATAAATGACGGACTTTGAAAAAGTATGGAATTTTGAAAATCTATACCGCGCATACCGGAAGGCACGGCGCGGCAAACGCTGGAAGGGAGCGGCGGCGAAGTTTGAAGTAAACTTGCTGGAAGCCTTGCACCTTTTGAGCGTGCAGTTACGGGCGAAAACTTACCGCCTTTCCCCATACAACACGTTCAAGGTGTATGAGCCGAAAGAACGCATTGTAATGTCGAACAGCTACAAAGACAAGGTTGTGCAACACGCCCTATGCGACAACGTGTTAGGGCCGCGGGTTTTGCCGTCCTTCATCAAGGATAATTACGCGTCGCAGGAAGGCAAAGGAACACACTTCGGGCTTGAACGTCTGGAAGAGTTCATGCGGCGGTTTTACCGGAAGAAGGGCGTTGACGGCTGGGTGCTGAAAGGCGACATTCGCAAATACTTCTATTCGATCCGGCACGACGTTTTGAAGGAGCTTGTGCGGAAGTATGTTGACGATCCCGAATGCTTGTGGTTGCTGGATATGATTATAGACAGCACCGAAGGCAACGTAGGAATTCCGATCGGCAATCAGTCTTCACAGCTTTTCGCCTTGCTTTACCTTTCGCCGCTGGATCACTTCATCAAGGAAAAATTGGGCGTGAAATTCTATGGCCGCTATATGGACGATTTTTATTTGATCCATGAAGACAAGGAATATTTGCGCTATTGCTGGAAGGAGATTGAAAGACGTGTAAACGAAATAGGGCTTTCGCTGAATGAGAAAACGGCCATATACCCGTTGAAAAACGGGATTGATTTTTTAGGCTTCCATACATATTTGACGGAAACGGGCGCGGTGATCCGCAAGGTGCGCCGGAAGTCAAAGAGCAACGCCCGCCGCAAGGTGAAGAAATTGTGCGGGCTGATGGAGGCCGGGAAGATCGAGCCGGACACCGTGAAGCAATCATACCAGAGTTGGCGTGGCCACGCGGCGAAGGGGAATTGCTATCACTTGATCCGCAACATGGATCAGCATTTCAACAAATACTTCAACAAGGCCGCCGCCGCGCTGAAAGAGCGTGACGGCGGTTCAATTTCAGAAAAGGGGGAATGAAGGAATGTCAAAGGCTTTAAGTTCGCTTGCCGTGGGCGCAACGATCGAAGTTCCCGTAAAGGCGGCGTTTCAATCCTATTTAGGGAAAACGGTTGTTTTCAAGGTAGCGGACAAAAATCATTCAGGCTATCCGGCAAATTCGGTAACGCTGATAACTGACAAAATCCCGTTTTTGCTTGCCTTTGACGCGATCGAGGCAAGCAACAGTGACAGCAACCGCAGAAGCTACGGCAACAACCGCTATTCGCTTGCAAACCTTCTTCAATGGCTGAACAGCAATGCGGCGGCGGGAAAGTGGTACAGCGCGAAGCACAGCGCGGACGCGCCGCCCACGGCGGCAAACGTGTGGAGTAGTCACAACCCATATTCCGACAAGGCGGGATTCCTTGCAATGCTTGATGAACGCTTTGTTGCCGCCCTGCTGGAAACGACGGTAACGGTGGCAAAAAACACCGTTACAGACGGCGGGAGCTACGAAACCGTAAAGGCGAAAATGCACCTTCCGTCAACTACGGAAGTAGGGCTTGCAAACGAAAACAACATTGCCGAAGGCGTGAAGCTGGCCTTGTTTTCTGACAACACAAGCCGCCTTGCATACCCGACAGCGGAATGCGTGTCAAACAGCACCTACAAAGACAGCAATTTGAAGACTTCGGCGGCGTGGTATTACTGGCTTCGCACGCCGTATTCCGGCGATTCGTACAGCGTGCGCGCTGTCAATTCTTCGGGCGCGCTGGGCTACAGCCTCGCGTACAGCGGCAGCAGGGGCGTGCGCCCGCTTTGTAATCTTAATTCTTCAATCTTGGTATCTGACAGCACCAACGCAAAGGGGAATTATGAATTTCAATGGAACGCCGCGCCGTCTACGCCGTCCGGCATTTCCGTTCCGGCGAATTGTTACAGCGGGCAAAAAATCGCGGTATCGTGGGGAGCTTCCACCGATCCGGAGGGCGACGCGATCACCTATATTTTGGAGCGCGCCATAAACAACGGGAGCTATACACAGGTGGCGGCGACAGCCGCCCGCACATTTGAAGAAAATGTGCTGACAAGCTGGAACACGGTAAAATACCGCGTGAAGGCGCGGGACAGCGTGGGCAACGAAAGCGCATATATCACTTCCAGCACGTCTGCGGTGATCCACAATCAGCCGCCCACAATATCCGGACAGAACGCCGATCTTGGAGTGAAGCGGGAGGGCTTTTCTTACGCCTACACCGTGGACGATCCGGACGGCGACATAGTGACCGTAGTTGAAAAGGTGGACGAAAAGACCTTGAAGACGCACACGCCCACGCTTGGGCAGTCTGTAAACCTGACGTTGGCCGGAAACGATTTTACATCGCTGACAAATGGGTTGCATACAATCACGATCACGGCCACAGACAGTGCAGGAAATGAGACGGCGCGCACACTGACCTTCACAAAGGCGATCAATAGTTTTGTAATCTACCTTTCCGCGCCGCTGGAAGCGGTGCAACAGCCGCGGCGGGCGAATGTGGTTGTTACGCGGAACATTCCAGCGGGCGGCACGTTCAAAGTGGAAGTGACGAACAATCCCTTTGATCCTTCCCCCGCGTGGGAGGATTGCACGAACGCGGTTTTGCAGGGCGTGGCGCACGTCTTCGAGAACACGGAAAATGCGGCGGTGCAGTACGGCCTAAACGTCCGCGTGACCGTGGGCCGCGGCGAAGCCCTTTCCGAATGCTGGGTATCTTCGATTGGGGGTAATTTTGAATGAGCGTGACACACAGGCCGGACAAGCCGGACGGCACGGCAGAATTGAAGAAGGAACTTCGGGAAGTGAAGGCGGCGGGCGACAGCACCGCCGCCCTTCTTTCCCTTTCCTTCAAGGCGCAGATCGTGGGGGATCGCGCCGCAGGCACGGGGGCCATTTCTGACGAAATGATCCTTGCTTCGGCGGCAGTGGTGGATTATCCGGAATTCATAGATAATCACGCCTATAACACCATAGGCGAGATTATAAAGGCGGGTGGCCTCTTGTATGAGATCGTCGCCCCGCACACGTCCAATGCCGCCGCCTTCCCCGTGGCAACTACCTTCGCGTACTACCGCCTTGTGGAGTTGGCGCACACGGGCGCGGCAGATGATCCGATCCCATATCCGGAAACCGCGGGCGTGCTGGTGGACGTGAAGAGCGGCCTATATTACATCTACAAAGGCGCGGTTTACAAGGCGGCGGGGGATATGCCGAATTGCGTATACCCGCCTGACACGCCGGGTATGTGGCAATGGGAGCGGGTGGAAAGGGGGTGAAATCGTGGAACAGCTTTTAACGGTGCTTTCGGTGGTTAGTACGGTTTGCGCGATCGTCTTCGGCTATGCCGCCTTCGCCCGCAACAAGAAGAGCGACACGGAGAACGAAGCAAAGAGCGACGCGACGGTATTAACCGAAATCGGCTATATCAAAGGCGGCATTGATGATATTAAGGCTGAACAGCGGGAACAGCGCAAGACCAACACGGAGTTTATGGAACGGCTTGTTGCCGTGGAAGCGTCCGCGAAGCAGGCGCACAAGCGGCTTGACACGCTGGAAAATCACGTAAACGGAGGCTAAAGCAAAATGAGCAACAGCAATTTGATTTGTTATACCAAAATTTCACCGAACAAGACAAGCCCGCGTAATCACAAGATCGACACCATTTCTATTCATTGCATGGCGGGCGATCTTTCCGTTGAAACGTGCGGGAACGTCTTTGCGCCGTCTTCCCGGCAGGCTTCCAGCAACTACGGGATCGGGAGCGACGGGCGCATAGCAATGTATGTTGAGGAAAAGGATCGTTCGTGGTGTACGTCTTCCGCGTCCAATGACAACCGCGCCGTTACGATCGAGGTTGCAAACGACGGCGGCGCGGAAACAGGGTGGCACGTGTCCGACAAGGCATATAAAGCCCTGCTTGACCTTGTGACGGATATTTGCCGCCGCAACGGGATCAAGCGGCTTCTTTGGAAGGGCGACAAGGCGTTGATCGGACAGGTGGACAAGCAGAACATGACCGTTCACCGCTGGTTTGCGGCGAAGGCGTGTCCTGGCGATTATCTGTATAACCTTCACGGGCAGATTGCCGCAGAGGTAAACAAGCGGTTAGGCGCGCAGGAGGAAACGCCCGCCCCCGCGCCGGAACCGAAGACGCTTTACCACGTCCAGATCGGCGCGTACAGCGTCAAGGCCAACGCCGAAGCCTGCTTGCAGAAGGCAAAGGCCGCAGGCTTCGCGGACGCGTTCATAGTGGAGGAAACCAAGGGGCAGGCCGCCGCGCCCGCCCCCGCCCCGCAGATTACCGCGGGAAGCACCGTGCGAGTGAAGGAGGGCGCGAAAACCTACACGGGCGGCGGGCTTGCCTCTTTCGTCTATGGCCGCGATCATACCGTGAAAGAAATTTCCGGCGATCGGGCCGTTATCACCTTCGGCGGCGTGGTGGTGGCCGCCGTCAAGCTGGCCGATCTTACGCTTGTATGAGCGTATGCGGATAAATAAAAGAAAGTGAGGAAACGAAAACATGAACAACGCAATTATTCTTCTGGTGGTGCTGGCCGCGGTGCTGGCGGTATTCGGCGGGCTGGCCGTGGTGATCCCGCGGTTGGTAAAGAAGGGTATTGACCTTTCCGGCGTGCTGGCAGGCACGGGGACGGTGCTTGACACCGCGGATTGTGTGGTTGACACCTTAAAGACCTTCCTTCCCGGCAATGAGGCAATCGCTTTTATTGACCGCGTGATCGGGTGGGCGCAGAAGGCGGCAGAGGCCGCGGAACAGCTTTATAAAACAAGCAAGATCGAAGAGGCACAGCGGAAGGACGAAGCAACGCGGCTTGTGTATGAGTTTATCGCCGCGGCGGGGGTGGAGCTTGACGGCGACATGAAGAAAATTGTTGATGGCGCGATTGAAGCCGCCGTTTTCGCCCTTCCGAAGACGCACACGGAACAGCGTACATAAAGCCCGCGCCCCCGCTGGCCGTTCGCTTCGGCGGCGGGGGCCTATTCTTTAAGGGAGGTTGCACACAATGAGCGAAAAGCAGACCACAGCGAAGAAGAAGCCGGGACGGAAGCCGAAGGCAGACAAAACCGCCGAAGCCGATAACAGAAACGGCGGGGCCGTGGGCGAAAGCGGCGCGCCGGATAACGGATCGGGCGGAAGCGGCGAAAATACGGAACAAGCCGCCCATGCGCCGGATCAGAACGGCGATATTCCGGAACAGAGCGAAGAGGGAGCGGCGCAGGCCGCCCCCAAAGCTGGCGGCGGTGGAGCCGCGGAAGAGGAAAAAGCCCCCGCCGCGGAAGGCTGGGCGGTTGCCCGCGTCCTGAAAATTACAAAACCGCTTATGAAGGGCGAAGACGTGAAGGCCCTGCAAGACGCCTTGATCGCCCGCGGGTATCATTGCGGCGCGTCCGGCGCAAGTGGTGTGTATGAGCGCAACACGGCCTATGCCGTGCGGTGCTTTCAGGCCGCAAACCGTCTTATTGTGGACGGAAGGGCCGGACGCTTCACCGTGGCCGCGTTGGGCGGCACATGGAACGGGTAACACCCGCCCCATTTACTGAACGCATAGAGAAGCCCCCGTGCTGGCCGTTATCGGCTGGCACGGGGGCTTTTTTCGTTTGTGTGCGGGGTTATCCTTCTGTTGGGAAAAGTGCTACATAAACAGTGTACTTGTCTTTTTCGCTATCGTAGTCAATGCGATCAATGAAGGCTTTTGCGCCTGCTTCAAGCAGTGCTTCGGCTGATTTTGGGAAATAGCCTATATCCCCGCCGATAGTGGCTAAATACTTGCCCTTCGTGTAATCGAATTCATATTCTACGCCGTCGCCCTTTTCGTATATTGATAGGCTGGATAACATATCGTCGCTAACGCGCCCGGAAAGTCGGAAGACCTTTGCTTTTTTGTTGTCCTGCAAAAGTGTTTTACCTTCCGTCGCGGGCTTTTTTGTTTTCACATAAAAACCCAAAAGCATTTGAAGGCTTCCAGAGCCAAGGCGCGTAATAATGCCTATCGCGTCGCCCCCACGGGCGCGGAAGTCGTGATACATAGTTTGAAGCTGGTTTGCTGGAAGATAGCCCCGCTTGATACCATCATAGAAAATTGCAACGGCTTTCGGGTCGTGTTCGTTGTCGGGTTCTGGTACAAAGTCAATCATTTTTCCGATCGAAAGCCCGTCACATTCATAATGTGCGCTTCCGGCTATGTTGACTTCGGAATACTTATACTTCAACTCATATCCGGAAACCGCGGGGAGAACTGGCACGGCGGGGGTTGCCGCGGGCGGGGCTTCCGGTTGCTTCGGCGCAGGCGGGGCAATGGTAGCCGCGGGGATATTCGGCCTTGCTGGTTCAGGCGGCGCGACGGGAGCGGAATTTGACAAAGGCGAGCTTTCTGGATTCATTGCGGGCGGCGTTTTCTTCTTCCGCAATCCGAAAAAGATCAGCACAGCGGCAAGCGCAAGGCCGCAAACGCCGGAAGCTATGTCGCCTTCGGCAAAAAGGATTATTGCCGCGGCCAGACAGAGAGGCGAACAGGACAGAAGAACAATTCGGATCAGTTTGCTTTTTTTCATAGTTTGAATAGCCCCTTTCATATTTTGGCAACAGGCCGGAACGCGGTTTGCGTTCTGACCTTTAACACGATTATACCGCAAAAATGCGCTAAAGTAAAGAATAGCGCTGATGATTAACACAGAAAGGGGCGAAGGCAGGTGAAAATATACGATTATCACGGGAAGAAGAATGTTTCAGGGGACAGAATACGGGAAGCACGGCTAAAGCGGCGGCTTACGCAAGAAGACCTTGCGGCAAAGTTGCAGATCGAAGGTGTGATTATGGAGCGGGACAGCGTTTCAAGAATGGAGATCGGCACGCGATTTGTGACCGATTATGAATTGATGGTGCTTTCAAAGGTGCTGGGCGTGTCTATGCAATGGCTTGTCGGGTTGGAAGAATGAAAAAGCGGCGGGAAATCCCGCCGTTTCTGCATTTTTTCGCATTTATTTTTCTGAAAGCTATTGACAAACTACACCTATAGGTGTATAATATAATCACAGGCAAGGGGAAGCCGAGTAATGAAGGAAGGAGGAAACACCCGGAAGAAAGGGGGTGTACCAATGAGCGAAGAGCAGATAAAAAAACTGCTTGAAGTTTTTGAGAAGGCTTTACAGAGTGAAGCGGTGGAACGAATCACAATTACCATAAAGCCTAATCAAAAACCCAAACAGTAAATAGGCTGGGCGGTGGGCTTCCCCACCTACCGCCCCTTTATTATAACCGATAAAACGCGAAAATGTCAAGGGGGCGGCGCGAAATGACGATTGACGTTAAAGTGACCTACAAAAACGATAGATTGAAGACGCTTCGGCGGGCCGCAGGAATTTCACAAACACAGCTTGCGGCGGCGGCGGGGTTAAATGCCCGCATGGTGCAGTATTACGAACAGGGCGTGAAGGACTTAAACGCGGCGAAACTGCAAACCCTTTTGAAGTTGTGCAACGCCCTGAATTGCACATTGTCCGATCTAATCACCGATCCGGACGTGTTGGAGCTTTTAACGGTGTACGAAGGGAGAACAAAAAATGATCCGCTTTGAATCTGGGGAAAAATACGGATTGATATATTCAGCTTATCCGCGCGCAGGGACTGTTGCCGGATATGTTGAAATTATATCAGTTGAAAGAAAGCCGGAAGAAGAAGTAATTTTCAAGAATACTTCAATAAGGGACTGCTTTATAGCAGAGGTAGGAACAATAACATTTGTCGTTTATAGCGACACCACAAACACGAAGAAAAAGAAAGCCGTGGTATTTTGTTCACGAAATAGCGAAAGCTATGCGGAAGAATTTTCCGGAGGCGTGCGGGAATACGAATGGTTTTCACCAACAAAAAGAAGCTATTACCCTATTAGTTCAAGGGAAGGGAAGATTGAGTAAAAGGCGCAGGGGGCGGGAAACCGCCCCCGTTTTTCTGCTTTATGGAGGTTTACAAGATGGGACACTATTTCAGCCATTTATCAAAAACAGACCGCTACAAGCTGGAAGCCGCATTGCTGGCCGGGGAAAAGCCGCAGGCGATCGCGGATAGATTGCACGTACACGTTAGCACCATTTATCGGGAAAAGAAGCGCGCCCGCATGGTGCAGTTGACAACCGATCTTGTAGAAGTGGATCGCTACAATCCGGACGAAGCACACAGGCGTTACCGCGAAAACCTATCAAAGAAGGGCGCAGACCTGAAAATAGGGAACGATCGCGCCCTTGCGGACTATCTGGAAAAGAAGGTAGTGGAAGAAGGGTATTCCCCCGCCGCCGCTCTTGCGTCCATTGAGATTGAAGGCAAAGAATTTTCAACTTCTATTTGTGTAGGCACATTCTACAACTACATAACAAAGGGCGTATTCCTTCGCCTGACAAACGCGGACTTGCCGGAGAAGCCGAAGCGCAAGCGGCCATATCGCACGGTTAAAACCGTGAAGCGCGCCCCGAAGGGCGAAAGCATAGAGAAACGCCCCGCCGAAGTGGACGCGCGGAAAGACGTGGGACATTGGGAAATGGACACCGTATATTCAAAAAAGAAGAGTTCCAAGAAAACCCTTCTTGTGCTGACCGAACGGAAAAGCCGTCTTCCCATTATGGAGCTAATGCCGGATCGGACGGCTGAAAGCGTGGTTGCCGCCCTTGACCGCATAGAAAGGCGTTTCGGTTCGCGCCTCTTCCGGTTGATCTTCCGCACGATCACCGTTGACAACGGCGGGGAATTTGCGGACGTGGAACGGCTGGAACGTTCCGTGCTGACAAAGGGCAAGCGCACGAAGGTTTACTATTGTCACCCATACAGCAGTTACGAGCGGGGAAGCAATGAAAACGAAAACAAAATAATACGGCGGCACTTCCCGAAAGGAACGGACTTCGGGAAAGTGACCGCCGCAGAAGTAAAGCGCGCGGAAAGCTGGATTGCCAACTATCCACGCAAAATTTTAGGTTGGAAAACGTCTGAAATGCTCTTCCGTGAAGCCGTCGCCGCCCTCTGAAAAAAATATTTCAATTTTTTTCGCATTTACTCTTGACATTTCCGAAAGAAATCCGAGCAATGCCTGTGTTTTTTCATATGCCGCGTCCTTTTTTCTCTGAACAGTGCTTTGGGGAAAGTGTTGCGCATCCTCCCGTCGGCGCAGGGGAATATAGTAAACGCGCCTGAAAACCGGTATAGCCCGATTTTTAAGCAGGCGGCATTGCCGCTGGTTCAAAAAAGGCTGCTGCCTCTTTTGAACTGCGTTCACTCTAACACAGGCATTGCCCCCGGCCTGAAAAGGATTGCGCTTTCCCGGCGGATATGGTAAAATGTATCCGATGTTGGCGCGGGCCAAAAGGTTCCGGCTTCAAGGGCGCCGACTATAGGAGGTACATATGAAACAACAAGGACACAGGCAGTTTCAGCCCCGCAGGCTTGGCCCAGTGGCCGGGCTACTGGTGCTGGCAGTGCTGTTTATCCTCTCCAGCCGGATGGGGCCTATGGGCCAGGACGCCCCGGAGGACATTACCTCCATCCCTCTGCCAGAGAGCGCGGCGGAAGGGACGCAAGGGCTTGAGGTCTATTTCCTGGACGTGGGCCAGGGGGACAGCCAGCTTATCCGCATACCTGGAGAGGGCGGATACTTCGACGTGCTCATTGATACAGGGGAATATGAATATGCCGACGGGCTGACAGACTATCTGCGGGATCTGGGGGTTTCAGAGATAGACGCCCTGGTGTGCAGCCACCCCCACACTGACCACATGGGCTGCATGGCCCGGATTGTAGAGCGGTTTGACATTGGCAGCCTGTACATGCCCCAACTGCCCGAGGAACAGACACCCACCACCCGGGCTTATGAAAAGCTTCTGGACGCGGCGGCGGACAAGGATCTCACCGTTATCCGCCTGCATGAGGACGCTTTGATGGAGTCCCCTGCCGGGGCGCAGTTTCAGGTGATGGCCCCCCGGATGGATGCGGACTGGGAAGGGGCCAACAACTACTCCGCCGTCATACGGCTGGTGTATGGAGAAACCTCCTTCCTGTTTACCGGGGACGCAGAATCGGAAAGTGAAAAGATAATCCTGGAGGACGGCTATGGGGTAAGCACAGATGTGCTCAAGTGCGGCCACCATGGCTCCTCCAGCTCCACCACCAGGGCATTCCTGGACGCGGTGGATCCCCTGTATGCAGTGATAAGCTGCGGAGAGGGCAATTCCTATGGGCACCCTCACAGGGAAACCCTCCAGAGCCTGCAAAAGCGGGACATCCCTGTATACCGCACTGACAAAGACGGCACCATACTGGCAAAATCGGACGGGAAGAACATAACCTTTGAAACCGGGCTGCCCAGCGTGCCGGGGAAGGACGACTAATCTAAAGGAGAGATGACCATGCTGACGGAAAAGAAACGGGAATTTATCGAATTCATGCTGTCCGCGGAGGTGCTGCGCTTTGGAAACTTTGTTACCAAAAGCGGGCGGAACACCCAGTATTTTGTGAACACTGGAAACTATAAAACCGGGGCGCAGCTTTCCCGCCTGGGAAGCTATTATGCCGGGCTGGTGGCGGATGCCATCGGCGGGGACTTTGACGCCATGTTCGGCCCGGCCTATAAGGGCATTCCCCTGGCTTCGGCCTGCGCCATTGCCCTGTACCGGGAGCACAACATTGACAAGCCCTATTTCTTCAACCGCAAAGAGGTGAAGGATCATGGGGAGGGCGGCGCTACTGTGGGCTACAAGCCCCAGGACGGGGACAGGATCCTCATTATTGAGGACGTTATCACCGCCGGGACTGCCCTGCGGGAGTCCATCCCCCTTCTGAAGGCCTGCGCCGACGTGTCCATCCCCCACATGTTCATCAGCGTAGACCGCTGCGAGGTGGGCCACACCCCTGGCAAAACCGCTATTATGGAGGTGGAAGAGGAGTTCGGCATCAAAGTCCATCCCATTGTGACTGTGGCGGACATCCATGAATACCTGCAGGAGCAGGACACCTCCCCGGCCCTCCTCAAGGCCATGGAGGGCTATATGGAGCAATACTGCATCCTGCCCTGACCGCCGCTCCCATCCTAAGAATCCCCCTGCTGCAAGCACGCGCCTGCGGCAGGGGGATTTTTCAAAGGCGGCTTTGTCACCACAGCAACTGGCCCAGGCCATCCAGATCCCACTGGCTCATAGAGGCCAGGGGCGCGTCTAAAAGGGACTTCTGCATATCCCACAAAAGGGAGCCTGCTTCCCCTGCGTCCCGGACAGCCTGGTACTGGCTGGCGCCATATGCCTGATCCAACTGGCTGTACAGCGCGCTGTAGGCCCGCTGTATGTGGGTGATCCGCTGCTTCCCGGCGGCAAGGGCTTTCACAGCGGCCTGGGCTGCTTCCCGGGTGGAGATGTCCAGCACATCCAGACCCAAAGCCTGCAAGGGAGGATGGGACAGGGGCTTGCCAAGCGCCGCGTCTGTGCCGGGGCGGGCTTTGGCAGCGTCCCCCCTGCCCGCAGCCGTAACCCTGCCGCCGCGAATCATAATGGAGGCAGTCTGCTGCTTTCCCACGCCGCTGTCCCGGCCAATGCCCGCGCTGCCGGCGCTGCCTGTGGCGGTAAGGGCGCCGGCAGGGCCGGCGCCGCCTTTTACCCGGTCAATGCACAGGGAGGTGCCATCCCCCAGGGAGATGCCCGCGCAGCCTGGGCCGCTTTCAAAGATATTGTGGGTGCCGTCGGGCAGCAGGAGCGTCACCTGGTTGCCCCGGCCCAGGCTGAAGGCCCGCCCGGAGGCCACTCGGCACTCCACCCCGTCCAGGGTAAGGGATACAGCGCCGATGCCGTCTGCCAGGGCCAGCCTGCCGCTGAAAGGCTGCTGGTTCAGGTCTGTGCCCGCCCCGCCGGATATGGCGCCCACCTGGCTGGTAAGCACCCGCAAAGTGCAGCTTTCCTCTTCATAGCGCCAGTCTGTGTCGGCATCGCCCCCGGTGACAGTAAAGGGGTTGGGGTACAGGGGGGCCTGCTGGTAAGCGCTTTCCCGCTGGCTCCACAGCAGGTATACATACCGGGTGCGCAGCCGCCCGGCCTCGTCCCGCCCCTGCAGGAGCACGCTGTGGGCGGGATAGCCATGGGAAGGGTCTGGCTTTGGCAGCCAGAGGCGGGCCATTTCCTGCCTGCCGTCCTTTGTCCAGGAAAGGGGCGCCTGCCTGCCGTCTACCGTTAGGGAGGTCAAGGCGTTCCAGCCCGGCACCAAAGCCTTCCACAGCAGATCAAAGGGCTTCACAGCCTCTCCCTGGGGGGTGTAAACAGCCATGGGCCTTGCCCCCAGCAGGAAGGAGGCGCTGTCCAGCACAACGGGAACAGGCTGCCCCTCCGGGCTTTCTTCCTGCACTGCGGCGGCACATCCCAGCAGGCGCAGGGCGCTGCCTGCCCCGCCCTGCAAAGAGCTGATCCGCACCACTCCCGCCCCCTCCAGGGTAAGGGTTGTGCCGGCGCCCAGCCGCACCTGGCCCAGGGTGTCGCCCCCTTGGCTTTGAAGCTGCGCCTGGGCTGTTTGGACGGTTAGCTGCGGAATGGACACCCCCCGCAGAACCACCATCCCCGGGCCGGCAAGGCGCAGGGCAGGGGCCTGACCGCCAGTCCCCTGCAGGAGCAGGGGACTGTCCCCGGCTGCTGTAAGCACGCCTGTTTGGGGGTCAAAGGAAACGCCGGAAAGGGTGGCGCCTGTAGCCCGAACCCCCGCCGCTTCCAGGGACTCCCCCTGAAAGGCAGGGGACTGGCTTTGGGCTTCCGGCTGGCCCGCCTCTCCTGGCAGGGGGAAGGGCTGTGTAAGCAGGCTGTCCCCTCCCGCGCCCAGGGGAAGATCTGCCTCCAGGCCCTCCAGGGAGGCCAACAGGTTTAACAGCAGGGCAAGGCCGTCCCCGCTGCCGCCGTCAGGCAGCAGGAGGGCAGGGGGTATGCCGGGATCAGCGGCCCCGCCCTCTGCCGGCAGCAGCAGGTCCGTTAAAAAGGACTGAAGGCCTGGGGCCGCGCCTGCGGTAAACTGCTCCTGGAAGTCGGCAAAACTGGTGAATTTGCCTCCTGTCAGGCTTTCAACAGCCTGATCCGGCGAAGCGCCTTTTGCTATGGCCTCTAAAAGCTTTTGCAGGCCCTCTGCCGCCAGGGCGGGATCCATGGCCTCCTGGGAGCTGCCCCCGGCAATGACAGAGCCTAAGTAAAGGGAAGCCAGATAGCCTGCGGCAGAGCTGTCCTCCAAAGAAAGCCTGCTCAGGGCCTCCAGGACTTCCCGGCCAGTGGCAGTGGCATCCAGGCCCAGGGCTGCCAGAAGCGTTTCCTTGTCCGGCGGGGCGGAGGCCATGCCCCCCAGCAGCCAGCCGGGCAGGCTTGCCGCGTTTTCCCCTCCCCCCGGGAGAGGCGCGTCTGCCTGGAAGAACCCTGCGTCTACAGCGCTGCGGATCACCCGGTCTACCTGCTTGGAAAGCTCCTCCAATTGGGCCTGCAGGGCATCGGGGTCCTCCACTGTTTCCCCGGCGGCCTTCTGGGCCAGGCTTTCCATGCGGCTTAAGGCGTCCCGGACTTCCGCCAGGGCGGCTTCCCCGCCCAGCAGGCCCCGCTTTGCCTGCTGCACCTGGCCTGCCGACTGGCTGATACGGGCCGCTAACTGCCGCAGGGTGTCGGAAACCGCCACGCCCGGCTTTGTGCCCGCCTGCCGCACAGAGGCAGAGCCTGCCTGCTTTTCCGTTTTTGCCGTCCCTTCATAGCGGGGCGGCGTAAAGCCCCTGTTCCTGCGCACTCTCAATTCTCCCATCCGCTGCTCCTCCTTCCAGCAATGCCTATAAGAACCTGTATTCATAATCGAAATTGCCAGATGAGTGAGAGTTTTTGGAGCTAATCAAGGCAAATTTCCGCAGTAAGGCTGGCGCCTTACAAGAAAATTTAACACAGAGTGGCTTCAAAAAGGCCGCTCAGATGGTGGTTACAGGTTATGAATACAGGTTCTAATATAGTTATCGTCCCGCTGGCAGGAAAAATAAGCATAAGCCCGGGGCAGCTTGACTCAGGGAAACCGCGCCGCAAACACAGCGCAAAAAACCTCTTGCATTTTTCCCCTTTCCGTGGTATGATAATTGCTGTGCAAACGGGAAAGTAAGGAGGTGTGACTGATGCCAAATATTAAGTCGGCAAAGAAGCGTGTGAAAGTTATCAGCACAAAAACCATGCAGAACCGCGCTGTCAATTCCCAACTGAAGACTGAAATCAAGAAGGCCAACGCTGCCATTGAGGGCAATGCGGAGAACAAGGCCGATGCGGTGCGTGTTGCCGTGAAGAAGATCGACCAGGCTGTGGCCAAGGGGATCCTGCACAAAAACACGGCTGCCAGAAAGAAGTCAGCCCTCGACAAGAAGCTGCACGCCAGCGCCTAGGGCTTGTTTGAAAATAGAGGAAGTGCCGGAATTTTTGTTCCAAAGGGAGCGGTTTCAAGGCGGAAACCGCAAGAAATACTTTCGTATTTCGAGGATTTCCAACACAGAGAAACGCCCGTTTGGGGCAAAAAGACGGTGTTTACGATTTTTCGAACAAGCCCTAAAGGGCGGCTTTCCAAACTATAAGGCTATAAGGCTTGGTACCTGTAACGGGTACAGGCCTTTTTGCTTTTTATGGGCCTTTTTCCCCTTCCCGCTTTTGGGGGAATACCTCCTGCCACCCTACAAACAGCAGCAGCACCCCAAAGCAGCGGCGCAGCAGGGTGGTGTCCAGCCTTGCTGCCAGCAGGGCCGCGCAGATGCAGGCGGGTATGCCGAAAAGGGCGCACCAAAGGGCCGCTTTCTTTTCCACCAGCCGGTTTTTCACGTGGCCCAGCAGGGCGGGCAGGGCGCAGCAGGGGAAATAGGCCAGGTTCACGCCTCCGGCCCGAAGCTGGCTGAAGCCCTCCGCCAGGGTCAGCCACAGCACCAGCAGCGTGCCGCCCCCTATGCCAAAGCCGGAGAGGAGTCCTGTAAGGGCGCCTGTCAACAGCGGGAAAAGCCAGTTCACAGCGCCAGCACCGCCCTTACGCCCCCATAGAGGATAAGAACCCCAAAGGCCCTGCGCAGAAAGGCCAGGGGCACCCTCTGGAAAATTTTCCCGGACAGCAGGCCCCCTAAAAATCCCCCTGCAAGATAGGGCCAGCAGCCCGCCAAATCCAGCGCGCCTTTACAATAATACACCCCAGCGGAAACCAGGGACAGGGGCAGGATGACCGCCACAGAGGTGGCAAAGGCCCTGCGCCTTTCCAGGCCAGCCCATTTTGTGAGCAGGGGCACCAGGAACAGCCCGCCCCCGGCCCCGAAAAAGCCGTTGGCAAGGCCCGCCAGCCCCCCGATGGTTCCATATTTCCAGTTTTCTTTCATGCGCGTCCACCCTTTCCGGCTTTTTGCCGCCTGTACCAGCATTCCCCAGGAAAAGCCTGTTTATCCTATGCCCTTCCAGGGCGGTTCCCAAAATGAACAAACTGTGAATAAACGATGAATACTGGTAATTTGGTGCAAAAAACCGCTGTTTTGTAACCTTTTTGTCATTTTCGCTGTGTCTCCTGTCTTTTGTCTGGGAAAATATTTTCCAGTTTTTAAGACTGTATCCCCCAAAAAGGGGCAGGCTATAGCCATAGCAAAAAACGGAAATTCCCGGCACAGGGAATGGGCAGGAGGGGACTATGGCAAAACGAAGGGCATACGTGGTTTTCCTGCTGCTGCTGGCACTGCTGGCGGCGGCAGGCTATTCTATCACACAGGTTTCCGGCGGGGCGGAGTATGTGGACGCCGCAGGCCGCCAGAGCGTTTACAAGCTGGAGGTGGCAAAGGCCCGGGGCGCTATATACGACTGCAACCTTGCGCCCCTTACCGGCTCTTTCCAGCGGCAGGTGGCGGCTGTGGCCCCGGGCATCGAGGCCATTGGCGCCCTGGAAAAGGCCACTGGCGGGCGGTACCGGGAGCGGCTGGCCCTGGCCCTGGAGGACGGCAAGCCCTTTTCCATGGTGCTGCCTTACACCGTACAGCACGAGTGCGTGGATCTGTTTTCCGTCCCGGTGCGCTATGGGAAAAACCAACTGGCCCCCCACGTGGTGGGGTATTTGGACAGCATGGGCTTTGGGGCGGCCGGGGTGGAGCTGGCAATGGACGACGTGCTCTCCTCCTATGCCGGGGAAATCTCTGTCTATTACCATGTGGACGCTTTGGGCCGGGTAATAGCCGGGGCGGACAGGCTGGTGATAGACACCATGGAGGAGGCCCAGGGCGGCGTGGCCCTGACACTGGACAGCGCCCTCCAGGAGAGGGTGCAGGCGGCGGCCCAGGAACTGGAGCAGGGGGCAGTGGTGGTAACAGAGGTGCCGGACTGTGAAATCCGGGCCTTGGCAAGCGTGCCCGACTATTCCCCTGAGAATATGGCCCAGGCCACAGAGGCGGAAGGCTCTCCCCTTCTCAACCGGGCTTTCTGCGCCTATGCCCCAGGCTCGGTGTTCAAGGTGGCGGCAGCGGCGGCCCTGCTGGAGGCGGGCAGCGTGCCCCAGGCCTTTACCTGTACCGGATCCATCAACGCCGGGGGGCTTTTGTTCCACTGCATTGACGGCACAGCCCATGGGCAGGTGGGCCTGCAGGGGGCCATTGAAAAATCCTGCAACTGCTATTTTATCAGCGCGGCCCGGGCGCTGGGAGGCCAGCAGGTGCTGAGCATGGCCTATAACCTGGGCTTTGGCTCGGAACAGGAATTTGGCCGGGGCCTGCACACCCAGCCAGGAAGCCTGCCGGAGGGCAAGGCCCTGGAAAACGTGCGGGCGCTGGGGAATTTTGCTTTTGGGCAAGGGGAACTGACCGCCACGCCCCTGCAGGTGTGCGCCATGATGAACTGCGTGGCAAGCGGCGGGATTTACAGCACCCCCAAGCTGATAACCGGGCTGGTGGACGGGGAAAGGAACCTCACGCCCTTTTCCCCGGTGACAGACCGCCAGGTGGAGGTTATGCGGCCCTCCACAGCCCGCACCTTGCAGGCATACCTGAAAAGCGCCGCCCAAAACGGCACAGGGCGCCCCGGCGCGGCGGAGGGGCTGACAGTGGGCATTAAAACCGGCACGGCCCAGACAGGGGTGTACCGGGACGGCGAAGAGCTGCTCCACTTCTGGTACAGCGGCTTTATCTGCGACAGCACCGGGCCGCGCTACTGCGTTACTGTGTTCCGGGAATCCACCCCGGATGACGGAGGCGCTGCCGCCAGGGTGTTTAAGCAGGTGACAGAGGACATTGCGGCGTTGTATTGGGGGGAAAAGAAAGCCTCTGAGGCGTGACCCAAACGGACAGCCATGAAAAGGAGCGCTCCCTGCTTTGGAAGCGCCCTTTTTTATGTTGTGTGTTGTTTTTTCACGCAGGCAGACAGCGGCGCGGAGGGATTTTCCCCGGCTGCCTGGCCTGTTAAATACTGCACCAGCTCTCCTGGCGGCAGGGCATATATTTCCGCCAGCCGCACCAGGGTGAGGATGTCTGGCATGTTGACGCCGTTTTCATAGTGGGTGTAGGCAGTCCGGTTCAGGGCCAGCAGGGAGGCCACCTGTTCCTGGGTCATCTGGCGGCTGTCCCGGATCTGCCGCAGGCGAGGCCCTATGGGCAGCTCTGCTTTCAGCCGCTTCCGCTCCTGTTTCCTGCAATTCTGCTTTTCTTCTTTTTCCGGGCTGCTTTTTCCCATAGGATCTCCCTCCTTTTTCCGTAAAAAGAGTATATAACAACTTTGTGTTGTTGTCAACGATTATAACAACTAAATAGATTTGTTTCACACACCCAAGTTGTTTGTATAATCAAGGAAGGCAATTCCTGTGAGAAATATAAAGAAAGGAGCGGCACAGGGTGCAAAAGGCCGTTTTCCCGCTTTTGCGCCCTGCGCCGCATGGCGATTCGCATGGTAAAAAACCTTCGGAAGCTGCGCGCCGCCCAGGGGGTCAGCCAGCAGCGGCTGGCAGAGGCGATAGGGACAAGCCAGCAGTCCATCAACAAATATGAAAACCACAACATTGAGCCGGACATTGCGGGCCTGACAGCCCTGGCAGACTATTTCGGGACAACTGTGGACTATCTCATCGGCCACACAGCCTGCGAGGCCGACAGCCCCCTGGAGGAACTGGAGCTTAGCCGGGAGGAGTTTGCCCTGGTGCAGGACTACCGCAGGTTGTCGCCAGAGGAGAAGAAAAGCATCCGCCTGGTGGTGCAGAATTACCTACGGAAATAGCGCCCTTTCCAGGCGCGAAAAAACAGGCGGCCCAGGTTTTCCTGAACCGCCTGCTTTTGCCCTGCCGGCTGGATGCTCCTTCCCGGCTGCGGGCAGCTTTCAGAAGCTTTGGCGTTGGGCTTTTACTTCATGCCCTTCTCGTAGCTCTCGATCATCTTCTTCACCATCTGGCCGCCTACGGAACCAGCCTGGCGGGAAGTGAGGTCGCCGTTGTAGCCCTGCTTCAGGTTCACGCCCACCTCAGAGGCAGACTCCATCTTAAAACGCTCCATGGCTTCCTTGGCTTCAGGCACCATAACAGAATTGCTTTTCATGATAACTCTCTCCTTCAAAAGTTTTTTTCGCGTTTGCATTAGGTATTTTTGACCCAGCGCCCCGCATTATGAATGTCAATTTTTGTATCTTGCAGGGATATCCGCTTCCCAGCAGGATGCCGCCGGAAAACTTTTAAAGGCGAAAGCTTGAAATGTTTTTCACTCCCCACAGTTTTCCGCAAAAAATGTTTCCAGCATCTCCGCCAGCCTTTCCGACGCGTCCATGCTGGCCTCATGCCCAGCGCCGGGGATAAACGCCAGCCGCGCCCTTGGGATTCCCTTTCCCATGGTGCGGGCGGCTTTTTTGTTTGCCCTGTCCTTTTCCCCGCAGAGCACCAGGGTGGGACAGGCAATCTCCTGCAGGCGGCCCTGGTAATCCAGCCCCAGCATGGAGCGGGTGAGGCTGAGCACATCTTTTTTTGCAAGGCCCATGCTTTGGAAGGCTTTAGAGGGCAACAGGCGGAATATGCCGTTTTGCACCCGCAGCAAGGCCCGGGGCATGGCGCACTGCCCGCCAATAAGCACCAAGGCGCTTACCTTTTCCGGCCTTTCCAGAGCAAAGGCCAAGGCCAGCACTGCCCCTAAGGACAGACCGCAGAGGGCCAAAGGCCCTTCTGTCTTTTCGCAAAAGGCGCAGAAACCCTGGTACAGCTTTTCATAGGTGACAGGCCCGCTGCCTGCCAAAGAGAAAAGATCCGGGCAGGACACAGGCCCCGGGGATTTCATATGGCCCAGCACCTTGTCCCAGCTTGCGGGAGACTGGCCCAGGCCATGGAGAAACAGCGCGGTAGTTTTCATAAAGGATTCTCCTTATGGCTTTTGCAAATAGTATACCTGATTTTCTAAGCCGAGGCAAGGCCGGGACAGGTTCCGGGAGTGTCTAAAACGCGCATTTTATGCTATCGGCGCAAGACCATGGGACTCCGTCCCACACCCTGCAAACCCTTTTGAAAAGAAGGGTAAATATTCCCTGCGGGAATGTTTGATCCTAAAACCACTTATAGCAAATTGATGAATTTCTTTCTATAAACTCTTCGCTTTGGACACTTCCACAGGTTCCCTGGATTTTCCCCGGCGGCTTGCGCGTATTCCCCTGGTCTGTGAATTCTTGCGAAAACAGGCTTTTGCTTCCCCGCACACCTTGACAAAGCCTGCCCGGGCGGGTATAATCAGAAAATGTTAAAACTACACTGATTTAGTATACTTTCCCCGCCGGGGGCCTTGGGAGGATGGTCTGTTTGGACGGATATCTTTTGCAGCTTGCGGACATAGAAAAAAGCTTTGGGGACACAAGGGTTTTAAAGGGCATCAGCCTGTCAGTTTCCCAGGGGGAGTTTATCACCCTTTTAGGCTCTTCCGGCTGCGGCAAAACCACCACCCTGCGCATCATTGCCGGGCTGGAATCGCCGGACAAGGGGCGCGTGCTGCTTTCCGGGCAGGATGTGACGGCGCTGGAGCCGAACCGCCGGGACGTGAACACAGTCTTTCAAAGCTATGCCCTGTTCCCCCACATGAACGTGGGGGCAAACGTGGGCTACAGCCTGAAAATCCGGAAAACCCCTAAGGAGGAAATCCGCCGCCGGGTGGGGGAAATGCTGGAACTGGTGCAGCTTTCCGGCTTTGAAAAGCGGATGCCCGGAGAGCTTTCCGGCGGGCAGAAGCAGCGGGTGGCCATTGCCCGGGCCTTGATAAATGAACCCAGGCTCCTGCTGCTGGACGAGCCTTTGGGGGCTTTGGATTTGCAGCTTCGCCGGCAGATGCAGCAGGAACTGAAGCGCCTGCAAAAAAAGCTGGGCATTACCTTTATCTATATCACCCACGACCAGGAGGAAGCCCTGAATATGTCTGACCGCATTGCGGTGATGAAAGACGGGCGCTTCCAGCAGATTGGCCCGCCCAACGAGGTGTATGACGCCCCCAAAACCTCTTATGTAGCCCGGTTTGTAGGGGCGGCAAACATTGTCCATGGTACAGTGGAAAAGGTGGAGGGGGATGTGGTTTCCTTTGCAGGCACCCAGGGCGGCGGACGGTTTTTGTCAAGGGGCCATGGGTTTGCCCCCGGGCAGCCTGTCACCCTGGCCCTGCGGGGAGAGCAGGCCCAGGCTGTGAGGGAGTTTGACAGGCAGGACGAGGGGCTGCCCGGGGTTGTAAAGGAAAAAAGCTTTTCCGGGGGAATGCTGCGCATTGCGGTGGAGCTTTCCGGCGGGGAGGAATTTATCTGTATGCGCCAGGGCATAGACGCGGGCCTTGCCCCTGGGGATCCGGTGAAGATCCAGTGGGAGCCAGCGTCTGCCTGCCCGGTAGACTTGTAGAGTAAAAGGAGGGGGAGCCTATGAAAAAAAAGAGGAAAGCCCGCGGCGGCGCGTTAGCGGTTTTGCCGCTGTATATTTTCACCCTGGCCTTTGTGGCAGGCCCGCTGGTGTATATGCTGGCTTTGAGCTTTATGACCCGGGCGGAAACCTGGGGGGTGGTGCCGGCCTTTACCCTGCGGAACTATCAGGATATTTTCCAGCCTGTGTACCTTGCCACCTTCTGGGAATCCTTAAAGCTGGCGGCGGTAAGCACAGTGCTGGTGATTGCCATTGGCTATCCCTTCGGGTATTTCATGGCAAAGCTTACGGCAAAATGGAAAAAGCGCACCATGATGCTTTTGATGATCCCTTTCTGGACAAGCTCCCTTTTGCGGCTGTACGGATGGATTATCATTTTCCGGGCCGGGGGCGTGCTGGACAGCATTCTTTCCAGCCTGCACATTACAGAAGAGCCTTTAAAGCTTCTGTACACTTATCCCGCCGTGGTGGTGGGCATGGTGTACGCATTGGTGCCCTTTATGATTTTCTCCGTCTATTCCAGCGCGGAAAAGCTGGATTTCAGCCTGGTGGAGGCTGCCAGGGACTTGGGGGCCACGCCCTTCCAGGCTTTCCGCACTGTCTCCCTGAAGCTGACCCTGCCGGGGCTTTTGTCCGGGGTTATCCTCACCTTTGTGCCCAGCATGGGGCTGTTCTTCATTGCGGACATCCTGGGCGGGAACAAGGTGGTGCTGGTGGGGAACCTGATACAGGAGCAGCTTATGAAGGCCCACAACTGGCCCTTTGCCGCCGCCCTGTCCGTGGCGCTGCTGCTTATCACCACCCTGCTGCTGTTCTTGTACCGGCGGCTTTCCGGCGTGAAGGAACTGGAAGGGCTGGTGTAAGCGGTATGCGGGAGTTTTGTAAAAAGGAAGTGGCTGCGATGGAAAATAAATATGACAATCCCGTGTTTTTTGAAAAGTATGGGAATATGCTGCGATCCAAAGAGGGCCTTGCGGGGGCCGGGGAGTGGGAAACCCTTAAGGCCATGCTGCCGGATTTTGCGGGGAAGCGGGTGCTGGACTTGGGCTGCGGCTATGGCTGGCACTGCGCCTGGGCTGCCGATCACGGGGCTGCCTCTGTGGTGGGGGCAGACTGCTCCCAAAGGATGCTGGAGGCGGCCCGGGAGAAAAATGCCCGGGAGGCTGTGGAATACCGCCTGCTGTCCATAGAAGAGGCGGCTTTCCCTGCGGAAAGCTTTGACGTGGTCATAAGCTCTTTGGCCCTCCACTATGTGGCAGGCCTGCAGGCCGTATACCATAAGATATATGGCTGGCTGGCGCCGGGAGGGGTGTTTGTCTTTACAGCGGAGCACCCGGTGTTTACCGCCCAGGGGCCTCAGGACTGGGCGTATGATGGAGAGGGGCAAATCAGCCATTTCCCGGTGGACAGCTATTTTTACGAGGGGGAGCGGCAGGCTGTTTTTCTGGGCGAGCCTGTGAAGAAGCACCACCGCACCCTTACTTCCTATATAGACGGGCTTTTGGAAGAGGGCTTTTCCCTTTTGCATGTGCGGGAGCCCCAGCCCCCGGCAGGCATGATGGAGCTGCCCGGCATGGCTGATGAAATGCGCCGCCCCATGATGCTGGCGGTGTCGGCGCGGAAAGGGCAGGGGTGAAGGCATGAAGAACCGCACAAAGCTGCCCAATATTTACCTGGGGATTATCCTGGCCCTGTTGTATGTGCCCATCCTGCTGGTGGTGTTCTACTCTTTCAACGAGAGCAAGATAAGCTCTGTATGGGGGGGCTTTTCCCTGAAATGGTATGAGGCCCTGTTCCGGGACAAGGCCCTGTTTAAAGCCTTGGGCAATTCCCTTATCCTGGGGGCCACAAGCTGCCTTTGCGCCGCTGTTATCGGCACCTTGGGGGCTTACGGCATGACAAAGGCCCGGCTGCGCACCAAGGGCGCTGTGGAGTATATCTCCACCCTGCCTATTATGATACCGGAGATTATTCTGGGCATGGTGTTTATGGCTTTCTTCTCCCTCATCGGGATTCCCTTTGGCATGGGCACCCTGGTGCTGGCCCACACAGCCTTCTGCATCCCCTATATATTTATGCTGGTGAAGGCAAGGCTTGTGGGCATGGATCCCAGCCTTGCGGAGGCGGCCCTGGATCTGGGGGCTTCGCCCCAGCGGGTGTTTTTCGACATTACCCTGCCTTTGGTTGCCCCCGCTATCCTTTCCGGGATGCTGCTGGCCTTTGCCATGAGCATTGACGATGTGATTATCAGCGTGTTCGTAACCGGCGTGGACACAAACACCCTGCCGGTGAAAATCTATACCCAGTTAAAAACCGGGGTTACCCCGGAGATAAACGCACTGTGTACCCTGCTCTTTGGGGCGGTGCTGGTTTTATGCGGCCTGGCGGTATGGCTGGGCAGGACGCCAAAAAACAAGCAGGCTGCCGGGGATACAGCAAACCCACCTGAAAACCGGTAAATACGATTTTCAAGCAGGGCATGCCGGGTTCAAAAGAGGTTTTATCTCTTTTGAACCGCGTTAACTGTGACCCGGAGGCATGCAAAAAACAACAGGAGGTAAACGCAGCGTGGAAAAGAACATTACATTGGAACAGTTGGAGCAGTACAGAAAGGCCTTTGCAGGAGATGCAGGGAAAAACGTGGCCCTGCGGGCCTGCACGGCAAACGGGGTGGTGAAGTCCGCCACAGATCCCGGGGCGGCCCGGAAGAACAGGCACCAGTATTCCATCCGCCTGGAGCAGGGGAAAATCACCAACCAGAAGCAGACCGGGCGGTGCTGGATGTTCGCGGCCCTGAACACCATGCGGTTTGACATTATCAAAAAGCTGAACCTGGACACCTTCGAGCTTTCCCAGAACTACACCCTGTTTTATGACAAGCTGGAAAAGTCCAACTATTTCCTGGAGAACATCCTGGCAACCCTGGAGGAGCCCACCGCCGGGCGGCTGGTTGCCCACCTGCTGCAGGATCCCCTGGGAGACGGGGGCCAGTGGGACATGCTGTGCAACCTGGTGAATAAATATGGCGTGGTGCCCAAGGACGCCATGCCGGAAACTGCTGTTTCCTCCTCCACCCGGGAGATGACCCGGTACATGACGAAAAAGCTGCGGGAATGCGCCTGCGTGCTGCGGGAGGGCCATGCCGCCGGTAAGTCAATAGAGCCGCTGCTGGAGGAAAAGGAGGGCATGATGCAGGATATCTACAACATCCTGTGCATCTGCCTGGGCACGCCGCCCCAGGCCTTTACCCTGGAGGTTCGCACAAAGGACAAGGAGTTTATCCGGGAGGAGAACCTTACCGGACAGGCGTTCTTTAAAAAGTATGTGGGCTGGAACATGGACGATTATGTAAGCCTCATCAACGCCCCCACTGCCGACAAGCCCTATTACAGGACATATACCGTCAAGATGCTGGGCAACATAACAGAGGGCCGGCCTGTAAAATACCTGAACCTGCCCATTGAGGAGCTGAAGGCCGCGGCCATTGCCCAGATGCAGGACGGTAAGCCCGTGTGGTTCGGCTGCGACGTGGGCCAAAGCTCTATCCGGGACAGCGGCATTATGGACTTGGGGGCCATCCGGGCAGACGAGCTGTTTGGCACAAAGTTTGGCATGAACAAGGCCCAGCGGCTTGACTATGGCGACAGCCTGATGACCCACGCCATGGTGTTCCAGGGGGTGAACCTGGACGAAAAGGGCAATCCTACCCGCTGGCGTGTGGAAAACAGTTGGGGCAAAGAGCCTGGGGACGAGGGCTATTATGTGATGAGCGATGAGTGGTTCTCGGAATACACCTACCAGGTGGTAGTCCATAAAAAGTATCTTTCAGAAGAGCGCCAAAGCCAGCTTGCCCAGCCCCCTATCCCCCTGGAGCCTTGGGATCCCATGGGTTCCCTGGCGCTGTAGTGCGCCTGCCCGCAATCCCTTTTGAAAAAAGGATTGACCCGAAAACCAATGCCAGAACATATCCGTATCAGGAATATGTTTCAGGCTTATCTAAAAGGAGTTACGCTATGAAAAAAATGACTTGCTTGCTGTTGTCCCTTCTTTTGTGCCTGTCCCTGTTTGCCGGATGCTCCGGCAAGGCAGGGGACAAGGGAGAGCTGGTGCTCTACACCTGGGAAGGCATGTTCCCCCAGGAGGTGCTGGACGGCTTTGAAGAGGAGACAGGCATTTCCATCAATTACGCAAACTTCGACTACGATGAAACCATGCTGGCAAAGCTGGAGGCCGCCAGCGGCGGGGAATACGATCTGGTGCTGGCAGACGATTACATCATCGAAACGGTGATACAGGAGGGCCTGGCCCAGAAGCTGGACAAAGAAAAGCTTTCCAACTGGGGCAGCATCAACCCCCTGTACCAGGGGCAGTTCTTTGACCCCCAGGACGAGTATACTGTGCCTCATGGCGCGGGGGTGCAGACCATCGTATACGATCCCAAAATTGTGGGGGGAGAGATAAAGGGCTATGGGGATCTGTGGGACCCCGCCCTTGCCGGGAATGTGGGCCTGATTGCCAACTACCGGGTGATAAACGGCATGGCCTTAAAGGTGCTGGGGAAAAGCTATAATGTAGAGGACACCGGGGATATCCAGGCCGCGGGGCAGAAGCTTCTGGAGCTGGCCCCCAATGTCCGGCTGATTAAGGATGACAACCTCCAGGACGATTTGATTTCCGGGGAAGTGGGCGCGGCAGTGATGTATACCTCCCAGGCTACCCTGGCCCTGACCACCCGTTCCGATTTGAAGGTGGCGTTCCCGGAGGAGGGCATTGGCTTTGGCATTATGGCAAGCTTCATCCCTGCAAACGCGCCCCATCCGGAAGCGGCTTATCAGTTTATGGATTACATCCTGCAGCCGGATATTTCCGCCCAGTGCTTTGAGTTTTTGGGCTATTACTGCACGAACAAAGACGCGGAGGAAAAGCTCTCCGAGGAAACCCGGCCTTACCTTACCCTGCCTGACTCCTTCTCAAAGGACAACATGGAGATGATCGAGAACATTTCCGCCGAGGCCATGGAGGAGCACCAGAAGGTGTGGACGGAATTTAAAGCGGCCTGCGAGTAAATTGTCCTCTCAGGCTCTGGGCTGTGAATCTGCCTGGCTCTTTTACAGGGTGCGGGATAGCTGTGTGACGGCTTTCCGCACCCTGTTTTTTCTTTTGGGGAAAACGGCGGCATATAGTAAACGCACTTCAAAACCGGTGCAGTCCAATTTTGAAGCACGCGGCCTTGCCGCTGGTTCAAAAAAAGCTGTTGCCTCTTTCTAAACTGCTTTAACTATACAGCTAATCCCGCCGCCATGCACACAGAAGGAAGGAAAATCATATCCTGTTCTAAGCAGGAACAAGCCCTATATCCCGCCTGTAGGCGGCTGTCTTGAGACGCGTCCTGCTGCCCGCGGACGGCATCCTTCCAAAGCCTGCAAAATTTGGAAAAAAGTATTGCGAACCGGGGCGGAGTAGTGTATAATGGAAAGAGCCAAAATGAAACGCCAAGCTTTTTGGCCGGGACGTTACAGTAAGCTTGCCGGACGTGTTTCTCTGCTAACAGGATGCCATGTACCCGGATGTTGGAAGGGCTGGTTTCCGTATATGCCAGGACGGCTGTGCGCTTCTGGAAAAAGGCTTTATATATTGTATTTTTGAAACAGAGTAAATGAACATTTACTTCAATGGCGGATACACCTGGCTGAAAATCCTCTTCTAAATCAGCCTGGCATAAATGTTCGCGAGCATATCGAAGGAAGGAGAGCGCAAATGATGGAAAAGATACTGATCGTTGACGACAGCATTGTGCAGTCAGCCCGGTTGAAGTCTATTCTGGATGATGAGTATGATGTTACCATTGCACAGACAGCGGAAGATGGGCTAAGCTGTGTGCGCGACGGCAATTTTTCCTTGATTCTGCTGGACGTGGTACTGCCGGGCATGGACGGCTTTACCCTCCTGAAAAAGCTGCAGGAGGAAATTATCACCCAAAGCATACCCGTCATCCTGATTACCAGCCTTTCCGACGCCAAAAACGAGCAGTACGGGCTGGTGCTGGGGGCTGTGGATTACATCACAAAACCCTTTAATTCCCTGATTGTAAAGGCAAGGGTAAATACCCATATTAAATTGTACAATTACCGCAGGCAGGCTGAGCGGCAGTCCCTGACAGACCAGTTGACCGGGGTTGCCAACAGGCGCAGGTATGAGCGTACCAGCATTACCAAGTGGAGCGAGGCCTCCCGGCTGCAGGTTCCGTTTTCTATCTGCATGTTTGACATTGACCACTTCAAGGCTTATAACGATACCTTTGGCCACCCTGCGGGGGACAAGGTGATTGCCGCTGTGGCCAAAACCATCTCGTCCCACCTGCACCGCACCACAGATTTCCTGGCCCGGTATGGCGGGGAGGAGTTTGTGGCCCTTTCCATGGGGGACGTTTCGGAAAAAATATTCGGGCACGTAAAGAAAATCCGGAAAGCGGTGGAGGAGATGCACATCCCCCACGACCCGTCTGTTTCCGAGTGGGTTACGGTGAGCATAGGAGGGGTTACGGTTGTCCCTTCGCCGGAAAACACCTATCCTGTTTATCTGAAAATTGCAGACACCATGCTGTATGACGCCAAAAACCACGGGCGCAACCAGGTGGTTTGGGCGGACGAGCGGCTGAAGCAGATGTGGGAAAAGTGAGCGCAGGATAGAAGCTGGAGGAACATATGGGACTGTTCAATTTGTTCGGAAAGAAAACGCCTAAAAAGACGCCGCAGAAAGGTGAAAAACCACGAGACGCGGAAGAGATGGTGGTTTATTCTGGTATGCGCGTAGAGGTAATGGACGCGAACGAGCGTATGCTTTTTGTGGCAAAGCTGCTGAACCTGCACGAAAACAGCGCGGATCTGCACCAGTATTCTGAACTGGCTTTTGACCCCGGGGAAGGGCAGGTTCATGCCAAAATACGGGGATACAGCGACTATCAGCGGAAGGCTGTCTACATGGAGGGGGATATAGCCCCTGCTGCCCATAAAATATGGGCAGTGGAGAAGCTGAAGATCTGCAGGGTGGCAAATGATCGCGCTTTCTTCCGCCTCCTCACAAACCTTGACGCAACCGCCACTGTGTTCAGCGGTTTGGGAATAGGGGAAAAGCCCTGCAAACTGCTGAATATCAGCGTGGGGGGCGCAGCCATTAGCTCAGCCTATAAATACCATATGGGGGACAAATTCCTGCTGAAGGTAAAGCTGCTGGAGGACAGGCCCGTGTCAGCCATATTCAGCCAGGTGGTGCGTATTACAGAAAAAGAGGACAGGAAGTTTGAATACGGCTGCCGCTTTTTAGGGCTGACCGAGGAGGATCAGGAAAAAATTACCCAGGATATTTTTGTATCCCAGCGAAAACAGAGGGGCCGCTTATAGCGGCCCCTCTTTCATATGCTGAACCTGTAACCGCCGTCTGTGCGGCCTTACTGCCGCAGGGCGGCCCCGGGTTCGCCCCAGGCGTCCAGATCTTCCCCGGAAAGGGAAGCGTACCGGGCCTCTCCGGCGGCAATGACAGGATCCGCCTTATGCAGGCGCTGGATAAAGGGCAGGGAGCTGTCCGCCAGCCCCTCCTCTACCATGACATTGCGCACACGACAGAGGAACAGGTCGCTGCCGGCGGCAAGGCGCCGTTCCTCCACCACCTTCAGTTCAAAGCTTACCGGGCTTTCCACAATGGTGGGCACATGGAGCACCTGGCCAGGCTCCACATTGGGAAGGCGGCGCATTTTATCCGGAAACTCCCGGCCGGAAGTGGTGCCGTAATAATCGGCAAGGGGCAAAAGCGGGCGGGTGACCAGGTTTGCCGAAAACATGCCCTGTTCCCGGATAAGGTCTTTTGTCAGCTTTTCTTCCCCGATGCAGGCCATAACGCCCAACGCCTCTTCCTCCCCATCCTGGAGGGTGCAGTAGCTGAACCAGCAGAACAGCCCGAAGTGGGGCGTGCCGTCCGCCTGGTAATTCCCGTACAGGAACAGGGACTGGGGGCAGAAATCGTTGCCCAGCCTGCCTTTTATTTTTCCCATGGTGCATTACTCCTTTTTTTGTGGATTTTTCAGCCGCGCCTCACATGCTTCCAGGTTCAGCAGGATTTTGTCCAGCAGGCTGTCCAGCAGCGCGGCGTCCTCCTGGGTGAGGCCCTGGTAAAACAGCCTGTTCATTTCCTCCGATACCTGCTCGTATGGGGCCTGCAGGCCCCTGGCTTTCTCTGTCAGCGCCACCAGCACCTGCCGGCGATCCTGGGAGCTGGTTTCCCGGGTGACCAGCCCTTGTTCCTCCATGCGGGCCAGCATGGCTGTAAGGGTGTTTTTTGCAAGGCCTGTGCCACGCACCAGGGCGCTGATGGGCACATGCTCCTCCTGCCACAGCACGTAAAGGATGCGCCCCTGCGCCCCGTTGAACGCGTCCACGCCGCAGGCGTCCAGCAGGCGCTGGAACACCCGACCCTGCACTTGCTTGATTTGCGTGATGAGAAAGCCTGTCCTGGTTTCCATATGCGTCCTCCTTGTAAATAGTACTATATAGAACCTGTTTTGTCAAGGATTTTTTCCTGCCCCTATCCTATCGGATGGGGCGGGCCTTGTAAAGCGGAAAATCGTGAACAAAACATGGACAAACTTTTAAATTATGTTGCAAGGATATGGATTTTCATGTAAAATAGAGAGAGTACGCGTTTAAACGGCAAAGAACTATGAAAGAAAGGCTGGAAATAACTCATGGAACAGCAGTTTCCCAAGCACCCTTTCAGAACCCACGGCGGAGCGCCGGTGCCACACCACAAAAACACGTGGAACGCACCTACGGCGGTGCTGCCGCCTCCTGAACGGGTTATAATCCCTATGCAGCAGCACATTGGCGCGCCCTGCAAGCCTACAGTGAAAAAGGGCGACCACGTTTACCTGGGGCAGGTGATAGGCGACAGCGAGGCCTTTGTGTGCGCGCCTATCCACGCTTCTGTGTCCGGCACAGTGCAGCTGGTGACAAAGGTGCTGCTTACCGGCGGGCAGCCCACAGAAGCAGTGGTAATCGAATCTGACGGGCAGATGGAGGCGGATCCCGCTATTGCCCCGCCGCCCCCCATTACCAACAAGAAGGAACTGGCAGAAGCGGCCCGGAAGTCCGGGCTGGTGGGACTGGGCGGCGCAGGCTTCCCGGCCCATGTAAAGCTGAACGTCCCGGACGGGAAGTCCATTGACACCCTGATTATCAACGTGGCGGAGTGCGAGCCTTATGTCACCTCCGACCACCGGGAGGCCCTGGAAAACGGCAAGAACGTGCTGGAGGGCGTCTATAAGGTCAAGGAAATCCTGGACGTACACCGGGTGATTATCGCGGTGGAGGACAACAAGCCCGACGTTATTGAGAGGCTGACGGAAATTGCCGACGACCCGGAGAAGGATCCGAAAGACGAGGTGCGGGTGCTGGCTTTAAAGAGCCGCTATCCCCAGGGTGCGGAAAAGGTGCTGGTGCAGGCCTGCACAGGGCGGAAGGTGCCTGCCGGGCAGCTTCCCGCTGACGTGGGGTGCCTGGTGATGAACATCGCCTCGGTGTCGTTCTTGGCAAGCTATATGCGCACCGGGATGCCCCTTACCTTAAAGCGGGTGACCATCGACGGCTCTGCCATAAAGGAGCCGAAAAACGTGATTGTGCCTGTGGGCACGCCTATTAAGGATGTAATCGAATTCTGCGGCGGCTATAAGGCCCCGCCCCGGAAAATGCTCATGGGCGGGCCTATGATGGGCATTGCCATCACCACGGACGAGCTGCCCATTTTAAAGCAGAACAATGCCATCCTGGCCTTTGACCAGCAGGAGGCAAAGCTTTATGAGACAACCGCCTGCATCCGCTGCGGCAGGTGTGTGGCTGCCTGCCCCATGGAGCTGATGCCCACCAAGCTGGAGAAGGCTGCGGAGAAAAAAGACGCGGAGTCCCTTCTGGCCCTGGACGTGATGACCTGCATGGAGTGCGGCTGCTGCGCCTTCTCCTGCCCTGCCGGGCGCAGGCTGGTGCAGGCTATCCGGATGGGGAAATCCATTGTGAGAAAGGCAGGGAAGAAATAATGGACAAGCTTATCGTATCGTCTTCCCCCCATTTTAACGGGAAAAAGACAACCCAGAACATTATGCTGGACGTGATTATCGGCCTTGCCCCTGCCATGATAGCTTCCGTTATCATCTTTGGCATCCGGGCGGCTGTGGTGATTGTCACCTGCATTGCCGCCTGCGTGGCAAGCGAGTACATTTCCCGCCGGGTGATGAAGCGGCCCCAGACTGTGGGGGATCTCTCCTGCGTGGTGACAGGCATCCTGCTGGCTTTGAACCTGCCCGTCACCATCAACCCCCTGATGGCGGTGTTCGGCAGCGTGGCGGCTATTGTGGTGGTCAAGCAGATGTTCGGCGGCATTGGGCAGAACTTTGTAAACCCGGCGCTGACCGCCCGCATCATTCTGATGAACTCCTTCCCCGCCCCCATGACCCACTGGACGGACGCTTTTGATTATTCCGCCGCGGCGGACGCGGTGACCACCGCCACGCCCCTTTCCGGCATGATGTATGTAAATTCCCCTAACAGCGCCCCAGACTACATGCAGCTTCTCTGGGGCACCCATGGGGGATGCCTGGGCGAAACCTGCGCTCTGGCTATCATCCTGGGCGGGCTGTATTTGATTGCCAGGAAGGTGATAAGCCCGGTTATCCCGGTTACATACCTTGCCACTGTGGCGGTGTTTTCCGCCATCTTGGGCCGAGATCCCCTCTTTGACCTGCTGACAGGCGGCCTGATGCTGGGAGCCTTCTTCATGGCGACCGACTACACCACCAGCCCCCTTTATTGGAAGGCGCGGATTGTGTTTGCCATTGGCTGCGGCGTGCTGACCGTGTTAATCCGGGAGTTTGGCTCTTTGCCTGAGGGCGTTTCTTATTCCATCGTGCTGATGAATATTATCACGCCCCTTATTGAGCGGTATGTAAAACCCCGGGCCTTTGGAAAGCCCAAAGAGAAAAAAGGAAAGGGGGCGGCCTGAATGAAACTGGACGCGAAAAGCGTGCTGGCCCCAGCCGCTATCCTGTTCGCCATCTGCATTGTGGTGGCGGCGGCCCTGGCAGGCACCAACGCACTGACAGAGGATCGCATCGCCCAGGCGGCGGCCCAGAAAGCAGAGGAATCCCGGATGGTAGTGCTGCCCGGCGCGGAAGCCTTTCAGGAAAGCGGGGACGGCACCCACTATATTGGCCTGAGCAAGGAAGCGCCTGATGGCGGCGCGGTGGGCTATGTGTTTGAAACGGAAAGCAAGGGCTATGGCGGCACTGTGAAGGTGATGACCGGCATCAGCACGGAAGGGGAAATCACCGGCGTGGTGGTGTTAAGCCACAGCGAGACTCCCGGCCTTGGGGCAAACGCGGAGAAGGAATCCTTCCGGGAACAGTATAAGCAGCCTGTAGGGAACCTGGCAGGCGGCATTCAGGTTGTAAAATTCCAGGCGCCAAATGAAGGCGAAATACAGGCCATGACTGGCGCTACCATCACCAGCGCGGCTGTTACAAACGCTGTCAACAGCGCCATTGAAATGTATCAGGACGCTTACGCTTCGGAAGGGGGGAAATGACATGGAGGAAAAAAGAAGCCTGTGGAGTGAGTTTACAAAAGGCATTATCAAGGAAAACCCGGTGCTGCGGCTGATTTTAGGCTGCTGCGCCACCCTGGCGGTGACCACTGCCGCCTCTAACGCCATTGGCATGGGCGCTGCCACCACCTTTGTGCTGGTGTGCTCCAATGCCGCCATTTCCCTTTTGCGGAATGTCATCCCCAACAAGGTGCGCATCCCGGCCTTTATCACCATCATTGCCGGGTTCGTTACTGTGGTGCAGCTTTTCATCAAGGCTTTTTCCCCGGCCCTGGACACAGCCCTGGGCGTGTTCCTGCCGCTGATTGTGGTGAACTGCATTATTCTGGGCCGGGCGGAGATGTTTGCCAGCAAGAACAAGGTGCTGCCCTCCATTATTGACGGCCTGGGCATGGGCGTGGGCTTCACAGCCGCCATGCTGGCTATGGGCATTATCCGGGAGCTTTTGGGCGCGGGCACTGTGTTCGGCCTGCCTGTCCTCTCCGGCTTCATGGAGCCTGTCATCATTTTCCTGCTGCCTCCCGGCGGGTTCTTTGTGTTCGGAATGCTGATTGCCCTGGCAGGCAAGCTCTCCAAGGAGGGGAAGGCCCCGGCCTCCACAGGCTGCGCCCATTGCCCCCTGGCGGCTTCCTGCTCTAAAATACAGGAAAAGGAGGCGGCTGAATAATGGACGGACAGACACTGAAAACCCTCATAGCCATTTTCCTGGCGGCTATCCTGACGGAAAACTATGTGCTCAATAAATTCCTAGGCATTTGCCCCTTTTTAGGCGTGTCCAAGAAGCTGGACACAGCCTTTGGCATGAGCTGCGCGGTAACGGTGGTGATGGTGATTGCCACTGCCGTCACCTGGCCTCTTTACACGTATTTGCTGGTGCCCCAGGGCCTGGGGTATCTCCAGACCATTGTGTTCATCCTGGTTATCGCCGCGCTGGTGCAGCTTTTGGAAACCGTATTGCGCAAATACATGCCGCCGCTGTACAGCGCTTTAGGCATTTACCTGCCCCTTATCACCACCAACTGCGCTGTGCTGGGCGTGACCATGCTGGTGCTGGAAAAGGGCGCGGCAGATCCCAGCTTTGGATATTTACAGTCTTTGGTCAATTCCTTTGGCTCCGGCATCGGCTTCTTAGTAGCCATGATCCTCTTTGCCGGGGTGCGGGAGCGCCTGGAGGACTGCGACATTCCCGAAACCTTCCAGGGCCTGCCCATCACCCTGGTGGCGGCTTCCCTGGTGGCTGTGTCCTTCCTGGGCTTTAACGGCCTTGTGGACCGCCTGATGTAAGGAGGAGGAAACTATGGAATTTATCACCCCTATACTCATTGTGGGTATCATCGGCCTGCTGGCGGGCATTATCCTGGCGGTGGCGTCCATCGTCATGGCGGTGCCCAAGGACGAGAAGGCAGAGGCTTTGGAAGAAATCCTCCCTGGCGCAAACTGCGGCGCCTGCGGCTATTCCGGGTGCTCCGGCTATGCCGCTGCCATGTCCCAGGGCGAGGCCCAGCCAGGGCTGTGCTCTCCCGGCGGGCCGGCTGTGGCTAAAAAGTGCGCGGAGGTTCTGGGCGCAGGCGATGTGGAAATGGAGACAAAAGCCGCCCTGGTGCGGTGCATGGGAAGCTATGACAACACAGCGGACAAGCTGGTGTATGACGGCATAGAGGGCTGCAGCGCCGCCATCCTGCTGGCAGGCGGCTCCAGCAGCTGCCTTTTTGGATGCATGGGCCTGGGCGACTGCGTGAAAGCCTGTGACTATGGCGCGGTAGAGGTGTGCAACGGCGTGGCGAAAATTGACCCCGCCCTGTGCAAAGCCTGCGGCAAATGCGTGGCTGCCTGCCCCAAAGGGCTTATTTCCCTGGCGCCTGTCAAGAAGCAGGCTGTGGTGCGCTGCCACAACTGCGACAAGGGCAAGGCTGTGATGGACGTGTGCAAGGTGGGCTGTATTAGCTGCACCAAATGCGTGAAAACCTGCCCCCAGGGAGCTATCGCAATGGAAAACGGCTGTGCCACTGTAGATCCGCAGAAATGCACTGGCTGCGGCCTGTGCGTGGAAAGCTGTCCCCGGCACGTAATCACCATGCTGGAGGCGTAACCCCTTCCCCATACAGAAAAAACCCCCTGGAAGCTTTCCGGAAAGCTTCCAGGGGGTTTTTAAACTGCTGCGGTAAAATTTTTACCAGCCCAGGGACTTTAAATACTCACGGCTCATGGTGATGGCTTCCATGGGGGTGCGGCCGTTGGACTGATCCTGCTCTACCACTACCCAGTTGGCGCCAGCTTCCACGCTTGCCTCTAGGATGGGGGGGAAGTCCTGCATGCCGCTGCCTACAGGACGGAACTCGAAGAAGCCATGGCTTTCCTGCTCCTCCACGTCGGTGCCGATAAGCTGGTACATATTGGCGGGCTTGCCCTCCTTGTAGAAGTCCTTCAGGTGGACAACAGGGGCGCGGTTTGCATACTTCCTGATGTACGCAGCGGGATTTTCCCCAGCAACATTTACCCAGCAGGTGTCGATTTCCGTCTGCAGGATGTCGGCGGGGATGGTGTCGTAGATATAATCCAGAGCATAGCGGCCGTCAGGCATTTTGATGAACTCAAAGTCGTGGTTGTGGTACAGGGTCTGGATGCCATGGGCCTTGCAGGCCTTGCCGATTTCCTCAAAAAGCTTTACGTTGCCCTCAAACTTAGGGGTGCCGGGGCGGTCTTCCTCCATGAGATAGGGGATGGCAATATATTTCACGCCGATTTCCACATACTTCTGGATGGTGCCCTCCATGTCCGCCACCAGCTCCTGGAAGGGGACGTGGGCGGAAACAGCCTCCAGGCCCGCGGCCTCAATGGCGGCCTTGATTTCAGCAGGCTCTTTGCCGTACAGCCCGGCAAGCTCTACGCCGTCATAGCCGATTTCCTTGATTTTTTTCATAGTGCCAGCAAAATCCTTCTCAGCGTCGTCACGGACGGAGTAGACCTGCACGGCAACGGGTAAGGTTTTCATGGGAATACATCCTTTCTTTTGGGCCCGGGATTAGGGCTTGTTTGAAAAATCGCAAACACCGTCTTTTTGCCTAAATCCGGGCGCTTTCTCTATTTTCAAACAAGCCCTATCCCCGGCGCATTTTTGACTTTAGATAATTATACCAAGATTTCGGGGAAAAATCAATCCTTAGCTGGTTTGTATCCCCTTCTTTTTCCATGCGCACAGCCGGATCCTGAAACTCTTTCAGGCGCTGGGCATAGGCCTGCTCCATAGCGTCTTTATAGGCCAAAGGCGCGTCTTTGGCGCCCATAGCGTCCAGCAGCCAGCGGGTAAAGGGCGGGTTCATCACCAGCAGGGGGCCGATGAGGTTGGTGCCGATGAAGTTGTTCTGGCGGATGCCCTCCAGGGACGTGTCCCGGTTCAGCCCTATGCCCCGCTCTGCTTTGGCGAAATAGTTCCCTGAATTGTCCCCATAGGCCATGGTGAACTGGGATTTACAGCCCAGAATGGAAATGCCGTCCATGTCCCCCAAAAAGTTGGAGTTGTGGCGGTGGAGGTAAGAGCGCCTGGCGGTAAAGGGGAAAAGCCCCAGGCCCGGGATTTTCCTGTTCCCGTCCTCGATCTCCTGGTAGAGCGTTTCCACCGCGTTTCCCGTAAAGAGGAAGCAGGCGCCGGCCTCTATCAGCTCCTGTATTTTCTCCTTACAGGGCATAAGCCGGGCAATAATTTTCTCCTGGGCAGCCTCTGACATAGGGCCCATATAGATGAGATCTACAGGCTCCGACAGGAAGCGGGGCGTATCGTTCATGGCGGTTTCGATGAATTCCGCCTGGGGCAGGCAGGCCTTCAAGTACAGGATGTTGCCCATGTCGCCAAACAGGTTGGCATATTCCGGAAACAGGATTTCAATTTTCATCTTACCCCACCTCCTTTCCGTTTATCCGCCTGATAAGCTCCTCCCGGGCACGCCGGGCGTCTCCCACAGTGAACACCGCGTGGAGGATATACACCTTGTCCACCTTGTCCAGATCCACTAAGGCGGCGGCCTCCTCCGGCTTGGGGGCAGCGCATACCCGCTCTGGCTCCATGCCTGCCAAAAGGGCGCGCACCTGGTAGTCATAGCAGCGGTTGCCTGTAGGGATAAGCTGCTTTACGCAGCCATCCCGCAAAAACTCATAGTCTACCTCATAAATCCAGCCCATGTTCTCTGAGGAATGGGCCTGATCGTGGCTGTCATAGTTTAAAAGGATGATGGCGGCAGAGCCTCCCCGCTGGGTGATGAAATCGAACACCCGGGAGCTGGCAATGGGGCTTTGGCCCTTTGCCAGGCAGAAGATGATTTCCTTCCCGCCCACTTCCTCCACATCATAGCGGGAGCGGGCCAGCTCCACCTGCTCCAATGCAGAGGACACCTGCTGGTAGGTAAGGCCCCAGTCCCGCAGAAAGGAGACGGCAGTGACTGTGTTGTAAAGGTCGGTAATGTTCTCCCCGGGCAGGCGGTATGACTCCTCCCCTTCCGGGGTTTGCAGGATGAAGCGCATGGAATCCATATCCACCTGGGTGCAGTCATAGTCTATGGGGAAGGTGCCCCAGCCGCACTGGGGGCACTTGGCCCGGCCAATGTGGTTATACCGCAGGAAATCGTATTGGAGGGGCGTGTCGCACTGAGGGCAGGCCACAATGTCCCGCACCAGGTTGGGCCGGGCTTCCCTGTCCCGGGGCAGCTCGCTTATGCCGAAGCACACCCGCTTGTTGCCCGGGGCCAGATGGCTGGCAATCAGGTCGTCCCCGTTTACCACCAGCTTGGCGCCGTCCCACAGGTTGTCGTTTAAAAGCTTCACAATAAAGTCCACGTTGGCGTTGCGATCCAGCGCGTCCCGGCAGAGGTTGGTACACAGGAAGGTCTGGGGCTTGATATAGGGCAGGATAAGGGGGGCCGAGCGCTCGTCAAACTCAAAGATGGCCAGCTTGTGCAGGGGCCGCCCGAAAAGGGTGCTGTCCGCGATAAGGGAGGAGGCGATGCCGGTGTTTACATTGGCCCCATCCCGGTTGCAGAGATATTCCACCCCGTTTTTTGTCAGGATATCTTCCACCAGGTTTGAAACAGTAGTTTTACCGTTGGTGCCGGCAACCAGCACCACCTGCTCCGGCAATGGCATGCGGCCTAAAAAGTCCGGGCACAGGATAATGGCCCAGGAGCCAGGCATGGAGGTGCCTTTGCGTCCGATAAGTTTTAGGACTAAAGCAGTGCATTTAGCAAAAAATAAGGCAAAATAAAAGCGGAAGGTGCGCTTCAAGGCAATGGCCCCCTTTTGATATTTGTGAAAACATTGTACACGATCCCGGGGGGATAGTCAAGCCGGAGGGGGGTATAGTGAACACAGTTCAAAAGAGGTGGCAGCCTTTTCCAAGTGTATTTACTATAAAGTTCCCTGCCCGCTTACCTTCCTTGCCAGGAGGCAGGTGTATGATGGTGATAATTTTTCACGATTTATAAAAATTTTTAAAAAATGCTGGCTTTTTTTCCGTAAACACGTTATAATATGTCGTACCGCAAAGAAAAAGCGGGTATGCTGTTTTGGTGTATGGGCAGGCAAAGGGTCTGGCATCATCTTTACGGAAAAGGGAGCGCGGCATGGAAAAGAAGGCAGGCAAAACCTACAAGCTCCGCCAAAGAGCCAATTTGGCCACCCTCCTCCGGGAGCTGCGCCAGCGGGCGGGCTTTTCACAGCGGGAAGTTGCCAGTATCTTAAATATGAACCGTTCTACTTATACGTATTATGAGACAGGCAAAACGCTGCCGGATCCGATGACGTTAAACCGGATTGCCAAGATTTTTGGCGTACCGCTGGATAGCTTTTTTCTGGAGGATGAGGCGCTTCTTACTTTGTCCGATTCTTCTGTCCCCGCCAACCGCGCCCGGAAAAAGCGGTTTAACCCCCAGCATGTGGGAGACTTAACTACAGAAGAGCGGGAAATTATCGCTTATCTGCGGGACAAGGAACTTTCTGCGGAGGCAGTACTCCAGGCATTGCGCAACCGCTTCGACCATATGGAGGAAGAATAATCCCTGTCAAAATTGAGGCGGCCCCAGCAGGTTTCGACAATTTTTGCGGCTTCCATAGGGTAAAATGTGAAAAGAAAACACAGATATGCAACTTAAATATGATATATGCGCTTGTAGCTCAGTTGGATAGAGTATCAGACTCCGACTCTGAGGGCCGCTGGTTCGAATCCAGTCAAGCGCGCCAAAACCTCCAAGGGTTTATGCCTTGGAGGTTTGTTTTATCGTATAAAATGACAGAGGAAATAGCAAGTTGTATAGCTGCTATACTTTATATTTGGCTATTCTTCTAGTTCTGTGTAGCAGTCAAAATTGTAGTCAAATGTCCAGGCTCTCTTGCAAAACGGCGCTGGCGGCTTTCTTCTTATCGTCGAATGCGTGGGTGTAGATGTCCAGCGTAGTGGACACCTGCGAGTGTCCCAGCAGGCCCAACACGATGGCTACATCGGCCCCGTTTGCTATCATAAGGCTTGCTGCGGTGTGCCCTTACGGTAGAACAAGGACAAATCGAAAAACCCAGTGATATCAAGGGT
>ERZ779622.166-NODE-166-length-45110-cov-11.480391_pt1 | contig 45110 bp, 48 predicted proteins | sample MGYA00514188_ERZ779622 | MGnify/ENA primary metagenome ERZ779622 (study PRJEB29562, sample SAMEA4376702) | mouse gut metagenome | isolation source: Cecum | study: EMG produced TPA metagenomics assembly of the A DSS colitis mouse model was used to assess the... | reverse complement strand
AACGAATGACGAGTCTTGAAGAACGAATGACGAGTCTTGAAGAACGAATGACGAGTCTTGAAGAACGAATGACGAGCGTTGAAGAACGAACGACGAGTCTTGAGGAGAGAACAGCGAATATCGAGGAAGAATTGATACAGGTCAATTCAAGGCTTGGTATGCTCGAATTAAAGGCGGATAAATCGCAGGATAATTATGAGAAGCTGGAAGCATATCTGTTGACGATCGCCAGTGATGTGAAGAATGGGTTTTACAAGAGCAAGCACCAGTTCCGCTTGTTGGAGGATCAGGGCAATTCGATTATCAAAGTATTAGCGTACAGAGAGCTGATACCATTAAATTAGGAATAGCGGAAAGATATAATGCAGACTATAGGGCGGCATGACCGCCCTATACTTTTGGCTGCAGGACACAGAAAGGATTATAGGATTATGGCAGGAATACCGGTCAGCGTGTGCATGATCGCAAAGAACGAGGAACAGTACATAGAGCAGTGTCTCAGAAAGCTTCTGCGGTATAATATGGAGATTATTATCGTGGATACCGGCTCAACAGACCGCACGAAGGAGATTGCGGCGCGTTATACAGACCAGTTGTTTGACTTTGCGTGGTGCGATGATTTTAGCTCAGCCAGAAATTATGCAGTCTCCAAGGCTTCAAATAACTGGATTCTGATATTGGATTGTGATGAGTATGTGCAGGAGATTGATGTGGCAAAGCTGCGCACCTGTATGCAGAAATATCCTAAAAATGTCGGCGTGATGGAGATTGGAAATGTTCATACAGTGGTGGAGGGCGGCGTCCCCAAAGAACGGCTCCAGATGGATGAGATTCCGCGTTTTTTTAATCGAAATTATTATGAATACCACTTTCGTATCCACGAGCAGATTACGCCTAAAAAATGGGATAATTATGATGAAATTGTGCTGGAAACCTTTCATTTGCCCATCACGGTCAAGCATTACGGATATGATGTGCCGAGAGCGGAAATGTTAAAAAAACAGGAACGAAATCTAAAACTTTTATTAAATTCTTTGGGCGAAACACAAGGAATGGATGATTATGTTTACTTTCAGATAGGACAGTCTTACTATATTTTAGGAGACTATGAAAAAGCGATTGAAGCCTACGATATGTGTCTGGAGATCAACCGCAATCCAGAGAAAAAATTTCTCAACATCTGTCTGGAAGCTTACGCAGAATGCCTGATAAAAGTGGGAAATGCCGAGGATGCCTACAGGCTTTTGGACCTCAACAGAGCATACCTACAGACCACCAGACAGCGCTATCTGTTTGGCAAGGCGGCGCACCTGTGCAGGGACTATGTGACGGCGGTTGGATTTTTGACACAAATTACAGACGCGGCGGATTTTGAGCAGCTCGGCGATGATGTTTACGATGCCTACACGAGAATTTTTGCAATTTTCAGCGAGACAGGGCAGAGCGATGAATTTGAGCGGTACAAAGAGAAGCTGGCTGAATTTGGCAGGCAGCATGGGAAACAGATTACTTTTCCGGGAAAGGGGGTGCAGGAATCATGATAGAATTGACGAAAATCAACGGGGTAAAGATTCTTCTGAACTCGAGTCTGATCGAGACGGTAGAGGAGACGCCGGATACCGTTATTACGTTAACCGATGGCAAAAAAGTTATCGTCAAAGAGAGTAGACATGAAGTGAAAAATTTAGTAAAATTAACAAGACAGGATTATTTTCGGGAAATTTTGAATCTGGATACCTTGCAGAAAGCATCAGAATGATGAAAAGCGAGGTGGTCACAAATTGATAGAATTTCAGAAATTTTTCAGAAAATTGTTGCAATTTATGTAACCTTACAGTATTATATTTATATGGAGAAAATGAAACACAAAGATAATACTGTGCCTGTTTCTAACTCAAACTTACGAAAAAAAGGGGTGTGTAAAAAGTGGATATAGCGTCTTTGGTGGGAATGCTTGTGTGCTTTGCTTTGGTTCTTTATGGTATGATAAACTCAGCAGGTGGTATGAGTGGTCTTGAATACTTTCTTGACCCGGCGTCAGCGCTTATTACGTTCGGAGGGTCAGTTTTTGCGACGATGATGTCCGTGAGTATGGCAAACTTCGTTGGTGGTTTGAAAAGTATCACACTGATTTTCAAGCAGGTCAATGTCAATGTCCCAGAGATGATTACAAAGATTATTGAACTTTCAAATGTTGCGAGAAAAGAAGGACTTCTTTCTCTCGAGGAGGCGGCTGGAAATCTTGAAGATGATTTTATGAAGAAGGGAATTATGCTCATTGTCGATGGTACAGATCCAGAGCTGGTCCGGGGAATCCTTGAGACGGAGATGAACAGCATTGACAGCAGGCATAAGCTGAGATCTGGATTCTGGGATACATTGGGTGCCATGGGGCCTGGATGGGGTATGATCGGTACACTGGTTGGTCTGGTTTGTTTGCTTAATAACTTGTCCGATCCGACAACAATCGGTCCGAAGATGGGTGTTGCATTGATCACTACTTTCTATGGTTCGATGCTTGCTAACTGGGTGTGTACACCTACGTCCAACAAACTGCAGGCGAACAATACCATAGAAATGCAGGCAAAAGAGATTATGATCGAAGGACTGCTGTCCATACAGGCAGGTGAGAACCCTCGTGTTATAGAAGAAAAATTGAAGTCATTCTTGTCACCTAATGAAAGACCTTCACAGGATGAAGGCGGCGGTGGAGGTGAAGCTTAATGGCGAAGAAAAAAGAAGAATTTAAGCTCCCACCCGGAACCCCGGCGCCGTGGATGAGCACATTCTCGGATATGATGACGCTGTTAATGTGTTTCTTCGTGCTGCTGTTCTCTATGTCAGAGGTTGATGCGGCAAAGTTCGAGGAGGTTGCGAAGTCCTTCCAGTCTACCATCAGTATTTTTAAGGCTGGTTCTAAGGCAGTGGGAGACGGTATCCTTGTGAGTAATGGCGTGAGCCAGCTCAATATGCTTGACGAGTACGTCAATTCAAGCGGCAAGACGGCAGAAGCTGACACGAACGAGCCGGACCCGACCAAACCGGGCGGCGCTGCGGAGGATAAGCTGCAAGAGGCGGCTGCCCAGCTTGAAATGACGCAGGAGGAAATTGATTCACTTCGGGACGCGATCGCTGAGCTGGAAGAGGAGAAGATGAAGCTTTCAGAAGAGCTTGCGGAGAAGATGGAGGAAGCGATCAACGAGAGTATGATGGCGGATAAAGTAGAAGTGGATTTTAATGGAGATTTTGTGACTCTTACATTAAATGGAGCGTTTTTGTTTGATTCAGGAAGAGCAGAGATCAAGCAGGACGCAGTGCCGGTACTGAAAAAGATTGGCGTGCTTCTCACAAAGTATGCGGACTCGGATATTGAGATCGAGGGGCATACGGACTCTGTGCCTTTGAATGGAGGCAGGTATGAGAACAATGATGTGCTCAGCAGCTACAGGGCATTGGCAGTGTTCAATTACTTGAAAGAAAATGCGTCACTTGATCCGGGAATGGTCAAGCATTCTGGCAGGGGGGAGTATATGCCGATCGCCGACAATACAACACCTGAGGGAAGAGCGAAGAACAGACGGGTTGAGATTAAAATATATAACGCATTAAGCGCTCATAAATGAAAGGGGAAAATGAAATGAGACGGAATCTGTTATCAATTATTATTCTGGCATTACTTGTTGTCAACGTTGTACTGTCAGCAATCATGATGGTAAGTGTGTCAAGCGCGTCCAAAAAGACAGCTACTTTGGTGGCGGACATTGCGACAGCAGTCGGGATTGAAATCAACGGACTGCCGCAGGCAGATGTTACACAGTCTGTATCTATGGCGGATACGGCGGTACATAATGTTGCAGGCGAGCTGACGATACCTTTGAAGAAGGGTGAGGACGACAGCGATCACTATGCTGTGGGAAGTGTGTCATTATCACTGGATATGAAACATGCTGATTATAAGAAGTATTCCGAGACGATGGCTGACATGGACGGTATTATCAAGGATATTGTCTTTGCGGTGATGGGCAATTATACCGTAGATGAGGCGAGAAGCGATTCTGAGACGATCAAGGCAGAGATGCTTGCAAAGATTCAGGAGCGTTTCGGTTCTACATTTATTTACAGTGTATCATATAATTTCTTGTATAATTAAAGAACACAGAGCTGTAACCAAGGGGAGTGAAAATGGTTACATACAAGATGATTGAATATGTAGGGGGTGATTAACTACATGGGAGAGGTATTATCTCAAAGCGAAATAGACAGTTTGCTGGCGGCATTGAGTTCTGGTGAGCTTGACGTGGAGGATATGCAGGAGAAGGACGAGCGGCAAGCCAAAAATTATGACTTTACTCGGCCTGCTAAATTCTCAAAAGAGCATTTAAGAACTTTAAACATGATTTTTGATCATTATGGAAGACTCTTATCAACCAATCTGCCTGTATATCTCAGGAAAAATGTTCAGGTGAGCGTGGCGAGCTCTGAGACAGTAACGTTTGCAGAGTTTTCAAATGCTTTGTCAAATCCAGTACTGCTCACGGTTGTGAATTTTTCACCGATGCCCGGATCGATTATTATGGAATTGACGAGCGGACTTGGTTATGCGATCATTGACCGTATGCTTGGAGGACGGGGCGAGGCGCTTGAAAAGGCAAGGGATTTTACAGAGATCGAGATGAGCATTATAGAGCGTATTATGGTAATCTGTATGCAGCTTCTCAGGGAACCGTGGAAAAATGTGGCGGAGGTCAATCCGTATCTTGAAAGGATTGAGACAAATCCACAGTTTGCCCAGATTATTTCACCGAGCGACATGGTGGCACTTGTGACCATGAACGTTAAGATTGGTGATGTGGAAGGTTTAATGAATGTGTGTCTTCCTTTCTTCACATTGGAGTCTGTCATGGACCGCTTAAATACGAAGTTCTGGTATTCAAGCCTACAGAAGATGGATGATGAAGATTATGAGCAGTTTATAGAATCGATGATACGCAGAGTGGATGTTCCTGTTAAGGCAGTGCTTGGAAAGAGCGTCATAACAGTTAATGACTTCGTAAATATACAGGTGGGTGATATCATCCGGCTAGACTCTAAAGTGGATGATGAACTGGATGTGTATGTGGGGGATATTAAGAAGTTTAGTGCTGTGCCGGGTGCAAGCAAAGAGGCATATGCAGTAAGGGTGACATCAGTTGTGAGGGAGGAGGAATAACTCAATGGATGGCATGTTATCGCAAGACGAAATCAATGCGTTGTTGAACGGTGTAGATTTGTCAGCAGATTCAGGAGCAGATACTGCGACAGCTACAGCAGGCGGTTCAGCAGGAGAAGATTTGTCTGATATAGAAAAAGATGCAATCGGAGAGGTGGCCAATATTAGCATGGGTACCTCTGCAACGACGCTTTTTTCACTTGTTAATAGAAAAGTAAATATTACAACACCTGTTGTAGAGATGTGTAATTGGCAGGATGTGCTCAATGATTACGAAAGACCGTGTGTATTTATTCAGATTAAATATACAGTTGGATTAAATGGCACCAATATTTTAGTGCTGAAGGAACATGATGTAAAGGTTATCACCGATTTAATGATGGGTGGTGATGGTACCAATGTGGACGGGGAGCTCAGTGATTTGCATTTGAGTGCAATTTCTGAGGCGATGAATCAGATGATGGGTTCATCATCGACCTCTTTGTCTTCAATGCTTGGCAAGACAATAGACATCAGTCCGCCGGAGGCAAGCCTTGTCGATTTACATTCCAAAGAACCAAGAGAGCTTTCACCGTTCCTTGAGGACAGGTTTGTCAAGATTTCTTTTAGAATGCAGATTGACGATCTGGTAGATTCTACGTTAATGCAGTTGTATCCGCTTGATTTTGCAAAATCTGTTTACGAGACCTTTATGGCACAGCAGATGGGCTCCATCGCCGCCGCAGAGCCCACACCAACACCGGCGCCCACACCAGCAGCGCCTGCCCCAACACCGGCGCCCGCGCCAGATATGGGCATGCCTCAGATGGGAATGCCGCCACAGGGCTATGGCATGGATATGGGAATGCAGCAACAGCAGATGGGAATGCCGCCTCAAGGCTATGGCATGCCTCAGATGGGCATGCCGCAGCAGGGCTATGGCATGCCTCAGATGGGAATGCCGCCAATGGGTTATGGTATGCCGAATGTGAACATACAGCCTGCACAGTTCCAAAATTTTGCACAGGGACAGGGTGAGATGGTTAGTGCAGAGAGTATCGGGCTGATTCGTGATGTGCCTTTGGAGGTAACAGTAGAGTTGGGAAGAACCAGCAAATCGATCTCAGATATTCTGGAATTTGCCCCGGGTACAATTATAGAGCTTGATAAGATTGCCGGCGAACCGATTGATGTACTTGTAAATGGCAAGTTCGTTGCAAAGGGAGAGGTTGTTGTCATCGAAGAGAGCTTTGGTGTGAGAATTATGGAAATAATTAAATAAAAATGAATATAATATTCAAGGATTATTTGTTTTATAGAAAGGACATGGTTTAATATGGCAAAGAGAATTCTGATCGTAGACGATGCTGCATTCATGAGAATGATGATTAAGGATATTCTTACAAAGAATGGGTATGAGATCGCTGCTGAGGCGGAGAATGGCAAGATTGCAGTGGACAAATACAAGGAGGCGTCACCAGATCTGACCCTGCTTGACATCACAATGCCTGAAATGGATGGTATTCAGGCACTCAAGGCGATCAAAGGCATTGATCCCGCAGCAAATGTTATCATGTGTTCTGCGATGGGACAGCAGGCGATGGTTATCGAGGCGATCCAGTCAGGAGCAAAAGACTTTATCGTAAAGCCTTTTCAGGCGGAACGTGTATTAGAGGCTGTCAAAAAGGTTGTAGGCTAGAGAATATGCTTTTATCATTGGCATCAAAGAGGTTTGACTCCATTGGACAATTGTTGACAGTAACACTGATATTCATATTTGTATTGGCTCTTACATATTTTGCCACAAAGCTCACTGCAGGTCTTCAAAAAGGGAGGCTTGCAGGATCTAACGTGGAGGTATTGGAAACTTTTAAAATCGCGCCGACCAAATATATACAGGTTGTGAGAATAGGTGAAAAATATTTTTCCTATATCGTCTGCAAGGACACGGTCACGCTGCTAGGAGAACTGACGAAGGAAGATATCTCGGTATTTCATAAAGCGGAGGCACAAACAGCAGTCAATATGAATTTTAAGGAAATATTGGACAAGTTTCGAAAGCAGTCGTAGAACCTAGATTTGCAGGTGTGTGGCGGGATATAAGGATAAGAGGATATGAAGAATAAGAGCAGAACATACAATGTCGGGCAGGAGCTTCGCAAAATTGTATATATGCTCTGCATGGTGGTGACAATATTTCTGGCTGATATGGTTGTGGTAAACGCGACAACAGAGGATGATGGAGCCGCTGCGGAGCAGATTCTGGACAACCGGCAGGAGGATGAGGAACGAACAAACATTCGCGAACCCGGTTCTGACCAGACAGGTGATGAGCTGAAAAAATTAAATATTGCGAATAGTCTTACGATTGAATATGACAATGGAAACGGAGAACTCAGTGGTACTTTGAGGATTCTGCTGATCTTGACAGCACTCGCAGTTTTGCCGATTCTTCTGGTAACAATTACCTCTTTTACAAGAATTTTGATCGTATTGCATTTTACAAGGCAGGCGTTAAATACGCAGTCGGCGCCGCCCAATCAGGTATTGATTGCGATTTCTTTGTTTCTTACGTTCTTTGTCATGCAGCCAGTGATTGCCAAAGTGTACACAGAGGCGATTGTGCCGTATGACGCAGGAGAAATCGGATTTGAGGAGGCATTTGAGACTGCCGTAGACCCAATGCGGACTTTTATGTTTGAGCAGACGCAGGTGAAGGATATTGATGCGTTTATGCAGATTTCCAATACAGCGTGGGACGGTGAGAGCCTGAATCAAGTGCCAACGTCTGTATTGATACCAGCCTTTATTATTAGTGAACTTCGCACAGCCTTTATTATAGGCTTTTTGATTTATGTACCGTTTATCGTGATTGATATGGTAGTGGCGTCGGTCCTTATGAGTATGGGTATGATGATGCTGCCGCCGACGACAATTTCTATGCCGTTTAAGATTCTGCTGTTCGTGCTGGCAGATGGATGGAATCTGGTAATTGTATATCTCGTTCGGACATTTTACTGATGTGGATGTATGATGTGCCTGACAGGAAAAGGGGAGTGTGGAACAAATGACGACAGAAATGGTTACGGATATCGTCAAGGAAGGATTGTTCGTAATTCTAAAGACAGCGGCACCGCCATTGATTGTATCACTGGTGATCGGTTTATGTGTCAGTATATTTCAGACAGTTACCTCGATTCAGGAGCAGACGCTGACTTTTGTGCCCAAAATCGTAGGAATGTTTCTGTGCCTGATGGTATTGGGTGACTGGATGTTAAATCAAATGATCACGTATATGACAGATTTATGGCAGAATTTTTCGCTGTATATCAGATAATGGAAGGGAGAAGCGTTGCACAGTATGGTGAATTATTCTTTTTCCATGTCTGAGCTGGAATATTTTCTGTTTGTGCTTGTGCGGGTATCCGCTTTTATCTTTGTGGCACCGTTCTTTAGTACAAAGGGTGTGCCAAATAATGTAAAAATAGGATTAAGTGTGTTTGTTACCTATATTATGTACAGCTTCGGGCCAGCACATATCTATCCCGAATACAATACAATACTAGGATTCTCTACAGTCGTGTTGAAGGAAGTGTCGGTGGGTCTGCTGATTGGTTTGGCAGCCCAGATGTGTACTTCCATTGTTTTGTTTGCAGGAAGAATCATTGATATGGAAGTGGGGCTTTCCATGGCGAATATGTTTGACCCGACGACGAATGAGCAGGCGTCTATCACAGGTATGATGTTACAATATGGCGTCCTGCTGATATTGTATACGACAGGACTTCACCGGTATTTGCTCGCAGCGCTGATGGAGACCTTCACGCTGATTCCGGTTGGGGGGGCTGTGATTGACACGAACCGTCTATTGGAATCGCTGATTACATTTTTGAGTGATTATATTGTGATTGGCTTTCGGATTTGTCTGCCGGTATTTGCCAGTATGACACTGATGAATATTGTGCTTGCGCTGCTGGCAAAGCTCGCGCCGCAGATGAATATGTTTTCAGTCGGCATCCAGCTCAAGCTGCTGATGGGACTTACAGTGATCATGGTTACGGTCACGCTGCTTCCTGATGTATGCAACTTCATCACCACGCAGATGCGGCAGATGATTGTTTCGATGGTGGAGGGCATGATGTGATATTAGAATATAATTTACAATTTTTTGGATCGGATGGCCCCGGCGGTGAGAAGACGGAGGAGCCAACCTCAAAGAGAAAATCTGATACGCGTAAAGACGGTAAAGTTCCTAAGAGTAAGGAGCTGTCAAACGGTGTGGAGCTGATTGCGCTCTTTTTGATCTTGAAATTCTGGGTTGGCAGAATGGGCGAGAATTTCATGAAGCTGTTTGGCGAGATCTATGAGAAGATGCCAGCCTACACGACATACTGGGAAGGGAATATTGTACGAAAGGATTATAGTGTCCTGATTAACAATATTCTGTTAGAACTGCTCAAACAGCTCCTTCCTTTTTTTATTGTCGGTCTTGTGATTGCCGTCGGCATCAATATGATGCAGTTCAAATTTCAGATTACGACAAAACCGTTAAAACCGAAATTTAGCAAGCTGAATCCGCTTTCAGGCGTGAAGCGGCTTTTTTCTATGAGCAAGATCATTGAACTGTTAAAATCAATCGTCAAGATTATACTAATCATGGCGATTGTATATACGACAGTGAAGGATGACTGGGTCTATCTGGTTCAGTTTTACGGGATGCCGCTCAATCAGGCGATCGAGGTGATCGGCAATGTTGTGATCAATATGGGGCTCAAGATTTCGCTGGTTTTTATGATTGTGGCATTTGCGGATTTGTTTTACCAGCGTTATAAATTCAAAAACGATATCAAGATGACCAAACAGGAAGTGAAAGATGAATATAAGAATGCAGAAGGAGACCCGCAGATTAAGGGGAAAATCAGAAGCAAGATGCAGGAGGCATCCCGCAGGCGTATGATGCAGGATGTGCCCAAGGCGGATGTTGTGATCACAAACCCGACACACTATGCAGTCGCAATCCGCTATGATGCCGAAACAGGTTCTGCGCCGGTGGTACTGGCGAAGGGAGCGGATCTGGTGGCACAGAAGATTAAGGAGATTGCGCGCGAGAATCATGTGGAGATTGTGGAGAATAAACCGTTAGCCCGTATGTTGTATGCCAATGTGGAGATCGGGCAGGAAGTGCCGCCGGAGCTGTACCAGTCCGTCGCTGAAGTGCTGGCAATGGTATATAAAATGCAGGGTAAGATTTGATCTCAGGGAGGTAGACATAAAATCTTAGGGTAAAATAACCAAATATGTAAGATGTTAACATAAAAGAGCTCTGTTTTTTGTCAAAAAAGCACAGAGTTCTTTCTTTTAATTTGTAGAAGTAATATAAAAAATAAAAAAAATAAAAATTTTAGCAAATTATTATATACAAATTATGTTAATTGTGAGATAATTTAAATTATCAAGAGGAGTTATAACGGATTTTAAGGAGTTAAGGGGGAAACTGAGACATGAAGATGAAGAAAGCGGATATAGGTGTAGCTCTCTATTTACTTGGCGCTATCATCATGTTGATTGTACCGATTACCAGTACGCTGCTGGATGTGCTGCTCGCGATCAATATCTCGCTGGCATTTACCATTTTGTTCACAACGATGTTTACAAAAGAAGTGTTGGATTTGTCTTTTTATCCAACAGTATTGCTGTTCACAACGATCTTCAGAATCGCTCTGAACGTTTCATCGACCCGTTTGATCTTATCGACGGGTAATCCGGGAAACGTCGTGGCGACATTCGGTAATTTCGTGGGCGGCGGCGATTTGGTCATCGGTATCGTCGTGTTTATTATTTTGATTATTGTACAGTTTGTTGTTATCAACAAAGGTTCTGAGCGAGTTGCCGAGGTAACAGCGAGATTTACGCTGGACGCTATGCCCGGTAAACAGATGGCGATCGACGCCGATTTGAATACGGGCGCGATCACGGACGCAGAGGCAAAGATTCAGAGAGAGAAGCTCCAGCAGGAAGCAAGCTTCTTCGGTTCTATGGACGGTGCTGTAAAGTACGTAAAGGGAGATGCGACTGCGGGCTTGATTATTACATTTGTAAATATTATTGGCGGTATTATTATGGGTGTCGTAAGGCAGGGCATGGACATTGGCGCTGCTGCGGACAAGTATACCATCCTTACAATCGGTGATGGTCTGGTGAGCCAGATTCCCTCACTGCTTATTTCGTTATCTACAGGTATTTTGGTCACAAAAGGTTCCAAGGAGGCAGACTTTGGTACAGTGCTTGTGAATCAGTTGTTTGGAATCCCCAAAGTACTGTATATGGTAGGCGGCGTGCTTGCGTTTTTAGGATTAGTGACTCCGCTGAATCCTTTGATTTTCGTGATTCTGGGTATCATCTTTATCGTGTGCGGACGCATGATTGCATCAACGATTGAGACGGCAGGCATTGAGGCGGAAGCGGATCTTGAGGAGGACACTGCCGACGAAATCCGAAAGCCGGAGAATGTCAATTCGCTGTTGCAGGTAGACCCGATCGAACTGGAATTTGGTTATGGTATTATTCCGCTTGCAGACGTAAATCAGGGCGGAGACCTTTTGGACCGTGTTGTAATGATACGAAGGCAGATTGCCCTTGAGCTTGGTACAGTCGTGCCGATCATTCGTCTGCGCGATAATATCCAGCTAAACCCCAACCAGTATATCATTAAGATAAAGGGCATACAGGTGAGTGAGGGCGAGATTTTATTTGACCATTATATGGCGATGAATCCCGGTTTTGTGGAGGAGGAGATCTCTGGTATTCCCACTTTTGAGCCGTCATTTCATCTGCCGGCAATCTGGATTACAGAGAACCAGAGAGAGCGTGCAGAGAGTGTGGGCTATACCGTAGTAGACCCGCCATCCATCATTGCAACGCATCTGACAGAGATTATCAGACAGTATCTCTCCGATCTGCTCACAAGACAGGATGTGCAGAACCTTGTCAACAATGTCAGGGAGACCAATCCTTCACTGGTGGAGGAGCTCGTGCCAAAGCTTCTGGGGCTTGGCGATATCCAGAAGGTATTGCAGAATCTTCTGCGGGAAGGAATCTCTGTGCGTGACCTTGTGACGATCTTTGAGACGCTCGCAGACCATGCGGCATCGACAAGAGATACGGATATCCTGACAGAGTATGTGCGGCAGAGTCTGAAGCGTGCCATCTCCAACAAATATTTCCCAGTGAATGAGACGACGAGTGTGGTAACGCTCGACCCGGGATTAGAGCAGGAGATCATGGGAAGCGTCAAACAGACAGAACAGGGGGCATATTTGACATTAGACCCTGAGAAAACAAAGACAATTATGGCTTCTGTCGAATCAGAAGTGGGTAAGTTAGAGAAGCTTGGCAAGAATCCAATCGTGATTACCTCGCCGATTGTCAGAATGTATTTCAAGCGGCTTACAGAGGATTATTACAAGGATTTAGTAGTAGTATCTTATAATGAGATCGATTCAAATGTTGAATTACAATCAGTAGGAATGGTGACAGCATGATAATTAAGAAATTTCAAGGGAGAACAAAAGAAGAGGCGCTGGAAAGTGCAAGAAGGGAGCTTGGCGTTAATATTGTAGAGATGAACGTCAAGGCGTTGAAGCCAAAGGGAATTATGGGACTGTTCAGAGGGACAAGATTCGAGGTGACAGTTGCCAGAGAAGAGGAGAATGAGAAGTACAGTGCCGCCGCTGCAAAGGATGTCCAGAAGGACGGCGTGGCAGTCAGCTTTAGCCACAATGATCCGCAGGGGAAAATTATTCCGATGAAGAAAGCAGAGGACAAGGAGGACGCCAAGGCAGTAGGTCTTGCAGTGGCAGATGTGCTCTCTACATACCAGGCAGAGACTGCAAGAGATGACAGTGTGAGGGACCGCAGCCGTTTTGAGGGCAGGGCGGGTGCGCCTGTCAGGGAAAATGGCTTGGAGGAGAAGCTTGACAGTCTCCAGAATCTGATCGAGAGGCAGCTTTCGAGACAGGACAGCAGACCCCAGCCAGAGGAGTCCAAAAGCGCTGAGGAAGAAAAGAAGGAAAAGAAAGAGGAACCTACAGAGCGCATAAACTTTCTGAAAATTTTGTATAATAAGATGACAGACAATGAGATCAATGAGAAGTATGCCAACGAGATGATTGATGAGATTGACAGAAACTGCAAGGCAGATGTGACCTTAGATTTTATGCTGTCTGAGATTTACCAGAGAATGATTTTAAAATTAGGCAAACCTTATGTCATGGAGGATGACGGAAAAAATCCCAAGGTGATCTTCTTTGTGGGACCTACGGGTGTAGGAAAGACAACGACCATCGCAAAGATTGCATCGACCTATAAATTAGAACACAGGAAAAAAGTCGCTATGCTTACAGCTGATACATACAGGATAGCGGCGGCAGAACAGCTCAGAACGTATGCAAACATTCTGGAGGTACCATTCAGAGTAGTCTATACCGCAAAAGAAATCGAAACTGCTGTCGAAGATTTCAGGGAATATGATTATATATTTGTAGATACGACAGGGCATTCACCAAATGATGAAGCACAGTGTGAGAATATGAGTGATCTGATCAATTCTGTCGATCTCAAGGCATCAAGGGAAGTATTCCTAGTGCTGTCGGCTTCGACAAAATACAAGGATTTGATGAGAATAACAGACACCTACAAGGAAATAACAGATTATAAGCTGATCTTCACCAAGCTTGATGAGACATCCGCATTAGGAAATATTTATAATTTAAAGCTTTATACAGGTGCGAGGCTTTCCTATGTGACATGTGGCCAGAATGTACCTGATGATATTGAGTATTTTAATCCACAGTCAACTGTCAAACAGTTGCTTGGGGGAAGGCGTTGATAGGAGGGTAACGTATGGTGGATCAGGCTGAACAACTTAGAAATGTGATTAAATTAAATCCACCGCCCAAGCCGCATGCCCGTGTGATCACGGTGACGAGCGGCAAAGGCGGCGTCGGGAAATCCAATACATCAATAAACCTTGCCTGTCAGTTTAAAAAACTGGGAAAGAGGGTCATTATACTGGATGCAGACTTTGGCCTTGCCAATATAGAGATTATGTTTGGCACCGTACCAAAGCATAACTTGTGCGACCTGATTTATCAGGGAAAAAATATCACAGATATCATAACATGGGGACCTATGGACATAGGTTTTATATCGGGGGGATCTGGCATCGCAGGTCTTTCAAATCTGAGCAGTGAATATTTAAATTATATTGTACGAAACCTTGCAAAATTAGATGCAATTGCCGATATTATTATCATAGATACGGGTGCGGGGATCTCAGATGCCGTGCTGGATTTCCTTGTCGCAAGCGGCGAAATTCTGGTAGTGGCAACGCCGGAGCCGACCTCCATTACCGATTCCTATTCGCTGCTAAAGGCATTGAACCGGCATCCGCGCTTTTCGAGGGAGGATTCAAAGATCATGGTGATCGCCAACAAGGTGTCTGACCTGACAGAAGGCGATGCGATGTACAACAAACTAGAGACCGTGGCGAACCGTTATCTGAGGCTTCCGGTGTCATTTTTGGGCTCTGTGCCGCGCGACCGCTATCTTGAGGAGGCTGTAATGCAGCAGAAACCAGTGAGTATGCAGAGTCCGAATGCAAAATCCTCCATCGCGTATGAGAGGATCGCATATATACTGATGGATAAGGAATATAATAAGTCGTTGGTAAAGAGAGGAATGGCGGCGTTCTTTTCTCATATTGTGGCAGGAAACAAAAAAATGGGATGAATCGTGCAGTCAGGGGGAGGCTATGATAGAGAAATTTATATCGCCGGGAGATAAACTCGAATTAAGAACGACAGTTCGCGTGACGCTTCCTGACGGTACGGAAGGCATAAAGACATACAGGACTTCAGTATATAATATCTTGGAGGATGGGAAACTTGAGCTGGTAATGCCAATGGAGCAGACAAAGCTGATCCTGCTTCCGGTTGGCGGAGAGTATGATGTGTGTTTCTACTCTCATAAAGGGGTGTACCGCGCAGATGTCAGAATCGTAGACCGGCAGAAAATCAACGGAATGTACATAATGGTGGTGGAGATGACCAGCAGCCTGCATAAATACCAGCGCAGGGAATATTATCGTTTTAACTGCATCGTGGATACAATGGTGCGGGAGATGACCAAACAGGAGGAGGATGCGTTTGCCAGAGGAGTCACTTATATCATATCTGAGCAGGATATGAAAAAGGGCGTGATCGTCGATATCAGCGGCGGCGGAACCCGTTTTGTTTCAAAACATAAATTTATTGAGGATAGTATGCTGCTGATGCAGTTTGAACTGTCAATTATGGGCAGATGTAAATCATTTCTTCTGGCAGCCAAAGTGATATACTCCGGCGAGATCGAGAACCGGGAAGAAGAGTACGAAAACCGTGTGAAATTTGAATATATAGACACGATGACACGCGAGGAGATTATTAGATATATTTTTGATGAGGAAAGAAAAAATAGAAAGAATGGGAAGGATCGTTGAATAGTATGACAATGAACTCAAACATCTCAAAAATAAAGAAAAAAATTCTGGTAGTTGATGATTCTGCACTTATGAGAAGAGTTATGTGTGATATAATTAATTCAGATGAACGGTTCCAAGTAGTGGAGCAGGCTTTTGATGGTCAGGCAGCATATGAACTTCTGAAAAAGAATCAGTATGACGGCATCGTTCTGGATGTCAACATGCCTAAGATGAACGGTATCCAGTTCTTACGTGCGTTGCAGCGGGATAAGATCAGGGCGCGCGTGATGATGGCGAGCACCGATACCAGAGACGGTGCAGCTGTCACAATGGAAGCGCTGGATCTGGGCGCGATTGATTTTATTGAGAAGCCAGTCAACATTGTCTATCTAAAGAGCAGCGGATTCAAAGACCAGTTTTTGGATACACTCTATGCGGTCGTGTCGAGCCGCCAGACCAACATTTCTGCATCTCCTGTACTGACAAGGGAAAAACAGGAAGAAAGAACACAAAGCCTTGTGAGCATCGTCAGGAAAAGCAGTCCAGCGGTGAGCGGACAGAAGATTGTAGCGCTTGCCTGCTCGACAGGCGGGCCCAAGGCACTGCAAAGTGTCGTGCCAAGACTGCCGGCGGAGCTTGCGGCACCTGTTCTGATCGTCCAGCATATGCCCAAAGGGTTTACACAGTCTCTCGCAGAGCGGCTTGACTCGATCAGCAAAGTCCGGGTCAAGGAAGCAGCAGAGGGGGATGTGCTTGAGAATGGCGTGGTGTATATTTCCATGGGCGGCAAGCATATGAATGTTGTGACCAAAGGCGGAAGGGCGACGATCAAATATACAGATGAACCTCCAAGAGAAGGCGTAAAGCCGTGTGCAAACTATATGTATGAGTCCTTGAAAGCAAGCAGTTACGCGCAGATTGTCTGTGTGGTACTGACCGGAATGGGCGCAGATGGCACCAAGGGAATCGTGAATTTGGAAACTTCAAAAAAGATACACGTTATCGCACAGGATGAGGCGTCATCAACGGTGTACGGTATGCCCAAGGCGATCGCAGCGACAGGACTGGTAAACCAAGTCGTCCCACTTGATAACGTGGCCCAAGAAATAATTATGAATGTGGGGGTCAGGTAGAATGGATACAAGTCAATATCTTGATATTTTCCTTGATGAGTCAAAGGAACATTTACAGAATCTGAGCGATCAGATTATGGATCTGGAGCAGAATCCTGAAAATATGGATACGATCAACGAGATTTTCAGGGCTGCCCATTCCTTGAAGGGCATGGCAGGCACAATGGGGTATAAGCGGATGCAGACGCTTACCCATGATATGGAAAATGTATTTTCTGAGGTGCGCAATGGAACATTCAAGGTACAGCCCGGCATGATTGATATTCTGTTCAAAAGTCTGGACGCGCTCGAAGAGTATGTCAACAATATTCAGCAGACGACAGAGGAGGGCACGAATGACAATCAGGATTTGATCGATGCGCTGAACAGTATCCTCAAAAATAATGGCGAGGTAATACTTGGCGGTGATGCACCGGCAGCGGATACAGGAGCAGCACCCCAAGCATCCGCAGCAGCACCATCAGACACCGGAAATGGCAAGAGGGAAAGATGGCAGGATATCAAGATCACAGATACAGAGAAAATGCTGGTCGAGAAGGCAAACAGCGAGGGTCTCAAAGTCTATGGCGTGACGGTCTATGTCGAGGAGGCTTGTGTGTTAAAGGCTGCCAGAGCATTTCTGGTGTTCAAGGCATTGGAGAAGCTTGGAGAGATCATTGTCTCATCACCGACAGCACAGGATATTGAGGATGAGAAATTTGAGCTTACGTTCAGCCTTATTTTTATCTCAGGCAGCACTGCGGAGGAAGTCAAAGAGGCAGTCAAGAGTGTATCTGAGATTGAGGAGGCATTCTGCTCAGAGTATGTGATCGCAGCGCCAGCCAAGCCCGCAGAGCCAGAGAAACCTGTGGAGAACAAGCCGGCAGAGGAGCCAAAGGCAGCACCAGAGCCCAAGGCAGCGCCTGCTCCAGCGGCGGCAGCGGCGCCTGTGGCAAAGCCAGCGGCAGCGCCGTCACAGTCGTCCGCAAAACCAGCGGCAAAGCCAGTGGTAAACAGGACCGTCAGGGTCGATATCGAGAAGCTGGATAACCTGATGAACTTGGTGAGTGAGCTTATTATCGCGAAAAACTCCCTGATTTCAGCGACCGCCGCAGACGATGGCAGGGGAGATACGGGTTCCGTCAATGAACAGATTGAATATCTTGAGAGTGTGACAACGAACCTCCACGAATCGGTGATGAAGGTTCGAATGGTTCCAATTGAGAGCGTTGTGGCGAAGTTCCCGCGTATGATCCGGGATTTGTCCAAGAAGCTCAACAAGAAAATGGAATTGTACATGACAGGTGAGGACACCGAGCTGGACCGTACAGTTGTCGATGAGATTGGCGACCCGCTGATGCATATGCTCAGAAACTCCGCGGATCATGGTCTTGAGCCAAATGATGTGCGTGTTGCAAACGGCAAGCCGGAGGTTGGTTCCATTTTCTTAGATGCCTATCAGGATGGCAATAACGTTGTGATCGAGGTGCGGGACGACGGCGGCGGAATCAATGTGGAAGCTGTCAGAAATAAGGCGATCGAGCGCGGAACAGTTACGCCTGAGCAGGCAGAAACCATGACGGAGAAAGAGATTATTGATCTCTTGTTCCTGCCAAGTTTCTCCACGGCAAAGAAAGTCTCGGATGTGTCAGGGCGGGGTGTTGGCCTCGATGTCGTGAAGTCCAAGATTGAATCCCTGAGTGGTGAAGTCGAGGTAAAGAACCGCTTTGGAGAAGGATCTTCATGGATTATCAGACTGCCGTTGACGCTTGCGATCATTCAGGCACTGATGGTTGTGATTGGTGATGAGAAATATGCGATCGCGCTTGGATCGATTCAGACGATTGAGGATGTTCTGCCAGAGGACATCAAGCTTGTACAGGCAAAAGAAGTCATTCATATTCGTGGAACAGTCATTCCTATTATCAGGATGGATAAGGTTCTTGACATGCCGCCAAAGGAGGGCGACGAGGACAAGAACAAGAATCTCACAGTAATTATCGTCAAGAAGGGTGAGAAACAGGCAGGCTTGGTAGTAGACGAGCTCATTGGACAGCAGGAGGTAGTTATCAAGTCTATGGGCAAGTATATCAAGGTGCCAAAGATGATCAGCGGCGCTACAATTCTGGGCAATGGTGAAGTGGCACTGATTCTTGATACCAATGCGTTGATTTAATCCGATTGATAATGAAAGGCAGGGCATAGAACATGGATGAAGTAAGAATAATGGACGAACAAAAGCGGAATGCGAGTCTCAACCGTCCCGTGGAGCGCGATACGACGCAGTTTATCGTGACCCAGCTTGGCGGTGAGCAGTACGGTATAGATATCAAGTATATATCAAATATTATCAGAATGTCAAAAATCACAAGGGTGCCAAAAGTACCCAATTATATCAAGGGCGTGATCAATGTCCGTGGTGTAGTCATCCCGACGATCAGTCTGCGGTTAAAAATGGGACTGCCGGAGGATGAAGTTACCAAAAAGACCCGTATTATCATCTTGACGCTGGAACAGCATGAGTCGATCGGTGTGTTGGTTGATGAGGTGAAAGAGGTAGTAACGCTCGACGAAGAACATATCGAGAGAATGGGATATGAGAAAGATGATAAGGAGAGATACCTTTCCGGTGTAGGAAAATCGGACGGAAAGTTAATCTCACTGCTTGACATCACCTCTGTGCTGGCAGAAGTGGTTGATGTGTAGACTGGATTTATATCTTGTGACTTTTGAATTAGGAAAGGCTTAGGTTTTATCATGGCAGATAATATGAGTTTCGAGAGAGTTACGACAGAATATTATGATGTATTAAAGGAGCTTGGAAACATCGGGGCAGGCAATGCGACAACAGCGCTTGCCCAGATGCTCCAGACCAAGGTGGATATGAAGGTTCCACAGGTCAGGCTGTTGGATTTTAAGGATGTCGGTGTTGTTATGGGCGGGGAAGAACAGCTTGTTGCAGGCATCTATCTGGCTGTTGAGGGGGATATCACAGGCAGTATTATGTTTATTCTTGAACAGAGTGCAGCAAAATCGCTTGTATCAAAGCTCATGGGAATGCCACCATCGGAAGGCGGGTTCACAGAAATCGAGATCTCGGCAATGAAGGAGATTGGCAATATTATCACAGGTGCTTATCTCAATTCGTTGGCACAGATGACAAATCTTAAAATGATTCCGTCGGTTCCGGACTTAAATATTGATATGCTCAATGCGATACTAAGTGTACCGGCAATAGAATTTGGTATAATAGGGGATCAGATCTTGCTGATACAGACTGTATTTACGGATGATGTGGATTTGAATGGTTATTTTATTCTCATGCCAGATCTTGAGTCATATTCAACAATGTTGAAAGGACTTGGGCTGTCAATATAACTATACATTCATAAATTAGCAACACTAAATAGAGAAGGGGCATAGTGAGCGATGGCGAATATAGTTAAAGTAGGAATGGCAGATTTGAATGTGTGCAAGAGCCCTGATGGTATTACGACCTTAGGATTGGGTTCTTGTGTGGGGATCTGTATCAGGGATCCGGTTGCCAAAGTAGGCGGGATGGCACATGCGATGCTGCCGGACAGCAAGCAGATAGAAAATAATTCAAACAGAGCGAAATTTGCTGATACAGGAATAGAGGATCTTGTAAAAAAGATATTGGCAATGGGTGGCAGAAAAGGAAGATTGGAAGCAAAAATCGCAGGTGGAGCACAAATGTTTGCATTTCAGAATAAATCGGATATGGTACGTGTCGGAGAACGAAATGTGGAGGCCAGCAAGAAAAAACTGAGAGAGCTGGGAATCCCATTAAAGGCTCAGGATACAGGACTCAATTATGGTCGGACTATTGTTTTTTATCCTGAAACGGGCGAATTAGTCATACGTTCGGCAGGGAAACCTGAGAAGAAGATTTAGAAGGGGATAATCAAATGGGAAATAAGACCAGTCTTATCACACCTTTTTTCATGCTTTTGGCTGGTGCGATAGCGTCTATAATAATGTATATTAAAGGATTTGACTTGACAACAACCTTATGGGGATTACTGATCGTTCTGGTGATATTTTATATCATTGGGGATATAGCAAGATACATCTATGCGTCGATCAGACCCCGTATTATACCTACCGGAAATCTTGAAATCATGGTTCAAAAGGCAAAAGAGAAGGGTAATCTTACGGGGAGTGTTGTTGCGTTTGAAAATGATGATCAAAAAGATCAGGAGGGTATGGATGCGGGTGGCTTTATGTCGGATGATGCAGAGAACTATTTTGAAGAAGGCTACTCTGAGGAGGCGTTTCAAGACAATGCTGAGGATATGACAGCACAAATGGAGGATTATGCAGACAGCCCATTTGAGGAAACTTAAAAAGAATGAAATATTCGTTGGACAACATTGTGTATAACGGGGGAATAACATGAATGATGCAGCACGCAAAAAACTTTGGGAGGACTATGCCAGAGTAAAGACTCCTGATCTGAGGGAGAAGCTCATATTGGAATATGCTCCGCTGGTTAAAGTAGTGGCAGGACGGCTTAGTATGTATCTTGGATACAACGTAGAATATGAGGATCTGGTTAGTTATGGAGTGTTTGGTCTGATCGACGCCATCGATAAGTTTGATATGGGCAAGGAAGTGAAGTTTGAGACTTATGCCAGCCTGCGTATTCGCGGTGCTATTCTTGACCAGATCCGCAAGATGGACTGGATACCGCGCACCATCAGACAGCGTCAGAAGCAGATTGATACGGCGATGAAGGAATTAGAGCAGCGCAACGGCAGGCCGCCAACAGATGCTGAGATTGCAAAATATATGGGAATCAGTGAAGATGAGTTTATGGACTGGCAGAATCAGGTGAAAGCGGACAATATCATTTCCCTGAATGAATATGTCGAGCAGGGCAATGATATTTCATCGGAAAAAAGTATCAGTTCAGGCTTTGATACACCAGAGGGTGTCATAGAGAAAAGTGAGCTCAAGAAAGTATTGGAAGAGTCGCTGGAGGTATTGACAGATAAGGAAAAGAAAGTAATCCTGTTATATTATTACGAGGAATTAACGTTGAAGGAGATTAGCCGTGTGCTTGAGGTATCCGAGTCGAGAATATCTCAACTGCACACAAAGGCATTACAGAAGATGAAGACGAAAATGGGAAATTACATTGGGATATTCGATTGATAGTTTCCTTGGATGGAGCAGATCGAGTGCATGGAGGCATGACTTATATGAATGGATATTTTCAATTACAGACAAGCGAGCAGGGGGTAAGCCTGCTGTTGTCTCCTCCCACTGGGGATGGAGAGAGGATACGTGTTGCCGAATTAAAGGAGTATCTCAACAGCGTAGGATTGCCCTATGATGTTAAGGCAATCAACTCTGCCCTGTTATCGATGGGGGAAGAGAAGGTTGTTCTTTTTTTAGCACCAATGAAGATACCGCCAGTGAATGAGCGGTGTGATATCCAAGTTATGTTAGACAAAATGACGGTGGTATTAAGGATGTTTCCGCCGAGTGAAGGAGGATTGCAGACCAGCAAGGCGCATATTATGGATATGCTTGCACAGCGCAAGGTGCGGGCTGGAATTGATGAGGAGACCATCAACAGAGCAATTGAAAAGAAGCCATACTGCACAGATATTATAGTGGCGAGAGGAAAAGCGCCGACACATGGGCATGATGCGTCCCTCATTTATCATTTTGATACCAATAACGCGGCACGTCCTGAATTAAAGGAAGACGGCACAGTAGATTTCTTTAAGCTGAATAATCTCCATCAGTGTACCAAGGGGCAGGTGCTTGCAGAAATCATTCCCGAGGAAAAGGGAGAAAATGGTTTTGATGTCTATGGCAGTGTCATTCTGGCAAGAGAGGTAAAAAAGGTCTCGTTTTCTTTTGGCAGAAACATGGAGATCTCAAAGGATGGCTTGAAGCTGCTCAGCACAGTTGATGGAAATGTGTCTCTGGTAGACAATACAGTTTTTGTAGCGGATGTATACAGTGTAGAAAATGTGGGTACCTCCACAGGAAACATTGAATATCACGGAAATGTCGAGGTCAAAGGGAATGTCTGTGAGAATTTCAGCGTCAAGACAGACGGCAATGTGTTTGTGACGGGCGTTGTGGAGGGCGCAGTGATCGAGGCAGGCGGCGACATTATTATCGCAAGAGGAATGCATGGACAGAACAAGGGCAGGCTCAAGGCAGGCGGAAATATTATCGCGAAGTTTATCTCCGCAGCGCAGGTGGAGGCGGCTGGCTTTGTGGAGGCAGAGCAGATTATAAATGCCAAAGTATCGGCGGGCACAAATGTGAATGCAGATGCAGGAAAGGGGCTAATCACAGGCGGAAGAATTGTTGCTACAGGAGTGATCAATGCCAAAAATATCGGCTCTGCAATGGGTGCTTCCACGATTGTAGAAGTAGGGACAGACCCCGGCTTAAAGAAACATCTTGCAGAACTGCAAAAAAGTGTCGGTGAGAAGTCAAAATCACTGCCTAAGATGAAAAAAGTGCTGGAGGAAGTTACCAAAAAGCTAAAAATGGGAGTGAAGCTCTCACCGGACCAGATTAAAAATGCGAAGATGGTACAGCTCAATATTGCAGAGACACAGGCAAAGATACAGGAGGAATTAAAAGAGATCGAACAGCTTGACAAGCTCTTAAAGACGGAAGTCCCAGCACAGATCAATGTCCGCGGCACCATGTATCAGGGGGTGGTAGTAAGTATCTCTGGAGCCACAATGACAGTCAAAAATGAGTATACATATTGCCGTCTGATAAAAAAAGATGCAGATATAGCTTCTACAAATTTGTAGGGGCTATTGCCTTTTTTGTCAAAATATATTACAATAAATCGAAGTGGGTCGAACTATGTAAACTGAGGGGGGATACATATGGCTATAAGTCCGATATTACTGAACGGCAGCATACAACAGACTGACAATGTCCTGCACAACCAGCTTCGGCAGATGGAGAAGGGGATGGTTGATCAGGGAAATATACAGGTGCAGGAGGAGAAGCGGGACCAGCAGCTTGCAAAACAGGTGGTTCATGCGGATGAGACACTGTTTAAGGAAGAGCGTTTTGACGCGAAGGAAAAAGGACACAACGGTTATTCTGGCGATGGTGGAAAGCGCAGAAAAAAGACAAAAGGGGATGGAAAAGTGGTTGAAAAATCCGAGGGAGGATTTGATATCAAGATATAGTCATTCGTCCTTGGGAGACAGATTACATATTGAAAAAGTAGAGAGGTTTGGTATTAGATGAATTGGTTAGAGGTAGTAATGCTTGTATTTGGCGTTGGCGCATTTGCAGGAAGTTTTTTAATCAGGGATAAATCGTCGGAGGAAGGAGAAGGCCAGCATGTCGATGTAGATCTGATCAGAGATGTGATCGAGAAAGAGATGAAGGATGCAAAAGAGCGTGTTACCGAGGTGGTGGATGAGACGCTTGAATATGCAGTGGAGAAGACAGAGCGGGCGTCTGAGCGCATTTCGAACGAGAAAATTATGGCGATCAATGAGTACTCGGAGACCGTCCTTGCAGACATCAATAAATCACATCAGGAAGTCATGTTTCTGTATGATATGTTAAATGATAAGCATAACAATCTCAAGGAGACTGTCAAGCATGTAGACCGGACTGCGAAGGAGGCAGAGGAGGCTGCCAATGCGGCAGCGCTCGCACTCGCAGCCAAAGCAAAAGAGGAAGCTGAGGCGAAAGAGAAGGAAGAGCAGAAGAAGCAGGAGGAAGAAAAGAAAAAGAGTGCTGCCAAAAATATGCTGGTGGATAAGGATGCGCAGGAGAAAGAGTTTGCGCGCCGCCAGATGGCAAGACTGATACTGCCGATGCAGCAGGAGCTTACCATGCACCGCCAGATGGACCCCCGCGCTTTGGATATGAAGTCTCTGATGGTCAGTCCGGTAAATAAGCAACACGTCGAGAAGCCGGCGGAGTTAAGTCCGCTCGTTGTGAAAAGTGTGGAGATTGTGACAGCCGATATTGTCACATCGAACGACATGCAGCCAGTTGTGGCAAGCACAGGAATAGAGCCTGTGAGTATGGCTGATCTGCAAACACTTGGCTCCCGCCCGGAGAATATGAAGGTGGTTGACGTGAAGCCCGCTGATATCAGACCTGTTGAAGTTTATTCTTTTGTAGATCAGGCGCCGCATATCGAACGGCCAGTCAAAAAAGAAACACAGGCTGCTGGAATGAATACAGGGAATCAGCAGGAGGCGTACACCGTATCTGAGTCTGTTGATGATTTCAAAGAAAATAACAATGACAGGATTCTGCGGCTTCACAAGGAAGGGTATTCCAATGTGGAGATTGCAAAGGAGCTGGGGCTTGGCGTAGGAGAGGTTAAGCTGGTCATCAATCTGTTCAAGGGGGCTGTATAAATGAAATTTAAATATATGATAAGAGGATTGGGACTTGGTATCATCATCACGGCAGCGGTTCTGGGAGCCTATAACCGAAATGCAGTGGCAGATGCGAGAGTCGCTGTGCTAAAAGATTATGGGCTTGACGGGGAAAGTCCGCTTGATGAGGAGACGGAGACGACGACGGAGGAAGAGCTCTCGGCGGCGGAGACGACAGAGCCGGTTATTATGCGGGATGAGGAGAAAGAATCTGAGATTCAATCTGTGATTGACGCTGCCAAGGATGCAGAGCAGGGAGACCCGCAGACAAGTCCGCCAGATGCCGAAGATTTGGATGGACAGGCCTCAGATGGACAGATTCCAGATGCCGAGGCTTCAGATGGGCAGGCCTCAGATGCAGAGCCTTCTGGACAGGAGGTGCCAGATCAGGATTCTTCGGCGGTCGTGGTGGTTCCGTCAGGGGAAGAGGCGGATTCAGGAGAGACGGTTGAAATCGTAATCGAGTCGGGGGATGATTCAGGAACTGTTTCCAGAAAGCTCCACAATGCGGGAATTATAGAAAATGCATCGGAGTTTGATGCCTTTTTGATGCAGCATGGCTATGACAAGAAAATCAGCACCGGGAAAAAAGTAATCGGTGTCAATGATACATGGCAGGAGATCGCGGATAAGATTTCGAGAAGATCGTGAAAAAAGCTTGCGCATGTGCTGCTTTTATGGTATATTATTGATGTTGTGGCTGTATTCGGGTATTGCAGCCATGACATCAATTTTTATTACAAATCAATCACGTTTGCAGATTTGCGGTCCATGCCCAATGGTAGCCCGCAGGGATGAAGCAGACGGAAGCGCGGTGGACCCGCAGAAAATGGAGGTAAGACATGAGTGTTATTTCAATGAAGCAGTTATTAGAGGCAGGTGTTCATTTTGGACATCAGACAAGAAGATGGAACCCTAAGATGGCTCCTTATATCTTTACAGAGAGAAATGGTATCTATATCATTGACTTACAGAAATCAGTCGGCAAAGTAGACGAGGCGTACAGAGCTGTGGCTGACATTGCAGCACAGGGCGGTACGATTCTCTTCGTTGGTACAAAGAAGCAGGCTCAGGACGCTGTCCGCTCAGAGGCAGAGCGCTGTGGTATGTTCTATGTAAATGAGAGATGGCTTGGCGGTATGCTCACAAACTTCAAGACGATCAGAAGCAGAATTGCCAGATTGAAGGCGATTGAGACCATGGCAGAGGACGGTACATTTGATGTTCTGCCAAAGAAGGAAGTGATCCAGATCAAGAAGGAATGGGAAAAGCTTGAGAAGAATCTTGGCGGTATCAAGAATATGACAAAGGTTCCTGACGCAATCTTTGTAGTAGACCCTAAGAAGGAGAGAATCTGCGTACAGGAAGCACATACCCTTGGCATTCCACTGATTGGTATTGCAGATACGAACTGTGATCCTGAAGAGCTTGACTATGTAATCCCGGGCAACGATGATGCGATCAGAGCAGTGAAGCTGATTGTCTCAGCGATGGCGGATGCTGTGATCGAGGCAAATCAAGGAGAGATGATGACAGAGGCTGCACCGGAAGAGATCGGTGAGGAAGAGGCAGTCGTAGAAGAATAATGACGGTTTGACATAGATTGGGATAGAAGATATAAGAAGCAGGAGGAATATAAAAAAATGGCTATTACAGCAGCAATGGTAAAAGAGTTAAGAGAGATGACTGGTGCTGGCATGATGGACTGCAAGAAGGCACTGAACGAGACAAATGGAAATATGGATGAAGCTGTTGAGTTTTTGAGAAAGAGCGGACAGGCTAAGGCTGTAAAGAAGGAAGGCCGTATTGCAGCAGAAGGACTCTGCCGTGTTGTGACAGACGGTGACAAGGTTGCAGCAGTCGTTGAGGTCAACTCAGAGACGGACTTTGTGGCGAAGAATGAGCAGTTCCAGAGCTTTGTGGAAGCAGTTGCAAAACAGGCGCTGGTTACTTCTGCATCTGACATTGATGCATTCCTTGCAGAATCATGGAATGAGGATTCTTCCAAGACTGTAAATGAAGCATTGGTTGACAAGATCGCAGTGATTGGCGAGAAGCTGAGTATCAGAAGATTTGAGAAGGTGGTAGCTGAGAACGGCTGTGTTGTGACCTACACACATGGCGGCGGGAAGATCGGCGTCATCGTGGAGGCAGAGACTGCTGTAGTGAACGATGCCGTGAAGGAAGCGCTTACAAATCTTGCAATGCAGGTGGCAGCACTCTATCCAAAGTATGTATCTTCCGACGAAGTTTCTGAGGAATACAAGGCGCATGAGAAAGAGATTATCGCAGAGCAGATCAAGAATGATCCTAAGATGGCTGGTAAGCCGGAGAATGTGATCGAGGGTGCTGTTGCAGGCCGTCTCAACAAAGAGCTGAAAGAGGTATGTCTGCTTGAGCAGATCTATGTGAAGGCAGAGGACGGAAAACAGACTGTAAAGCAGTATCTTGACGCAGTTTCCAAAGAGAATGGAACAGCAGTCCAGATTAAGAGATTTGTCCGCTTTGAGACAGGTGAGGGCATCGAGAAGAAAGTTGATGACTTCGCAGCAGAGGTTGCAGCTCAGGCTGGAATGTAATTAGGAATTGTAGAAAAACAAATGTTGAGACAAAATCCATCCTAAATTCTATCATCAAAATCTGTACTTTTACTGGAAATAGAATCTGAATACTTGCTATGCACAGGGTTCAGATTTTGCATGATAGGAGATTAAAATGAAGAAAAAATTGAATATTGACAGACTTGATGTGCTGGCATTTTTGAATGGATTAGTATTTTATGCGCCGGTTGCGTTATTGGTGCGGACCTATGCAGGTGTGACGATGGCACAGTTTTTTGTGCTACAGGCAGTATTGTCGCTGACCGTGTTTTTGTTTGAAATTCCCACAGGGATACTTACAGATAAAATTGGGTACAAAAACACAATGGTTTTGGCGCAGGGCATCTTGGTTTTGGCGAGAGGACTTATGATTATCGCGTATCTTACAGGCAGCTTTTGGCTGTTTGCCGTGGAGGCGGTCGCAGAGGGATTTGCTGCCTGTTTCTTGTCAGGGACACAGGATGCGTATGTATATAGTGTTTATCAAGAGACACAGTATCCTGTAAAAATAGCGCGTGTGTCAAATTTCGGAACGGCTGGATTTATTGTGAGTACGTTGTTTTATGTGCTGCTTTACCGCCTTGGGGGGATTGTTATCCTGCTTGTGGCGACAGTAGCTGCCTGCGGCACCGGTCTGCCCTGTGCGGCAGGGCTGATGCCGGAACCCAAGACAGCAGGACATGTGAAAGAGGCACAAGAGCAGAACCATTTTCATATGCTGCGGATTTTCCGGGATGCGCCGATGATCCGAATGGTTTTTCTGGCAACGGGATTTTCGCTGGCATTTTTGCTCATCAATTTCTTTTATGTAGACAAACTTCTGGCGTGCGGAATACAAGAGACGTGGATGTCACTGATTATCCTTGTCTATTCTGCTATACAGATGCTTGCTGAGAGACTGCTTGACCGAATCGAAGGGACGTCTGGTCGACGGGAGATGCTTGGTGCCATTTTAATTGCAGGCATTCTTATGGTAATTCTTGCCATCAGTACAGTGCCTGCTGTTGTGGTATTGATTATGGTAGTTCTTCCGCTAGTCCTGACTTTCCCGGAGTTTTTACTAAATGGCATGGAAAATGTCTATATTGACCGATGCGGGCTGTCAGAGCAGAGGGCAGCGATTTTGTCTGTCGCGAACATGGCTGGAAACTTGATGGAAATTGTCTTTTTATTGGCATCTGCATATATTGCTGGGATTGGAACGGCCGCCTGCTTTATAGGTGCGGGGCTGATGCTGGCAATTTTTGGAATAGCAGTGTGCTGTCATAGAGCATAATAATTGGAAATGAAAAGAAACATCCTCTACCTTAGATGGTATAGGGTGTTTTTTATACGAAAAAATACAAAGACTATTGACAAAAAGGTTTAAAAGTTTTAGACTACTATTAAGTTTAAAACTTTTAAACCTTTTTGTCCACGGAGTGAACAGTATACAAAAAGACAAAGGAGGATTTGTAATATGGTCACATACAATATGACAGAGGCGGAAACGCTCCTAGCAGAACTAATCTGGGAGCAGGAGCCCATTGGGAGCGGGAATCTGGTGAAGCTGGCTGCACAGCGTCTGGGCTGGAAGAAGTCTACAACGTATACCGTGCTGCGCAAGATTTGTGAAAATGGTATTTTCCAGAACAAGGCGGCAGTGGTTACTTCCAAGATGAGTCGGGAGGAGTATATCAACCGTAAAGGAGAGCAGTATCTGGAAGAAAATTATAATGGTTCCCTGCCGAATTTTGTTGCTTCCTTTTTGAAGCGGAAGAAGCTGAGCAAAAAGCAGATTGAGGAGCTTGTCGTACTGATTGATGAATATAAGGATTAACTTGGGAGGGGAGGCGAGGATTTGTTTGTCAGAATATTGAATACCAGCATGATCAGTTGTTATATTATTGTAGTGGTGATGTTGTTTCGTACACTGTTGTTAAGAGCCGAAAGAAAGTATGTGTATTGGTTATGGTTTGTAGTCTTTGTCAATCTGTGCATTCCGTTTCGAATCTCAGGACCGTTTAGCCTGATTCCGAGATGGGTTGCAAACTTTGATATTGCAGAATGGGGAAATGCGGTTGTTTTACCTGCGCAATCCATTGTGGAAGAAGTGACAAGCGGCAGCGTTCACCACGGTTATGTATCCACGGATGGAAAGGGTGCAGTACCGGGTACCGATTTGAACAGGGAATCTACATATATACAGGAAGAAGCCAAGGCATACTCAGAATACATTCCCAATGTCAAGATCACAGAAAACAACACAGAGAATGCGCATGAATATATACCAGAGCGTTTGGACGGCGGAGTGCCGGGCATCGATTCCAATACTGGGACTACGTATCATGCATATCATATGGAGAATATGTTCGATAGAAATTTGCAAAAAATTCTGGCAGTTGTGTGGGGTTTTGGCGTCTGCGTGCTGGCGGTGGGGGCGGTACGTTCCTCTGTAAAACTGCAAAGAAGGTTAAGGGATGCGGTATTGGTAGAGGGAACTGAAAAAATCAAGACCACAGACAAAATAGAGACCCCTTTCTTGTGGGGAATTTTCGAGCCTGTGATCTATCTGCCGCACAGGATTGATGAGAGTGAACGCAAATATATCATTGCACATGAAAGTTTTCACAGAAAGCGGCGGGATTATATCGTGAAACCTCTTTTTTTCATCATTGCGGTGATTCACTGGTTTAATCCGTTTGTCTGGGCAGCATATTTTCTGTTTGTGCGGGACATGGAAATCTCATGCGATGAGGCGGTGATTGCGGCGGCAGACAAGGATATACGCAAAGAGTATGCAGCGAGCATCTTGAAGTATGCGGCGAGACTAAATGGCTATACATTGACCCCAATTACCTTTGGTGAACCATCTCTGAAAAGCAGGATTAAGAATGTACTGCATTTCAGGGAGCGAAGCCCAGTCTTATCTGTCATGATGCTGCCCATTGTAGTGCTGCTTATGACAGGACTGACGGCAAAGCCCTCACTGGAAGAGCAGAGAGAATGGAATCTTGACAGCATGGTTCACTGGGAATCAATGCCGGAGGGGACAGGCAATGAGATCTTGGTGCCGGCAGAGTCCATGATGGAATTTAGGGAAGCCGTGATTGCTTTGATAGATGAACTGGCAGCGTATATAAAGAACAGATAAATAAATAGAAAAAACGGATTGGAGATTTTGGCTTTCAATCCGTTTTTTATTATTTTAGATATTATAATAGTTTTGGCATGATCGCTTCAACAGTTGAGGAGCGTGCCTTTGAGTATACTTCGGGATTGCGTTTGCAGAACACATAGAACAAACATTCTATAATAAAGAGCTGGCCTAGTTTGGCAGCGACAGAGCCAGATTGAAGAGGGCTTTCATTGTAGCCGCAGAGCAGAACTACATCCGCGTATTCTGTGGCACGTGAGTTGGGGAAATGTGTAATCAGAATAACGGATACACGGCGTTCTTTTGCGATGCGCATGATGTCCTCCATATCTTTCGTGGAGCCAGAGTAGGAGAAGAATAAAATGACATCTTTGTCAGTAGCCAGCGCAATATTCATAACCTGCATGTGTGAATCTTCGACGTGAACGAAGTGGGAGGTGGCAGTGGAAAAACGCGCCCATGCCTCCATCGCCATGACCATGCTGCCTCCATGACCTAAGCAAAAGACTCTGTTTGCGGCAGAGATCAGGTCTACCGCTTTGGAGATTTCCTCTTCGTCTAACAATTCCATCGTTTCATTTAAGGAAAGAATATTGGCATCATATAGCTTGTGAAAGATGCTTCCAAGGGTATCCTCTGACGTAATATTCTCGGGGGTATCCGATGGATCTCCGATATCTGTGACGTAAGCTGCCTTGGCGAGCGCCAGTTTTAAACTGTTGTATCCTGACAAGCCGAGGCTTCGGCAGAAGCGTGTGATGGATGCTTCCGACACGCCGCTGCTCTCCGCAAGGCTTGAAATGGACATATATTGTGAGTCGTGGGGATTGGCAAGAATGTAGTCAGCTAGTTTTCTGCTGGAACGGGTCAGGGAATGATACTGCTCTGTGATAAGTTCCAGAATGTTTCCTGCCAAACAATCATCTCCTTTCATGTAATACAGCAGCACCCAGCATACCGGCACGATTGCCAAGTGCTGCTTTCTCGATTTTTACCTGACGGAAACTGGATATAATATTTGGATACAGTTTTTCGCGGAGCTGCTCCAATACATATGGCTGCTCCATAATACCGCCGCCAAGAATCGCACATTCGGGATTCAGCATATGAATAATTGTGGTCAGTCCATAGATTATTTCCAGTATCCACTGATCGACAAGTGCCTTCACTTGAGGTTCATCAAAGCGTTCAAATATTTTGCGTCCATTGGACAAGGAGGAATCGAAGCAGGCTGCCTTTTTTACAAGTGCCGTTGTGGAGGCATACTCCTCATAACAGCCAGAAAATATGTTTTCCCCGACAAAGCGGGCTTCGGGATGCGTGACAATGGCACCAAATTCTCCGGCGGAAAAACTGCCCCCGGTATAAAGTTTTCCGTTGGTGAAAATGGCACCGCCTACCCCTGTGCCATATGTCAGGCAGACAAATTCTTTGAACCCTTTGCCTGCACCAAAGACGGACTCACCGATGGCGGCTGCATTGACATCATTTTCTACAGAGGCAGGTACATGAAACTGCTGCTCTAAGATCTCCTTTAGCTTCGTTCCAGTGTAGCCGGGAATGTTTTCGTTCGCGTAAATGATCTGGCCATGTACAGGGTCCACCTGCCCGGCAGTGCTGATGCCGATGAGCTCAAATGCGCTGCGCTGCTGATAATCTGTGATAATCTCCTTTGCGCGGTTTACCACATGGGCGCCGCCCTTGTGGGATTCGGTAGGGGTCTCCCTTATGTCTGTGAGTGCCCCGTCAATGTATAAGCCGGATTTGATGGCTGTTCCTCCGATATCGAGAACCATGATAGCCATAGTCTGTTACCTCCTTGTCATTTATATGCCGTGGTGAATCACGGTTTTGATCTCCAGATTTTTATCCAGAATCACAATGTTTGCATATTTGCCGGGCGCGAGACTTCCGTAGGCATCATAGATTCCGACTGCTTTTGCCGGGTTGACAGCGGCACATTTGACAGCGCTTGCAAGAGGAATGTTCATGTCGCGGACAGCGGTGCGCACACAGTCCATGAGATTTGTCACAGAGCCTGCGATCGTGCCGTCCTTCAAGACTGCCAGATTTCCTTTTACCGTAACATTTTGTCCGCCTAAGTCATACTGCCCGTCCTCAAGACCTGCTGCCCGCATACTGTCACTGATGAGGATGATTCTGTCGTCGCCAAATATCTTAAAGGTAGTCCGCACGACAGCAGGATGGATGTGGATGCCGTCACAGATCAGTTCTGCCCGGCAGTCCGCATCATCCGCCGCAGCCCCGATCGGTCCGGGCGCGCGGTGGGTGAAAGGCGGCATAGCGTTGTAGGTATGTGTCAGCTGTGATGCACCGCAGGCGATTGCCTCTTTTGCAGTGTCATAATCCGCTGCGGTATGTGCGATGGAAATGTTCACGCGGCTGCTGTTCTCGCGGATAAAATCCATTGCACCCGCTGTCTCGGGAGCGATCGCAACAGTGCGCAGCATATTATCTGAGAGATCTTGCAGGCGGTTTAGCATGGCAGTGTCCGCAGGCGTAATGTATTTTTCGTTCTGCGCGCCTTTCTTGGAAGCATTGATAAAAGGGCCTTCCATATAGAGACCACAGAAATCTGCGGCATTTTCATCTGCCGAATCACGGTAAGTTTTGGCTGCGCGGCAGATGCTGGATAAAACCTCCTCTGACATGGTCATGGTGGCAGGTGTGATGGAAGTGATTCCCTGACTCAGTTCATAGCGCGCTATGGTCTGAAAAGCTTCCACGGTGCCGTCGCAGCAGTCGCTTCCCATGCAGCCGTGAAAATGGATGTCAGTCAAGCCGGGAATCACGTAATTTCCAGCGGCATCTGTCACTGTTTCACTGCTGGATGCATTGTTGTATTCTTTTTCATATATTTCCTGCGATACGATTTTTTCACCGCAGATATAGACTGTTTCAGGAGTAAAAGAGCCGTCTTCATGAAAGACAAGGCCATTGATAATTTTTCTTAACGCCATGTTGTCCGCCTTTCTATTTCTAATACTGTTTCAATATTGTTTTAGCATTTTGAGAGTGCTGCTTCGTCAGCCACGAGGGTTACATTCCGGTGAAGCTGTAAGATAGAAGCCGGCACCTTGGGTGTGATGGGGCCAAAGAACGCTGTCTTAACGATCTCTGCCTTGTCTGCGCCAGATACGATGATCAGGATCCTGCGTGCAGACATGATTGTCTTGATGCCCATTGTGTATGCCTGACGCGGTACTTCTTCCTCAGTCTCAAAGAAGCGCGCATTGGCTTTGATCGTCTGCTCGGACAAGTCAATACAATGTGTCTCTGTCGAGAAGATATCGCTCGGTTCGTTGAATCCGATATGTCCGTTGTGTCCAAGTCCAAGGAGCTGTAGATCTGGTTCGCCTACAGCGCGGAGAATTTCATTGTAAGTTTCGCAGGCCGTCTTGCTGTCAGGCTCTGTCCCGTCTGGCAGGAACGTTCTGTGCTTGTCGATGTTTACTTTGCTAAAGAGGTTTTCATTCATAAAATAATAGTAGCTCTGTGGGTTTTCGTGGGAGAGTCCCTTATACTCATCAAGGTTTACCGTCATGACTTCGGAGAAGTCGAGATCACCTTTTTCATACCATTCAACGAGCTGTCTGTAGGTGCCTAATGGCGTGGACCCAGTGGCAAGACCAAGCACGCAGCTGGGCTTTAGAATGATCTGTGCTGAGATGATGTTTGCAGCCTTGCGGCTCATGTCATTGTAATCCTTTGCTCTGCAAATTTTCATAGTGTACCTCCTTCAATGTATCTGTTACAATAGTTCGAATTGGGACATATTCCCTATGAGGCTACTATAGCATATATTTTGAATAGATGCAATTCATATAAAGTTTTTATGTGAAAAATTTTCAAAAAATAAATACTTAGAAAAATTTTTTCAAAAATGTATTGACAAAAATACACAGTGAAAGTACAATGATGTCATAATCAACAAAAACCTTACATAAGGTTGCATTTTTTTAAACAATTTTTCTAAATTAAAGGAGGGCTTATTATGAAGAAGCGTAAATTTATGGCATTGGCACTGAGCTGCGTTATGGTATGTTCCCTTGCTGCATGTGGCGGCAAAGACACGGGGGCAAGCCAGCCAGAGCCAGCACCCGCAGAGAAAACAGATGACAATGCAGCCAGCAATGCAGATGCGGACAGCCAGACACCGGCAGACACATCCGCAGATGCTTCACAGGCAGCAGATATCACTTTGTGGACGTATCCGGTTGGAAGCTGGGGAGATGCGGCGACCGTGAGCGGCATGATCTCGAATTTCAATGCTGCTTATCCTGATATCCATGTGACAGTGGAATATCTGGATTATACAAATGGTGACGATCAGATCAACACTGCCATCGAGGGAAATCAAGCACCAGATCTCGTGCTGGAAGGACCGGAGCGTCTGGTGGCAAACTGGGGTGCAAAGGGTCTGATGGTAGATTTGGGCGATTTGTGGACAGATGAAGCGAAGTCTTTGATTTATGATTCTGTACAGAATGCATGCAAGAGCAACGATGGTGTCTTCTATGAGTATCCGCTGTGTATGACAGCACATACCATGGCAATCAACAGAGATATCTTTGAGGCGGCAGGTGCGCTTCAGTATCTTGACGAGACAACAGGGACATGGACAACAGAAAATTTCCAGAAGGCAGTTCAGGCAGTGTATGACTATGGACAGAAAAATGTAGGCGCAGTATATTGCAGCGGACAGGGCGGCGATCAGGGAACACGCGCACTGATAAACAACCTGTACGGCGGTACCTTTACCAATGCGGAGCACACACAGTACACTGCAAACAGTGAGGAGAATATCAAGGCGCTTGAATTGTTGAAGAGCATGGATGGAATCAACTTTGATGCATCAATAGCAGGCGGAGACGAAGTGAATATGTTCTGTAATGGAACATTTGCGATGGCGTTCTGCTGGAATGCAACACAGGAAAAGAATAACACCGATCAGGGAAATATTAACTTTGATGTTCTGCCGATGGCATTCCCGTCAGAGACTGGTGAAGCTCAGCTCTGCGGCGGAATCTGGGGCTTTGGTATCTTTGATAACGGCGACCCGGCAAAGATTGCAGCGGCAAAGACTTTCATAGACTTTATGGCAAATGATGAGAAGCAGGCTGTTGAGAGCGTAAAGGCATCAAACTTCTGGCCGGTAAAGGATCTTGGAGATATTTATGAGGGCGATGCACTGATGTCAGAATATGCGAAATTTATCCCTTACATGGGCGACTACTATCAGGTAGTAGGCGGATGGGCAGAAGCTCGTACAGCATGGTGGAACATGCTTCAGCAGGTTGGTTCAGGCACAGATGTCAAGACGGCTGTTGAGGAATTTGTAACGACAGCAAATGCGGCAGCATCAGCACAATAATGCACAAAATAATTTAGCGCTGCGCCCCTTTCCGAAACGATGTGGGAGGGGCGCTTCCTTGTAAAATGATTTCATTGGAAGGAGGAATCCTTATGTCTAAAAATAATAGCATGAGTAAGGCATTGGTGCGCCGGGAGACAATCGCTGGCTATGCTTTTATGCTCCCCAGCCTGATATTCTTTCTGGGATTTGTAATCTATCCCATGGTGCAGTGTGTGTTTACCAGTTTCTTTGACGCGACGATGAACCGCGAGGATATCTTTGTCGGTTTTGCCAATTATATTGAGCTGTTTCAGGATAAAGTATTTCTCGGCTCGCTGAAAAATACGGTGATCATCGTAATCGTTTCTGTGCCAGTGACCTGTATTTTCTCCTTGTGGGTAAGCTCCGTCATTTATGACCTTGCAGGACCTGCCTGCTCGGCGTTCCGCTGCATCTTCTATCTGCCGGTCGTGACGGGTTCTGTTGCCGTTGCCGTTGTGTGGAAGTGGATGTTCAACAATTATTATGGCATTTTTAACTACATAGGAACAAGTACGGGACTGATGGAAAATAATATCAACTGGCTGGGGGATGAGAGATTTGCGCTGGGGTGCATTATTCTCATCCTGCTGACAACCTCTGTGGGACAGCCGATTGTATTGTATGTATCTGCCCTCAACAATGTAGACCAGTCGCTTGTGGAGGCGGCGGAGGTTGACGGCGCTACGAAGTTCCAGTGTTTCTGGAAGATCAAATGGCCTCAGATCATGCCGACAACATTGTACATTCTCGTTATTACGACAATCAACAGCTTCCAGTGTTTCGCGCTGATTCAGCTGTTGACAAGCGGCGGGCCAAACCACAGCACAGACACCATTATGTACTATATTTATTACAACGCATTCAAGCTGTACCGCTATGGTTATGGAAATGCGATGGGCGTCGTGCTTGCGATTATTATCGCAGTGCTCTCTGCATTGCAGTTTAAGATGGCAGAGTCGAAGTAGGAAAGGGGGAAATGTATATGAAACAGAACCAGTTTAACCGTTCAGCCTGTTATAAAATCATATCGGTTATCATCATAGCAATTTTGGCATTCACCTTTGCCTTTCCACTCTACTGGATTATCATCGGCTCCTTCAAAACTTCGGCAGCGATCAATGCCACAACACCGCAGTGGTGGCCGCAGGAGTGGGTGCTTGACAATTACAGGAAACTTTTTAGCAGGCAGGTAGCTGCACTCTGGGAGATCAATATTCCATTTACCGGAATCAGCCTGACAGGACCAGAAGTGCCGGCGGCGATCAGATGGCTTATCAATACAGTGTTTATGGCAGTCGTTGCCATGCTGCTTACCTGTATCACGTCTGCGATGGCAGGGTATGCGCTGGCGAAGAAGCGTTTCATCGGGCGCACGGTTGTATTCTCTTTGATCGTGTGTGCAATGGCACTGCCAAAGCAGGTAATCTTGATTCCGCTGCTGCGTGAGATGGCTGCCTTGGAACTCTATAACACGATCTGGGCTGTTATCTTTCCAATTGTGGGCTGGCCGTTTGGCGTATTCCTGATGAAACAGTTCTCAGAGGGCATACCGGGAGAGATGATGGAGGCTGCCAAGATTGACGGCGCAAATGAGTGGAAAACGTTCTATACCATTGCGCTGCCATTGATTAAGCCGGGCATCGGCGCACTGGCAATCTTTACATTTATTAATTCATGGAATGATTATTTTATGCAGTTGATTATGCTGACCAGTACCAAGAACCTGACGATTTCTCTTGGTATTGCAAAGTTACAGGCAGAAAATGCGACAGATTTTGGTCTGATTATGGCAGGCGCCTCTCTGGCAGCGATACCAATTATTGTTATTTTCCTTATTTTCCAGAAGTATTTTACCAAGGGAATCACAATGGGCGCAGTCAAGGGCTAAAATTTGGCAGCAATGGAGGAATAGTATGATTTATACGGAAATCGCAAATATTGGGCATTATCAGGGCCTTGGCAAATATCTGGATAAGGCGGTCGCCTATCTGGGCAGTCATCCTCTGGAAGGGGTGAAGGCAGGACATTATGATATTGATGGCAATATGGTATATATGAATGTGTTTGATTATGAGACGATTCCTGAGGAGGGCGCGTTTTTTGAGGCACATAAAAAATATGCAGATATTCATATGACCGTGACTGGAGAGGAGATTGTCGGCGTATCCGACCTGTCGAAAGTATCGGTAAAGAGCTTTGATGAGGAAAAGGATTTGATGGAAGTGGATGGTCCAGTGGAGCATTATATCAAACTGATTCCGGGCAAGGCGTTGATCACGCTGCCGGAGGATGCACACAAGGTCAAACTTGCCGTGGGCAGTCCTTCCGCAGTGAAAAAGGCAGTTATTAAAGTGTATGTAGGAGAGTAAAGAGCGTGCTGCGGTGCGCAGAAAGGGGCAGATATGAGAGATATCAGCAAATATCAGGGAATTATTCCGGCGTTCTATGCCTGTTATGATGAGAAGGGTGAAGTGGACGAAGGGCGTGTAGAGCAATTGACAGACTATATGGTAAAGAAGGGCGTAAAGGGCGTCTATGTAGGCGGCTCATCAGGGGAGTGCATCTATCAGAGCGTAAATGACAGAAAACGCACGCTAGAGCGCGTTGTGCAGACAGCCAATGGGAAATTGACAGTCATTGCACATGTGGCTTGCAATAATACAGAGGACAGCAGGGAGCTTGCAGCGCACGCGCAGAAGCTTGGGGTGGATGCGATCGCTGCGATTCCGCCAATCTATTTCCACCTGCCTGAGTACGCAATAGCGCAGTACTGGAATGACATTTCAGATGCAGCGCCTGACACAGACTTTATTATCTATAATATTCCGCAGCTTGCAGGTGTGGCGCTGACGATGCCGCTGTTTCGTGAGATGAAGAAAAATCCAAGAGTGGCAGCCGTAAAAAACAGTTCTATGCCAACGCAGGATATTCAGATGTTCAAGGCGGAGGGCGGCGAGGGATTTGCTGTGCTCAACGGTCCTGATGAGCAGCTTGTCGCAGGTCTTGCGATCGGTGCAGACGGTGGAATTGGCGGGACTTATGGTGTGATGCCGGAGCTTTTTCTGAAAATCATGGCGCTTGTCAATGCCGGGAAGCTCGAGGAGGCGCGGCAGGTACAGTACGCTGCAAATGAGATTATCTACGGCATGTGTGCCTGCCATGGAAATATGTATGGAGTGATTAAGGAGATCTTAAAGATTCGTGAAGGGCTTGAGCTTGGAGGAGTACGCAAACCGCTTCCGCTGCTGATTCCAGAAGACATGGCACAGGTAAAGAAGTGTGCAGAAATGATTGACAAGGCAATAGAGAAATTTGTTACGGAGGTTTAGAATGACAAAACAGGAATTATTTGAGCAGATAAAAGGTAAAGTGATCGTATCCTGTCAGGCAGTTCCGGGAGAGCCCTTATATGTGGAGGAGAAATCAATTATGTATCTGATGGCGCGGGCGGCAAAACGGGCGGGAACGCCGATGATTCGCACCAGCAGTATCCGCGATGTGGTGGCGATCAAGGAGGAGACAGGACTCCCGGTCATTGGTCTGATAAAAATACAATATGATGGCTTTGAGAGCTATATTACGCCCACGATGAAAGAAGTAGATGCGCTTGTGGAGGCAGGTTCGGATATCATTGCACTCGACTGCACAGACCAAAAACGCGGGGATGGCAAAAGCATATGCGAGTTTATCACAGAAGTGCGCACAAAATATCCCAATGCAGTGCTGATGGCGGATATCTCCACCTATGAGGAGGGGGTACAGGCGTGGAAGCTTGGCATGGACCTTGTAGGAACAACCATGAGCGGATACACAGCGCATTCTCCAAAACTTGACGGACCGGATTATGAGCTGGTAAAGAAATTGTCTGAGACGGTAGATATTCCAGTGATCGGAGAGGGCAGAGTACATTCGCCTGAGCAGGCAGTTGAAATGCTGAATGCGGGTGCATATGCGGTTGTGGTAGGCGGTGCCATCACAAGACCGCTTGAGATTGCACAGCGTTTTATAAAAGCAGTGGAAAGCAGGTAGAGGATGAAAAAGCACATTGTATGTTTTGGAGATTCGAACACACATGGATACTGCGCCAGCACAGGCGGGCGTTTTGACGAGACACAGCGCTGGTGCTGCCTGCTTCAGCAGAGGCTTGGCGATGAATACCTTGTGATTGAGGAGGGTCTGAGCGGGCGCACGACCTGTTTTACAGACCCGATTCACGAGGGATTAAACGGCCTTGAGTATATCTATCCATGCCTGATGAGCCATGAACCAGTTGACCTTTTGATCATCATGTTGGGGACAAATGATACCAAGGAGCGTTTTGGCGCATCGGCAGAGTGTATCGCACTGGGGCTCAAACGTCTGATCGCAAAGGCGGTCGCGACAGTGGACTGCTGGCGCGGCGGGAATCCAAATATCTTAGTAGTGTCGCCGCAGAACATTGACAGGCGGTATCTTGCGTCGGATGTCGGCGGGACGATGGGGCGCGGCTGTGCGGAGAAGTCGGCAGGTCTTGCGAAGGAGTTTGAGAAGATTGCAGAGTCCATGGGGTGTCAGTTTATGGACGCGAATGCAGCGGTCACAGCACCTGTCAATGACATCGACTACATGCATCTGACGATGGAAGGACACCGGCAGCTTGCGGATGCGCTGGCGGAAAAGATACTTGGAAGTTGACAGGGTGAAAACGTGAACAGGGGAAGAGTTCTCTTCCCCTGTTCACGTTTTTTATGCGGCATAGTCAATATTTGCGCCCTTGAATTTCGCAGCGTCAAGCTGTTTTTGATTCTTGGTATAGGGATTGTCCTCGTTGGCGTACTTGATCATCGTGTTGGTGACGCCGCCGGATACATAGGTGCGTCCACATTCAGGACAGACTGAAGTATGTATGGAGACGGAGGCGTTGACGACCTTGCCGTTTTTCTGTGCCGCCTTTTTGTAGGCATTGGATACATGCTCGCCCTCGTGTGCGCGGACTCTGGCGCCTGCGGACTCAGGAGATACATGGGATGCCGTCTTAAAGGAAACGTTTCCTTCGTCAGAACCGTCCTGATATTTGCGGTTGGCACAGGTCTCACATTCCTCTGGTGAGGAGCGTTTGCCAGCTTTCTTGATCTTGTCAGGATCTGTGCTGTGCGCTTCTTTTTTTCCAAGGGAGTCTACAGCCGTCAGATCTGTATCGCTGCCTGTTGCTCTGGCAGACGGATTGATTGGGTTTGTATTTGCATAGAGTGCATAATTGGGATACATTCCCGAAAGATTGCCAATATTCATATGACAGACCTCCTTTTCATCATATTGATTTCAATGCAATCTAGAGCATTTTTCCAACACGCTCTAGTTCAAGTATAGCATAAAAGCATTCATATGGGAAGAATGGGATTCGGATTTTGTACTAAGATTTTTTCTTGGCATCGAGCGCCAGAGCCTTCTCCTCGTGTTTGATTTCCCAATGTATCAGGAAGGTGAGAATGCCGCGCAGCAAAATGATCACGCCAAGGATGCCAAGTTCGCCCCATTCGCGGACAATGACAGTACGCAGGACTTCGCTGCCCATCTTGAACTCAAGCGACAGCGCGATACCCTGTGCCAGTTCCAGACGAATCTTGCTGTCGTGCTTTATCCAATACCAAAAGCACTTTACCGCAGTAGAGACAAGAATGGCTACGCCAAACAACTCTAAAATGATCGTGCAGACTTCGACAATGTTTGTCAGTATTGATTCCAGTAGGGTGATGATTGAATGCATGGAGAACCTCCAACTCGTTTGCTGTATGTGTAGTTTTTCCTTTTATGGGTTACATTATGCAGTGCATGTATCTGACTGGCTTGGCTTATTATATCTTATTTTGGCGGAGAGTGCAATGGGGAAGCACAGAGATTGGGAAAAAGTCGTAACAGTTCAGCCTTCGGCTTCCTGTTACAGGCATCAAGCCATGCAAAAACCGCTTCGCGGTTGGCTTGATGCATCACAACCTTTACGTGTTCTTACGGACTTTGCAGCGTAGTGCAAAGTCCTAGGCTGAACTGTAACAAAATGTCTTGCAGCTTCTATAGATCTGCGATATACTATAAAAAAGGAAGGTGATATGATGAATGCAGCAGCAGTACAATTAGACGAATATACAATTGAAGATATCTATAATCTGCCAGAGGGACAGCGGGCAGAATTGATTGACGGGGAATTATATATGATGGCAACGCCCAGCAGAATCCATCAAAGAATTGTGATGGAACTGTTATTTAGAATAAGAGATTATATTGGAAAGAACAACGGAGATTGCGAAGTCTATCCTTCACCGTTTGCAGTATTTTTGAATGCGGACGATAATATTTATGTCGAGCCGGATATTTCTGTCATCTGTGATCAAGACAAGCTGACAGATGAAGGATGCAAGGGTGCACCGGATTGGATTATTGAGATTGTCTCGCCTTCGAGCCGCTCGATGGATTACAACAAGAAATTGTTCAAATACAGAACCGCAGGCGTGCGGGAGTACTGGATTGTAGATCCGACGAAACAGCAGATCATAGTTTATCATTTTGAACAGGATTCCTATGAAGAATACTCTTTTTCAGATCGGGTAAAAACTGGAATCTATGAGGATTTTGAAATTGATTTTTCAGGAATCCTTATGGAATAATTTAAAAAAATCACGAACAGGGCGATTATCTGGGCAAGAAAGATTGATCGGAATTGATTTATATCATAAAAGGGTGCAAAAACGGATAGATCTTGCGCCCTTTTTACTTGCTGCTATTCAGTTCTACTCTTTGATCTTGTCCAGTTCTGCAAGATTTACACCCAAACTTGTCAATGTTACTTTTAACTCAATATATCTATCATGCATTGAGCTGTAAGTAATGGGATCTTTATCTTTTACAGAAATCATCCAATTTTGCAATCTTGAAAACTCTGTGATATAATCTTTTATAATATCTGCTCCACTAGGCATTGTATTACCTCCCAATTATGAAACACATTGTTGTATCATCTTTAGTATAACATAACTGGAATGCAAAGTCTATCAATTCTCTGACACTTATGGGAAGCTATTTCTTTTTTTGATTCTAAACTTCCGTGAAGCCGTATAAAATAAATTTTATACTTGCATTTTTGATAAAGTATGCTATAATCCTGTCTTTGACAGTAAATAAAACAAAAAAACACTGCAATCCCTTTAATTATAAGGGATTGCAGTTATTTAGTACACTTTCACAGAGTATGGTAATTTATTCCCTGCCTTTACTTTTTTTCTGGATATTTTTCATCTGGCTTTTGGTTATGAACTGATAATCAGTACGAAACCCACAGGCATTGTGGAGATCATCAGTTATTTTTTTACGTTCGTACAGGGGAATGAAACCCTGTTCCTGAATTTCTGCAAAGTTCATGGATTTTAATGTGCTTAGAATCTGTTCACATGTGTACCGGTTTCCAAGTTTTTTCTCAAGCAGTCTGTAAACAAGTAGTGCAAGAAAACATGTGAGGAAATGCGCCCTGATTCGGTTTTCATCCCGCAGGTAGACCGGCCTTGCACTAAAGTCTGTTTTCATGATCCTGAAACATTCCTCTATCTGCCACCTTCCCTCGCTTACCATTAAGATTTCGCTGACTTCATCATCAAGCAGGTCTGTGCAGACTGCGTATAATCCGTCATATTGTTCTTCTGACTGTATTTTGGCTTCGTCCAGATAACTGTAGATGTTAGCAGCCTCTCCTTCCTTTGTGGCAGCAACAGTTCCAATAAACCTTGCAGGGTCGTTGGGATTCTTACGGTTCTTTTTTGTGCTGCCTGATTCCAGCATTTTCTTTGCGCGTTCGACCTGTCCGTCCCGGATGGCTTTCTGATACCGCGCATATCTGGGTGAATATGTGATGATAAGGCGCTGGTGGAGCCTTTTCGTTGTATAGGGTGCGTCTTTATAGTAAAGATTCGTGTCATCTTCCGGCACTGCCGTGATATCAGCAGGCCTGTTATCCGACACCCGTCTGAATCCTTTTTTATCCAGTGCCCATGACTTGTCTTCGCCAGGCAGTTTTTTAATGGACTGTGTTACGATAAATGCCCTTTCCCCCATGTGGTTATAGGCGCGGATATCTTCGGATGCCAGCCCTGCATCGCTGCAGTAAATGAATCTCTGGCAGCCAAATTCTTCCAGAACGGTTTTTTCCAGTGGTTTTAAGGATTTCTGCTCGTTTGTGTTCCCCGGGAAAAGTGAGAAGGCAAGCGGAACTGCGTCCCCGTCCATGAACAGTCCCATCTGGATGATCGGGTTTGGACGGTGTTCCTTGCTTTTTCCATATTTTTTACTTCCGTCCTCCTGTTCAATCTCGAAGTAATAATTAGAGCAGTCATAATAAAGCACCCTGTCATTACGCCTGCAGACGAGGCGGCTGTTTTTGTAAACTTCTGACTGGATAAAATCACATTCACTGCCAAGGATGTCCAGCGCCCTGTAAACATCATGAAGTTCATAGCAAGGTTTTTCCAGAAAACTGGAAACCGTTTTAAAAGCAGAACGTTTGCTTGAAGGTTCCAGAATCCTTGCATAGACCAGGTCAGAAAGGACAGCGTTAATGTCATAACTGAACTTATGTCTGGATTTGAGTTTACGGCAGGTTTTATCCAGCTGCAGTGCATAGTAAACTGACTGTGGGACTGAACCACTACCGGCTAAAGCCGGTAGGTTCGGTATGCTGCTAAAGCAGCCT
>ERZ779622.165-NODE-165-length-45140-cov-6.383365_pt1 | contig 45140 bp, 47 predicted proteins | sample MGYA00514188_ERZ779622 | MGnify/ENA primary metagenome ERZ779622 (study PRJEB29562, sample SAMEA4376702) | mouse gut metagenome | isolation source: Cecum | study: EMG produced TPA metagenomics assembly of the A DSS colitis mouse model was used to assess the... | reverse complement strand
GCGACCTCCTGGTCCCAAACCAGGCGCTCTAGCCAAGCTGAGCCACACCCCGGCAGGTATCGCTATCAACGTTGTTTTATCACAACGCAAGTCATATTATATAATATGGATTTTCGTCTGTCAACCTCTTTTATCATTTTATTATGATAAGATGCCATATTTTTACTTTTTGGATTTTCCGTTCCCGCTTATGTCTGTTTCTTTTCCCGTGACTGAATTATATCTTTTATGAAAGGTAATTGATCGTATAATGCGCTTCCCCTGCGTTATCCAGTTCCATTATAATATAGGAAGGTTTTCTTCCTTCCTGCCGGGGATAGCTCAGGCTGCCGGGATTAATCAATGTCAGATCACCCGCAATATCCACGATCGGTTTATGCGTATGGCCGCACATCACGATATCTGCTTTCCGGTCTCTGGCTTCACTCTTTAGGATTTCATAATTCATGGAAACATAGTAATTGTGCCCATGCGTAAGCCAGACTTTATACGCTCCGATCTGAAACTCTTTTTCTCTTGGGATGTTGGACAGAAAGTCGTTGTTTCCCTGCACGACCTGGATGGGGCATCCGGCCGTCCTTTCGAGAATATCCTCGCTGCCTTCTGCATCGCCGCAGTGTACTAACAGATCGACTGGTCCTGTCTTCTCTATCACCTTATTAAAGTTTTCGTTCCGGCGATGCGTGTCGCTTACAATCAGTATTTTCATATATCCACCTGCTAAATTCTTTTCTCCAGTTCCGCTCTCATTTTCTGTAATGCTCTGCCTCTGTGACTGATCGCATTCTTTTCTGCTTCGCTTATCTGTGCGGAAGTGCAGCCGTATTCCGGCAGATAAAAGATCGGATCATAACCAAATCCGTTTTCTCCCTCTATCCGGTATGCGATCCTTCCTTCTATTACGCCCTGTGTCGTCACCAGTTCTCCGCCCGGAAGGACTGCTGCCATCGCACAGACGAACCGTGCCGTCCGCTTTTCATCCGTCACGCCTTCCATCCGCTCTAACAATGCGGCGTTCTTAATATCATAAGAAGTGTCTTCTCCTAAATATCTTGCCGAATAGATACCGGGTTCTTTATTCAGGTAATCAATTTCCAGGCCGGAATCGTCCGCGATAACGATATGATCCGTTTTCGCTGCCACGGCTCTTGCTTTTATCACCGCATTTTCCATAAAGGTGGTGCCGTCTTCTATAATATCTGCCGTAATGCCCGCCTGTTTCATCGATAAGATCTCTACGTCCATGCCTTCCAGAATCTGCCGGATCTCCCGCATTTTCCCCTCGTTTCCGGTTGCAAAAACAATTGTCTCTTCCACTGTCATCCACCGTTTCCTTTTCCTGGCTGTTTTTACTATTCTGCGTAAGCTGTCATGATCGCCTGATAGATACCGTCTGCGATCTTTTCAATATAATCTTCTCTATTTAATAAGATGGCTTCCTGTCCGTTGCTCACATAACCGACTTTGATCGTGGCTGCCGGCACCGTCGCCTCATTGATAACCACGTCTTCCTGGGTGGACTCGATCAGGCCGTTGGCTTTGCCGCTGATTGCCGTAACCACTTCCCGCTCCAACAGATCCGCAAGCTCTATACTGCCGAATCCGGGGATGAAAAATCTGCTGTTGTATACGGCTTCCGTACCATAGATCTTGGTATCTTCATTCTCATTTACTTCAATCCGGATCAGCATATCGGCTCTGGCCGCATTGGTCAGACCGACGCGGTTTTCGTCACTTGGATTGCTGTCGTCCATCCTCGTATAATACACTTTAATATCCGTTCCGTCCAGTTTTTTCTTCAAGGCACGGGCGATCGCAATCGTAATATCCTTCCCCTGCATTTCTTCCGAAACGGCGCCCGTTTCATCTGCTCCGTAGGCCGGATCGATCACAACGATCCTGTCATATACTTCTTTGGGTGTGACAAATTCGATATAGAGTTTGCTGTCCTCGAAAATACTGTGGTACTCGTAAATATCCGTCAGTTTAAATTTTAACCAGAAATTGTCCGAACCGTTCTCAAAATAGCCGTCAACGACAGCGCTGCAGTTTCCGTAAACGCCCTGCGATCTATAAAAGTCCTCGTATACTTCGGCATCCTGCGTCCGGCTGATGCTCACCCAGAGTTCCTTATCCATATAATGGTTCTCTACCGCTACATTCTCGGCCTTGACGCTTTCATGTAAGGGAATGCAGAAGTAATTCATTTCCTGTCCGTTCTGAGCGAAAAGGACCGCATTTTCATCCTGCAGATCATACGCCGTATCCTGTTTCGGATCGTCCGTACCTCCATCTACGCTGTTTTTTTCCTGCGCGCTTTGAACGACTTCATCCTGCGCCACATCCGCTATCACTACCAGTTTATGCGTTGAATAATAAAAGATCACTGCAAGCGCACAGACTGCAAATACGACGGTATAGACTGCTGTTCTTTTCATAAGTCTGCTCTGCTGCATCTCAATGACCATGCCTTTCTTCCTGTTGTCTGTTTTTACGGTAAGGCGGTTTTGGACCCATAAACTGATAATAATATGTTTTCATCATACCGTTATAGATCTTCCTGTTTTTATCCGCCTTCCGCCCGATATACTGTTCTGCCTGTTCATAAGAGGAAATAACGTACATCGACCAGGCGTCTAACGCCGCATACCGCTCTCCCAGCGTCCTGTAAAGGGCCGGCAGTTCTTTCTTATCTTCCAGCCGCTCCCCATAGGGAGGATTAGTTATCAAAAAACCGTACTTTTTGGAATGACTGAGTTCACTCACACTCTTTCTCTGAAAGTGGATCATATCTTCTACGCCCGCAAGCGCAGCATTGCTTCTGGCTGCCGCCACCATTTTATCGTCGATGTCATATCCCTGGATATCGGTCTCTATCTTTTTATCTACCATGTCCGCAGCTTCATCCATCGCCTGATACCAGCATTTACGCGCCGCAATATGTTTCCAGTCCTCCGCAATGAAACTACGGTTCATGCCGGGCGCCATATGCGCTGCCATCATAGCCGCTTCGATGGGAAAAGTTCCGCTCCCGCAAAAAGGATCTACCAGAATCCGGTCCCCCCGCCACGGAGACAGCATGATCAACGCCGCCGCCAGATTTTCTGCAATCGGCGCCTTTGCCGTAAGTTTCCTGTATCCTCTTTTATGTAATGATTCTCCTGTCGTATCCAATCCGACCGTCACTTCATCTTTCATCAGAAAGACTCTGACCGGGTAAGAATCCCCGTCTTCCGAAAACCACGCCTTATGGTAGACTGACTTTAGCCTCTCTACCATGGCTTTTTTCATAATAGACTGTATATCCGAAGGACTGAAAAGCCTGCTTTTGATACTGGCCGCCTTGGCAACCCAGAATCGTCCATTCTCCGGTATATACGCTTCCCACGGCAGATTCCGTGTCCCCTGAAAAAGTTCCTCGAAACTTTCCGCATGAAAACTGCCGACCCTGATCAGTACCCGCTCGGCCGTCCGCAAAAAAACATTTGCCCGGCAAAGCGCCTCCTCACCGCCTGCAAAAGTGACACGCCCATCTTCTACAGACAGGACTTCGTATCCCAGATCCAAAATTTCTTTTTTCAGTACTGACTCCAGACCAAAATGGCACGGCACGATAAACTCCATACGTCTAACCAGATTCCCTTCTTTGACTTTCCATAGATTATTGTAAAGTGTCGCTCATTTTCTGTCAATCATTACAATCTTCCATTTCTTCGATCATTTCCGTATCTTTTACGGATTCGGCCATAGTTTTTGTTCCGGTTTCCTCCGCGGCTTCAGCCTCAGTAACGGTTTCGGTTTTCCGGGCCTTAGCAGGCGTCCTGGTTTTCTCCATAACCTCTGTTTTCTTCACGGTTTTGGCAGGCGCCTTGGCAGTTTCGTTCTTCTCCGTTTTCGCTGCGCTTCTTCTTTTCGTTTTCCCGAGTTTATCCGTCATTTTAATAATAAATGACACAAGGAAAACGGCCGGTGAATTCCAGTAAATCGTTATTTCATTCAGGGAATAACAGGCCGCATCATCCAGATAACACTTCATCGGCGGCGTTCCCTCTTCGATCATCTCCATTGCCTTTGCATCGCACGGCTTTTTACACGGTCCGCCGCTGACAAAACCGGGAATCGGCTCTTCGATGCCATCTGCCTCTGTCGGTCTGTTGTGGGGATGCTTAAAAGCATTTTCACCATGTCCCGTCACATAGCTGTACCCTGTCGCATTGACCCCCAGAATATAATGAAGCTGGTCAAGAGCTGCCTGTTCATAGGCTCTTGCACTTTCTCCGTTTGATATGAGCGCCGCCAGGATAAAGAGCATTCCCCTGTTTAGTACGACCATATTGCTTCCCCATACATAATCCTCCGGTTTCATTGCCACACGATAAGCATTCTCTTCCACGATCTGCAATAGACGGCTGGCTTCCTGTATGACCGCATTCTTAAAATCATGCCGTATCCATTCCGACACGCGGTTCCTCTTATTTGTCAAAACAGCCAGAGAAGCAAAGCCGGACACGTCCGTCCAGCCGAAATCCGTTTTTCCGACCTCTTCTTTCGCAAATTTTTTCAGGATCTTCTGATACTTCTTTTCTCCGGTCATCATATACATTTCCGCTGCGGCCCAAAGCCTTTCGTCAAGGTCGCTTTCATCACCGTATTCTCCGGTGTTGCAATTGTCCGGATTTGAAAAGCCGACATATTCAGGGTGTTCTTCCAGCCATTCCCATGCTTTCTTCGCCGCTTCTGAAAGACGGTATGCAAAATCTTCGTCATACGGCTCATAAACGCAGGAGGCCAAAGCCATGACCGCCGCATAATCCGCCGTAGCCATAGATGAAACAGGGAAAATATAAAACTGGCTTTTATCATCCTGCGGCATCACAAAGTCTGCGTGCATCGCCGATGTCAGTTTATGGTATGCGCCGCCATCTTCTGCCTGCATTTTTAGCATCCACTCCAGTTCATAGCGGCATTCATTCAAAACATCCGGTATACCGTTTCCACTCTCCGGTATACCGGTCTTTTCGTTAAAACATTCGGGAAACAGACGAAACGCATATAACAGGTGCGCCACCGCTGCCGCAGCAGGCGATATATACCGTCCGTAATCCCCGGCATCATGCCAGCCGCCGCTTACTTCTTTTATGACGCTGCGGTCTTCCCACAGCATGGCCTTCTGCGTATGACAGCATGCATGCGTAAATTTTCCGGCATATTTCTCTTCCAGCGCACAACCGCAGCGCTGAAAATAGAATGCTTTTAACAGATCTCTGTGCAGATCATGGTAAATATCATTTCCGACGCGAAAATGGCAGGAACCTTCCGCTGTATCCGTTCTGATGCAATATGTACCTGGTGTTTTAAGCGGTGTAAAATCTGCGATAAAAACATTGTCTCCCGAAGCCGGATCCATCCCAAACTCCTCCGCCTGTCCTTCCAGTTTGACACGTCCATTCTTATCTTTCACCCGGAATCTGCATCTGCCCGTCAGGACCGCCTGCTTTTTTCCCAATGTTAAATAGCCCTCCTGGTCCAATGATATCATATGGTTTCCCCCTTCCTGCCCTATAAAGCGCAACACTCGGTCAATGTTACTTTTATCATATAAAATCCATGCATATGTGTCAAATACAAAAACGGCACAGCCATGTGGCTATGCCGCTCTTGTTTTATTTTAGTAGTTGTTCTTCTGGCTGTTCTGCGCATTGCTGCTGGAACTGTTCTTAGAATTGTTCTTCTGGTTGTTCTGAGCATTCTGGCTGTTGCAGTTGTTAGCCTTGTCCTGCTGTTTTTCATTGTTCTGCGCATTCTGGTTATAATCATTCTTAGACATCTTGCATACCTCCTGATTGTTTTTTGTTACAGAAATAGTATGACAAGATTTCTTAAAAAGTATTCAGGACCAATATAGGTCTTTAGTACTATTTTTTTATATAAATTTACCAAAATATCATATGGTACTTTGGTACTATTTTAAATTGCATTTCTGTGATTTTTGTATATAATAGAAAGTGTAGATAGAAATACCCCTTCATTTTTCTATCTGCAAACCCTTATATATTAATTATTTATACTCCCCTTAATAGTCCATTGGAAACAATGGACTATTTTGTATTATTCTGAAAAACTTTCGCAATAAGCAGCACTACCAGTCCCACAATGATAACCGGCGCAAATAAAGAGATCAATGATGTGGCGATTCCGATCACCACGATCACCACTACGGTAATGATCACCATAAAAAGCCAGCCCGGCAGCATAAGGCTTCTCTCATACCGTCTGCCGTGTCTCTTCGCGGATTCATCGGCTATCTCCTCGTCATACTCCTGATTGGAGCCATAAGAAGCCCCTGCCCGTTTATTTGCCTCTATAATGCTCTTTGCAAGCAGTCTGGGGTCACCAAGCTGCGAAAGCACTTCTTCCTCCGTCTGCCCCTTTCTGATCTCGGATGCGATATAATCCTGATAGTAACGCACGTTCTCTGCCACCTGGGCGCTGCTCAATCCTCCGGCAAGCGTACGCTGCAGTTTTTCAATAAATTCGTTTCTGTCCATTTCCATAGATATCCTCGGCCGCGTCTTTTATTCCCTGTCCATACCGGCATCTTCACTCAGTTTCCCGGTATAATATGCAGGGTCCTTTTTCATTCTTGTCATTGTCTGGAACGCCTGTAGGACCATTGCTTCCTTATTACAGCTTTCCGTATTCTTACCGGTGTCGCTTATCAGATTATACTGCTGCATCTGCCATACATAGATATCCGTCAAAGAATACCCTGCTGCCTTCATGCGGTCCGCAAAACTGTGATGTTCCAGATAATAAAGAAATTCTTCATACAGATCTTCATCATTTAACATGGCGAGCCACAATCCATCGCACCAGCGTATATCTTTTCCCGCATATTCGCACAGCCTCTGCAGGCCTTCATATACCTTTATTTTCTCCGTAGCGCATATGATCTGTGACATTTTCCAAACCATGCCTTTCCTCTGCTCTTTAAACAGTGTATCACAATATTTTCCATTTTACTACGACTGCATTCTTAAATTTTCATTAAAACCCGTCAAAACAGCAAAAAGGGCGTATCGCTTTTAAACGACACACCCTTTCCCTATTCCGTATCAATTCGTAAGTTTGACCGGCGCCTGTTCTCCGGGACAAAACCCGAAAGTTTTTCAGGTTATTCTTTAACACCGCCCAGCGCCACACCTGCGATGATGTGTTTGGACAGAATGAAGTATACGATAAAGATCGGTAAGATCGTAATAACCAGTCCGACATAGATGATTCCATGATCGGAACGGAATCTTTCACCTCTCATCAACTGCACAAACATCGGCAGCGTATACTTTTTCTGAGATGTAAGCAGCATGGAAGGCGTATAGAAATTGTTCCATGATGCGATAAAAGCAAAGATACACTGTGTTGCTACCGCCGGCTTCATAAGCGGCATCGCAATGGTATTGAATGTCTTAAACTCGGCAGAGCCGTCGATCCTGGCCGCATCTACGATTTCCAACGGTAATGCGCTCAGCATGTACTGTCTCATAAAGAAGACGGTAGACGGAGCTGCGATCGCGGGAATGATAAGCGGTGCATAGCTGTTGCCAAGTCCCAATCCAAACATAAAACGGAAGAAACCGATTGAGGAAACCTGTACGGGAATCATCATAATCGCCATAATAAATGCCCAGGCGAACTGACATCCTTTGAATTTATATACCGTAACACCATAAGCTGTCATCGTCGAAAAATATACGGTCAGTATCGTGGAACCGAATGCGATGATACAGCTGTTTGTCATATACTTCCACAAAGGTACATTTTCATTACACTGATACAGCAGTTTCTGCCAGTTTTCCATGAAATAATGAGACGGTATCAGGGAAAAACTCGACTGTATATCCACGCTCGTTCTCGTTGCATTCACGATCATGATCCAGAACGGGATCAAACTTAAGAAACAGAGGAAAATACAAATAGCATTTCTAAATATCTGGGCGCCGAGTATTCTTGCATGTAATCCGCCCTTAACGTTTTTATCTGCCATGACTATTTTGCCTCCTTTCTTGCTTTCTGCGCTGCCTTGATCGTCTTCTTTTCTCTGATGGCATCTTTATCTCTCATAATATAGAAGAGGATCAGACTGAAGAACAATGTGACAACGAACAGTACGAGAGATGCCGCCGATGCCTTTCCCATCTGTCTGGAACCCGTAAACGCCAGTTCACGGATATACATAGTGATCGTTCTCGTCGTATAATCCGGATCGCCGTATCCGCTTGTCGTCAGCAATTTCGGAATATCGTACATCTGCAGACCGCCGATTGCGGAGTTTACTAACGTAAACAGCATGATCGGACGCAGGAGCGGCAATGTCACACTCTTAAAGATCTGCCAGCTGGAAGCGCCGTCCACTCTGGCTGCCTCGAACAGCGAAGGACTGATACCGAGTACACCTGCTGTCAAAACGATCATCGTATTTCCATACCACATCCAGAAGTTTATAAAAGAAACGATACCTCTGGTTGACCATTTCGTATCCAGGAAACGGAAAGGCTGCGACCAGATTCCGCTGTTTACAAGGATCTGGTTGAGAGGTCCGTTCGGGTAGTCAAACAATTTATAGAACAGAACGGAAATCGTTGCCGCCGTAATAATATTCGGCATAAAAGTCAGAATCTTATATGCGCCCTGTGCTTTCAGTTTAACTCTGGTATCCGTAAACCAGACCGCCAGAAGCAGCGCCAGAAGTATCTGCGGCAGGAAGTTCATCATCCACATGATGATCGTATTTCCAAGCGCCCTGAATGTATAAGTATCAAATAACGTACCTTTGTTGCTCACAAAGATCGTACCGAAGTTTTCCAGGCCGTTAAAAGTCGGTCCCACTTCCATATTGAACATCGTATCCGTATAATTTTCACAAAATGCCAGCCCTATCGTATAGATCAGGGGCCATAACTGGAAGATTGCGAATACGATAAAAAACGGTGCAATAAAGAAGTAGCCGTAGCGGCCGTACTCTACTGTTTTACGCTTTTTACCATTGCTCTTTGCCATATGTCCACTTCCTTCTTTTATAAATATTTTCTAATAATCATTATCTTTCATTCTGTGACCATTTTCTCCGCCCGTCCTGCGCCACAGGCATTTGACAATTCTCCGTTTCCGGAATCCTCTCAAATATCTGTGCCGCAGTCCCCCTCAAAAATGTCTTTATAATATCTGTACCGACTATAAAAGCCGGTACAGAATGATTACTTATACTGTTTTTATTCTACTGTTACTGCCGGATAAGCTTCCGTTACAGCTGTCTTGAAATCTGCGATAGCTGTTTCTTTGTCTTTCTCGCCTTTCGCATAAGCTGTTACCTGCGTATCCAGTAACTCATTTACTTTCTGATCATATGCGCTCATCCAGGATACGTCTACGTTCTCTGCCAGAGGAGAGAATACTGCGATGAAGTCCTGTCCGCCTAAGAAGTCGTATGCACCCTTGCCTGCATCGGATAATGTCTTCATAGCTGTCTTGTTATTTACATAGTCCAATGTTTCCTCAGACACTTTGGTCATAACTTCCGTATCACAGCAAAGAGCTTTCATGATCTTACCGGCCAGTTCTGTATCGGAACATCCTGCCGTTGCACCAAACCATGTACCGCCCCAGTAGTAAGGAGCCGGGCCTTCGCACATATTCCATGAACCGTATGTGCCTTCGCCTACAGCTTCACCGCCGCAGTTAGGTTTGATCGTCCAGTGTAAGAACCATGTACATCCGAAATAACCGAATACAGCGTCGGTAGAAGGACCTGCATTCCACTCGTCAGACCACTGTGTAGTCTTCTGTGTTAAATCTTCCTGCTCTAATGTCTTAACAACGTCCATATACTCTTCCATGGAAGGATCCATATGGAATACGCCGTCAGAGCTTACCCAGGGATCAGTCTTGTTAGACATAAATGTGTTTACAACGTCGCCGTTAGAAGAAAGGATCCTTGTTGCATCGCCGGATTTCTCTTTGATCTCTCTTGCTGTTGCAAGGAAGTCATCCCAGGAACCGATCTTTGCCTGCATTTCTTCAGGACTCTTTACGCCGAGAAGACTTTCTGCAAGGTCAGCTCTGTAGATGAATGCACCGGGACAAGCCTGCCATGAAACACCCTTTAAAGAACCGTCTCTCTGATCTGTTGCAATTGTGATCGTGTAAGGATACATTTCTGCCAGATCAGCATCTGTTATACCGCAGTCCGTTACCGGAATGGTAAAATCGCTGTTTGTGTACTTCATGATATAACCGGCTTCGAAAGCGATCATATCAGGATAGTCTTCTGCGTCAGGAGTCTGCAGTAACTGGTCGATCTTCTCCTGATATACTGCGGAGTCACCAACGTTTACATATTCGATTCTGCTCTCGATCTCCGGATAAACTTCATATACATAAGCAAGTCTTTCCTGTACTTCCGTGTTCCAGGAGTAGATGTAGAATTTATCCCCCCCCTCTGCGGAATCTGACGCAGTATCTGTTGCAGTATCATCTGCCGCCGTATCTGTTGCCGCACTGTCATCTGTTGTGGAACTGTCTGTTGCCGCACTGTTGTCTGCTGTACTGTCGGATGTATTGTTATCTGAACCGCCACAACCAACAAGCAGGCTTGCTACCATTGCTGTAGAAAGAAGTGCACTAAGTAACTTTTTCTTCATAGAATATTTTCCTCCCTTTGAAATTTTTGGATGTAATGTCATTATTACATCTTTGCTTTGTTATGCATTTATAAAAATATCAGATGCTCTGATATAAATGCCCTGCTTAAAGTGTTATGTCAAATCTGCCACCGATCTGCCGGGAAATACCGTTCCTTCTACAACGACCTGTTCTATGATCGTCGTTTTCGGGTGTTCGATCAGGCTTATCAGTTTCTCTGCCGCCTTCTGCCCCAGCGCCTGTGTATCCTGCTTCAATGTTGTGAGCTGCGGTTCGATGTGCCTCGCCACACGGATCCCGTCATATCCGGCAACCGAAATGTCTTCCGGTATCCGTAAACCTCTTTCCTTAATGGCATTGATCCCGCCAAAACAGGCGAAGTCATCAGGATATAAAATACAGGTCGGCCTGTTCTTTAAATCAAGCAGACGCATTGTTTCCCTGTATGCCGCCTTGGTATCACGGTACGGCGCTTCGATCACATATTCGTCCGGAACGTCTATGCCAAGTTCCGCCAATGTCTTGTAGAAAGAAGTCAGACGGCTTTTGGCTACCGAGGATTCCGATCCGTGTATATAAGCAATCCGGCGATGACCTTTATCATAGATGTAGTGCAGCAGGTCATGGATCCCTTTTACGTTGTCCGACATGATCGCACTGACACTATTGAATATATGGTCGATCGTGACCGTCGGAACATTGCTTTGAACAAGTTCCAACACCTCGGGATGCGAGAAATCAATGCAGGCGATCACCACGCCGTCAAAGCCTCTGTATCTGCAATGTTCCAGATAAGACATCTTGTTCGGCCTTGTTTTGCAGCCGTTAATAAACGTAAGATCATATCCTTTGGCTTCTATTGTCCGCTTTAAACTGTCCAGCACATAGGCAAAATAGTCATGCGTCAGACCGCTCTGGTCATCATCTACGAAAAGCACTCCGATATTGTATGTACGATGCGTTTTCAGCGCTTTGGCTGCGGAATTGGGTAAATATCCCATATCCTTGGCAACCTGCTTAATATGCTGTTTCGTATCCGCTCCTATATCGTTATGATCATTGAGCGCTTTGCTCACGGTGGCTATCGATACACCGCATGCGTTTGAAATATCTTTCAAGGATACCATTCGCGTCAGCCCCTGTCTCTGTAAAATTCTGGACACATCCTGCCGTTTGTCTGCTGAGAGGAACCGGCCCAAATCACTTAATCGTTTTCGTATTATTAGTGTATATCACTTTTTATATTTTTGCAATACACTTTTTATATTTTTTGTATATTTTTTATAATTTTGTGTACTTTTCACATTTTGGACATGGTTTTTTATGTGGTTTTGCATAATTACTTAACAGTTTGTTTACAATTTAGACTTATTTATAGAAAACGGTTTCGTATCATGCTGCGAAAACAGGCATAAACAACTGCGCGCAAATATGCCGTATCGGGAAACTTCTTTATATATATGATAATTTTTATTGCATTTTCCCTGTTTTTTCTGTATAATTTTTTTATCACTTAATCATGTTTTTTACATTTTTTAGAAACTTAATCGTTTTCTTATTTTCGAATCATTGAAACAAAAACTGCAATCTGGCACCCGGCTTTACGATATACTGACCATACTGCAATATGCTGCGTGTTGAACTGCAGACACAAACCAGACTGTTTTTCATTCCAATCTGACTAACCATATTCAATATATTAATAAAAAAAGGAGAACACACTATGAAATTCGGATTTTTCGATGATGCCAACCGTGAGTATGTCATCACAACTCCCAAAACCCCTTTGCCGTGGATCAACTATCTGGGATGCAATGATTTTTTTACCCTGATCTCCAACACATGCGGCGGCTATACGTTCTATAAGGATGCCAAGCTGTTACGCATGACCCGTTACCGCTACAATGATGTGCCAAACGACATCAACGGCAAATACTTCTATATTAAAGAAGGAAACTGTATCTGGAATCCGGGCTGGAAACCGACCCAGACGGAACTCGACAGTTATGAATGCCGCCACGGTATCGGATACAGCCGTTTCACGGGCGTCAAAAATGAGCTGGAAGCCTCCGTACTGACTTTTGTTCCAATGGACGACACCTGTGAGATCAGCCAGGTCAAACTGACGAACAAAGGAAATACTGCCAAGGAGATTTCTTTGTTTTCCTATGTAGAATGGTGTCTGTGGAATGCAGATGACGATTCGCGAAATTTCCAGAGGAATTTAAGCACCGGTGAAGTCGAAGTATCCGGCTCTGCCATCTATCATAAAACAGAATACAGAGAACGCAGGAATCACTACGCAGTTTATTCCGTCAACACGCCGGTAGACGGTTTTGATACAAGCCGCGACGCATTCCTCGGCGCCTACCGGGGCGCTGCCAATCCGGAAGCCGTAGAAAACGGCCGTTGTACAAACTCTATGGCAAGCGGATGGTCACCTGTCGCTTCCCATCAGATCAACGTATCTTTAGCTCCGGGCGAAACGAAATCCTATGTATTCGTACTCGGTTATGTCGAGAATCCCGAAGCGGAAAAATGGGAGGCTCCCGGTATTATCAACAAAAAGCCGGCCAATGCCATGCTCGCGAAATATCAGTCCGACACTGATGTAGACAAGGCTTTTGCCGAGTTAAACGACTATTGGAAAGCGCTCCTTTCCAAATACAGCGTCAAATCTTCCAATGATAAAGTAGACCGCATGGTCAATATCTGGAACCAGTATCAATGTATGGTAACATTCAATATGTCACGCTCCGCCTCCTACTATGAATCGGGTATCGGACGCGGTATGGGTTTCCTGGATTCCTGTCAGGATCTGCTTGGTTTCGTGCATCTGATCCCTGACAGGGCAAGACAGAGAATTATCGATATCGCTTCCACACAGTTTCAGGATGGCAGCGCATATCATCAGTATCAGCCTCTTACCAAGAAGGGCAACTCCGATATCGGAAGCGGCTTTAACGACGACCCGTTATGGCTGATCGCCGGTACTTCGGCCTATGTCCGTGAAAGCGGCGATACCTCTATTTTGACGGAAATGGTTCCTTTCGATAACGATATGTCGGTGGCTGCTCCTCTGATGGACCACTTAAAACGTTCTCTTGACTATATCATCGGGCATAAAGGACCGCATGAACTGCCTCTGATCGGACGCGCCGACTGGAACGACTGTCTGAATTTGAACTGCTTCTCCGAGCATCCGGGAGAATCCTTCCAGACATTCGGCCCTTCCGAAGGCCCCGTTGCGGAATCCGTATTTATCGCCGGTATGTTTGTCAAATACGGAGAAGAATACGCACAGCTCTGCGAACTGACGGGCGATCAGGCGGAAGCCGGCAGAGCACGGGCTGAAGTAGCGAAAATGTATGACGCCATCTTAAAAGACGGCTGGGATGGAGATTGGTTCGTACGGGCCTATGACGCATACAGTCATAAGATCGGTTCCAAAGAATGCGAAGAAGGGCAGATTTATATCGAGCCGCAGGGATTCTGTGTTTTAGCCGGTGTCGGCGTGAATGAAGGACTTGCAGAGAAAGCGCTCGATTCTGTCAAAGAAAAACTGGATACCAAATACGGCGTTATGATCTTACAGCCCGCTTATACGAAATATCACTTAGAGCTCGGCGAAGTATCTTCTTATCCGCCGGGATACAAAGAAAACGCCGGTATCTTCTGTCATAACAATCCGTGGGTTTCCATCGCAGAAACCGTGATCGGACGCGGCGGCCGTGCTTTTGAAATCTATCAGAAGACCTGTCCCGCTTATGTGGAAGAGATCAGCGAGATCCACAGAACGGAGCCTTATGTGTATTCCCAGATGGTAGCCGGTAAAGACGCCAAATTCCACGGCGAGGCCAAAAACAGCTGGCTGACCGGCACGGCCGCATGGACATTTGTCAATATATCACAGTATATTCTGGGCGTATATCCTACGCATACGGGATTAAGCATTGACCCTTGTGTGCCGAAAGATTTCGGAGACTTTGAACTGACGAGAAAATTCCGCGAGGGAACCTACCATATTCAGGTAGTAAATCCTGAGCATGTGGAAAAAGGCATAAAATCCATAACGGTAGATGGCCAGGCTGTCGAAGGCTGTATCATTCCTTACGTGGCCGGTAAAGAAAACTATGATGTTGTCGTTACTATGGGATGATCCGACAGGATATCCGTAAAAAAACGCCGGCGTCCGCATAACAGCGGGCCGGCGCCTTTTTATGCCATCCGGCCCGCTTTTCTTTACAATTTTCCGTCCCGGCTATTGCAAAAAAAGACATAATATGTCATAGTAATATTATATAACCATGACACAAGGTCAGAGTTTTAGGAAAATATCCTTATAATATTACATAAAGGAGTATCCATATGAATCAATATCTTTCTATCGGTAAAGTTTCCAAGATGAAGAATGTCAGTATCAAATCGCTGCGCTATTATGACAAGATCGGCATTTTGAAACCGGCATTTGTCAACGCGGAGACAAACTACCGGTATTATACGGAAGAACAGCTTTATCTGCTGGATGCGGTCACTCTCTGCATTAAGCTGGGTATTCCGCTCAAAGATCTGCACCAGTATGTGGAAAACGATACGATCAATCTGCAGAGACTCCTTTATGACGGCAAGATTCTGGCCGAAGAAAAAATCATGGACATTCATCAGTGTCTGGAAGCGCTGCAGGACACTCTGCAGAAGCTCTCCAGTTCCGCAAACGGCACCATGAAGATACCGGAAAGCAAATCCGGCCTGATGCTGCCGGATGGTTTTTACCAGAATACATTCCCGGCCCGGACGGTCATGACCGTTCCGTTGGAAGACATGGATACACCGAAATATTACGGACAATATATTCTCAAACTTTTCGTTACCGCACAGCAAAGGGGAATCAATGTCTCCTATCCCTCCGGCATTCTGCATGAATATCATAACGGCGTGCTGAGCAGATATATGTTTCTGTCGGTCAATACACAAGATGCGGAATCTTCCGCTGCCCAAACAAGCCCGGATATGCTGCGTGTATTACCGGGCGGGACGCACATCTGCCGCAAAATCTCTACTCATATGGCAGAGTCTGTGCAGGAGGAAATGAAAGAGGTTCTGCGCAGTGATTCTTTCTGCATTATCGAAACCGATACCTCCTCTGCCCGTAACAAAAAAAACGGCTATCCTTTTGAGCTGCAGTACCTTGTGGATGCCTGAAGGACATATTGCAAGGCCGCCTGCCGCGGCTGTCCGCATGCTTTCATTCTTTATGAATCTTCAAATGGTCTGATGCGGTAAGTAACGCCTAGCTTTTCGCAGATTGCCCTGCACTGTGCTTCCTCTTTTTCCGTAATCGTCGTTGCTACGGTCGAAAGAATGACATGCGGTACATAACGGCTGACATTGCCTGCAAAACGAAGCATGGCGTCATGGGATATGATGCCGAACTTACTGCGGGTGAGTTTCAGATATTCTTCCCTGTCCGGCGTATTCAGACTAATGGAGATCGTATCGACAAGTCCTTCGTACATCGGCGCCGTATCTTTATCATAGAGCAGGTCGGAAAGTCCGTTCGTATTGACACGAATGGATATATGAAATTTTTCTTTGGCGTAAGCCGCTACTTTCAGCAGATCTTCCAGACGCTGCGTCGGCTCGCCGAACCCGCAAAATACCAGTTCTTTATATTTCGTCATATCGAATTTATCAAATTCCGCAATAACCTCTTCCACACTTGGTTCTCTCTCAAGCCACAGACTTCCGGAATGGTTCATCTCGTCCCTCGTCTGACGCAGACAGAATGTGCAGGCACAGGGACAGCGGTTCGTCATATTGACATACAGATTTTCATGTACTTCATATAAAATTACCATTTTGATCTTCCTTTCTTCATTTCTATCGTTTGCATTTTTATTCCTTTTAATCTCTTTTTAATTGAAACAGTATTTCCTCAAAACAGACGCCGTCAGTCTTTTGAATGTCCAGTTCGATGGATTTCAGAATGCATTTCTTGACAAAACCGGATGCCTTTCTGACAGATTTATCAAAAGGCACACCGTTTACGGCATCCGCCGCGATCACGGACGCAAAGACATCTCCCGTCCCGGAACGTTCCGTGCCCACTTTGTGGGTCCGTATCCATTTCGACTCTCTGCCTTTTTCATAGATATAGTTTGCAATAAATTCTCCCTGTCTGATACCGGTGATCACAACTTTTTCGGGCCCCTGTTCAGAAAGCGTCCGGGCCATCGCATACAGTTCCTTTTTCTTCCAGCCGCTGTCTTTATACGGCGTGTCCGTCAGATTGCAGCATTCTGTCAGATTCGGCGTAAGAATGTCCGCATAAGCAGTCAGCTGCTTCATTTCTTCACATAGTTCCTTCGTATAAGTAGAATACAGTCTCCCGTTATCTCCCATGACCGGATCGATGATAATGAGCGTATTTTCCCTGGAAAATTCCCGGATAAACTCTTTGACGATCCGGATCTGTCTGACAGAACCTAAAAATCCCGTCGTTATTCCCTCAAAGGTCAGGCCGAGTTTCTTCCAGTTGGCTATATAGGCAGGCATTCTGTCCGTATAATCATCAAAAAAGAAATGCGGATATCCCGTATGATTGGAAAAAATCGATGTCGGCACAGGACAGCACTGCACGCCCAGATAGGAAATAATAGGCAAAGACACTGCTATGGAACACCGGCCAAAACCGGAAATATCATTGATAACGGCAATTTTTTTCTGCATAAGAACTCCTGTTCTCCATAAAACGAATGACTTCTATTTTCATTTTTCTCATTATATTAACACCAAAAAGGCCGCAAAACAAGTCCGGCTCTTCTCGCATGCCAAAAAAGTATCCGGTACGATATTGGCGCTGCTGCCGGAGCTCTTTTTCCGTATTTTTTCTTCCTTTTATATACATCTGTCAGGAATCGGTTTTCTCTTAGAATCGGTCTGTTTTTATTCGCTTTCTTATTTTCTTTCTTGCAATCTGCACAAATTACGATTATACTATACTTAGTATTTTGTGAATTTTTTTGAAGGTTACAAGCAGAAACTATATCATCCAGGGGAGAAATCAAAATGAAGAAGAAACCAAGCATCATTATTATTCTAATCTTACTATGTCTGCTTCCTGCTCTGATCGCTATCTCCGTTAATATCATCACCTCTTCCGGTTATATGCGCACCACTGCGGAAAAAGAAATTGAAGGCACTTTGCAGGCCACCGGCTATACGCTGCTGCAAACGCTTGAGGCACTTGACAGCGGCACATACCGACTGTCCGGCGATACGCTTTATAAGGGCGGAAACAATCTGTCCTTCAACTTAGACATCGTTGACGTCGTGAAAGAAAAGACCGGCATAGACTGTACGCTTTTCTACGGAGATACCCGTTATATGACGACACTCTTTGATGAAAACGGCAACCGCATGCTCCTGACACAGTGCTCCGATGAAGTCAGGGAAGAAGTTTTGAATCAGGGAAATACATACTTTGCCAAAAATGTTGATATCGGCGGCCAGGACTTTTACGGATACTATATTCCGATCGAACAAAAGGGCGAGATTGTCGGCATGATGTTTACCGGCAAACCGAGTACAGAACTGACGAAAGCCACCAACAGCTATCTGGCTTATATCATGCTCATATGTGTCGTTCTGATGCTGATTATCGTTGTCATTGCTGTTATAGTCGGCAAACTGGTGGCAAAGCAGATCCAGATTATCCGTGACGATACCGTCATGCTTTCCAAAGGTAAACTGGATTTCAAGATTAATAGTACAAATAAGATCAGAGAATTATATGAAGTTGCCGCCGCTGCAGAAAAGCTTCGTGCACAGCTCGTAGATGTCGTGCAGGTGATTTTAGGCTGTGCAGGCACCGTTGATGCCTCCGTTGCTCATGTAGACGACTCTCTGGCCAACTGCGCACAGGCAGTCAAAGACTTAAGCTCCACTATGGAAGAACTTGCCTACGGTGCACAGAGCATGGCATCCTCGGTTGAAAAACAGGCTTTTGATATGAGTGAGATTTCCAACAATATTTCCCAGATCACGGAAAGCTCTCTGGCAACCCAGGAAGTTACCAAAGAAGTTACAGCAGTCAGCAATACCGCTAAAGAAAGTCTCGAGGAACTGTTAAGCGCCAACGGTTATACAACGACAAGCGCCGATAATGTCATTACCAGCATCTCCAGTGTCAGCGACGCCGTTTTGCAGATTACGACTGCTGCGCAGATGATCATGGACATTTCCGATCAGACAAACCTGCTCTCCTTAAATGCAAGCATCGAAGCTGCCAGAGCCGGAGAAGCCGGAAGAGGATTCTCGGTCGTTGCCGGTGAAATCCAGAAACTTGCGGAACAGTCCAATTCTTCCGCACAGCAGATTCAGTCCATTATCGAAGAGATTACGACCAAGACCGAAGAATGTACGAAGATCGCAGGACAGATCCAGGATGCTGTCGGCAAAGAAGCCGAGGCATTAAAAGGTGTAAACCTCAGCTTCGAGCACGTGGATGAAAATATCTCTGAAGCCGCGGATGCCGTCAACACGATCTCCGAACTCGTAGAAGTGGTAGACAGGAGTAAAGTCAGCGTTCTCGACGCGGTCAGCGACTTATCCGGTATCTCACAGGAAAATGCCGCTTCCGCCGAAGAAGCAAATGCATCCACGGAAGAACTCAGAGCCAATATTGAAGAAGTGGCCGGACAGGCCAATGAATTGAAAACTGTCATAGAACAGTTAAATAACAGCGTTTCCTTCTTCCAGCTCGGATAATACCGGAAGAACGCTCCAAAATGATATCCCTTATTACCAAAATGAATAATGAAGCCTGACACCCTATGCCTATACGCAAGGTGACAGGCTTCTTCCATACAATTCAGGAGAAAACCGCATGAAAAAAAAGCCAAGTATTGTTACGATCCTAATTACATTATGCCTGCTGCCCGCACTGGTATCAATTCTCGTTAATCTCATCTCTTCCTCCGGTTACATGCGTTCCACCGCGGAGAACGAAATAGAAGGCACCTTAAAGGCCACAGGCTATACGCTGTTGGAAACTTTTACTACCATCGACGCGGGCTCTTATTGGCTGTCCGGCAATCTGCTCTATAAGGGCGGGACCAATCTGTCCGACAGTCTTGGCATTGTCGATTTTATCAAGGAAAAGACCGACATCGATTGTACCTTCTTCTACGGTGACACACGCTATTTGACTACGTTAACGGATGAAGAAGGCAACCGTATGCTTTTGACACAATGTTCCGATGAAGTAAAAGAAGCCGTTTTGGAACAGGGTAATACCTTTTTCGCCAAAAATATCGATATCGGCGGACATGACTATTACGGCTACTACATTCCGATCGAGCAAAAAGGCGGGATCGCAGGCATGATCTTCACCGGCAAGCCGAGCACGGAACTGACAAAAGCCACCAACAGCTACCTGACCTACATTCTGCTTATATGTGCTGTCATGACAGTCATTATCATCATTGTCGCTGTCATTATCGGTAAAACAGTCGCAAAACAGATTCAGAGCATCCGTAACGATACCGTCATGCTTTCCGAAGGAAATCTGAGCTTCCGGATTCAAGCCGGCAGACATCATATCCTGGAACTGCATGAAGTCGCAGACGCCGCAGAAACGCTCCGCACGCAGCTGATAAATGTCGTACAGATGATCTTAAACTGCGCCGGTACGGTGGATACCTCCGTTGCCCATGTAGACGACTCCATCGGCCACTGCACCCGTGCAGTAAAGGACTTAAGTTCCACCATGGATGAGCTTGCCTATGGGGCCCAGAATATGGCATCCTCGGTTGAAAAACAGGCTTTCGATATGAATGATATCTCCAACAATATCACCCAGATCACAGAAAGTTCTCTGGCAACCCGGGAGATCACAGGAACAGTTTCCAACGTCAGCAGCACGGCCAAAGAAAATCTGAACGAATTATTACGTGCCAACAACTATACCACGACAAGCGCCAATAATGTCATTATCAGTATCACAAGCGTAAACGGCGCCGTTCAGCAGATCACGACTGCCGCACAGATGATCATGGACATTTCCGACCAGACGAATCTGCTCTCCCTGAATGCAAGCATCGAAGCAGCCAGAGCCGGAGACGCCGGACGGGGATTCGCAGTCGTTGCCGGTGAAATCCAGAAACTTGCGGAACAATCCAATTCTTCTGCAAGGCAGATTCAGTCTATTATTGAGGAAGTTACGACCAGAACCGAAGAATGTACGAAGATCGCAGGCCAGATCCAGGATGCGGTAAATAAGGAAACCAATGCCCTAAAGATCGTAAACCGCAGCTTCGAGCATGTCGATGAAAATATTGCCGAAGCGGCCGGCGCCGTCAACAAGATCACGGAATTGGTAGAGATCGTAGATAAAAGCAAAATCAGCGTTCTCGATGCTGTCAGCGACTTATCCGGTATTTCACAGGAAAATGCCGCTTCCGCCGAAGAAGCCAACGCATCTACGGAAGAACTCAGAGCCAACGTCGAAGAAGTATCCGGACAGGCCAATGAACTGAAATCCGTTATTGAACAGCTAAACAACAGCGTTTCGTTCTTCCGGCTTACATAACGGTGAAAAATTACGCGTCTCTGCCTGCGGCTGTATTTTGAGAACAAAAATTTACGGGAAATAGCTCTTGACATTTCCCGTAAAACTATATATAATTTCTATGTTGTGTGTTTCACACAGCAAATGTGCGCTTAGCTCAGCTGGATAGAGCGTTTGGCTACGGACCAAAAGGTCGGGGGTTCGAATCCTCTAGCGCACGTTTCCCTAGTGCACTTTGGTACACGAGTTTTTAAGATAGCGGAAATGCCTAAAAATGCATTTTCCGCTTTTTTAGTTAAATTTATTTCGGTATAAGTATGACTTTAAATCCGCCGTATGCGCGGCCAAAACACCGCTCCGGATTGTTCCCCCTTACTGTTGCAGCGGTTCTTTGGTTTCCTGCTTCCTAACACAGTGCGGATGAAAAATTCTACGAGGTATTCCTATGATCGATCTGGAAGACAACGACAGCCTGTATAACGACATCCTTCGTCTCATCCGAATCCGCAGGAACCGTTAAATTCCGCGGAACCTGGCCGCCGCATTAGAATGGAAACAGGAACAGGCTGCCTCACTGCCCGCGAAAATAGAAATCCCATGTCCAGTCCGTATGCATAAGCAATTTTATGCCGATCTCCCGCATGCGGCCGTTTAATCTATGATACATCACATGCTGTTCCCAGCGGATACCCAGAATATATTCCCGTTCTCTGGATGAAAGACAGGACATATACTTTGTCCCTTCTTTTTCGTACGCTCCAATCCACTTTCCAAACGGACATTCCATGTAGGCGTTCGTCTCTCCGTATTCTTCGATATGACACGTCAGCATTTTCGCGGAATCCATCCCGTTTTTTCCACGCACGAAACGATGCCAGCTTTTTATGCTTTCATCAGGCAGCACAGGCAAAAGAATACCGGTTTCCGACAGATAGCGGTAAAAGGCCTTCTCTACTCTTGCCCGCGGAACCGGATAATCCAGTTCTCCCATAATCTGTTCTATGGAATGCCCTCTGTCCGCCAGATGTCTGATCGCGCCGCCTGCCGCCACATCAAACATGAAATCCGATAGTGCCGCCTCAAAATATCCTTTTTTCTCTCCCATGAACATCCCTCCGTCGTCTGTATGCCGTTTTGCCCTTATCGGCACGATGCGGCCTGGCTGCATTACAGATCATATGATAGCTTTCGTACGCCCCAGAGGTAGAAAATCCAGACAAAATCCCCCTCTTTGTCTGATTTTTGGATATTCCTTCCAGATTGTCTATTTTCATTTCACAAATACAGACGTAGAGTATTGTCATAAAATCAATACTGACGCAATGAGGAGGTCTTTTTATGAACGAAATGTTCACATCTTTTTTCGGCGGCGGCATCTGGGCTGTTATCAAAGCTGTCCTGATCCTGCTGCTTGCATTTGTTACCGCGGCCATTGTGAAATCTCTGGTCGTAAAACTTTTTACCAAAACGAAACTGAACGCCCTGCTCGGGCAGGCCGATACCAAAGGTTCCGGCAGGGAAAATACCGTGAACTTTATCGGGAAACTTGTTCATCTGCTTGTTTTCCTGCTCTTTGTTCCGGGTATCTTTGAATCGCTCGGCATGAGCGAAGTTTCATCCCCGATCTTAAATCTGCTCAATACATTATGGGGTTATCTGCCTAATATCCTGGCCGCAGCGCTCGTTTTATGGATAGGATTTTTTATCGCCAGACTCGTACGCGAGCTCCTGACACCGGTATTTAACAGACTGAAGATCAATACCCTGCAGGAAAAGGCCGGCATTCAGGTAAACGATACGGGCAGGCTTTCCAATACGTTATCCTACATCGTATATGTCCTGATATTAATTCCTGTCATCATCGCAGCGCTGCAGGTACTGAATATTGAAGCGGTTTCCGCTCCGGCGATCAAAATGCTTGATACCATCTTTGCATACATCCCCAATATACTGGCTTCTCTGGTCATTATCATCATTGGATGCATGGTTGCCAGATTCGCCGGAAACATTGTAGAGAATATGATCGCTTCCGCCGGGTTCGATGCGAAACTTGCCAGACAGCTTCCGGAAAAAGGAAACGGCTTCATTTTATCCAAAGTGATCGGATGGACCATACATCTTGTCATGGTAGTATTCTTCGTTGTGGAAAGCTTCGGTGTCCTGCATCTGGATGTGCTTACGGAAATCGGGAGCGCCGTTATCAGCTATATGCCTTACATACTGGCATCCGCACTGATCCTGCTTGCATGCTATATCTGTGACGGTCTGGCAGGCCGGGCGCTTTTGCAAAATGACCACACCGTTTTGGCGCTGATCAGCAAGATCGCTATCTATGCCGTCGGTATCTTTATGGTATTAAATGAACTCGGCATCGCCAAAGAGATTGTAAATACCGCATTTATTCTGATCATTGCCGCACTTGCAATCGCTTTTGCCATTTCCTTTGGCGTAGGCGGCAGAGAATTCGCCGGAAAAGTCATGAAAAAATTAGGCGACACATGCGGTATAGAAGAAGAAAACAGGAAATGATCTCTCCTGCTCCTAAGCCAGTCCAAATAGGTCCTACGGCAACATGGATCCGGGGATATGTTTTAGGAAGGCCGTTTTCTCGGCGCCTTCAAAGGCATCGCAGATCTTCCCGCAAAAGTCAAGAAGATTATAGGATGCGCCCGCATCCAGCCAGTCTATCACAATACCTGCAAAGGCACATTTGTAGAATCTGGTCAGGACGGCTTTATCTTCCGGCGGAATAGGGATATTCTCCGTTGCGCCTTCCACATATAGTCCTACAACATGGAAGGTGATCTCGTTTAAATACCGGATAAATTCTTCTCCGCAGGAAGAACGGTAAATATGGATAAAAGCCGCTTTACGTTTTGTAAATTCCTGTGCCAGAGGAGTGATACAGTTCATCGGCGAACCGAATTCACAGTTCTTTCTGATCACCTGCTCTGTCCATTCTTTAATAGAATATTCGGCCAGGGCAGGGATATCCTGAAAATGATAATAAAATGTATTCCTGTTCATCTCACAATACGTCACAATATTCTGCACGGTGATCTTGTTGTACGGTCTCTCTTCCAAAAGCTGCCAAAATGCATCGCTGATGAGTTTCTTCGTCCGGTTCATAAACTGCCCCCATAATTGTATTAGTCGTATTATACTAAAATCCCGTGTTTATTTCAATATTACTCCAATATTCACAGAATTTTGGCCCTTATCTTCGTGGAATTTTAACATTGACACGAAATACTCCGCTTATTATAATTACTGGTGTTTGTGCATGCATTTTATCTTTTTCCTGAGCATTCACAAACGCATATCATTTATATCATATAGATGGGAGCATATAGCAAACAATTAAAAGATGGAGGATTATGATGAAGAAAATTGCAGCATTATGTCTTATTGCTGCCATGGGTTTACAGTTAACAGCCTGCGCAGGCCTTGGCGGAAATAAAGACGCATGGATCGAAGAAAACACAGGAAAAATCGGCACAACGCTTGACTGCGGTCAATTCGTTGTCAACGGAGAAGTATATTCCTTCCCGGGCGATATTTCCGACTGGTTAAGCAGTGGATGGCATATTTCAAACAATTATGAAAACAAAGATACTTTTATGTTGGAAAACAATGTCGAATCCAATGAGTTTGAACTTTTTAACGACGAAATAACTTCTCAGTATGTGAGCATGCTGGCGATCAATCTTGAAGAGGAACCCGCAAAGATCGCAGACTGTTCCATTCAATGCGTAGAAGTCAAAGTATCCGACGACAAGGACAGCGCCAAACTTCTCCTGCCGGGCGGCATTACATACAAAAGCACCAAGGAAGATGTCATTGCCGCTTATGGCGATCCTGTTGAAATAGAAGACGACCGTTACCTTTACTATCAGTATACAACTGCTGACGACTGGGATGTTAACGTAGAGATCGAAATCAGCGCCGGTGTTGTCGATCAGGTAAGCTACTACCTGGCAGACAGCAACTGGGGTTATGTAGGCAGCGCGCAGGATTGTATCCAATTCGTTGACGATGCCTTGAAAACAAGTTTCTACGGCGATTATGCAAATTACGTGGAAAACAAATTCGATACGGAAGAAAATGCTCAGGCATTATATGAATCGGAAATTCAGTATTATGCAGAGGGACTTATGTATTATCTTGACGTAGACTATGAGTCGATCGATCCTACGATCGCACAGGGTTACTACGATCTTTCCGCTAAAGTACTTGCCAAATTTAAATGGGATACGCCGGTTGTTGACCTTCCGGATGGCGCATCATACGGTTCTATGGAACTGACCATGTATCCTACTGATTTCCTGGATATTATTCTGGAAGATGCGCAGGCCGTTGCAGACGTATCGGCGGATATGACCGAAGACGAATATGCGGAAAACATGTTAAACGCTATCACTCCTAAGGTAGACGAAATATCTTACAAAGATCCGGTTGTCGGAACATATGACATCGACCTGAATGACGGTGTGATCGATTCAGACGACTGGGATGAGATCGATTATATTTTGATGGATTTTGCTGATTAAGATTCACGACAGATATGATAGGAAAGTGCATTCATTAATATGATATCAAAAACAGCCTTTTCCCATTTGGAAAAAGGCTGTTTTTATCTTCCGCTTTATGATCTGAATTTAACGGCCGTACCGTATGCCATAACTTCCGCTGCCCCCGCCATAACAGATGCTGATGCATACCGGATATTGACGACTGCGTCGGCACCCAGTCTTTCCGCCTCTTCTACCATACGCTTGCTCGCAAGCGCTCTGGCTTCGTTCATCATTTCGGTATAACCCTTTAATTCACCGCCGACTAAAGTTTTAAAACTCTGCGTAATATCCTTTCCGACATTCTTGGACTGGATTGTGCTGCCTTTTACCATTCCTAACATTTCCAATTCTTTTCCGCTGATATAATCAGTATTGACTAAGATCATCTTCTTCTCCTCCTTTAATTTCTCTGATTCTGCTGATCAACACGCCAAACATGACCGCCGACAGGATAAGCGGCACTACAATAAGCAGTCCTCTGGCGATAACCGGAACGCCTGGCACCGCCATCAAAAACACCGCAATCCCTATATAGTATGACAAAATAATGATCGTAACAATGATCGGCGCTATCATTTTTTTTACATGATGATTTTTATCCATATTCATACCCCTCTCTCTTTTCTATTATTTATGCTGTCCCCCCTTCATATCATATCTGCCTGCCGATCGCCTACCCTATATCCAGCTTCGGCGGCACGTCGATCTCGTCGGAAACATATTTCCCATTTTTCCTGCGCTGACGCACACATTCTGTTAAAAGATATTCGATCTGTCCGTTAACAGACCGGAAATCATCTTCCGCCCAGGCTGCTATCGCATCATATAGTTTCGCAGAAAGCCGGAGCGGCACCTGTTTTTTCCCTGTATCACCCATACGCTCATTCCTTTTAATAAAGACTTCCCGAATTAACGATCGGCTGTGCATCATGATTTCCGCACAGGACAACAAGCAGGTTGGATACCATGGCCGCTTTTCGCTCTTCATCAAGCTCTACGATATGCTTTTCATTTAACCGCTCCAAAGCCATTTCCACCATACCGACCGCACCGTCCACAATCATCTTTCTGGCATCAATGATTGCCGATGCCTGCTGTCTCTGCAGCATGACTACCGCAATCTCGGGCGCATAAGCAAGATACGTGATCCGCGCTTCCACGATTTCGATTCCTGCTTCCAGAACTCTCTCCTGTATCTCATCCCGTATTCTGGAGGCCACAACCTCACTCGAACCTCTAAGACTTCCTTCATCCGCCACGCCGTCTCCTGTCGTATCGACATTGGGCGCCACATCATAAGGATAGATGCGCACAATATTTCGCAGCGCGCTGTCACACTGTAATGACAGAAATTCCTTATAATTATCTACATTAAATACCGCCTTGGCCGTATCAACAATGCGCCATGTAACCGCGATACCGATCTCTATCGGGTTTCCCAGACAGTCATTGATCTTCTGACGGCTGTTATTGAGCGTCATGATCTTCATGGAAATCTTCTTTCCCATTTCAACATCTGTACCGGCAATCTGGCCTGCCGCCATTTGTCCTGCAATCGCCATAACGGAAGTCGAATTGACGACATCGCCGCTCTGGCTTAATTTCGTTTTGGCCGCCGGGTTCACACTGGTACAAAACGGATTCACATAATAAAATCCGTCGCCTTTCAGCGTGCCGATATATTTCCCGAATAACGTCAGTACAAGCGCTTCCTGCGGTTTCAGCACCTTCAGTCCCGGCAGGATGATCCAGGCTGTCAAAAGAACGACCAGACTGATCACAAAAAGCACCGGGTTTTCCCCCCTGTCAAGCATTATACCGCCGCAGACAGCGCCTGCAACGGCAAGTGCATACAACAGTAAAAATGCGAGTAAAACCGGCATACCATGTTTCTTTCCCGTTAAAATTTTTTCTTCCATACTAATTTCTCCCTCTTAAAAATAAATAAAGCAGATCAATGTGATATCATCATGATATCACATTGATCTGCTTTGTCAAGAGACATTTGAAAACTATTTTTAATTAACAGCTTTTTTCTTACTCGTAATACCTCTCATGATAGCGTAATAAAATAAAAATGACAGAGCTATTCTGGAAAAGGTTTCTCCAACCTGATAGGTAAACACCGACGTTAATATTATCTGTGCTGCGATAATCACGATCATTGCTGCTACTGCTATTAAAATATCTTTCATTTTGATATCCTCTTTTCTTTCTGTTTTTTATTTACTGAAATAAGGATAACAGATAATATGGGCCGCTTCCATTGATTCAACTTACAATTCTACGAGGTATCTTACATTTATGTAAGGTATCCTTTTATTGTTCTTTCTTCCTGAAAAGTCCGGCAGGCAGCCGTGACATAAATTCCCATCGCTGCTTTTTTCTGTTTCTGCTTGACTCTCCCTGCACAGGTGTTATAATGTACTTATACAATAAGTACATTATGGTGACAAAGGGGTAAAATGTGGAAATTATTATCAGCAACAATGCCAATAAACCGATCTATGAACAGATCACGTCACAAATCAAGGCAATGATCATGCGCGGAGAACTGCAGTCCGGTGATGCCATTCCATCCATGCGCGCTTTGGCAAAATCCATTCATATAAGTGTGATCACAGTCCAAAAAGCGTATGAAGATTTGCAAAGAGATGGATTTATCGAAACCACCGTCGGCAGAGGGAGTTTTGTATCGGCACGGAACAAAGAATTTTATCAGGAAGAACAACAGCGTATCGCCGAGGAGCATTTACTGGCCGCCGCCGAGATCGGACGCACAAGTAACATTTCCCTTGAAAAACTGACGGAATTATTATCTTTATTTTATCAGGAGGGCGAATAAGATGGAAAACATTTTAGAACTGCAGCAGGTTTCCAAATCTTTTCAAAAATCCGGCTTTTTACTGGATCAGATAACCTTTTCACTTCCCTATGGCTCTATTCTGGGGTTTGTCGGAGAAAACGGCGCGGGCAAAACGACGACGATCGGCTGTATTTTAAATACCATCCGAAAAGACCACGGAAAAATAACCTTGTTTGGCCGGGAAATGGCGGATGCGGATACGGATATCAGGGAAAAGATCGGTGTTGTCTATGACGGCGATAATTTCCCCTCTTATTGGACGGCAAAACAGCTCTCGCAGATCATGGCAGGACTGTATAAGAACTGGGACAACGCCCTGTTTGAAAAATACACGGATGAATTCGCTCTGCCGTCCGGGCAAAAAATCGGGCATTATTCTCGGGGTATGACGATGAAACTGGCGATCGCCGCCGCATTGTCGCATCACCCCCAGCTGCTGATCCTGGATGAGGCAACTAGCGGCCTTGATCCCATTATGCGGGATGAAATGCTGGATGTGTTTCTGGATTTTGTACAGGAGGAGACACACTCTATCCTGCTCTCCTCCCATATCACAAGCGATCTGGAAAAAATTGCCGACTATATTGCTTTTATCCACAAAGGCAGGCTCCTGATGACCGTATCCAAAAATGAGCTGGCTTATCAATATGCCGTCATGAGATGCCAGGAAAGCCAGTTCCGGTCACTGGATCCCGGCGATGTCCTCGCATACCGGAAGCGGGATCTGCAAACGGACGTATTGGTCCGCAATGCAAAAGAAGCCGCCGGAAAGTACAAAGACATTGTCATAGACCATGTCTCGCTTGACGAGATCATGCTGTTGTTAATAAAGGGGGAACGGTTATGAAGGGACTTCTTAAAAACAATTTCAGAGCGGTATGCGCAAATGCCAAAGTATTCTCTGTCTTTCTGCTTTTAACAGGCATCTTTACCGCCGCCGTTATCAGCCAGTCGCTTGTAATCGGCTATACTATGATCGGAATCGTCGGGTTTTCCATCAATGCCGCCGCCGCCGCCAAAAACGAATTTATCTCCAAATGGGGAAAATATAAATTAACGCTTCCGGTCAGACGGGCGGATATTATTGTAAGCCTGTATGCAAACCTCCTGCTCTGGATGCTCATCGGGACGATCTTTGCCGGAACCGGCGTGAGTCTGTCATGGATTTTACACGGCTGTCCTTTCGATCAAAAGATTGACATCCTCTCCATGTTCACACTTGGAATCAGCATCAGCCTTTTTTCAGGAGCCATCTTCTTTCCGCTTTTTTATCTGTGCGGCAAAGAGAAAAGCGAAGCGCTCCTGCTGATCTCCTTACTCGTTGCAGGCGTTTTGACGCTTGTAATCGTCAACCTGTGCAATGATCTGTTTGCACCGGGAATTACGGGCATCCTGCTCGGCAATGTAGTGTTGTTCATCGGTTCGCTGTCGGCGTTTGTCCTGTCATGTCCGTTTACCGTCGGGATTTTCAGGCGAAAAGAATATTGATCAAAAGGCGGCCGGGATACGGCCGCCTGTGGGTATGGCATCAATTTCTTTCTAACGGCAGAGGACGGCTTCTTTCATAATTTTTTCTTTTCTTTTGAAGCGTTTCGTGTTATACTGTTTTTATGCAGATATAGTTCATCGGTAGAATGCTAGCTTCCCAAGCTGGAGAGGCGGGTTCGATTCCCGTTATCTGCTTTTTATTTTATAGGAAAGTCCATTGAGGATATAGAAATTCTGCACAAAATTTACGACAATAAAAGGTCAGGCTGTTTTGCCTGACCTTTTATTGCCGCATCATTTCCGCCGGCCTTTCGTCAATTCTCTTTAAATGCCTGCAGTGCTTTCGTAAACTGCAGCTTCTTCCGACCTACGACCCTGGAAGCTCCCATGGCATAACCGTCAGGAAGCAGTGCAGAATTGCTTTCCGGCTCCCACCAGAAAATGCCGGCGCCCCGTTCGTGCGGTATCTTTTTGAGTGCATCGATCATCGTCTTCACTAGACTGTATCCTTTTTCTTCTTCCTCTTCGTTTTCTCCGATCTCACAGATCATAATATCCTTCTCATACCGCTTCGCAAGCGCTTGTATGTTTTCTATCGTATCCTGCACGCTTTTGTGATATTCTCCGCCAAGATACTTTACAACGATCTCCGGATAAAAAGAAAGTCCGATCATATCCGTCCTGCCGCCATACTGATGCAGAAAGGTATCCAAAAAAGTCTGACAGAATGCCTGATCCTGTCCATCGGCCAAATGTGTCACTACCCTGCTTGTCGGACTGCTGTCTTTCACCGCATCATATCCCCGGTTTAACAGACCGGCCAGCTTATCAAACGAATCTTTTGCCGATCCGACAGGCTGCATCATACCGTTGTTGATCTCATTTCCTACCTGCACCCATTCGGGAATAATTCCATTATCTGTCATTAAATTCAAAACATGACACGTGTGTTCATAGACATCCGCAAGCAGTTTTTCATAAGAATGCCCTTCCCACGCCCTGGGCATAATCTGGCATCCCGGATCTGCAAAATAATCACTGTAATGAAAATCCAACATGATACGGAAATTCCGCGCCGCCGCTCTCTTAGCCGCTGCAAGCACGCTCTTCTCATCAGCATACCCCAGATATACAATATCCTGACCGGCGCCGCCTTCTGCCTCCTTAACCCAGACGCCGTTCTTTGGGGGATCAACAAAGATCCGGAATCTCAGCGCATTCACTCCCATGCGTTTTAAGAGATCCAGTACGTCCCCCGGCACACCGTTTTCATCCACCCATGTATACCCCATATCCTCAAGCTGCTTTAACCAGCCAATATCCGCACCATATGCAAACATATCTTCTCTCCCCTGCTATCTATCATTTTAAACATATCCGTATATTCTCAACATGCGGCGCCTGGCCTTCATGTACAAATCCGCGGATAAAAATCTGTGTTTTCAGCCTTTTACTCCGCCCGACACCAGTCCGCCCTGTATAAACTTCTGCAGCAGCATGAAGATCACCATGACCGGAACGGACGCCAGTACGGCCGCGGCTGCAAACATCGTCCAATGCGCATTAAACTGGTCGGCAATAAACGACTGCAGACCGATCGCCAGCGTGTAACTGTCCGGTGTCTGCAGAAAAACGGACGAGATCACATATTCGCTGTATGTCGCGATAAAAGAAAAAATGAAAATAACCGCTATCTGCGGCGCCGCAAGCGGCAGAATAATCTTCAAAAAAGTAGCCAGATGGCCCGCACCATCCCCAAAAGCGCTTTCATCCAGTTCCTTCGGTATTCCATCCATGTAAGTTTTTAATAACCAGACATTATATGCGCTGCCCGCCGCAAGCACGAAGACAATCGCGATCAGGTTATTCACAAGACCAAATTTATAAATAATGACATAATATCCGGCCAAAGCCATGCTGCTTGGGAAAACCTGCAGTACCAGCACCGTCATCAGTCCCTTGGAACGGCCGGGAAAACGGATCCGCGCAAAAGCATATGCCGCGGTTGTTGTTAAAAGCAGCTGTATGATGGCTACAAGGAAACACATTTTCAGGGAGTTGAATACCCAAAGGCCGAAGTTCGTCTCCGCAAACAGTCTCGTATAATTTACCAGACTGAATTCATCCGGAAATAACGAAGTAGAGAAAAAACTGTCGCCTTTTGATAAAGACGCCATAATGATCCACAGCGCGGGAAACATAACGATCACGATCGTAACCCATATGATAAGCCTTGAAAGAAACAGACTGCGCCGTTTTGACGGACTTAAAACTACTCTGTTCGTTTTTTTGTGCATGCCATTCATCATTCTAATTCCCATCCCTTTCTCTCATGCCCTAATCGATTTCTTTAAAAGCGCCGGATAAATTCAGATTAATGAGCGTCAGCGTTCCGACAATTGCAAAAGAGATAACGCTTAACGTGGCCGACAGTTCATAACGGTTAGACTGTGTCGTCATTTTATAGATCGTGCTGGCCAGAATATCCGTACTCCCGGCGAATTGCGAGCCGACTCTGGCCGGCCCGCCTCCGGTGATCATGAAGATATTGGAAAAGTTATTAAAGTTAAAGGCAAAATTGGAAACAATAAGCGGAATGGACAGTTTTAATACCATAGGAAATGTGATCGTCTTAAAGCTCTGCCACTTCGACGCCCCATCCACTCTGGCCGCCTCATAATAAGTCGCATCGATCGACTGCAGTCCGCCGAGGCAGACATTCATCATATAAGGAAATCCCAGCCAGAGATTGACGATAATGATACCTGCCCGTGCCCAGAACACATCCGTCAGCCAAGGTATGCCGGAACCTCCGAGCATCTTTAGCAGCGTATTGATACCGCCTGAACTCTCGTTCAAAAGTCCCTGCCACGACAGGATTGCAATGGTGGCGGGCAGGGCCCAGGGCACGATCAGGATCGATTTATATAATCTCGCCTCCCGCATATGGGGATTATTTAAAAGTACGGCCAGTCCCAGTCCGATCAGATATCCTCCGGCGGTACAGATGAGCGCAAAAGTGATTGTCCATCCCAATACCGGAAAAAAGATCTCGCTGATACTTCCCGTAATGACACTGATATAGTTATCCAGACCGACCATATCATAGCTGTCCAAATGGTACATATTATAATTGGTAAAAGAAATAAATACCGTATAAATGATCGGTGCGATCGTAAAAATCAAAATAGAAATAAACGCCGGCAGAATAAACAATAATGCAATTCTTCTATCTTTCCTTCTTTTCACTGCTATTCCCCTGCCTTTCTAAATCCGTTACTGTCCGGACTGCATTAACTCGATCGCTTCTTTCACCTGTGCATCGATATATCCTGCCGCTTCCTGCGCACTGATCGTTCCGTTAAACATCAGCTTCATGTTATCGGCAAACGGCTGCCAGATCAGACCCATTTCAGAAACGGTCGGCATCGGTTCCCCTTTTGCACACTGTGCGATCTGCGCCTTTGTCACTTCCGAATCGTCATCGATACTTCCCTGTGCCGCCAAAGATGCCGGGATACGATTGCCTACTGTATAAAGCTCCGGCAAAGCATTGTCCACGATATACTTATAGAAAGCAAACGTTTCCGCCTGGTTCTCGGATTTTACACTGACAAATCCGACATAAGTTCCTACCGGCGTCACAAAATCGTGACCGTTTAATGTAGGCAGATCGGAAACCGCAAACGGCGTACCTGCTTCGGTAAATCCCGCTACATCCCATGCGCCGCCGATATAAAATGCCGCTTCACCGTTCTGGAAACTGCTCTTGGCCATATCATAGGTAATATCCGAAGAAAAGAAACCGTACTCACCGGATAACTTATTCACAAATTCATACGCTTTCACCGCCCCCTCATTTCCGAGTCCGATGTCCGTCGTATCATAGGCGCCATCCTTGTAATTAAAAATATAACTGTCATAGGCACGCAGCATACCCAGCGTATAGTAAACGCTCGTCGCTTCAAACACAATGCCGCCGTTATCTTTGGCAACCTCGATCATTTCTTCCCATGTTGCAGGCATCTGCTCCACTTTTTCCGTATTATAGAACAGGAACGGAGTCTCCACGGACAGCGGCACGCCATAACGGATACCGTTTCCATAACTTGCCTGTACGGCCGCTTCTACAAAATCTGCATCATTATATAAATCTGCCGGCACTTCCTGTACGAGACCGGCCGAAATATAATTTGCCATTTCATCATTCGGAATACCCAGCATCCCATCCGGACCGCCTTTGGAATTGGCTGCCTGGGAAAATTGCTGCACATCCGTATACTGCGAAATGACAGTTACCTTATTCCCGGTTTCTGCGCCCCATTTATCTCCGTATTCCTGTAAAAGCGCAGCTTCGTTCTCCATCATTTCCGTCCAGACTACGATCTCTTTACCGCCTGCGCTTTCTCCGCTTTCAGCAGGCTCTGCCTGTGCCGTATCATCAGATGCCGCGGGTTCTTCTGTCCCGTCTGTGCTTTCCGCATTGTCTCCTGCGGTTTCCGGCGCCGAAACGCCGCTGTTCTCATCCGGCTTGTCTGTATTTCCACATCCCGTCAGACTGGAAAATATCATTGCCGCACACAATGTAATACCCAATACTTTCTTTGCTTTCATAACACATCCTCCTGTTAGTTTTGCTAAATATATTTACTATTTTATTAGTAAATTATTTACTATATAAACTTTATCATATTTTGCGGTTTCTGTCAATTTATTTTTGTCTAAATTTATATTGGCAAAAAAGAAGTGCAAACACCTGCATATCATTAATGAACAGTGTTTGCACTGATACGGATAATATTATAAAATGCATTAAGACCTTGAAAATTTGCTCAACAGCAGACATTCACAGCCAGCTAGCAGCTCTTCCTCATGATCGGTTTTCCGTTAATATAAACCGTCTTCGTAATATCTCTGTTTTTAATCATACGCTCATGCAAAAGATCCAAGGCTGTTTCACACATGATCGGTATATCGATATGATAGGTGGACAGGGGCGGTGAAATATATTCCGCGATACTCGTATCATTGATGCTGAACACCGCGACCCGCTCAGGCATAACGATCCCGTTCTCATTCATGGCCTGCAGAAACCCGACGGCCAGTGTGTCGCTGCCGATACAAAATGCCGTAGGCAGTTCTTTGTCTTCGCGTTCCGCACAGATCTGACCGATACGGTAACCTTCTTTTACGGTCAGATGATCCACGATAAAAATATTTTTCTCATCCAGAATATGATGATATGCCATCGTATTGCGAAACGTCCATTCCCGTATATCCATAAGCGGTTCCTGCGTGTTGATATCCATATCGTGCACGCCGATAAAACCGATCGCTCTATGACCTTTTTGTACAAAATAAGTAACGATCTGACTGACGACAAGATCCAGATTCGGCCTTACCGAATCATATGTATTTTCATCCGGCGAAGAGTCGATAAAAATCCCCTGCAGCGTAATCTTTTTCAGAGCCTGTACTTCTTTCATCAAAAATCTTCCGATACCGATAAAAACCTGTGTCTGTTCCGGAACGGCTTCTATTCCCTGCGTTTTTTTGATCTGCACGATCTGCATGTTCCGTTCTAGCGCCTGTCGTTCCATTTCTTTGGAAAGCTCTCTGTAAAATTCATTTTCCAGCTCTTCTTCTTCATCCGCCCAATTTAAGATCACCACATTATTAATGGGCGGATATATCTTTTTCTTCTGGTAGTTTAATTCTTTTGCCACCTGAAAGATTGCATTTCGCGTTTCTTCACTTACCGATATTGTCTTGTCATAATTCAAAACTCTTGAGACAACCGCGCTTGTAACGCCCACTTTTTGCGCAATTTCTTTTATTGTTGCCATGTAACCCCCGATTTCTCCGATTAATCTTCTCGGTTTCCTTCTTATCCTGTTAACCATAAAATTATAGCAATAAATAAAAGAGGAATCAACCTGTTGATTTTGGCCGCGCACCAACGACACGCTTCTGCTGTCGGACATAACGCCAAATCAGATACTTACAGCCCTCTATCATTTCAATTGATTAAAATTGCCTTTGGGCCCGTTTGGATTTATAATTGTGGTGTCAATAATAAGCAAAAGGAAGGAGCGCATATTTATGGCTGATCTTTTAATCGTTGAAGATGAAAAGAATATGCAGGAAATCATTGTCCAATATATGAAACGCGGCGGCCATACCTGCTTTACGGCTGACGATGGAATAGACGCCCTGATGACGTTAAAAAATCATCCAATGGATCTGATGATCCTGGATATTATGATACCAAACCTGGATGGTTTCTCCGTCTGCAAAATGGCGCGGGAAATGAGCAATCTTCCCATTATCATGCTGACCGCCAAAGAAAGCGAGGACGACAAACTGAAAGGCTATCATTTGGGCGCTGATGACTATATGACAAAACCATTCAGTCCAAAGGTGCTTTTGGCAAAGGTAAACGCTTTATTGCGGCGTTCTTCCGCACCTCCGGCAGATGCCATAAATGCCGGAAAAATCTCTCTTGTCCCGGCCTCCCATAAGGTTTTGGCAGATGGACAGGAAATCGTACTGACCCATAAGGAGTATGAGCTGCTTCACTTCTTTATGGTAAATCCTGGACAGATTTTCAGCCGCGACCAGTTACTAAATCGCATATGGGGGTACGACTTTGAAGGAACGAGCAGAACGGTTGACACGCATATCAAAACCCTGCGTCGAAAATTAGGTGAGGAAGGCCGGCACATTGTTACGCTCATTCGTTCCGGCTATAAATTTGAGGTGACAGTATGAATATAAAGGATAACTTTCGTTTACGGACCGTCCGCCAAAAAATCATTATGAGCTCCAAAATGGCCGGGATCATTTTAATTGTCTCTTACATCGTGTCCACCCGCCTGCCGATAGATCCGGATTTTTCTTTCTGGATCTGGCTATGTTTTGTCATCGCATTGGTTTTGGCCCTGAACTATTTGATGGGGCGGTTTATTTCAAATCCTGTTTCCGAGTTAAGCCGAGCCGCCCGTCAAATGGCGCAGCTCGATTTCTCGTCTCCATGCAGAATCCATGCGGATGATGAATTAGGGGAGCTTGCGGGAAATCTGAATAAGATGGCTGACAATCTGCAGCAGACGTTTGCTTCGCTGGAAGAAGCCAACCTGAAATTAGAACAGGATGTGGAGCAGAAAAAACGGCTGCTGGCCGAGCGCAGAGAATTGGTGGACAATCTCTCCCACGAAATGAAAACCCCCCTGGGTGTAATCCGGGCCTATGCCGAAGGACTGCAGGACGAAACAGACGAGGAAAAACGCCAACGGTATTCGGAGGTCATTATAACGGAAACGGAACGTATGAGCAGCCTGATTACCACACTGCTCGATTTGTCCGCACTGGAAAACGGGGCCGCCCTGCTTCACCCGGAGCGTTTCGACTTTACGGACTTTTTGGAAATCGTAGCCGGACGGCTGCTGATCGACACCCCCGATGCCGATTTTGAATTGCAATATGAACTGCCGGAACATCCTGTATATGTAAACGCAGATAAAAACAGGATGGAACAGGTGCTGGATAATCTGATTGTCAATGCAAAGCGGAATGTCCGGCCGGGCGGCATTTTGAAACTATCACTGAAAGAGAATGACGGCAGACTGGATTTCTCAATTTTTAATGAAGGGCCGCTTATCCCGCAGGAAAACATGTCAAAAATCTGGACAAAATTTTACCGTGACAGAAATTCCAGATACAGCGGTTCCGGACTGGGCCTTGCGATTGCCGCACAGATTTTGTCCATGCAGAACCTGCCTTATGGTGCGGCAAACCAGCCTGAAGGCGTCGTTTTTTACTTTTCCATTCCCTCTATAAAATGAAAATCCGGTCCTTGCGGAAAGGCTTTGATTTCTGAAAAGAAATAGGAGCTTTTCTTTTTTGTGTCAAAAAGCGATTTCACGCTGATTTCACAGCAATCTCACACCAATTTCAATACATTTTTATAAGTTTATCCCAACAAAAGGGCAAGTCCTTTAAAACAAGGAGGAAACGATTATGTTGTTAGGTTTGGAATGGCATTGGTGGATTGTTCTTCTGGTATTGCTGGCAGTCTCCATTCCGTTTAAGATTAAATTTTTGAAATGGTGGAACAGACGCAGGCAGGAAACGAAAAAAGACCGGAATGAGAAATGGGGGGATGAGCAATGATCGAAGTAAGGAACCTGACTTTTTCTTATGGGAAAGATAAGCAGGCGTTACATGGCCTGACCTTTTCCGTAAAAGCCGGGGAAATCTTCGGCTTTTTAGGGCCGAATGGTTCCGGCAAGTCCACGACACAAAAGATATTGACCGGCATATTGAAAGGTTATGGCGGAACGGTATCTTTATTTGGCAATGATATGAGAAACGCACATACGCAGGCGTTTTTTCAAAAGATTGGCGTTTTGTTTGAATTTCCCTATCTGTACACCAATTTGAGCGCCCTCGACAATCTGCATTACTTCGCTTCGTTCTATCCGGAGGAACAGCGGCGGGACGCGGAAGAACTGTTAAATGAATTGGAGTTTAAGAGAGATTTTTTGAAAAAGCCGGTATCGTCCTACTCAAAGGGGATGCGCCAGCGCGTCAGCATGGCGAGAGCATTGATTAACAATCCCAGACTCCTGTTTCTGGATGAACCGACAAGCGGCCTTGACCCCGCCGGAGCCGTTCTTTTCCGCAAAATCATAGAAAAAGAGCGGAAAAAGGGAACAACGGTACTTCTAACGACCCACAATATGCTGGACGCTGACCTGCTTTGCGACAGAGTGGCGTTTATCTCGAACGGAAACATCGCAGCTCTCGATACGCCGAAAAATCTAAAAGAAAAAAACGGGAATCGCAGCATTGTCATTGATTATCTGTATCAGGGCAAACGGGAAGAACAGACGATTGAGGTCCCGGAGCTGAAAGCAGGGATTCCTTTTGCGTACGATGAACTTATCAGCGTTCATTCGCAGGAGCCGACATTGGAAGATATGTTCATTCAATATACGGGAAGGGGGCTGACTTAATGTGGAGAGGATTCTTACACTTACTGAAAAAAGACTTTAGACTGATGGTGTCCGGCAAATTTTTTCTGCTGGCTCTTCTCTCGCTAATTTTATATTCCTGCTATATCAATTTTGTGTATGCAAATTTAGATCAGCAAATCTATCCGGTCTTTGTTTATGATCCGCAGGATAAACTGCCGGCGGCCCGGGAATACGTTACAAGACTGGACAGTCGGGAGGCTTTAGAGGCAGCTTGTGCCGACCAGTACTCCGTCGGCATTGATTTTTCCCATGCTGTGCCGGAGCTATATATGCTCTCCTGCGGCATGGAAACCACCGATCACTACCGCATGGCCTGGGGCGAAGCTGTACTGCATGGAAATATAGATGGGCGCGCAGAAAGAATCGGCTCCGATAATAAGGAAATGAAAAACCGTCGGGAAATCACTGCGGAATTTCTGTTCTTTGAATTGACGGCAGTTGGATTTTTAGGACTGGCTTCTATGCTCTTTAAGGAAAAACAAATGGGTGTAATACGGGTACATGGGATACTCCCTGTCTGCCGGCCCGTCTTCATCTTATCCAAACTGCTGTTGCTGCTGCTTTCCGATTTGGTGTTTACACTCCTGTTGACAGTCATCAATTTGGGTGCAGCAGAGGCTGTCCGGGTACTGGCAGATGTCCTTTTGCAGGCAGGCATTTTATCACTCATCATGGCACTGATCGGTTTTCTCTGTGCAGTCAGGCTGCCGGATTTTAAACAGTTTTCCCTGTTTTATCTTATACTTGCGGTTTTTGTAACGACGCCTGTATTTCTGGCAGGACAAACCGGCATGAAAGGGGACTGGATCGTTTATCATCCGATGTATCATTTATTTGAGGCAATGAAAGGGGCCTACTTCTCTGCTCCGATAACAAAAGTTTCGTTTTATCTGACTTGTTTTGGAACGATGATTCTCTTGTTCCTGCTTTCGTGGCAAACCTTAAATCATGAAATGGCAAAGGAGGGATAGCATATGGAAGGATTGAAATATCAGCTTAAAAGCGTTCGCCGTGACAAAATGTGCATTTTGACCTTTTTACTCCCTGTTGTTGTCGGAATCGTGATTCATCTGCTTTCCGGTGTAAATCTTCAGTCCATAAGTGAAAACAGATTCGGCGTTTGGGCAGACCATATCGATGCCGATACGGTCGATTGGCTTCAGACAAATGGAATCGTCACGCAATATGAAACGCCTGATGAACTGCAGGCAGCTGTCAATGACCCGGCCACACAAATGATCGGCGTTCTGCAGACAGGAAACACAATACAAACGTTTATTTCCGGGGATGAATTGGAAATGAACCACGTGATCGCAGACACCCTTCCACAGATATATGAAAATCAGGCAGAGACGTTATCCATCACAAAAACCATGATAGCGGCAGCGTCAGACAGCGACTGGCTGCATTCTCTCCTGATTGTAATGACCCTGGCAGCTGCTATGTTCATGGGCTGCACGTTTAACGCCATGAACATCATCAGCGAAAAAGAGGATGGGATCGAGTTTATCAATCAGGTGCTTCCCCTGACTGCAGAATCCTACATCATTCAGAAAACACTTCTGGGATTTATTGGCGGCACTCTATCCGCTATCATAACAGCACTGGTCTGCGTAAGGATAGAAATAGAGCAAGTATTGCCGTTTTTGTTTATTATTTTGCTCTCAGCTTATATTTCAGCTTTCATGGGATTGTTCATCGGCTATTTTTCCGATGGATTGATGGCGGGGATTGCTTCCATCAAAGTCCTCATGATTTTGTTCCTGGCTCCCCCTATTTTCTTCTATTTGACAGTGCCGGACGGCAGTATCCTTTTCAGACTTTCTTACTTACTGCCCTCAAGCGCAACCTTTTACGGGGTCATGGATCTTTTAAACGGACAAACGAAAGCGCTGTTTTCTTCATTTATGGCACTGTTTACTCACGCGGTTTTGTGGACCATCATTTATATATTACTGCGAAAAAGATCCGAACAAAAACAGAGATAGACAACATATGCATATAAATGCTGCCGCTGCTGAAAGCGGGATTATCCGGCATTGTATACTGGATGACTTCACTCAGTTAATGTTGGAATGAGAGGCGCTTGTATTGGAATTACTGATACAGAAGGGATATTTTGAATGTGGAGGTAAATTACATGAAAACACCCAAAATGGTATTGTTTGATTATGGTCAGACGCTGATTGCAGAACAGAAGTTTGACGGGGTAAAGGGCACAGAGCCTGTATTGCAATATGCTACAAGAAATAAGTATCATTTGTCGGCAGCGCAGGTGCAGGCCAAAGCAAATGAAATCCATCAGGAATATATGGAATAGCGTATGCTGAGAACAGATTGCAAAAATCATTTCAATCCGTTCTTCCTGCCTGATTGATATTGTGTTATAATTTGTTACAAGTTTTTCTTTCCCATATTTTTGACCTTATGAGAGTTCGTAACATGAGAGAAAAGGATATAACAGTTAATAAATGCTAAAAAAAGAGTCTTATCAGAATTCCGGTTTCTAAGGGAGTCCATATTATGATAAAAAAGGCAGAAAACAGTGATTTAGAAATATTGGCGAAATTAGCAGTATTGATGTGGCAGAATCATTCTGTCAGTGCGCTAATTGAAGAATTTTCAGAAATTATGATGAATGGAAAATCACAATTTTTTTTGAAGTTTGAAAATGATGTGCCTGTCGGTTTTGCACAATGTCAATTAAGATATGATTATGTAGAAGGTACAAGAACAAGTCCTGTTGGATATTTAGAGGGAATTTTTGTGAAGGAAGGCTGTCGTAACAAAGGGTATGCCAAAGAATTGTTAGCCGAATGTGAAACATGGGCGAAAGAAAGGGGCTGCCATGAGTTTGCCAGCGATTGTGAAATAGATAATATGGATAGTTTTCATTTTCATAGAGTTATGAATTTTACAGAAGCAAATAGGATTATCTGTTTTACTAAGACATTATAAATTGCCTTTTGGCAAAGTCATTTCTACCACCGCATCTTTCTTATCCTTGCAGATGATGATGCTTCAACTGTCAAACCTTTGAAATAAATGTGATTATGAAAAATCCTCCCCTTATCTAAAAGGGATAACTTCCCCATATCCAATAAACTTTCTTAGACAAAATGAAAGAAATATGTTATAATATACCGATAATTTTGGGCGGAGGGAGCGATGGAATGGCGAAGAAGAAATATTCTTTTGACAGCAAGATACACATTTACAGAGCGACAAAACGAATGAGCCAGCAAGAACTTGCCGACCTTGTGGGTGTATCACGACAAACGATTATACAGCTTGAACGAAATCGTTATAATCCCTCTATGCTGCTCGCATACAGTATTGCAAAAGTATTTGAAGTTGCGATTGAAGATTTATTTGACTTTAAGGAGGAACATTAAATGGTTGAATGGTTGAATCGTTTATTTGACAACAGAATTTTTATGAAAATAAATGCAGGTTTTGGTTTCCTGCTTTTTGGCTTTTTCATATACTTCTATTTTTCGAAAGAGGGACGGGATGAACGCGGCCGTGGACTTATTGCTACAGCTTCACTGATCTCTTATGTCATGTTGTTTGTCCTCCTGAATATTTTGGGATATTCATTGATGTGGTCTATGGATAACATCGTCCGGCTGGCAAATGTAGTACAGACAGTTTATACCCTGTTTCTGTTAACGGCTGATGTTGCATTATTGATTTTAAGGAAAATCAGGTAACGTACACTACAACAGCATCTTAACCCATGCTCCTGATTCCCGTTCCCTAAATAAGCCTTCTTGCTTATCATCAAAAAGATAAGCAAGAATTTTTTTGTGTCAAATAGTAATAAATACTTTACTTTTAGATTGAAATAATTTATAATGTAGGCGATAGGAACGTTTATCAGAATTTGAAAGGAGCTATACATCTATGGCAAGCGAAAAAAATGTCAGCAAAATCATTAAAGAATTAGGGTATAAACCCAAAGAACATGCCTGTATCGTTGTAAATTATGCACCCGACGATTCTTTAGGCAGCAAGTTGTCCCATTTTTTTACTTTGGAATATTACATCATGCAACTGTGTGAAGAAGAAATTGTCTTTCTTCCCCTCCGGACTATCTTTTTTGCAGGTATGTTTCCGAAGAAAGAAATTGCATTGCGAATCCCTTATGATACACTCCGGCCTGTAAAAATTACCGAGGTCAGCAAATTAAATTATGAAGTCACCTTCACAACAGATACGGGCACCGTACGTCTCTCGGTGCAGCAAAAAAAATGGAGTGAATTTCGTACCGCCGGAACAGTTGCAACAGGATATAGTTTTCTGAATGTTGGAGCATTAGTCGCATTGACTGAGAGTTGGAAGTCGATAAATTGGCACAGGAAGAACTTAGACAACACGTTTTCTTTGTTGCAGAATTTACCACAATATCAAGCGTCTTAGCAAAGCCAGACGAGCCAGTCAACAGCTAGATCAACGGCTAAAGCCGCTATTGACAGTCCCGTCTGTCCTTGTTGATGGGTAATCAAGAGGGGGACAGCACTTTTGCTGTCCCCATACGCCGATAGGCTTTGTCATACATGTATTTCCTTATTATCTGCTGCAGAAATGACCTATGAAAATCACTCCGTTTTTCCTAACGCTCCGTCTTCAAATAATAAAACCCGTATGCCGGCAGGGTGATTTCCCCGTTTTCCGACAACAGCTGTTCTTCTGCCTTTTGTCCTGTAATCAAATCACTACACTCTTCCGATATTTCCTCCAACCTGATGCGTTTCTCAAATTCGCTGAAATTGAAAATACCGATCACCTTTTCTTTGTCATAATATCTTCCGATAGCAAGTACTGCTTTATCTCCCGTTTCTATCGTCCATGTATCCGCATAAGAAACAAAGACTTTTTCGCTTTGTCTGATCTTTTCCAGTTTATCAAGACTTGCAAAAATCTGTCCCTGCACGCTCTTATCATCGTCCGTCTTTGCGGCATCCTGCCAGTTCATGGCACCGCGGTGAATATAGCGGGAATCCGCAGCTTTATTGCAGTCTTCTTTATAAGTATAGTCATTGAGCTGTCCGATCTCGTCTCCGCTGTATAATACCGGAATACCGGACTGCATGAACATATAGGCATGCAGCATGACATCCATCCGGATGGCTTTCTGCAGCAGCATTTCGTCCTTCTGCGCGCAGGCTTTCTCGATGCCGCACATAGATGCCGTCGTTGCGCAAAAGCGTGCGTCTCCCGTCACCGGATCGGCATTGTAAAGTTCTCCCGCACTGTTGCTTTCTCCTGCAATTCCACGGAAATAATCATTCAAATACTGCTTGTGTGCCCGTTCTTCCATACCGCCCAGACGCAGTGTCTCATAATCCAGTCCCCAGCCGATATCATCGTGACAGCGCAGATAATTTAAGAAGACATATTCCTTTGGCAGCGCACTGACAATATCAAGTTGTTTTTTTAATAAACTGACATCCCTTGTGGCAACGCTATGCCATGTTGTCGCCATTGTCGTTACATTATAGAGCATATGGCACTCCGGCTTATCCAGCGTGCCGAAATACGGCACGACTTTCTGCGGCTCCATCACCACTTCTCCAAGCAGCAGCACTCCCGGACAGACGATCTCACAGATCATGCGCACCATACGCACGATCGTATGCACCTGCTTTAAGTTCCTGCATTGTGTATGCAGTTCTTTCCAGATGTAGGGAACCGCATCGATGCGCATGATATCGATTCCTTTATTGGCCAGAAACAGGAAATTATACATCATCTCATTAAAGACTCTAGGATTCTGATAATTCAGGTCCCACTGGTACGGATAAAAATAGGTCATGAAATAAATCGAGATTTCCGCAAGCCATGTGAATTTGCACTGTGCGGTTGTCGGAAACACATGCGGAAACGTTTTTTCATATTCGGCA
>ERZ779622.160-NODE-160-length-45791-cov-11.758243_pt1 | contig 45791 bp, 42 predicted proteins | sample MGYA00514188_ERZ779622 | MGnify/ENA primary metagenome ERZ779622 (study PRJEB29562, sample SAMEA4376702) | mouse gut metagenome | isolation source: Cecum | study: EMG produced TPA metagenomics assembly of the A DSS colitis mouse model was used to assess the... | reverse complement strand
AATCCCCGGAGGGGTAAAATGTAAACCCCCATTTGAAATGGGGGTTGCTAACTTTACTCAGAAAGGTTTATCGGACGCGAGTTCCGATGTGCCCTCAGTGGAAAGTTACTTATAAGAAATGAGCATCCTCACTTTGGACGGTTAGGGATGCTTATTTCTTTTTATGATTGTCTATGTATGACAGAGCCGTAAAAATCACAAGCAGTAATGTTAAAACTTCCATTATCCTCATGGGCACCACCCTCTTTCGTAAGACTAGAGGGCATCAGTCAGAAAACCGCATCCTGTATTCCTTTCTATTATACAAGTCCCATTGTAACATAAATATGGCTGCTGCTCAATAAAAAATATCATTTTTCAGATATCTGATAAAATGGGGAAAATAAGGAGTTCGGGTAACCTTCACAGCAAATCGAGGGTTGTATGGCATGAAACGAAATTAAAGGAAAACGATATGAAATATGTTTTAGAAAAAGTGCATCAAACAGGTTGCACTTTTTTGTGTGTTATGATAATATGTATTGCAGTGACGCACAAATGTCTTTGCTGAGAATACAGATAAACGAGGAGCAGAGGGCAGATGGAAGAGACAGAGGCTTATTATGTAGTGAAAAAGAGGGCTTTGCCAGAGGTATTGCTCAAGGTGGTTGAGGTGAACAGGCTTTTGGAGACACAGAGGGTATCATCTGTACAGGAAGCTGTTGAGGATGTGGGAATCAGCAGGAGTTCCTATTATAAATATAAGAAGGATATTTTTCCTTTTCATGATTCCACACAGGGAAAGACGCTCACACTGGCGTGCAGCATGGATGACGAGCCGGGGCTTTTGTCGGATGTGTTGAAGGTGGTGGCGGACTTTCACGCCAATATACTGACGATTCATCAAACGATACCGATCAATGGCATCGCATCCCTGTCACTCAGCATACAGATTTTGGATGCGGAAAGCGATGTGTCCAAGATGGTGTCTGGAATGGAGCAGATCAGTGGTGTACACCATGTAAAAGTGCTCGGCAGGGAATGATTTGTGTCTCGTGATTCGCAGGGAAAACGCACAGGAGGTCAAGAGGAAATGACAAAGATAGCAATATTGGGATATGGTACAGTAGGAAGCGGCGTGTATGAGGTGCTGAAAAAGAATAAGGATGTCATCACTGGCAGGCTGGGGGATGAGATTCATGTCAAGTACGTGCTTGATCTGAGAGAATTTGACGGCGATCCTGTTCAGGAAGTGCTGGTTCATGATATAGATGCGGTTATCAATGACGCAGAGGTTTCGATTGTCTGTGAGACAATGGGCGGCGAACATCCGGCGTATGAGTTTACAAAGCGTGCCTTGGCGTGTGGAAAGAGTGTGTGTACCTCCAACAAGGAGCTTGTGGAGAAGTATGGACCGGAATTGATTCAGCTCGCAAAGTCACATGATTGCAGCTACCTTTTTGAGGCGAGTGTCGGCGGGGGAATCCCGATCATACGACCGCTTAGAACCTCTCTTGCACAGGAGGATATTCTCTCGATCACTGGTATTTTGAATGGTACGACCAATTATATATTGACGAAGATGGAAACAGAAGGGCTTGCCTTTGAGACTGTGCTGGCAAGGGCGCAGGAGAAAGGATATGCTGAGAAAAATCCAGATGCGGATATTCTGGGGTTTGATGCCTGCCGCAAGATTTCGATTCTCACATCGCTTGCCTATGGCAAAAAAGTGGATTTTGCTGATATCACGACAGAGGGAATCACTGCGATTACTTCCATTGATTTTGCGTATGCTAAGAAAATGGGTGCGACAATCAAGCTCTTTGCAAAGAGTGTGAAAAAGGGTGATAAGTACTATGCATTGGTGGCGCCGTTTGTTGTAAAGCCAGAAAATCCGCTCTATGCGGTAAAGGGCGTGTTCAATGCGATTCTGGTAAATGCGAACATGGGCGGAGAGACAATGTATTATGGAAAGGGCGCCGGTAAACTTGCGACGGCGAGTGCCGTTGTGGCAGATGTGATTGACTGCGCCAGACATGCAGGGAAGCATCTGCATATTAACTGGACGGAGGAAAAACTTGAGATTTCTCCGATAGACGGTGCGGTCAGAAGATTTTTCGTGCGCGTGCCGCAGGCAGATCAGGCGCAGATTCAGGATGTATTTGGTGAAGTGGAGCTTTTTGAGGGCGTGGCTGACGGGGAGTGCGGCTTTGTCACAGAGGAGATGTCAGAGGCAGCCTATCGGGAGAAAGCGGCAAAATTTGGTAACATTTTGTCAATGATCAGAGTAGATTAGTAACAGGAAGTACTGGAAAGGAATATGTGGGATGAAAAAGGTAGTTAAATTTGGCGGAAGTTCACTGGCAAGCGCAGAACAGTTTGTAAAGGTCGGAAACATTATTCATTCAGATGATGACAGAAAGTTTGTTGTTCCATCAGCGCCCGGAAAACGGTATGATAACGATACAAAAGTGACAGATATGCTCTATGCGTGTTACGCACTGGCGGAGAAAGATCATAGCTTTAATGCAGAGATGGCACAGATCGAGAAGCGGTATCAGGAAATTATAGATGGACTGAAGCTGGACCTGAATCTCTCTTCAGAGTTTGATAAGATCATAGACGATTTTAAGCGCAAAGCGGGTTCGAATTATGCCGCCAGCCGTGGTGAATACCTGAATGGTATCATTATGGCAAACTATCTTGGATATGAGTTTGTGGACCCCACGGAGGCGATTCGCTTTAATGAGGCAGGCGTGTTTGATGCGGAGCTCACGCAGAAGCTTTTGTCAAAGCGGCTGGAAAATGTAGAGCGGGCAGTCATTCCGGGCTTTTACGGTGCGAAGGAAGACGGAACGGTTGTGACGTTCTCAAGAGGAGGCTCAGATATCACAGGCTCTATCGTGGCAAAGGCAATACAGGCAGATGTGTATGAGAACTGGACGGATGTGTCGGGATTTTTGATTGCAGATCCCCGCATTATCGAGAATCCAAAGGGAATTGATATCATTACGTACGGCGAGCTGCGCGAGCTTTCCTATATGGGAGCCGGGGTTCTCCATGAGGATGCCATCTTCCCGGTGAGAAAGGAAGGCATTCCCATCAATATCAGGAATACCAACAAGCCGGAGGACGAGGGCACATGGATTGTCGGGCATACCTGCAAGAAGGCAAAGTACACCATCACTGGTATCGCTGGCAAAAAGGGGTTTGCGTCCATCAATATTGAGAAGGATATGATGAATGCGGAGATTGGCTTTGGGAGAAAAGTGCTTCAGGTATTTGAGGAGTATGATATTTCCTTTGAACATATGCCCTCTGGCATTGATACGCTGAATGTGATGGTTCACCAGTCGGAGTTTGTTGACAAGGAACAGAATATCCTCTCTGGCATTAACAAGGCAGTCAGCCCGGACAATGTTGATATTCAGTCAGATCTTGCACTGATCGCTGTAGTGGGACGCTGTATGAAGTCGCAGCGCGGTACGGTTGGAAGAATTTTTGCGGCACTGGCACATGCAAATGTCAATGTCAGGATGATTGATCAGGGGTCGAGTGAACAAAATGTCATTATCGGTGTGGCAAATGAGGATTTTGAGACGGCGATTAAGGCAATTTATACCATCTTTGTAGATACGAGAATCTAGTTTTTGAAATTGATGGATAGAAAACAGGGTCATACCTGCTGCGGTGAGGCGGGTATGGGCTTGTTTTTTAAGTGTGGACCTGTGATGAAATTCTGCGAATGAAAAGGGAGGAAAACGAATGAGTAGTAAAGGGAAGGAAAATAAAATGGGCGTGATGCCTGTCAACCAGCTATTGTTAAATATGTCGCTGCCGATGATGGGCTCCATGCTGGTTCAGGCGCTCTATAATATAGTGGACAGCGTGTTTGTGGCAAAGCTGAGCGAGAACGCGCTGACAGCCGTGTCACTTGCGTTTCCGATTCAGACGCTTCTGATTGCGCTGGGTACAGGAACCGGGGTGGGCGTCAACTCGCTGCTCTCGAAACAGCTTGGAGAAGGTGATTTGAAGCAGGTGAGCAAGACTGCTATGAATGGTATCTTTCTGGCGGTCATGAACTTTCTTGTGTTTGTGATTGTGGGAATTGTGGGCGTCAGGCCCTTTTATGCAAGTCAGGTGAAGGGCGCAGACCCGGAAATTATGTCGTTTGGAATACAGTATCTGACGATTGTGTGCGTGTGTTCGTTTGGCCTGTATGCACAGCTGATCTTTGAGAAGCTTTTGCAGTCTACTGGAAAGACCTTGTATTCCATGATCACGCAGGGGGTCGGCGCTGTGATCAACATCTTTTTGGACCCGGTGCTGATTTTCGGGCTTTTTGGAATGCCAAAGCTCGGTGTGGCAGGCGCAGCGATCGCGACCGTCATTGGCCAGATCGTCGGCGGCATGCTGGGGTTTGCGTTTAATATCAAGGCAAATAAGGAGATTACGCTCTCTGTCAAGGGGTTCAGACCAGACGGCAATACCATTGCCAATATTTATAAGGTAGGCGTGCCGGCGATCATCATGCAGGCAATTGGCTCTGTCATGACCTATGGAATGAACATGATTTTGATTACGTTTTCGTCAACAGCGACTGCTGTGTTTGGCGTTTATTTCAAGCTTCAGAGTTTTTTCTTTATGCCGGTATTTGGACTGAACAATGGGCTGATACCGATTGTGGCATACAATTATGGAGCAGGGAAGAGAAGCCGTCTGGTCAAAGCGATCAAGTGCAGTCTTGTGTATGCATTCATGCTGCTCTTTGTCGGCTTTATTGTCTTTGAGACTGTGCCCGTAACGCTGCTTGGCATGTTTGAGGCATCTGATGAAATGCTTGCCATCGGCGTGCCGGCACTGCACATTATCGGCATTCATTTTCTGGCAGCATGGTTCTGCATTATCGCCGGCTCTGTCTTTCAGGCGCTTGGAAACGGGGTATACAGCCTTGTGGTATCTGTCGCAAGGCAGCTTGTAGTCCTGCTGCCGGTGGCTTATATCCTTGCACGGCTTGGCGGTCTCAACGCAGTGTGGTGGACATTCCCCATTGCGGAGGTGATGTCGCTTTGCGTGTCGGCGCTCTTTATGATACGGATTTATAAAAAGGTGATCAGCAAGGTGCCTGACAATCTTTAACCACTTACCTGAAAAAATGAACCACTTGGTGTAAATCGCTTTACATCGGTGGTTCCTTTTATTATGATATAGAAAAGGTTAGGAAGTGTGGAACATGAAGATAAAAATCGAGATTGACGAGGCCTTGGAGGAGGATGTGGTGCTGATTCGGTGCAGGAGCCTGACAGAGGAAATCGGCGCAGTTCAGCGGGCGGTGAGCGAGGCGGCAGGCACCATGCAGAAGTTTGTATTTTATAAAGGAAATACAGAGTATTATCTGATGCTGGATGACATTTTATTTTTTGAGACAGATGAGAATGGAATCAGTGCGCACACAAGAACAGATGCATATCAGGTCAAATATAAGCTCTACGAGCTGGAAGAGCTTCTTCCGAGATTTTTTATGAGAGTGTCCAAGTCTGCGATTTTAAATACGAACCATATTTATTCCATTAACCGCAATTTGACAGCTTCGAGTGTCGTAGCGTTTCTGAACACACACAAACAGGTTTATGTATCAAGGTATTACTATAAACCTTTGATTAGCAAATTGGAGGAAAAGAGGTTGCATCTATGAGAGGAAAAAATGTTTTTTGGGGAATCTTTTTTATCGCGATGGCGGTGATCGTCGTTGCGAGTAAAATCGGTATTCTGCCGGATGTGGGCGTATTCTCTATTCTGGCATCTGCGGTTTTGGTCTGGGTTGTGGTGGATGGCATCCGCCACAGAAATTTTTATGAAGCGATCTTTGCCGCCGCGTTTCTATTGATTATTTATGATGAACCGCTTGGTATCGAAGGGCTGACGCCATGGACGGTTCTGGTTGCCGCGCTGCTTCTTAGCATTGGATTTTCTTTGCTGTTTGGCACGAAAAAAAAAGGAAAGCAATGTATTGAGATTGACTGGAATCTGGACGGTACTGGCGGCAAGGGAACTGGAAGCACCAGTGAACAGTGCAGCAAATCCCATATCCGCTGTGAGAATAATTTTGGAGAGACGATCCGCTATATTAATTCTGACAATTTCAGCAAGGCGCGTCTGGAGAATAATTTTGGCAGAATGAAGATATATTTTGACAATGCCATCATTCAGGAAGAGCTGGCTGAGGTGAAGATTGAGAATAATTTCGGTTCAGTGATGCTTTTTATTCCTAAGGAATGGAAGGTGCAAAAGGAACTGGATCACTGTTTTGGCAGCATCAATGAGTATGGCATGTGTCTGGGTACGGGCAGTGCGGCGCTGCGGCTGCATGGTGAGACCAATTTTGGGACGATTGAAATTCATTATGTGTGATGGTATTTTTATACTAGAAAAGGCTGAAGAGGAGGAGTATGATGGAAACAAAAACAAATACATTTGCAGTAGATGAGGTGAAGCGTCTGGAATTAAGAGTTGCTGCGGCGGACGTTGAAATAAAGGAGGCAGCAAGCAGGGAAATCCGGGTGGATGCGGAGCATACGGAGGAGGGGCAGTATTGCTGCGAGCTAAGAGATGGCACGCTGGTTGTGCACTACCAGCTTAGAAATGCACTGATCAATCTGTCCAGTCATCCAACAGTGCGCATTACCTTGTATATTCCGTCGGGAATGTTCTTTGCAAGCATTGTGCTTGAAGCCGGTGCGGGGAAAGTGAGGATGGAGGAGGTTCCTCTTTCCTGTGAAAAACTGAATGCCGATATCGGAGCAGGCAAGTGGAAGGCAGCAGGGCTTTTGGTGCAAAAAAAGCTGGATGTGGAGATTGGCGCAGGAAAGGCTAAGATGACAGATGTCACGGCGGGCAGCCTGAACGTGCACTGCGGTGTGGGCAAGAGTGTCTATAAGGGGCGCGTCAATGGCGATCTCAAGGTAAGCTGCGGTGTGGGGAGCTGCAAATTCCGGCTGGAAAACAAAGAGAGTGATTTTGATTATAAGCTTTCCTGTGCGCTTGGAAGCATTCAGCTAAATGGCAGTAAAATAGGATGCTTGGGAACGCAGAAAATACATTCAGACGGGAAAGCGCTGGGAAAGGCAGTGCTGGATTGCGGACTGGGCAGTATTGAGGTGGATACCTTATAGACATGGAACTTTAAGCGGCTATGGTAGCCGCTTTTTCTACAGCAGACCAGCAATGTTGATTTTTAAGTCGTCATAAATGCAGGAAGCAATTGTTTCATCAAAATCGTATTGGTTTGTTTTTTCTTCGTTTTCAAAGTCATATACTGTAACGGTCTTTTTCACAGGATTTACAATCCAATATTCACGTACACCTGCGGTGCGGTATTTGAAAAGTTTGACGCCATAGTCAATTCGGCTCGTGCTGGGGGAAATGATTTCGATGATCCAGTCTGGTGCACCGCTGCACCCCTTGTCATTCAGTTTGCTTTTATCACATATCACGGAAATGTCCGGTTCGACATAGTTCTGGTCATCCTTGTTTAAGAAAACTGCAAACGGAGCCGGGAAGACTTTGCAGTTTCCGCCCTTTGAGCGAATGTAACTTCCTATTGTGACAGTAAATTCACTGACAAGGCTCTGATGTCTGGTATTTGGCGGTGCCATCATATACATGCGCCCGTCAATCAGCTCTGCCCTCTGCCCGTCCGGGAGGGCATAGATATCCTCTATGGTGTAAAATTTCTCTTTCACTGGTATCATGGGAAGTCCTCGCTTTCTGTTCGTGTATACAAAAATAAGGGTTTCAAAACCCTTATTTTATGCGGATAACAGGACTTGAACCTGCACGGTCGCCCACCAGAACCTAAATCTGGCGCGTCTGCCAATTCCGCCATATCCGCAATTATTAAATATGCTTTTACAGTTTATCAGATATGAAAATAGAAGTCAACTATTTTTTGTGTTTTTTAGAATTTTGATGTCTCAGGATTCAAGCAGGGTCCTCGAAGATTTTCAGTGCAGGAGGATAAAATGTAAACAGGACAAACAAAGCGAATAATACACCCACAAGGCAGTAAAGCAGCCGTGTATACCGAATAAGCCTGCCAGACAATGCCAGCCTGTAAGAAATCCAGAACGCAATCAGGATACTCAAAACAAACGTGCTGATATCCAATACAAAGAAATCTTTCCCAAGGATGAACATATAACTGTAGAAAAAGAGCGGAATGAGAAACGTACCGGATAAAATGCCAGCACAGAGTGCAGATGGAATGCCCGGATAACGATTCTTGAAGCGGAACAGGAATGGGAATGCATAGAGCAGCATGGGGAAAAACAGTAATTTCATATGTTCCCAGATGGATTCATTGACAGGGGTAAAGAGTCCGACAATCAACGCATGATCAGACCAGTCATATAAAAAGTGGGCGATTGAGCCGGTGATGATGACAAAGACAATGCCAGTTCTTGTATAAGCTTTTAACGGTTTCATAAAAATCCCTCCTCCTTAATGTGTGCAGCTTGCAGACCCGTTATGCATGAGGTACAAAATTTCCTTGCCAGATTCGCAAACAAAGTGTAAGATAAAGTAGGATAAATATTACCGGGAGAAAGCTTTTATGGGAAAAAATATATTAGAGTACAATTTAATGCGCAAAAAGGTGTCAAACAAAAATATGTTTGAGCTTGAAGTGGAAGAGAAACTGGGCAGAAATGACAACTGCTGGTGCGGCAGCGGGAAAAAGTACAAGAAATGCCACGGTTCCTTTGATGAGAAGCTGGACGAGTACAGGCGCAGGTGTGTGCTGGTGCCGCCGCGGCGCATCATCAAGAATCCAGAACAAATACAGGGGATTCGCGAGAGCGCCAAGATCAATATCGAGATCTTGGACTATATAGATGAACATATTCAGGAGGGAATCTCCACACAGGAGATCGACAACTGGGTGTGCAGCATCACCAAAAAACACAATGCGACTGCGGCGACTCTAAACTATGAAGGATACCCCAAGAGTGTCTGTACCTCGCTCAACAGTGTCGTATGTCATGGGATTCCGTCCAAAAATGAGATTTTAAAGGACGGCGATATCGTCAATGTAGATGCGTCTACAATCTACAAGGGGTATTTTTCGGATTCTTCCAGAATGTATTGTATTGGCAATGTCTCTGCGGAGAAAAGACGGCTGGTAGAGATTGCCCGGCAGAGTCTTGAGATTGGCCTGCAATATGTACAGCCTTGGCGGAAGATTGGAGATATGGGAGCGGCAATTCATGAGTTTGCCATGCAAAATGGCTATTCGGTTGTCAAGGACATTGGCGGTCATGGTGTCGGTCTGGAATTTCATGAGGACCCGTGGGTCAGCTATGTATGTCTCAAAGACACAGGAATGTTGATGGTGCCGGGAATGGTATTCACCATAGAACCGATGATTAATATGGGAAAAGACGAGATCTACATCTCGGATGATGATGGCTGGACTGTGTACACAGAAGATGGACTACCCTCTGCGCAGTGGGAGATTCAGGTGCTGGTCACAGAGGAGGGATATGAGATCCTTTCTTATTAATATTCAGCCTGATGAGAGTGGAGCTGTGGGATGAGGATATTTTGTAAAAAAGATTTGGCTGTAATCCTTCTGGTGGTCCTTGCCGCCGCAGTGTCTGGACTTGCAGTGTCTTACTGCCAGAAGAGCGAGGGAGACACGATCCGAATTATGATAGACGGCGTGCTTTATGGAGAGTACAGTCTGGCACAGAATCAGACCGTCACGATGGAGGAAGTACTGGGGTATAACAGGCTTGTCATAGAAAACGGCAGTGCCTATATGGCAGAGGCAGACTGCGCGGACAGATACTGTATGGCGTACAAGCCCATATCCAAAAGTGGCGAGACGATCATCTGCCTGCCTCACAGGCTGGTCGTGGAGGTGGCTGGTGACAGGGAGTCCCAGCTACCAGATGTGATTGTACCATAATTGTATCATAATGAGATATTTATTACAGTTTTTGTAAAGGCAGGCGTAAGGATGACGACAAAAAGTGTGGCGCGCTGTGGTATGCTGACAGCGCTGGCAATGATATTTGGATATGTGGAGGCGCTGATTCCGTTTCCTGTTGGCATACCGGGAATGAAGCTGGGACTGCCAAACATTATCATTGTGCTTGCGCTGTATACGTTTCCGGTTTATCAGGCGTTTTTGATACAAATGATGCGCATCGTGCTGACCGCTTTCCTGTTTGGCAATCTGTCCATGATGCTCTACAGCCTCGCAGGCGGGCTGTTTAGTCTGCTGGTTATGGTTCTTTTGAAGAAAAAAGAGTGGATTTCCATCGCAGGCGTGAGTATCGCAGGCGGTGTAAGCCACAATATCGGGCAGTTAGCAGTAGCGGTTCTGGTGGTGCAGAATCTAAAAATCGCATTTTATCTGCCAGCGCTGCTGATCGCAGGTCTTGTCACAGGCGGTTTGATCGGAATGCTTGTGTACAAGATCAAACCATTGATTCAATGAGAAATTTTAGTCAATTTTGTTCAGTGTAAAATCATCAATGGTTCCCCAGCCTTTTGCGTTGCATTGGATGTGCATTCCAATGGTGAGCGTGCCGTCCGTGACCTTTATAGAAGAAATGGCCGGTTCCTGCCAGTTTGCATAACCCTGTGCAGTAAAGGTGTCTGAGGACACAGTGCCGCCGCAGGATGCATAGAGCTCCATGTTGGCGCTGTCATCTATATCACCGCCCTGAAAATATGCTTTTAAGGCATATGTGCCGGGTTCTAAATCTGTAAATTCCTGTTCGATCGTAAAGTCCATATCCGATTCCGACCAAAAGTGGAAAGAATACGCCCCTGTGTGAGCGTCGCCTTCCTTTTGCTGGAAATCTGTCGGATTCTTTTCCCCCTCATAGGAAACGTTCCACATGGAGGTGTCTGCATCCTCGAAGCTTGGATTGGCGACATAGTTAAGTCTCTCTACATTGACGACGCAGAGCACTTCTGTTTGATTGTCTGAGGCGGCATTTTCATCGAGGATTCTGCCCGTGATCTCGTAGGTTCCAGCCTTGGAGCTATCAATGTTTTGGACCATCTCCTCATACCATTCGACAGGCAGGGAGGTGTTCAGGGCGCGGTTATTGTTGACAACATCCACCATTTCCGGCATTTCCACGTCGGCGCCGATATTGCATGTGACCGTTGGAACATTGACCAGATCTATCGCAGGTTCAGCGTTGGTGCCATATTTTAACCATTTATAGGTACACAGAGATTCGAGTGGTTTTCCGTCAGCGTCAAACAGCGCTTGGTTGTCCCATGAACAGCCGCCATAGTACTGCCCGGCATCCTTGGGGTCATACCCTGCGGCGTAGCTGCTTGCCCATCCAGAGCCAAATTCCTCCCAGATAGGGCTGTTGTCTGCGTTTACATCCCCGACAGCAATCCATGCGCCCTCCCAGTAAAAGACACCAAGAGCACCTGACTGGCTTGCGGCTGCACAGACATCGCGGAGTGCGGTTGACTGGCTCTGGACTGTGGCGCCGTATGCGTCAATCAAGTCTGCGGCGCCGACACTATTGCCAGAACCGTCGGTATCCTCTGTCGTGTAGCAGTAAGCAGTCTCTGCGATCAATGTCTCTTTGCCGTATTTGTTCTGGATATTTGCCATGACCTTCTGAAGGTTTTCAAAGGTGCCATGCCAGTACGGATAGTAGGACAGCGCAAAGATATCATAATCTACCTGAAAGGACGAGAGTTTGTACAAAATGGAGTCAAGACCGTCATAGTCAGATGCGTTGGTGTAGTGGAGTGCGACCTTGATTTCTTTCTCATAACTGTCAGATACCTCGCGGACTGCCTTGCTGCCGGCGTTCATAAGCTGTGCAATATTGGGAATCTGCGTCTCGCCAGCCATGCCGTTGTTGGTTTCGTTGCCGACCTGTACCATGCAGACATCGACGCCGTTGTCCAGAAGCTGTGTCATGCTTTCCTTTGTAAAGTCGTATAAGGCATCTGTTTTTTCTTCCAGCGTCATGCCCTCCCACGCTTTGGGGCACATTTGTTTTGCGGGGTCTGCCCAGAAGTCGGAGTAGTGAAAGTCGATACAGACCTTCATGCCATTGTCTGTGGCACGTTTGCCAAGCGCGATCGCAGTGGCAAGATCATTGTTACCGCCGCCATACCCATTGCCGTTTTCATCATAAGGATCGTTCCAGACGCGGATGCGGGCATAGTTGACGCCGGCTTCTGCCATGGTAGTAAATACATCCTGCTCAACGCCGTCTGCATTGTAATACTTCACGCCGCTATTCTCTTCTGCGAGGATAGAAGAGACATCCATGCCGCGGATAAAATCATCGGCAAGATCAGGGATTGGCTCCACATAGATTCCGGCATCTTCTGCGGCGGTGGGCAGCGGGTATGCGGGCACTGCCGGGGTGTCAGACACAGGTTCTGCCGTCATCGGCTCGGAAGCTGCCGTCTCTGGAACGACAGGCTGAATCTCTGCTGAGACAGAAGTGGCTGGCGTATCCGCTGAGGGCTGTCCTGCATCTGCGCCGCATCCTGCCAAGGACCATGCGGTCAGGGATAGGGTGAAAAGAAATGTCATTAAGCTCTTGTGCTTCATAAGTACCTCCCGTTTATAATTTCAATAATAGAATGGAAAAGAAATATAGTAAGATTATAGCATAAATACCATAAAGAAATATAGCAAATTCATAAACAAATGATGCAAAATCTTTCACAAATGACCGAAAATGTGGTAAAATGATTTTATGATGTGTTTCAAATAGAAATCAATCAGGAAAGGAAGTATTCTACGATGAAAAAGGCAGCGATATTTTTTGGAACAGGGTATGAGGAGATTGAGGCGCTCACTGTAGTGGATTTGCTCAGACGCGCGGGCGTGGAGGCAGTCTGTGTCGCCGTAGACAATGCGGACAGCGTGGCGGGAAGTCATGGCATTACGGTCAAGATGGATGCGGGAATTGATGCGGTTGATTTTGACAGTTTTGATATTCTTGTCTGTCCGGGAGGCATGCCCGGAACCAAAAATTTAGAGGCATGCAGGAAGCTTGTGGACAACCTGCATCATTTTTATAAGGAAGGCAGGCTCATAGCTGCAATCTGTGCGGCGCCCAGCATTTTTGGACATATGGGACTGCTCGAGGGAAAAAGGGCATGTATTTATCCGGGAATGGAAGCCGAACTTACAGGCGCTGAGGTCTGCTATGACAGTGTGGTAAAGTCAGGAAATATTATTACAAGCCGCGGCATGGGGACAGCGATCGCGTTTTCACTCGCGATCATTGCGGCACTGACAGACCAGAAAACCGCGGATGATCTCGCAGAGAAAATTGTATATTTTTAAGTGGTATTTTGGGCCGTAATTATTTTGACAATTAAGCCCCAAGATGCTATAATCAAAAATACAATGCGTTTAATTATTGGAATAGACGGATAGAAGGTTTCTCATAATGATAACAGAACAAGAATTTCAAAGAGTAGCTGCCTATGTGAAGGGGAAGGCAGGTATTAATTTAAATGAAAAAAAGGTTTTGGTTCAGGGAAGGCTTGATAATTATATGCAGCGAAAGGGATATCACTCCTACGACGAGTTTATGGATCGTGTGGAGCGGTTTCCGGCAGGGCCGGAGGCAGAAGACCTGATGAATGCCCTCACGACCAATCATACGTATTTTTGGAGAGAGTATGAGCAGTTTTTGTTTTTAAAACAAGAAGTTTTTCCTGAACTGAAAAGACTCACAGAGAACACAAAAGACTGGCATATATGGTGTGCTGCCTCCTCGTCCGGCGAGGAGCCATATACCCTTGCGATGCTTTGTAAAGAATTTCTGGGACTGGAGCAGTCGCAGTGGGACACTAAGATTTTGGCGACGGATATCGACACAAAAGTTCTTGAGAAGGCTATGCGCGGCGTATATGCCAAAAATTCGGTGGAGCAGCTGCCTCAGCAGTATGTGCGCAGGTTTTTCAAACAGATCAGTCAAGAGGAATACCGGGTGAAGGATGAGCTCAAAAGAGAAGTGCTGTTTCGGCAGCTCAATCTGATGAACCCACTGCCTTTCAGAAAGCCGATTCATGTTGTATTCATCAGAAATGTCATGATTTATTTCGATGAACCGACAAAAGAGAGGCTGTTAAGAAATATTTATGAGAAAATGGCGCCCGGCGGATACCTGTTTATTGGCTCTACAGAGTCCATGAGCCAGAATAATACTCAGTTCCGGTATGTAAAACCTTCCATATACAGAAAGTAATGCGGGGAGAAAAAATATGGGAAAATTAAAGGTATTACTGGTCGTAGCAAATCTTGAGCTGAGAAGACGGCTCAGCGGGATTCTGAGCACTGACCTTGAGCTTGATGTGGTGGCAGAGGCAAACAATGCCTACACTGCGAGAGATAAAATCATAGAATGCAATCCTGATGTGATGCTTTTGTGTCATGATCTGCCAAGGATGCCAGGCATTGTATTTCTGGAGAAGCTGATGCCGCAGAGAAGCACTGCGACACTTGTCGTGGCAGAATCACAGTATGAGGATGCTGCCTATCGTGCAGGAGCCAGGGACTTTATTGCTTGCGGAACGGATTTTGAAGTGCTAGAGCACGATAATATCTGCCGGCGTCTCAAGAAAATGGCAGGCGGCGAGTGGCTTACAGCGCCAAAGAGAACTTTTCAGCCGGCTGGCAATACGATTGGAACGGGAAGCACCTCAACGACGACATCCATTATTGCAATGGGGGCTTCGACAGGAGGGACAGAGGCGATCGCCACTGTCGTGAGAGGATTAAAGAAGGACATTCCGGGGGTGGTGCTGGTACAGCATATGCCGGAAGGGTTTACCAAGATGTATGCACAGCGGCTGGATCATGAAGGAGAGGTTTCTGTGAAGGAGGCTGTGTCGGGCGATGTGGTCAGGCAGGGGCAGATTCTTCTGGCGCCGGGCGATAAGCAGATGCGCATTGTGAAGATTAATGGAAGGTATCAGGTTGAGTGTAAATACGGACCGAGGGTGTCAGGGCATTGCCCGTCTGTTGACGCACTCTTTGAATCGGTGGCGCGGGTTGCGGGAAAGGAAGCGATCGGTGTGCTGATGACAGGGATGGGAAGCGATGGCGCCAAGGGACTTCTGGCTATGAGAAATGCAGGTGCGCGCACCATAGGACAGGATGAGAAGACGTGCATTGTGTACGGAATGCCCAAAGTTGCATATGATATTGGAGCAGTATGCTGGCAGGTGCCGTTGGATCAAATTTCACAAAAAATACATTATCTGCTGGATAAAAGGCAGTGAAAATAAGGAGACAAACAGGAGGCAAATTATGAGAATATTAATAGCAGAAGATGATTTCGCCAGTAGAAAGGCAATCTTAAAGTTTTTGTCAGCATACGGTGAGTGTGATGTCACAGTTGATGGCATGGAGGCAATTGATGCTTTTATGATGGCGCTTGAGGAGGAAGATCCCTATGATTTGATCTGTCTGGATGTGATGATGCCTGTGATGGATGGCTATCAGGCGCTCAAAAATATTCGTGATATCGAGAGAGAACACAATGTGGACCCTGCTGATCAGGCGAAGGTTATCATGACAACAGCGCTCAATGAAGAAAAAAATGTCAAGAAGGCTTTCGAGCTTGGCTGTACAGTATACTGCGCAAAACCAATTGATTTAGAGAAGCTCAAAGGTATGCTTGAGAAGCTTGGTTTTTAAGATTTGAAGGGAGACGTTTTGCATGGAAGAAAAATTAGAGAGCCTTGAAGCTTCAGCGCAGGAGGATATCAGACAGGGAAAATATATGACGTTCTGCATTGGCAGTGATGTGTTTGGCATAGAGTTAAAATATGTGAATGAAATCATACAGATGCAGCAGATTGCGCCGATTCCAGAGGTGGAACATTTCATCAAGGGACTGATTAATCTCAGAGGTAAAATCATACCCGTGATTGATGTTGCCGACCGTTTTGGGAAGCAGCTCTTTGAATACAACGACCGTACCTGCATCATTGTGATTGATGTTCAGAATGTTGTTGTAGGTCTCATCGTTGAGACAATCTCTGAGGTGGTATCCATAGAAGAGAAGGATATATTACCGCCGCCAAATGTATCCAAGGCGAATGCACAGGCAAAATTTATCCGCGGGATTGGCAAGATTGGAGATCATGTCAAGCTCTTGCTGGATCCTGTTAAGCTGCTCAGTGACAATTCGCTTGATTTTGCGGAGAAACAGGAAGAAGACGAGGAAGAATAAATGACAAAAAATCTGGAAGAATTTTTTTATTTTATTTTGAATCACAGTCAGGAATGCATTGTCAGGTATGACGCCAATGGATGTATTAAATATTGTAATGACAGACTTTTAGAGCTCACAGGCTACAGTGCAGGTGAGCTTGTTGGCGCATTTATCGGAGAATTGTTCCAGAATGTGTTTGCAGTCGTGGACAATCATATTGAACTTGCAGCAGATTACAAGGACTCTGAAATATTCGAGACGGTGCTGTACCGAAAGAATAAGACCTGTTTTCCAGTGGAGATTAAGATCGCATCAGCGGTATTTGACGGCGAGGAGGTTCTTGTCTGTACTGCCGTCGATATGACACGGTACAAGGAGAGCATCAGAAAAGTGGAGGAGACCACGATCCAGATGCAGGAGTCTATGAAGGCAAGGGATGCTTTTGTTGCCAATGTGACGCATGAGCTGCGAACGCCGGTGAACGGCATCAAAGGGCATGCTGAGATTTTGATGGAGCAGGAGCAGGATTTTCAGCGAACCAATTATCTCAAGATGATTCTCGACTGCTGTTCGACGATGGAGGGAATCATCAATAACATTCTTGACTTCTCGAAACTTGAGGCGGGAAAATTTCAGCTGGATGAAAAGCCGTTTTCGTTTTATGAACTGATGTCCAAAATGGAAAAAATGTTCAATATGCTCACCATGAGAAAAGGGCTGCGGTTCACACTCAATATCGCGCCGGAGATTCCTGACAAAGTGATTGGAGATGAGCTGCGTCTGACACAGATTTTAAATAACCTTGTGTCCAATGCAGTGAAATTTACAGAGCAGGGATATGTCGGGATCGAGGCTTCTCTGAATACGAAGATCAATGATGAGATCGAGTTATTTTTTATGGTGGTTGATACCGGAATCGGGCTTTCACCGGAGGATAAGGATAAACTGTTTAAGAGCTTTTCTCAGGCAGATGCCTCGATTACCAGAAAATTTGGCGGCACTGGCCTTGGTCTTTCCATCACCAAGGAGCTTGTCCAAATGATGCATGGCAAGGTCTGGGCAGAGGGGGAGAAGGGAAAGGGCTCCACGTTCTCGTTCACTGTGCGCTTGAGACAGGAACAGACACAGGACGCCGCGGAGCAGGAACCTTCTATTAGAAAGTGGAAGTATTCGCACAACCTCAACAAGATCGCGGGCGAGCAGGATTTGATGTATGAACTGGGCAGTGAGATCAATGTCAGGGAGCTCAAAAAATATTTTGAAAAGCTCAATATCAGCATGGATATGGAAAACTGGCAGAAGGCGGAGAGCTTTGCGACGATGTTAAAGCAGTTGCTCAGCGGCGGTTCAAAGGATTTGCAGCGCATGACATTTCGGATGGAGATGTCGATCAGAAAGGCGGACTGCGACAAGGCGCGGGATTATGCGCAGAAGGTAAAGGAACAGTTGTTGCTTGAGGTTGAAGGGCTGGAGATATAATTATGAATAGAACATCACAAAATAATAGTGACATCAGCATCCTTGTCGTTGATGATGTTGAGGTCAATCTGATCATTCTGGAAGAAATTATCAAAAATATGGGGTATGAGGCACTGCTCGCGCAGAGCGTGAAGGAGGCGCTAGAGATCATTGAGAACAGAGAACAGCTTCCCAAGGTTATTTTGTCAGATATTTCCATGCCGGAGACAGATGGGTTTACCTTTTGCTCTATGTTAAAAAATGACCCCTATACCAAAGATATTCCGGTAATCTTTATCTCGGCAATGGACACTGCCTCGGATTTAAGCAAGGGATTTGAGCTCGGTGCGGTAGACTATATTCCAAAGCCATTTGAAAAGACAGAGGTTGAGATGCGCATCTCCACACATCTCAAGATCTATAATATGCAGCGCGACCTCGAAGAAAATAATAAGCAGCTCAATCTTGTGGTGGCGCGCCAGATGGAGAAACTAAGGATTGAGCAGAAAAATATCATGACAGCACTGGCAAGGCTTGTGGAGAGCAAGGAAAATGTGTCTGGTTCGCACTATAAAAATATCCTGTACAACAGCCGGATTCTCGCGGAGGGCATGCAGCTTTCACCCAAGTTTGAGGATGAGGTAACAGATGATTTTATTGATACGATCGAGTCCAGTGCAGGACTGCACGATATTGGGAAACTCATGATACCAGATCAGATTCTGCTCAAAAATGCACCGCTCGACGAGGAAGAACGCAGGGTAATGTGCACCCATGCAGAGCTTGGCGCCAAGACGCTCAATGATATCTATGAGGGTGTCGAGAAGAACGATTTTATTGAAATGGCAATTGACATCGCTTGGTATCATCATGAGTGCTGGGATGGTTCCGGTTATCTAAAGGTCTTATATGGGAAGGAAATACCACTGTCTGCGCGTATTGTAAAGGTGGTGGATGTGTTTGATGCCATGATCAGTGAGCGGCACTACAAGAAGCCAATCCCGCTTGACCAGACACTTGCGTATATGCAGGAGAAGTCAGGAACGATCTTTGACCCGGATATCATTCGTGTGTTTATGCGTATTTACCGCAATTTTAAAGGAATACATATGGATTGATAATTATGACAGTTTAGTAAAAAACTACCATTCATAAAACTTTTGACTCCGTTAATACTAGGATTAAGACAAGCGGCAAGAAACATTCAACCAGCCAAAGGTGTTGTATCACAGGCACTTGGCAGCAGGCTTGTCTTTGAAAATAGATTATAATAGAAAGAAAAAATTGATTAACGGAGGTAAAAAATTATGTCAACACAGAGCAGATCAAACAGAGTAGAAGTTCCAGAGGCAAAGGCAGCATTGGACCGTTTCAAGACAGAGGTAGCATCTGAGCTTGGTGTAAACTTAAAGGAAGGTTACAACGGTGATCTCACATCCCGCGAGGCAGGAAGCATCGGCGGCGAGATGGTAAGAAGAATGGTAAAGAGCTATGAGGAGTCTTTAAACAAATAAGACGAAACCGGAACACGAAGCGGGATGTAGTATGATACTACATCCCGTTTTTTGGTGATTTTTACAGTTTTTAAAAATTTATCTTTTATTTTTCCAAAGCCTATGCTATAATTGTAAAATGACTGTAACTGTTACAAATGACAGTAGATAAATTGAGTGCGAAAATATATTCATAGCAGGTATCATTGCATGATAGTTGAGGAGGAAATAGGACAAATGAGTTTACAGGTAGAAAAGTTAGAAGGAAATATGGCTAAGCTTACGATAGAAGCATCAGCAGAGGAGTTTGAGAAGGCGGTAGAGAAGGCATATCAGAAGAGCAAGAATAAGCTGAGTATTCCGGGATTTCGCAAAGGCAAAGTGCCGCGCAGGATGATTGAGCAGATGTACGGCAAGGAAATTTTCTTTGAGGATGCAGCAAATATTGTAATTCCTTCAGCGTATGCAGATGCCGTAGATGAATGCACAGAGGAGATTGTGTCCCAGCCGACGATTGATATTGTACAGGTGGAGTCAGGAAAGCCGTTTATCTTTACAGCCGAAGTTGCGCTCAAGCCGGAGGTGACGCTTGGCAAGTACAAGGGAATCGAAGTTGAGAAAGAAGATCTCACTGTTACGGAGGAGGAGATTGATGCGGCGATCGACAGAGAGCGGGAAAACAATGCTAGGACAATCTCTGTAGATGACAGAGCAGTACAGGATGGCGATATGACCGTGCTTGACTTTGAAGGCTTTGTGGATGGCGCCGCATTTGAAGGCGGAAAAGGTGAGAATTATCCATTAACCATTGGTTCAAATACATTTATTCCCGGGTTTGAGGAGCAGTTGATTGGTGCGGAGATTGATAAGGAAGTGGAAGTGAATGTGACATTCCCGGAGGATTATCAGGAGTCCACGCTCGCAGGAAAGCCAGCCGTATTCAAATGTACCATCAAGGAGATCAAAGAGAAGGAGCTGCCGGAGCTTGACGATGAGTTTGCAAGCGAGGTATCTGAGTTCGACACACTGGCTGAGTACAGGGAAGATGTGAAGAAGAATCTCTTTGAGAAGAAGGAAGAAGAGGCAAAGAGTGCCAAGGAAGAAAAGGTAGTTGATGCGATCATAGAGGATGCGCAGATGGATATTCCAGAGGCGATGCTCACAACGCAGCAGCGCCAGATGGCAGATGATTTTGCCAAGAGAATCCAGATGCAGGGAATCACAATTGACCAGTATTTCCAGTTTACGGGTCTTACAAAGGAGGCGTTTTTCGAACAGTTAAAGCCTCAGGCGGAGCAGCGGATCAAATCAAGGCTTGTTCTTGAGGCAGTGGCAAAGGCTGAGCACTTTGAGGTGAGTGAGGAAGAGTACAAGGATGAGATCAAGAGAATGGCGGAGGCTTACCGGATGGGGGAGGATAAGCTGACAGAGATGATCAGCACTTTTGAAGAAAAGGCCATCAGAGAGGATCTCTGCATCAAGAAGGCATTGGATTTTGCAGTTGAGAATGCAGTAGAAGTCTAATCGATCTCGTATTAAAATTTTATATCTGGTAGAAAATCTAAAAAAAATATAATAATTGTGCAGATGATTTGCACAATTATTATATTTGCGTTATACTGATATTCAACATAGGTGGGACGGAGGTAAATTCCATGAGTTTAGTACCATATGTCATTGAACAGACAAGCCGCGGAGAACGTTCATATGATATTTATTCAAGACTGTTAAAGGAACGTATCATATTTTTAGGAGAAGAAGTAAATGAGGTGACAGCAAGCCTTACAGTGGCGCAGCTGCTGTTTTTGGAGGCTGAGGACCCGGAGAAGGATATTCAATTGTATATCAACAGCCCGGGCGGTTCTGTCACAGCAGGGATGGCAATCTATGACACAATGCGTTATATCAAGTGTGATGTATCGACGATCTGTATTGGTATGGCGGCAAGCATGGGCGCATTTCTGCTTGCAGGCGGTACAAAGGGAAAACGGCTTGCGCTGCCCAATGCGGAGATCATGATTCATCAGCCGCTTGGCGGAGCGCAGGGGCAGGCGACAGAGATTGAGATTGCGGCAAAACATATTCTGCGCACAAAGCAGAAATTAAACAGTATTCTGGCAGAGAACTGCGGTCAGCCGTATGATGTGATTGCGGCAGACACAGAACGTGACAATTGGAAGTCGGCTGAGGAAGCTATGCAGTATGGTCTGATCGATAAGGTGATCACTGACAGGGCTGATGTGGCAGAAGACAAATAGTTTGAATGTGATTAGAATGATATAATTATGAGTAAAGGGAGAAAAAGGATGGCTGGAAAAAGCACTGAAGGAAGGGTAAGATGTTCTTTCTGCAACAAAACACAGGATCAGGTTCGGAAGCTGATAGCAGGTCCATCCGGTGTTTATATCTGTGATGAGTGTGTAGATATCTGTGCAGACATTATAGAGGAAGAGTATGAGGAGGAGCAGATCGAGGGAGGCATCGACATCAACCTCCTGAAACCTGTTGAGATCAAGGAGTTTCTCGATGAGTATGTGATCGGGCAGGAAGAGGCTAAGAAAGTATTGTCTGTAGCTGTTTACAATCATTATAAGCGTGTTATGGCTGAAAAAGATTTGGATGTCGAATTACAAAAGAGTAATATTATTATGATCGGACCGACAGGTTCAGGCAAAACATATCTGGCGCAGACCCTTGCCAAGATCATCAATGTTCCTTTTGCGATCGCGGATGCGACAACACTTACAGAAGCAGGTTACGTGGGAGAAGATGTAGAAAATATCCTTTTGAAGCTTATTCAGGCAGCAGATTATGATATTGAGCGGGCTCAGTATGGCATTATCTATATTGATGAGATTGATAAGATTACTAAGAAAAGTGAAAATGTCTCTATCACCAGAGATGTGTCGGGCGAAGGAGTGCAGCAGGCGCTTTTGAAGATTGTCGAGGGGACGGTGGCAAGTGTGCCGCCTCAGGGAGGCAGAAAGCATCCACATCAGGAGCTGATACAGATTGACACGACCAATATACTGTTTATCTGCGGCGGCGCTTTTGATGGCCTTGACAAGATTGTAGAGAACCGTCTTGACCGCAAATCAATCGGTTTTAACAAGGATATTGCAGAGAAGACAACGAGAGATCTCGGAGCAGTATTCAAGGAAGTAACGCCTCAGGATTTGACCAAGTATGGTCTGATTCCAGAGTTTGTCGGAAGAGTTCCTATCAATGTATCACTGGAAGGTCTTGATAAGAAAGCGCTTGTGAGAATATTAAAGGAACCCAAGAGTGCCCTGATCAAGCAGTATCAGAAGCTATTTGAGTTTGATAATGTAAAACTTTCCTTTGAGCCAGATGCGATTGATGCGATCGCAGGGAAAGCACTGGAGAGAAAGACAGGAGCCAGAGGTCTGCGTTCCATCATGGAGAGCATCATGATGGATGTGATGTATGAGATTCCGTCTGATGACACGATTGAGAGCTGTGTGATCACCAAGGAATCCGTGGAAGGAACAAGCCAGCCTTTTGTAGTACACCGTGAATCAATGCGTACAGAGCGAGAGAAAAAGGCGAGATAAATAAGAAATGGATTATAAGCGCCGCCTTATGAAAAGGCGGCGTTTTATGCACATAGCAGGTATATGCCTGATTAGGAGAGGATATTATAGATGGAGCAAATAACTTCAACATTACCTTTGGTGGCACTGCGGGGGTTGACGGTAGTGCCAGGCATGATCATGCATTTTGATCTGAACAGAGATATGTCTAAAAAGGCAGTAGAGCAGGCATTGAACACGACACAGAAAGTACTACTGGTGCCACAGCTCGACCCAGAAGAAGAAAACCCAAATAAAGACGGATTATATAAAGTGTGCACAGTTGCAAATATCAGGCAGGTCACGAAACTTCCAAATGACATTGACAGGGTGATGGTGGAAGCCGTGGCGAGGGCGCATATTCTGGCCTTGGAGGACAATGAGGGACAGTATTTTAGTGCTGCTTATGAGGTGATTGATGACGGTGAAGCAGAACTGTTGCAGTCGGAGAAGGAGGCACTGGTACGCACCCTCAAGGAAGTGTTTGATACGTATGTCAGATTCTACCCCAAGATAGGAAAGAGCCTTGGCAAGTATTTTCAAGAGGACTGCGATCTGGAAATGCTGATCAACCAGATTTTGATCAATACGCCATTTACGTATGAGCAGAAGCAGCAGATATTAGAGATTGAGGATATCGCCGAGCAGTGCGGGGAACTGGTGATACTCATTATGAATGAGGCGCAGATAGCAGCGATCCGCACACAACTGGCAGTAAAAATCCGAGAGCGGATTGACAAGAACCAGAAGGATTATATTCTGCGTGAACAGCTAGAATATATACAAGAGGAACTGGGGGATAAAAACCAGTATTCCGATGTAAAGCATTACGAGGAAGCGCTTGTAAAATTAAAGGCGGATGCGGAGGTCAAGGAGAAGATCAAGAAGGAGATTGCCCGCTTTAAGACCATTATGGGCTCAAGCTCTGAGAGCGCAGTGGAGCGGGGATATATCGAGACCCTTCTCGAACTTCCGTGGAATAAGGCGTCAAAGGACAATAATGATATCAACAGGGCAGAGGAAATCCTAGAGAGAGATCATTACGGGTTAGAAAAAGTCAAAGAGCGCATTGTAGAATATCTGGCGGTGCGGTGTCTGACCAGCAAGGGAGAAGCGCCGATTTTGTGTCTCGTGGGACCGCCGGGAACTGGCAAAACATCGATCGCAAAATCCATCGCTGAGGCGCTGAATAAGAAATACATTCGGATATGTCTGGGCGGTGTGCGCGATGAAGCAGAGATCAGAGGGCACCGTAAAACGTATGTCGGCGCGATGCCGGGGCGCATTGCAAATGGTCTAAAGCAGGCAGGCGTCTGCAATCCGCTGATGCTGCTAGACGAGATTGACAAGGTGAGCAGTGATTATAAGGGCGATACCTCCTCCGCATTGTTAGAGGTGCTAGACCCAGAGCAAAATTGTCATTTTAGAGATCACTATGTAGAGCTGCCGCTTGATTTGTCAAAGGTGTTATTCATAGCAACTGCAAATGATGCAGGCAATATTCCGAGACCGCTTTTGGACCGTATGGATATTATTGAAGTTACGAGTTATACTGCAAATGAGAAGTATCACATTGCAAAAGAACATCTGTGGGACAAACAGTTAAAGAAAAACGGCTTGAAGGAGACACAACTGACAATCAGTGACAATGCACTCAAGGCGGTCATAGACCGCTACACGAAGGAAGCGGGCGTGCGCAATCTCGAGCGGAAGCTCGGCACAGTCTGCAGAAAGGCAGCGCTGGAAATTCTCAAAAGCAGGAATGGCAAAAAGGAAAAACACGTACAGGATAAAAGTATCCGTGTCAACAGCCAGAAGTTAGAAAAATATCTCGGCAAACCCAAATATAGTGTGGATATGGCAAATGAAAAAGATGATGTCGGGATTGTCAGAGGACTTGCATGGACAAGTGTAGGCGGGGATACCCTCCAGATTGAGGTAAACATCATGCCCGGCAAGGGGGAAATCGAACTGACCGGAAAGCTCGGCGATGTGATGAAGGAATCCGCCATGACAGGAATTAGCTTTATAAGGTCGATTGCGCCCAATTATAAAATTGCACCTGAATTTTTTAAAGAAAATGATTTCCACATTCACATTCCGGAAGGGGCGGTGCCAAAGGATGGACCGTCTGCCGGTATCACCATGGCAACAGCCGTACTGTCTGCAATCACGGACACCCCCGTCAAGGCAAAAGTCGCGATGACAGGTGAGATTACGCTGCGCGGAAGGGTGCTTCCGATTGGCGGACTCAAGGAGAAGCTGCTGGCGGCAAAGTCTGCTGGCATCACGACGGTACTCGTGCCGGAAAAGAATGAAAAAGATGTGGCAGAGATTTCAAATGAGATTAAAGCAGGAATGGAAATCTGTCTGGTGGAATCTATGGAAGATGTGATACCACTTGCTTTTGCGCGGGAAATAAAAGTCAAGAGTGTGCGGTCTAAAACAAAGACCGGGAACAATAAGCAGGAGAAATAGCAGATGGTAATTAAGAATGTTAGCTTGGAGACGGTGATCGGTGTGACGAGCAAAATCCCGCAGAATGAACTGCCAGAGATTGCCTTTGCCGGCAAGAGCAATGTGGGGAAATCCTCGCTCATCAATGCCCTGATGAACCGCAAATCACTGGCGCGCACCAGTTCGCAGCCGGGCAAGACACAGACGATTAATTTTTATAATATTAATGACGCGCTGTACTTTGTCGATCTGCCGGGATACGGATATGCGAAAGTCAGCCAGCAGGAGAAGGAAAAATGGGGCAAAATGATAGAGCGGTATCTCCATCAGTCCAACGTGTTAAAGGCAGTATTTTTGCTGATTGATATTCGGCATGACCCCTCGGCAAATGACAAGACTATGTATGAGTGGATTCTTGCAAATGGCTTTCATCCGATTATCATTGCGACGAAGGCGGACAAAATCAACCGCAGCCAGCTGCAAAAACAGATTAAGGCGGTCAGGCAGGGACTTGGCGCCGGGAAAGATACGGTTGTGCTCCCCTTCTCTGCACAGACGAAGCAGGGGCGGGAGGAGATTTATGAAGTGATAGACCGCTTGATGGCGCCGCCGGAAGGAGAAGAACTCGAATGATGGAACGAAGGCCAATCGGAACCGAGAATCTCAAACTGATTGTGAATATATTGATTTCATTGGTGATATTGCTGCTTTGTATTTTTCTGGTGCCAAAGCTGGTTTTGTTTTTTATGCCGTTTGTGATAGGATGGCTGATCTCCTGCATTGCAAACCCGCTTGTCGTATTTCTTGAGCGGAAGCTGAAAATCAGAAGGAAGGCTGGAACGGTCGTGGTCATTGTGTGTGTGATTGCAGCGGTGATCGGTCTGGGCTATGGACTGGGAGTAGTGCTCTGGCGGCAGATTTCAGGTTTTGTCCAAGAGATTCCGTCAATGTGGGAGGCAGTGAGGCAGGATTTTGATGCGTTTGGCGAATGGATTGACCACTATATCGGGGGAAAGTCGCCAAAACTTGCAGATACCTTGAACAATCTTGGAAACGTCATCAGTGAGATGCTTACGAATCTGCCAAAAAGTCTTGATTTTCGTACTTTTGAGGGAATGGGCAGCATGGTAGGGAATATCGCCAGCGTTCTCGTATCTATTATTATGTGTATGCTGTCTGCCTATTTTTTCATTGCGGACAGGGAGTGGCTGGGGAGCTTTCTCAATAAGCTGCTGCCCGAGACAGTCATTCGCAAGTATGACGTGTTTGCCTCGAGCTTGAAACAGGCTGTCGGCGGATATTTTAAGGCGCAGTTTCGCATTGAGATCTGGATGTATGTTCTGCTGTTGATCGGTCTGACCGTGTTAAAAGTCCGGTATGGGCTGTTGATCGCGCTGCTGATTGCATTTCTGGATTTTTTGCCCTTTTTTGGGACGGGTATTGTGCTGATACCGTGGGCTATCGTGAATGTGGTCGGCGGCAGTTATCTCAGAGCGCTTGGTTTTTTGATCATTTGGGGTTCTGGCCAGTTGTTCCGCCAGTTGATACAGCCTAAAATTATGGGGGATTCAATCGGTATGGAACCGATTCCCACGCTGTTTTTGCTGTTTATTGGGTATCGTCTTGCAGGTGTTGGCGGTATGCTGGTGGCGGTGCCAATCGGCATTATTGTAGTAAATATGAATGAGGCAGGATTTTTTGACACGCCAAAGTACAGCCTGCGGCTTCTGGTCCGAAATATGAACCAGTTCCGTCAGTTGAGCAGGGAAGAGATCAAAAAACTGGATGAGGAAGAATAGATAGAGGAATGATGAGGAATTTTAAGATCATAATACAGTACGAGGGCACCCGCTATCAGGGATGGCAGCGTCAGGATTCCACAGGAAATACCATACAGGGGAAATTAGAGGCCATTCTTGCGAAAATGACGGGGCTTCATTTCGTGCAGGTGGATGGCTCCGGGCGCACGGATGCCGGCGTTCACGCACTTGGGCAGGTGGCGAATTTTAAGATTGACACAAAACTGCCAGCGGCAGCGGTGATGGATTATATCAACCAGTACCTGCCAGAGGACATTGGCGTGATTGCAATCGAGGAGATGCCAGAGCGGTTTCACAGCAGGCTCAACGCAAAGGGAAAGACCTATTGCTACCGCATCTGGAATGAGAAGCTTCCTTGTGTATTCCTGCGCAGATATGTGTATGAACTGCCAGAACCGCTTGATTTGGATGCCATGAGAACTGCGGCGGCCTGTCTGGTGGGAACGCATGATTTCAAGGCATTCACCTCCAACAAAAAGAGCAGGAAATCCACCATACGCACAATGGATGCGATTCTGATTGACAAAGAGGGCAGTGAGGTTGTCATCACCTACAGCGGCGATGGTTTTCTGTATCATATGGTCCGCATTCTCACAGGCACTTTGATAGAAGCAGGGCTTGGGCAGAGAGATCCTGCTTCCGTGAAAACGCTGCTTGAGAAAGATGCCACCAGAGATTTATCGGGGGTACTTGTTCCAGCGAAGGGACTGTGTCTGATGGAAGTGCGGTACTGATCTGGGTTATAAATATTGTGAGGCAATTGGGGTCCCTCATGTTGATGGAAGATAATTTCACGACAGGGGGATCTGTTTTTGCTTTTGAGCACAGGACATTTCTCTGATCGATGATAAAATCAGACAAAGTTTGGACAAAGTTTCATTTCATTATTTACATAATGTCACTTTATAGGGTATACTAGAAGATAATGAGTTTTTTAAGGAAGTGAAACAATGAGTGACAACAAGGAGAAGCCGGAGTATCTCGAGATTTCTTGTCAGAATATAGAGTTCAGTGCAGTGCCGGGAGAAATTGTCGAGGACAGCTTTGCCATACATGCCGCTGACAAATATACAGAGGGAAAAATATATTCGTCCGATACCAGAATGAGAGTATATGAGAATGCTTTTTCGGGTGAGGAGACACAAGTGATGTACTGCTTTGACGGGACATCTGCCGAGGCGGGCAGCAGCATCCGGGGAGAGTTTGTGCTGATCACCAACCGCGGTGAGTACGTGATCCCCTACAGGGTCAGTGTGCAGAAGCCGCGATTGGAGAGCTCTCTGGGAACGATCAAGAATCTGTTTCATTTTACGAATCTGGCGCAGACCAGTTGGGAGGAGGCAGTCGCGCTTTTTTATGCCCGGAATTTTGCCTCCATTCTGCACTGGAGTGATAAAAATGCGGTCATGTCTTACACGGGACTGGCACGCAGTGAGGGCAATGAGCAGAATGTAGAAGAATTTTTGATCGAGATCAGTAAAAAGACGCCGATTATATATACCTTTGATATAGAAGGGTTTCTGCTTGAGGATGTACAGGACAGCATTGTAAAAAGTGTTGTGATCACAAGAAGCAGCTGGGGATATGGATGTGTTCATGTATGGATCAAGGGGGATTTTCTCAGCACTGCCAGACAGCAGCTAACCAGTGCGGATTTTGTTGATAACCAATGTGTCTTTGACATTTACATAGATGCTTCCAAGCTGCATGAAGGCGTAAACACCGGGGCGGTGGTCTTTTCAGATGCGTGCAATGAATATACGATTCCGGTTGAGATCTTGATGGAGGAGGAACAGGAGCAGCGGACGGAGAACCGCAGACAGAGGAAGGCAGTCTGTGACATGATTTGCAATTATGTGGACATGCGCATGGAGAAGATTTCATTGACACAGTGGATTCACCGCTTTGAGAAAGATCTGGGCATCCTGCTGGAAATGGATGAGGACAGTATCCTTTACAATTTATACCGCGTGCAGCTTCTCATCACAAAGGAGCGTTTTAATGAGGCAAAGTGGTATCTGGACCTGCTCGAGCAGCGGCTGTCAAAGGAGCCAAGCGACATCTTCCAAAACTGTTATTATCTGTATCTGACAACGCTGATAAACTGCGCGGAGGACTATGTGAAGGAAATCAGTGATGAGATTGAGACGATCTATGCCAACAATCCGTCAGAGTGGCGTCTGGGCTGGTTTGTCCTTCAGCTCAATGAAGATCTGTATCGGGACAGAGAACAGAGATGGCAGTTTATGGAGGAGATGTTTGAGAACGGCTGTACCAGCCCGATGTTATTGTGCGAGGCAGTCTTGTTGCTCTTGGAACATCCTACATTTTTGCTAAAGTTGGACAAGTTTGAGGAGAACGTCCTGTGGCATGGCGCCAGAAGGCAGCTCTTAAAGCCTGAACTGATCGAACAGCTACAGTATCTTGCCGCCCGCAAGAAGGAGTACTCGGCGCTGCTTGTCAGAATCTTGGGAAAGGTCTATGAGGCTTATGGCTCGCCGCAGACAGTGGCGTCGATCTGTCATATATTGATACTGGGGGACAAAAGGGGTGCCGCCTGCTATCCGTGGTATGCGCTGGGGGTAGAGCATTCTGTGAGAGTGACAGGACTGTATGAGTATTATATGATGTCGCTTGAGCTTGACAAGTATGGGGATATCAAGGGAAGTATTGAGATTCCCAAGATGGTGCTGATGTACTTTGCGTACCAAAGCAATCTGGATTATGAGTTAAACGCATTTTTGTATGCGTATATCATCAAAAATAAAGACAAATTTCCTGATTTGGAACAGAGCTACCGCATTGCGATTGAACGGTTTGTGGTAGATCAGATCAGGCTGGGCCACATCAATGAAAATCTGGCGTATTTATATAGAAATATGCTGGCGCCGCAGATGGTCACAGATGAGACGGCATATGCTTTCACGCCGCTGCTTTTCATGCACCGCATTTACGTTGACAATCCGAAAGTCAAAAGTATTGTGGTCATTCACGAGAAGGTGAATGGTGAGAGTTCGTATCCCGTGGTGAACTGTGTCTGCATGATACCGATTTACGGGAGCGAGTACAAGCTGTTTTTGCAGGATGAACATGGAAACCGTTTCACCAAGAGCATTTCGTATGAAAATAAGCAGCTGATGGAGCCAAAGAGACAGGTAGAATACATCAGCGGCTATATGCAGGGGCGGCTGAGCTTTGACATTTATCTGTGTGAGGTGGACAAAAATTATATTACGATCTCACAGGACAATGTAAAGCGCTTTAAGAATCTTGCGGAATCGCCGCAGGTGGTAGAGAGCTTTAAGAAGGAGATTCGGACAAAGCTGCTTCGGTTTTATTATGACAATGATATGATCGGAGAGCTGGATGCCTTTTTGGAGGATGTTGAGGCGGATGAGATGGAGGCGTCCGAGCGCGCAGAATTTATCAAGTATCTGATTTCGAGGGGAATGTTTGACAAGGCGTATTACTGGCTGAGATCCTTTGGCGTGGCGGATGTGGAGTCGAAATCTGTGGCAAGGCTTGTCAGCAAACGGATTGTCAGCAAGGACTATGAATATGATGAATTTCTTGTCAATGTAGCATATTACATCTACAAGAATATGAAATACGATGAAAATATCCTGCGCTATCTGATGATGAATTATGAAGGCAGGGCATCAGATCTCAGGAAATTGTGGCGGTCCGCAGTCGATTTGGAATTGGATGCAAAGCGCATATTAGAGCGGCTTCTTCGGCAGCTTGTGTTTACCGGGGCTGCCATTCAGGACAGGGATGAGATGGTGATCGCATATGTGCAGTATGAAGACCATGATGTCTCGCTGGTGAATGGCATTTTGATGAATATTGCATACGAGTATTTTGTTTATGAGTCGATTATCAACCCTGAGGTGTTTGATATTCTGTATCAGAAATATGTGAAAAAAGTATTGACAGACAGAGTGTGCAAGCTGGCACTCTTAAAGTTCTGGGCGGAGAACGTACAGCAGACAGCAATCCCGCAGGATGTGGCAAGGCTGTTTATCCGCGAGCTGTTGAATGAGGATATTTATTTTCCATTTTATGTGAAGCTGGTGGAGCTGGTGCCAGAGCTGCATTACATCAAAAACAGTATTTTTATCGAGTACCGGACGCAGCCGCAGAGTCAGGTCTATATGCATTACACCTATGATGATGACTCTGTGGAGGAGAGCAGTTATGAGATTCGGGAAATGAAGGAAATGTACGATGGGATTCATGTGAGTATGTTCCAGCTTTTTTATGGAGAAACGATACAGTACTATATTACAGAAAACTATCTGGAGGACGATGGGGTGGTCAGGGAGCATGTGACCCAGAGCGGCACGCTTTCCGGGCTGTCGGAAACCTCTGCGGAGGCAGGGAAGCAGGGCACAGATGACAGGTTCAGCATCTTAAATGATATTTTACTGAGTATCAGCGTGCAGGACGAGGTGACGGCACAGCAGCTGACAGAGGACTATGTGTATCAGGATTTCTGTGTCAGGGAACTGTTTAAGGTATTGTGACCAGAGGAGTAAAGAGATGTTATGACGAAAAAGAATAAAGTGGTGGTCGGGTTTGACCTTGGAAATGACTATGCGCAGATTAGTTATTGCAGGCAGGACCAGAGCATGCCTGACACGGTGAGTCTGGTGATGGGGGAAGAACAGTACAATATTCCCACACTGCTGTGCAGAAAAAAGGGTGCCACGGGAAGCGCGGCATGGCTGATCGGCAAAGAAGCGTTGAAAGCCGCGAAGGATGGAGAGGGAACCCTTGTTGACAATCTGCTGGTGCTGGCAAAAAACAACACCAGTGTCAAGGTTGGCACGGATTCGGCTGCCGAGGAAGCACTGACTGCGGAATATCTGCTTGAATTATTTGTTCGAAAGGCACTTGCCCTGCTGGCGGCGTACATTGTTTCAGAAGAGATCGCGGCGGTGGCATATACACTAAAGGAAATGGATAAAGGGATTATGGAGATGCTCAGGAATGCGACAAACCGCGCCGGGCAGCGAAAGCTTGAAATCTATTTTCTAAGCCACGAGGACTGTTTTTTCCAATATATGCTCCATCAGCCTCAGGAGATGTGGATTCATGATGTGCTGCTGTATGATTACAGGAGTGACGGCATTGACAGCCATCTGCTCTCCATGAACAGAAAGACGAATCCAGTGGCATGTTTTATCGAGACGGCACATTATCCGCAAATGCAGATCCCGGATTTGTCAGATAAGAATGAGACCGCAAAAAGTGCATTTTACAAGCAGCTTGACACCGCACTGCTCGAGATCGTGCGCAAAAACTGTGACCAGCGGGTCATCACATCGGTCTTTTTGCTGGGAGAACATTTCTCGAAGGAATGGTGCAGGGATTCCCTCAAATACATGTGCAGGGGGAGGCGTGTGTTTCAGGGGAACAATCTTTTCAGCAAGGGGGCGTGCTATGGGGCGCGTGAGCGCGTGTATCCATCCACGCTGTCCGGGGCATATGTGTATCTGTCAGCGGACAAGCTGCGGGCAAATATTGGAATGACCTGTGATAAAGGTCAGGCGGAGATCTATTATCCGATTTTGGACGCTGGCACAAACTGGTATGAGGCAAACAGTGTTTTTGATGTAATGCTTGTCAAAAACAATACCATTACGCTCAATATTTCTCCGGTAGATGGGAAAAAGACACGCGTGGCGCGGATTTCGCTTGAGGGCATGAAGGTCCGGGGCAATAAGACAAACCGGGTGGAACTGCGGTTTTATATGGAAGATGCCAATGCCGTACAGATCGAAATTACGGACAAGGGATTTGGAGAATTTTTCCCATCCACGGGACAGGTCTGGAAAGAATGTCTGCCGCTTGAGGCAATTACATAGACGGGGAAGAGGTTATGTAAATGAATAATGTTTGTTTATGTACAGGAAATTATGCAAAAAATCCATTTTATTTAAAATTTTCAGACATTTCATTGTATTCTATAGAGGAGTTATGTTATTATTTTATGGAAAGGGTGCATTTGCTGGATGACTCGATTGTTTCGGCGGAGCTGGTCAACTGGATTCGCCATGAATGCGGGCTTACACAACTGGCAGATGAACTTGATGGCTATGTCAGGAAACATGTGTCTGTGGCGGCATTTGTCTCGACTGTTCTCGATCGGACGGGGATGTATGATGCCAATACGATCAAACAGATTGACCGCCTTTTAAAAGAACAGTCCAGTCTCACGACGGTCGAGCGCTACAAAAAACGGGCAGAATATCTGTATCAGCAGGGAAGATTTCGTCAGGCACTGTCTATTTACAGAGAGCTTGTAGAGTACATACCTTCGCGGGACAGCGCGGGGAGGGCGCTTCTGTATTACAATATGGCGTCGATCTATGCGATGGATTTTGCCTATAAGCAGGCGGCAGATCTGTATTATGAAGCCTATCTGCTGCATCCTGACAGGCAGACGAGAGCTGCTTATATCCTTGCGAACAAAAAGGCGCTCACAGACTATGCATACGGCGCGTTCAAGCGGGAGAATCCAAATTGGGAGGAGGATTTTCTAAAGGTGGAGCAGTTGTGTGCACAGGCGGATGAAAGATGGCTGGCATCGAGAGAGCGCCAGCTGGTGACAGAGCTTGCCGCACTCAGGGAAAATGGACAGCTCGATGCGTACAGCCAGCAGTCACAGGGACTGATCAGGCAGCTTCGAAAGGATTACAAACGTCAGACAATGGAATGAGAGGACAGATCATGGACGTACGAAAGGAGTTATGAAAATGGGGTTACTGGGAAAAATCAAGGGACTTTTTAACCGTCAGATGGATGAAGAGGAAAATGTGTGCCGACCCGACTGGGAGGAGGAGAGCTTAAAGCGCGACAACATCGACATGCATGATAAGAAACAGCGTGAGCACTATGTCAAGGCGTGTCTGGAACAGATGTCGGAGGCGTCAAAGGAGCTGGATGCGCTTGGAGGAGAGTACAATCTGGTGACATCCTACCTCACAGACATGGAGGAGATTGAAGCACAGCCAGATGAGGTGAAGGAACAGCTAAAGACCTATGCCACAAAGATTCAGGAACTGGAAAACAACAGGGAGAAGCTCGACAAGAAGCGTCGCATCATGAAGCCGGAGGACTATCTTCGCATGGAGCGCGTAGAGCCGTATATGCCGGAAGGGTACAGTAGATTAAAAGAGGCGGAGGATTATCAAGTCCTTGTGAAGAAAGATATGGGAAGGCTGGAAGGCGAACGCCATGCCTATTATTTCAGAAAGAATGAGCTGCAAAATACCATGCAGAATATGAAGGGCATCACCTTTATCTGTGTGGGTTCCATGCTGTTTCTGGTGCTGATGCTCACGATTATCGGGGCAGCGTGGCAGTTGGATGTCTCGCTGGGATATGCGGTCGCTGTGCTGATCGCAGCGTCAACACTTGCATTTGTGTATGTCAAGTTTCATGAGGCGCAGCGGGAGCTTGTGAGGGTTGAGAAGGGAATTAATAAACTTGTGCTGCTGCACAATACTGTGAAAATCCGCTATGTAAACAATACGAATCTTCTGGAATATCTGTATGTAAAATACGATGTAAACAGTTCGAACGAACTGAAAAAGCTCTGGGACAAATATCTGGAGGAGAATATCCATCGGGAGCAGGAAAAGCAGATGGATCAGGATTTAGATTTCAATGAGGCAGCGCTGATCAAACTGCTGCGCCGCTGCAATCTTGCAGACCCGAATATCTGGCTGCGTCAGGCGGCAGCGCTGATTGACAACAAAGAAATGATTGAGATCCGGCATGGACTGATCATCCGCCGCCAGAAGCTCAGAAAGCAGATGGAATACAATGCCAAGGCGGCACAGGAGGCACAGGACGAGGTGAAGGATATCGTGGATAAATATCCTGAGTACGCGGAGAAGATCTTAGATCTGGTGTCTGATTATGAGAAAGCGCTTGCTTAAATCATATTGAATGAAGAATTTATAAAAGAATATATTAGGAGGAAGAAGAAATGCAGGAATTTGCACCAATCAAAGAGGGTAAGGTACGTGAGGTATATGACAATGGAGACAGTCTGATCATTGTGGCGACAGACAGGATTTCCGCCTTTGATGTCATTTTGAAAAATAAGATTACGAACAAAGGTGCGATACTGACGCAGATGTCAAAGTTTTGGTTTGAGTTCACGAAGGATGTTGTACCAAACCACATGATTTCCGTGAATGTTCAGGACATGCCCGAATTTTTCCAGAAAGAGCAGTTTGAGGGAAAGAGCATGATGTGCCAAAAGCTGGAAATGCTTCCGATTGAGTGTATCGTGCGCGGCTATATCACAGGCAGCGGCTGGGCAAGCTACAAGGAAAATGGAACAGTGTGCGGCATCCAGCTCCCGGAGGGATTGCAGGAGTCGGAGAAGCTGCCTGAGCCAATCTACACGCCAAGTACCAAGGCAGAGATTGGACTGCATGATGAGAATATTTCCTTTGAGCGCAGTATAGAGGTACTCGAAGCACAGTTCCCGGGAAAGGGAGAGGCGTATGCTGTCAAGATTAAGGATGCCACAATTGCACTCTACAAAAAGTGTGCGGCATATGCGCTGAGCAAAGGAATCATCATTGCGGATACAAAGTTTGAGTTTGGTCTTGACAAGGACGGCAATGTAGTGCTTGGCGATGAGATGCTCACGCCGGACAGCTCCCGCTTCTGGCCGCTTGACGGATACGAGGCAGGAAAGGGACAGCCGTCTTTTGACAAGCAGTATGTGCGGGACTGGCTCAAGGCGAATCCTGATAATGACAACCTGCTGCCGGAGGAGGTTGTAGTAAAAACGGTTGACAAGTACAAGGAGGCATTTGCACTGCTGACCGGAAAAGAATTTAAATAAAGGAAAAATTTTATGTACAATGAGGAGATAGACAGAAATCTTGACGAGACAGGTGTGAAGGAGGAGTGCGGCGTCTTTGGCATTTATGACTTTGACGGGCGGGATGTCGCATCGACGATCTATTATGGTCTTTTTGCGCTACAGCACAGAGGACAGGAAAGCTGCGGTATTGCGGTCAGTGAAACCAGCGGCCCCAAAGGAAAAGTAGTATCCTATAAGGGAATGGGGCTTGTCAATGAAGTGTTTACGCAGGATAATTTAGAAATGATGAAGGGCGATATCGGCGTAGGACATGTGCGCTATTCGACGGCGGGGGCGTCCACACGGGAGAATGCCCAGCCGCTTGTCCTGAATTATGTGAAAGGTACGCTGGCGCTGGCGCACAACGGTAATCTGATCAATGCCGCAGCGCTCAGACATGATTTGGAGTACACCGGCGCTATTTTTCAGACAACGATTGATTCGGAGGTGATCGCGTACCATATTGCGCGCGAGCGCCTTCAGACTAACACCGTTGAGGAGGCGGTAAACCGGGCGTGTCAAAAGATTCAGGGCGCATACTCGCTGGTGGTGATGAGCCCCAGAAAACTGATCGGGGCAAGAGACCCGTATGGATTCAAACCGCTCTGTATCGGGAAGCGGGAAAACAGCTATATCATCACTTCGGAGACCTGTGCGCTGGATACGGTCGGCGCGGTGTTTGTGCGCGATGTGCTTCCGGGAGAGACCGTCACGATTACCCCGGATGGCGGAATCCTGTCCGATTTGTCCCGTGCGGTCTCGAAGGAACAGGAGGCGCGGTGTATCTTTGAATACATCTATTTTGCGCGTCCTGACAGCCATATTGACGGGGTGAGCGTATATGCATCGCGAATCCGGGCAGGGCGTTTTCTCGCAATGGATTCACCTGTGGAGGCAGATCTTGTGGTGGGCGTACCGGAGTCTGGCAATGCGGCTGCACTGGGGTATTCGCTGCAATCGGGAATCCCTTACGGCACAGCGTTTGTGAAGAATGGCTATGTGGGAAGAACCTTTATCAAGCCCAAGCAGAGCAGCCGGGAGTCCAGTGTAAAAGTAAAGCTGAATGTGCTCAGGGAAGCAGTGGACGGCAAGCGGATTATTATGATTGATGACTCAATCGTCCGCGGCACGACTTCGGACAGGATAGTGCGGATGCTGCGCGAGGCAGGCGCAAAGGAGGTTCATGTGCGCATCAGCTCGCCGCCGTTTCTGTGGCCCTGCTATTTTGGTACGGATGTACCGGCAAAGGACCAGCTGATTGCAAATAACAGGACCGTTGATGAGATCAAAGAACTGATCGGTGCGGATTCCCTTGGATATCTGGATATAGAGCGGCTCGGGGAGATGGTGGACGGACTGGACATTTGTACAGGCTGCTTTAACGGAAACTATCCGATGGAGCCGCCCACAGAAGATATCCGCGGCGATTTTGATAAATAAAGATAGAGTATAGGACGAGGAGAAGAGTATGAGTACAGACAGATACACAAGCCCCCTTTCTGAGCGGTATGCCAGCAAGGAAATGCAGTATGTTTTTTCACAGGATATGAAGTTTAAGACATGGAGGCGGCTCTGGATTGCGCTGGCGGAGACAGAGATGGAGCTTGGGCTGAGCGAGAATGGCAGACCTGTGATCTCACAGGAGCAGATTGATGAGCTCAAGGCGCACGCCGAGGATATCAACTATGAGGTGGCAAGAGAGCGCGAGAAGCTGGTGCGCCATGATGTGATGAGTCATGTATATGCCTATGGACAGCAGTGCCCCAAGGCAGCAGGCATCATTCATCTGGGGGCGACTTCCTGCTATGTCGGTGACAATACCGATATTATCGTGATGCATGAGGCGATGAAGCTGGTGCATAAAAAGCTGGTGAACGTGATTGATGAGCTTGCAAAATTTGCAGAGACATACAAGAGCCTTCCGACACTTGCCTTCACACACTTTCAGCCGGCACAGCCGACCACAGTAGGCAAACGTGCAACACTCTGGATGCAGGAGTTTTTGATGGATTTGGAAGATTTGGAGTATGTGATGGGGAGCCTGAAGCTGCTGGGGTCCAAAGGAACGACAGGCACACAGGCAAGTTTTTTGGAGCTCTTTGACGGCGATCAGGAGACGATTGACAAGATTGATCCGATGATTGCGGCAAAGATGGGCTTTCAGGACTGCTATGCGGTGTCGGGACAGACTTATTCCAGAAAGGTAGACACCAGAGTGGCAAATATCCTAGCCGGGATTGCGGCGAGTGCGCACAAGATGTCAAATGATATCCGTTTATTGCAGCACTTAAAAGAGGTGGAGGAGCCCTTTGAGAAAAACCAGATTGGTTCGTCGGCGATGGCTTACAAGAGAAATCCCATGCGTTCTGAACGCATTGCCTCCCTGTCCCGCTATGTGATGATTGATGCACTGAATCCCGCGATCACGTCTGCGACCCAGTGGTTTGAGCGGACGCTCGATGATTCAGCGAACAAGCGGCTCTCGATTCCAGAAGGATTTCTTGCAATTGACGGCATTTTGGATTTGTGCCTGAACGTTGTCGATGGACTGGTGGTCTATGACAAGGTGATCACAAAGCACCTGCTGGCAGAGCTGCCGTTTATGGCGACGGAGAACATTATGATGGACGCTGTAAAAAATGGCGGAAACAGGCAGGAGCTTCACGAGAAGATCCGAACCCTTTCCATGGAAGCCGGCAGGAATGTCAAGGTGGAGGGAAAGGACAATAATCTGCTGGAGCTGATTGCGGCAGATCCTGAATTTAACCTGACATTAGAACAGCTGCGGACAGCGATGGACCCGTCCAAGTATGTAGGCAGGTCGCCGGTACAGGTGGATGCATTTCTTGAGAAAGCCGTAAAGCCTGTGCTGGAGGCAAACAAGGCAGAGCTGGGCATCAAGGCAGAAATTAATGTGTAAATATTCATTACTTATTCTTTACTTCTGTATCAAAAAGTTGTATCATTATTAGCGGTGCTTCATGCACACAGACACCTGTATTATGCTGGAAATAATCCAGAATATACTGTATAGAGGTGTCTGGCACATGTAGATACAATTCAGTAAGGAAGTGTCCAACGTCATTGGATGGGGCGGTTCTGGGCAGTTCCGAGGAAGAGAACCGGAGGTATGTCAATGGTAAAAGCAGTAGTAGGAGCGAACTGGGGCGACGAGGGAAAGGGTAAGATCACCGATATGCTCGCGCGGGAGGCAGATATTGTTATCCGTTTTCAGGGAGGCGCAAATGCAGGACACACAATTGTGAACAATTATGGTAAGTTTGCACTTCACACACTGCCTTCAGGCGTATTTTATAATCATACGACAAGCATTATAGGCAATGGTGTGGCGCTCAATATTCCAATTCTGATGGAAGAGATCAAGTCCATCACGGACAGAAATGTGCCGATGCCTAAGATTTTGGTATCAGACAGGGCACAGATTGTGATGCCGTACCATATTCTGTTTGACCAGTATGAGGAGGAGCGTCTGGGCGGGAAGTCCTTTGGCTCTACCAAGTCTGGCATTGCACCTTTTTATTCAGATAAATATGCAAAGATTGGTTTCCAAGTAAGCGAGCTGTTTGACGAGGAACTTTTAAAAGAAAAGATTGAAAGTGTAGCGGCGCAGAAAAATGTAATTCTCGAACACTTGTATCATAAACCGGCGATTGTTCCGTCAGAACTTCTCGAGACGCTGCATACTTACAGAGACAAGATCAAACCGTTTGTGTGTGATGTCTCAGCGTATCTTGACGAGGCGTTAAAGGCTGGAAAGAATATTTTGCTGGAAGGACAGCTGGGGACGTTAAAGGACCCCGACCATGGAATCTATCCGATGGTGACATCCTCCTCGACGCTTGCAGCCTATGGTGCGATCGGCGCAGGAATACCGCCTTATGAGATCAAGGAAATCTATACTGTATGCAAAGCGTACTCCTCGTCGGTGGGGGCAGGTGCTTTTGTATCCGAGATTTTTGGCGAGGAGGCAGATGAGCTCAGACGCCGCGGCGGAGACGGCGGTGAGTATGGCGCTACGACAGGGCGTCCAAGGCGTATGGGCTGGTTTGACTGTGTGGCATCGAAATATGGCTGCCGCTTGCAGGGCACGACGGATGTCTGCTTTACTGTACTGGATGTACTTGGCTATCTGGACGAGATTCCTGTATGTACAGGATATGAGATTGACGGCGAGGTGACAACACAGTTCCCTGTCACGGCAAAACTTGCAAAGGCAAAACCCGTATTCACGACACTGCCGGGCTGGAAGTCTGATATCAGGGGAATCAGAAATTATGAGGAGCTGCCCGAGAACTGCCGCAGGTATGTGGAGTTTATCGAAGAGCAGATTGGCTATCCAATCACACTTGTGAGCAACGGACCTGCCAGAGATGACATTATATACAGAAAGAGCACATTAAATAAATAGTGTATTCATAACAAGCCAAAGCCGATGCGTATCGTCGTCTTTGGCTTGTTGAAAATTTGTTTGCAGACAGAGGAAGAATGAGGATGAGAAAAAAGAGTCATTTTGATAGGAAGAAGCTGCTGTTATGGGCGGCGGCAGTTTTGCTTGTGGGTGCCTTGACGGCATGCGGTATGAAGAAACATGTCAATATGAATACCGCGTCGGGCATGCATATCGCGATGATCACGGATGCTGGCAATATCACAGACCATGGCTTTAACCAGACGACCTATGAGGCGTGCAGAAATTGGGCGGATATCAATGATGTTCCGTTTGCGTATTATATGCCGGAGCAGGACTCCGATGAGGCGAGAAACGCAAGTATTGATGAGGCAGCTGCACAAGGTGCAAACATTATCGTACTGCCGGGATATGTGTTTGCATCGGCAATTGTCACACAGGCAGAGCAGTATCCCGATGTCAGGTTTGTTGCGCTGGATGTCAGCGCAGATGATATTCGTGAAAAAGGCGGGGCAGAAGGATATCCGGGAGCCAATGTTTACTGCTGTACGTATCAGGAAGAGCTTTCGGGATATATGGCAGGATATGCGGCGGTGAAGTCCGGTTACAGGCATCTTGGCTTCCTTGGCGGCGAGCCTGTGCCGGCAGTCATGCGTTACGGATATGGATATTTACAGGGAATAGACGACGCAGCGGCAGCGCTTGGCATTGCGGACAGCGTTGAAGTGGAGTATGTGTATGGCGGACTGTTTTATGGAGACGATACCGTCACAGAAGTCATGGATACATGGTATGAGACAATGGGCGTGGAGGTTGTGTTTGCGTGTGGCGGCAGAATCTATACCTCCGCAGCAGAAGCAGCGGCAAGAGCACAGGGAAAAGTGATTGGTGTTGATTCGGACCAGCAGTTTGTCATTGACAGTGCCTATGGACAGGATATGACAATCACATCTGCAATGAAGGGGCTATCCCCGACGATCAACAGCGTGCTCACCGGGATTCGGGACGGCAACTGGGATAACTTTGCGGGAAAAATTGAGAATCTGGGAATTGTCACAGACATTGCAGAGGAAAATTATGTGCAGCTGCCAATCCGCACGACACAGTGGACCAGCAGCTTCAAAGAGAAAGATTACCGCGCGCTTGTAAAAGAATTATACACTGGCAGGATTACCGTCTCGAGTGATGTTTCTGCAATGCCGGAAACATCAGTTCATGTCACAGACCACGGGCGTATTCAGTAATGATCTTTTAAGTGCAGTTTGCGGTACTCGCTTGGTGTCATCCCAGTATATTTTTTGAATTGCCGCATGAAATGCAGTTCGTTGTCATATCCGCAAAAGACAGCCAGTGCCTGAATCGTCATATCGGTAGTCTGTAGATAGAACTGTGCATTCTTGATGCGGGACTGGACAATATCCTGAATACAGGTGGTGTCAAAAAAACTTTTATAGAGGCGCTGAAAATGGGTCGGACTCAGATTGGCTTCCCGGGCAATCGAGGCAACGTCCCATTTTTTGTGGGGGGCATTTCGAATGTTCATACGTATCTGGCTGAAGAGCGGAAAATATTTATTCTTTCGCCGTTCGTCCCCACTGGCATGAATCTGTCCGGCGAGTGAGTACAGCAGGGCGTGCATGAGGGCATCCATGAGCTGCTCTTTGTACAGATGGGTGGAAAAGTTTTTGGAGACAATGATTTTGATGTATTCTGTCAGCAGGGTGGTATCTGTCAAAGGAAATGGACGGTTCAGCGGGAGCGATAGTTTTTCGACCAGATTTTCCTCCTCTGCAAAATCGAACCGCACCCAGTCATCACTGTAAGTCTGCGTATGGCAGCCATAGTGTACATAAGCAGTTTTATCATACAGGATTGCCGTATTGGGCGCCGTGTTGACGATTTCGCCGTCAATCTCAAAAAAAGCTTCTGTCTTAATAAATATAAGTGTATAAAATCCATTTCCATTTGGGCGCCGTATGTCAAAACCTGCGCGGTGTCTGGAATCAAAACCACAATTACCTACGATAATCATAAGCATCCCTCCGATGTAAGATCTATACTAATGGATTTGGGCCCGCCTGTCAATCTGTTTTCATCATAAAAAAGTGCAAAAAGTCAGTTTGTGATGGATTTGGTAATTGTTTCTTGTGTTGGAAACATGTATTCTATTCCACGTGGATTAAATTCAAATCTGAAATAATAGAGGAGGTGAATCTAGTATGATAAGCAAAAACATATTTTTAACAGACATTGATGAGGTTATGGAGTTTGTCAATCATGTGGAGCAGTGCTCGTATGATGTGGATATTGCTGTGGATGATTCTGTAATTAATGCAAAATCTGTTCTTGGGATGCTGAGTAAGGGATTCCGCCGTATGATGCGAATGGATATCCACGCAGACCATGCAGATGAACTGTTAGAAAAAATCGGAAGATTCTGTATTTAAGAGACAAAAAAGGAGCCATGAAACGGATACATATGAATACAAAAGTCCTCCAATTGCGGTTGGAGGACTTTTGTCGTGGGGGGATTTTATGAACTGCGATTTGACACAAGGAGATATTATGAAAAACCTGTTGAAGTTCGCCTTTCCAATTATGGTGGGCAATGTGCTTCAACAGCTGTATAACGTGGTGGACACATTGATTGTCGGGCGGTATCTTGGCAAAAATGCGCTGGCAGCAGTGGGTTCCTCCTACACGCTGATGGTTTTTGTGACATCCATCATATTAGGGCTCTGCATGGGCAGCAGTGCCTTTTTCTCGATGCAGTTTGGCAGGCGTGACCATGACAGGCTGCAACAGGGAATCTATATGGCAGCATTGATGATCGGTGCTGTCACTTTGGCGCTGAATGTTTTCGTCTACGCAGGAATGCAGGGGATTCTTGTATTTCTGCGTGTGCCCGGTGAGGTGGTTCCATATATGAAGGCGTATCTTTTGTGGATATTTGCGGGCATAGCGGCAACATTTCTGTATAATTTTACAGCAAACTTTCTGCGTGCGCTCGGAAATTCGCTGATACCGCTTTGTTTTCTGGGTGCCTCAGCGGTGTTGAATATCTTCCTTGATTTATATTTTATCAGGGTACTGATGTGGGGCGTTGGCGGGGCAGCAGCAGCGACCGTTATCTCGCAGTATGCTGCGGGTGTGGGCATTTTGCTGTATTGTATCAAAAAGTATCCTCAAGTACATATCAAAAAGGAGAACAGGCGCTGGAATCCCAGTATTTTAAGAGAACTGCTGGGGCTGTCGTCATTGACATGCCTACAGCAGTCTGTCATGAATTTTGGCATTCTGATGGTACAGGGACTCGTCAACAGCTTTGGCCCTGTGGTGATGGCAGCGTTTGCGGCGGCAGTCAAGATTGACTCGTTTGCCTACTCGCCGGTGCAGGATTTTGGCAATGCGTTCTCAACTTATGTGGCGCAGAACTATGGCGCGGGAAAAAGGGAGCGAATCCGCAGGGGAATGCGGGATGCGGTGCTTAGTGCATTGATCTTTTGTACAGTGATATCCACATTGGTAGTCTGTTTTGCCAAGCCGCTCATGTCGATGTTTCTGGATGAGAGCAGTGCTGATGCAGTGCTTGTCGGCGCTGGGTATCTGCGCATCGAGGCATCCTTTTACTTTGGCATTGGACTCTTATTTTTGTTTTATGGATATTTTCGCGCAGTCAACAAACCCGGCATCTCCGTGATTCTCACAGTGGTCTCACTGGGAATGCGTGTGCTGTTAGCGTATCTTTTGTCGTCGCTTGAGCCCCTTGGAGTCACAGGCATCTGGCTGTCAGTTCCTGTTGGATGGATACTCGCGGACGCGGCGGGGGTGTACTTTTATGGAAAGACCCGTGCAGAGGAAATATGCCGCTTGTCACATTGAGGAAAAAAAGGTATCATTGTCTTATATGGAAGGAGGGCACACCATGGGACACAACATCAGCGCCATCATTGGCAGACGAAACACCATACAGAAATTAGCGGACACATGGATAGATGCATCAGTGATTGAACTGCCGCAGGAGTTTGCGATGGTATTTCTGACCAATACATTCATAGAAAGCATAGAGGAGTCCTATCATATTTCTGATGATTTTTGCTGTCCAGAGCTGGACAGTTACAGCACCATTGCAGAACAGCTTTTGCAGGAATATTCACTTCACACAAGACTTGCCTACATAGAGACAGACTATTTTGGCGGTGTTGGGACACAGGGCGGTGTGCTCTGGGAAAATGGACAAATCATCATCCAGCCAAGAAGCGGCGAAGGGACGATCAATTTGTTGTTAAAGGAATTAGGCTTTATGTGTATTGGTGATTTGGATGCGTTTGACAGCCTGAGTCTGGGGAACTACCGGCATATGCAGGATTTTTGAGTTATGCAAGATAATAAATATGGAGAGTTAATAAAAATAATTTAACTATGTGGTAGGAAGCTTGGGAGGAAACAAGGAAAGTGGAAAATAAAGAGTTTATGAAGCAGGATTCTATATTTTTTCGTTCAGTGGCTATTTTAATGGTGGTTGTAGCACATTATTCTGACTTGATATATATCGAGAGCGGGTATAAACTATGGAATATTTTGAATAAATTAGGAAGGTATGGAGTTGCTATATTCTTTTTGGTATCTGGTTATGGGGTGGCAAAATCTATTAAACAGAAAAAATTAAATTATATTTTTCTGTTTCGCAGAATAAAAACGGTTTATTTTCCGTTCATATGTATGCAGATACTGGCATTAATTTTTATAGGGATGCCAAGTGACAATATGACAATAAAGAACTGGATATTTTATTTTTTGGGAATTGATTATTGGTATATAATAGTTATTTTTTCTCTTTATTGTTTGTTTTATATTTCGATGAAATACATAAAGAGAAATCAAGAATTAGGACTATTTATATTGGTTACAGGATTTAATATTTTGCTCGCTTTAATGGAATGTGACGAATGGTGGTATCTAACAAATTATGTTTTTTGTCTTGGAGTTTATTTGGCATTTCATCAATGTAGTGAAAGGAAAAGAAGTTTGTTAATTACTATTTTATGTTTTGCTGGTTTTGTTGGTTCTTCGATAGTTTACCCCAAACTAGATGGAGTGATATTGCATGATTTCTTTAAAATAATTGCTGCTTTATGTTTTGCAGGTTTTGTATGTTTTGCGTATGTATTATTTCCATTTCATATTAATTTAGAACCTCTTAATAAGTTGGGAGAATGTTCTTTGTATATTTATGTATTACATGTACAAGCTATAAGTTTTTTGAAACTACATAATTTAACTTCTCTTATGTCAGCAGTACTTTTATCATTGATAATTGTAATGATATTGGCAATTATTTTTCAAAGATTATTTACAATATCAGCAGTTTACAACTTTTAAAAAAATAAAATACAAACTCAATCTCTTGTAGTATAATTTAAGCGTCAAA
>ERZ779622.156-NODE-156-length-46218-cov-6.652947_pt1 | contig 46218 bp, 48 predicted proteins | sample MGYA00514188_ERZ779622 | MGnify/ENA primary metagenome ERZ779622 (study PRJEB29562, sample SAMEA4376702) | mouse gut metagenome | isolation source: Cecum | study: EMG produced TPA metagenomics assembly of the A DSS colitis mouse model was used to assess the... | reverse complement strand
GAGAACCGGGGATGGTGGGAGGACATCATTTCCGGGGAGTATCAGGAGTATTACAGGAAGATGTATGGATGTATCTAAAAGAACTGAAAGGTGTTGATTAAGTATGGGTGGCTTTGAGAATGACATGTGGAGAGAGATATTAGAGAAAGCCTTGTCAAGAGAGTTTAGTGAAGATAGAAAAATAGCAGTCTATGGGGCAGGCGACTCTTCTCTTAGAGCAATACCTTGTTTCGAAATGATGGGAGACGATTTAGTTTATTTCATTGATGACACGCCTTCAAAATATGGTACGCTTTTCTTTGGGAAACGTGTCATTAGCTTTGAAGAGGCGCATGAATTGTGTAAATCTTTTATTGTATTAGTATGTTCCCTTTCAAAGAAAACAGAAGATACCCTGTTCAATTTGTTATATACAAACCCTATAGAAGGAGTTGTAATTGGAACTCCGGAGGAATATGTGTTTTGCCGTGAAAAGAATAAAGTTCTCGCAGTTTACGATATGTTGGCAGATGAAAAATCAAAAGAAACATACGCAAATATGATTTTGTACAGGATGGGTAAAATCAAATTATCCAGGGCCTTAATTGATACGGGAAAGCAATACTTCTCATTACCGGAAATTTATACATGGCCTTTAGCAGAAGTCTTCGTTGATTGTGGAGGTTTTGTCGGCGACACTCTTGAGCAGGCCATTATGGCAAATGAAGGGCCATTTGAAAAGACTTTTGTTTTTGAACCCGACAGAAACAACTTTCAAGCTTTGCAATACCGTGTTGAACGGCTAACCAGAGAGTGGAATATTGATGACAACTCCATCTGTTTAATAAATGCTGGGGTAGGAGAAAAAGATCAGGAAGTACAAATTATAAAAGATGTTAAGCAAGGCGGTATTTCAACGCGTCTTTCTGCAAGAGAAGAAGGAAAAGACGCAATTCAGGTTTTCTCTTTAGATAACTACTTTTCAGAACAGAAAATATCTTTTCTGAAAGCAGATATAGAGGGTTTTGAATATCCGATGCTTATGGGGGCGCAGCATGTTATAAAAAGGGATCAACCTGTCATTACGATTTGCATTTATCACAGTGCTTGTGATATGTATAGGGTGCCCCTGAAACTGAAAGAAATTTGTCCAGAGTATCAGTTCGCAGTTAGGCAATACAGACTTGGTAAGCTGGAAACAGTTTTATATGCATGGGTTTCAAACGGTTGACTGGCGTAGTTTAGAGGTGGCATGTTGTGAAAAATTTATATATTGTGGGCGCCGGCGGCTGCGGCCGGGAAGTGCTGCATATCATCAAGGATATCCACCGCATTCAAGGGCCTAAATGGAATATTATGGGCTTCCTGGATGACACAGAGGATCCCTTGAAGGGCAAAGAGTGCGACTATGGCGTGGTGGGGACGATACAGGATTATGTCCCCAAGGAGAACGATGTACTGGTGATGGCCATCGCCTCGCCACAAGCGAAGCAGAAGCTGGTGCCCATGCTGTTGGAGAGAGGGGCCTTTTTTGAAAGTGTAATTCATCCTGAAACGGACCTAGGAGAATTTAATACGATTGGAAAGGGCGTGGTTATATATCCAGGATTTGGAATGACGGTAAACTGTCATATAGGTAATTTTGTAACAATGCTGGATAGTAGAATGGGGCATGATGTTGAAATTGGGGAATATGCCACTGTATCTAGTATGTGTCACATTTTAGGAAACGCTAGGATTGGAAAAAGCGCGTTTATAGCTTCCAATGCCGTAATCGCGCCCCACGCGCACATAGAGGACGGCGCGTATGTGGGGCTTGGCAGTGTAGTGCTGCGCAAGGTCAGGGCAGGAAAACGAGTATTTGGAAATCCTGCACGAGAGATGGATTTTTAGAAGCAGGAGGGTATATGAACTTTTTTGAATTTCCAGGAATAAAGGTGTCGGCTTTAGCTGCGGCTGTACCGGATAACCATCAGCGGAATATGGAGCTTGCCGGGGTTTTCCCAGAAGAACTGAGAAAGTTCTGTGAGAATACTGGCATCTGGGAGAGATATACAGTAAAAATGGAATTACTGCCAGTGATTTATGCGTAGCAGCGGCAAGCGAGATATTTGAGAAGCTGGATATAGACCGGAATACCATTGATGGGCTTCTCTTTCTCTCTCAAACACCAGATTATCTTACCCCCTCCACTTCATATGTAATGCAGCATAGGCTGGGCCTTGATAACTGCGGCCTGGTGTTTGACTCCAATATCGGCTGTACGGGGTTCCCTTTTGGAATCCAGCTAGCATGCGCAAATATAATGGCAGGATGTCAAAGGCTGCTTTTGCTGATTGGCGATGCCGACCCAATTCGAGGCTGGAACGGAAGCGTTTCCAAAGACAGCCTGCTGTTTGGAGACTGTGGAATTGCCGTGATAGTGGAAAAAGCGGAACAAACGCCGCCTATCCGTATCGCGTTACATTCCATAGGAAAAGGTTACAAGGCTATTATGATGCCTTATGGCGGATATCGTCACCCTCTTTCAGAGTTTTACCGGGAGCGCGGCGAAAAAGGAATGGAAGCCTGGGCGGCAGTTAACGGCGCAGTCCTGGAGGGGGCAGATGTGTTTTCCTTCTCTATTATAGACGGGCCTAAAACAGCTAAAAAGTTCTTCCAGCATTTTGGCGGCGGGTTGGAAGATTATGACTTGATTTCTGTCCATCAGGCCAACAAAATGATTGTGGACAATGTGGTGAAACGCATAAAAGCGCCTGCTGATAAGGTGATAAGCTCCCTTAAATGGTATGGGAATACCAGGGGATCCAGCACAGCCATCAACATCTGTGACTATGCCATGCGGAAAGATGTCTACACAGGGACAAAGCGCATTTTGAACCTGGCCTTTGGCATAGGGCTGCATGTGGCGGTTGCAGACTTTGAGCTGGACATGAGCCGGTGTCTGCCCATTATCAAAACTACAGAAGCCTTTAATGACGAGATTGACAATTATACGTATTTTTAATGCATAAGGAGGGAAAGTCGCATGGATTGTAACTTCGGGATATCTGGTAAAAAATATCTGGTGACAGGGGCCTCCTCCGGCATAGGACAGGCGGCGGTTATCCTGATAAGCAAATGCGGAGGGCGGGTTGTATTAAATGGGCGCAACAAGGAACGCCTGCAGCAGACGCATGATCAAATGGCAGGCGAAGGGCATTTTATCATGCCTTATGATTTGACGGATTTAGAGGGCATGAAGCAGTATGTGAAGGACTGCATAGACACGGACGGGCGGCGTTTTGACGGGATGGTTTTTTCAACAGGGATAGGCGGAGGAATACCCATCCGGACAGAAAAACTGGATAATCTGAAAAACATGATGGAGGTAAGCTTCTATCCCTATTTTGTTCTTCTGAAGGAATTCAGTTCACGCAGGGTATTAAATGATAATGGTTCTATCGTTGCGGTTTCATCCTCCTGTGTGGTGTGGCCGGGGAAATCACAGATGAGTTATGCCAGCAGCAAAGCGGCGCTGGATTTATCCTCACAAATTGCCGCAAAAGAATTTTTAAGCAGAAAAATCCGGGTGAACACTGTACGGCCCATTGCCTTAAGAAGCATGATGACGGAAATATATTTTTCACAGGCTTCTGCCGAAGAAATCCAGAAGAACTACCCCCTGGGGGTGCTGGAAGCGGGAGACGTGGCAAACTCTATTGTCTTCCTGCTGAGTGATATGAGCAGCAAAATAACAGGACAGCATATTTTCCTTACGGCAGGCGGGGATGGCAGCCCTATGGACTTTTTCCACCTGTCTTAAATGGAAGCATAGTTTATTTTAGAAAGGAAGCATGAAAAATGGAACTGAAAGAAAAATTAGCATTAATTGAAGAAGCACTGGACACAGAGGAGGGCGTTCTCATGCCTGAGACGGTTCTGGATGAAGTGGACTCCTGGGACTCCATCGCGGCGCTGTCGCTGATAGCTATGCTGGATGACAACTTTGGCAAGACACTGTCCGGCAAGGAAATCAAGGCGTTGAAAACTGTAGGGGACATTTTGGCCCACATGGAGTGAGAGGGCATGGAAGTCCTAGCCTTTGTTACGCCCCACCTAGCCTCTAATATGTATCTTTTGGCAGAAAATAGCAGGGGCATTCTTATTGATCCCTGTGAAGGTTTTGCCGGGCAGATAGAAGAAAAGTGCAGGGGAATAGATTACATCTTGCTGACCCACGAGCACTATGACCACATCAGCGGCACCAATGCCCTGCGGGAGCGGTACAGATGCCCAGTGGTGTGCAGTGCGGCCTGCGGACAGCGGATAGGGAATTCTACCCACAACTTTTCCCGGTATTATGAGGCCTATGCCACTGTGCAAACCGGAGAGCCTGTGCCGGAAAGTCTACTGCCTGTAGAGGAATACTTTACCCATGCGGATGAGGTTTTTTCCGGACAGCGGACGCTTTCCTGGCAGGGCCACCAGATGGTTTTAAAGGAAACCCCAGGCCACTCGCCGGGAAGCATGTGTATTTTACTGGATGGGAGCACACTTTTTTCCGGAGATTCCCTTTTACAGGGAGACATAGCCATCACCCGGTTTCCAGGCGGCAGCAAGCGGCAGTATGAGCAGGTTTCCTTGCCATGGCTGAGAGCCTTGCCAGAGGAAACTGTGGTGTACCCGGGGCATTACGGAGCCTTTCATCTGGGAATGCACAAGATCAAACAAAAACTGGAGGAATAGTACCATGACGAATCTGGAGAAATACAATGAAGCCTTTATAGAGTCCTTTGGCGTGACGGCAGAGCAATTGCCCAGCCTTGCCTACCAGGATATTCCTGAATGGGACAGCGTGGGCCATATGCAGCTTATCGCTGCGCTGGAGGACGCCTTTGATATCATGTTCGACACAGATGACATCATTGACTTCAGCTCCTATGAAAAGGGCAAGGAGTTTATGGCGAAGTACGAAGTGGAATTGTAAGGTTATAAACTTTTGCGGGAGGTGGCCTATGGCTTTTTGGGACGCGCTGGAACAGTTTGGAGAGCGGACGGCCCTCATTACCGAAACTGGGGAACATATAGCTTACAGGGCTCTGCTGGCCCAGGCAGATGAAATTGGCAGGGCAGCAGAAAGGCGGCATCTGGTTTTTCTCATGTGCCGCAACTGTGCTGATGCTGTGGCTGGATATATAGGCTTTTTACGTCATGGCGTGGTGCCTGTCCTTCTGACGGAGAATCTGGACAAGGCATTGCTGCAAAACCTTATGGAAGCCTACCGGCCTGCCTATTTTTACCTTCCGGCTGAAAAGACCCTGGATCGGGACAGGGAAAAGGTATGGGGGAACGGCAGGTATACGCTGTTCCGCCTGTCCTATGAGCAGGACTACACCCTGGCGGAGGAGCTGGCGGTGCTGCTCACTACCTCCGGCAGCACGGGAAGCCCTAAGCTGGTCAGGCAGTCGGTAAAGAATGTGGAGGCAAACACCCGCTCCATTGTAGAATATCTGGGCATTGTGCCTGAGGATAAGGCCATCACCACCCTGCCCATGCAGTACACCTACGGATTGTCCATTTTGCAGTCCCACCTTTATGCAGGCGCGTCCATCATCCTGACAGACAAAACCTTCATGGACAAGAGCTTCTGGATGCTTTTAAGGGAACAGGGGGCCACCACCTTCGGAGGGGTGCCATATATTTATGAGATGTTGAAAAAGCTGCGGTTTGGGCGAATGGAGCTGCCTAGTCTGCGGTATTTAACCCAGGCCGGAGGAAAACTGTCTAAAGAACTGGCAGAGGAATTTTCCCAAATCTGCGAGGAAAAGGGCATGAAGCTTATTGTTATGTACGGCCAGACCGAAGCCACTGCCCGCATGGCCTACCTGCCCTGGGAATATGCAAAGAGCAAGGCCGGCAGCATGGGCATCGCCATCCCCGGCGGGGAATTCTGGTTGGCAGACACAGAAGGGCAACCTGTTTTGGAGCCGGAGGTCACGGGAGAGCTGGTGTATAAGGGAGAAAACGTCACTCTTGGATATGCGGAAAACAGATTTGATTTGTCAAAGCCAGATGAGAATCAGGGCCAGCTTTTCACCGGGGACATGGCGAAACGGGATGCAGATGGCTTCTATTATATTGTGGGACGGAAGAAGCGCTTTCTCAAGCTGTTTGGCAGCCGGGTGAACCTGGATGAAGTGGAGGGCCTGCTGAACAAGGCAGGCGTCCCCTGTGCCTGTGCCGGGGCAGATGACCAGTTGGATATCTATATAACGGATGAAGGCAAGCTGGAAGAGGCGGAAAGGTTTATGAAAGCGCATACGGCTATCAACCCAAACGGCTTTAAACTTCACGTCATTGCGGAGATCCCCCGCAGCGATTCAGGCAAGGTGCTGTACAGTGCTCTGGGGGCGCAGCCATGAGGCGGGAGGCATACAGGCAATATGGGGATGTCCGGCTCTTGAACATAGAATGCAGTGCGCCCTATGGCTGGGAAACTAAGAGCGCCACCCACCTGCGGGTTTCTATGCCTGTCAGCTATGAAAACCAGGCGGAGATGGCAAGGCAGGGCTTTTTTCTGGCTGACCGCACCTTGGGAGTTTCTATAAACCTTGCCCGCAGCACGACAGATTTCGGATCTTTCGTGCGGAAAGAGCCGAAGATTACCGGCGGAAGGCAGGAGGAAGTGATGGCTATCGCCAGGCAGAGCTTCCCCACAGACAGGCGTTTCCATGTGTCCCCGCCCCTGGATCAAACTCTTGCAGATAAGATTTTGGCAGGCTGGGTGGAGGCGCTCTCCTCCTATTATCTCTATGAACACAGGGAGCAGGCTGTTGGGTTCCTGGCACTTGCGGGAGAGGGAGACAGGCGCTTTGTCCATTTAGCAGCAGTGCTGGAGCAGTACCGGGCATCCGGAGCAGCGCTGAGCCTGTACGCAGCGGCGGCCCGGGACTGCAAGGCCCAGGGCGTGCGCTTCCTGGAAGGCCGGGTATCTGCGGCGAACCCGGCAGTGATAAATCTATATGTATTTTTAGGGGCAAAATTTGCGGAACCCATGGATGTCTATTTGAAGGAAACGTATAAAAGCTGAAAACAGGCTTTTAACTGTACAGAGTTGTGCCTTTGAAAATGTTTCGATTTTGCCTGCACAAAGCTGTATAAAAGCATAGAGAGGGATGGTGAACACAATGGCCTTTTCCCTGGACGAAGTATTGGAGCTGGAGCCCTACAGCCTGAAAAGGGAAGAAAAGCAGGCGCTGTATACCCAGGCGCTTAGTGAACTGACCCGCTTTCACGCCGGGCACTGCGGGGAATACCACCGGATGCTGGAGGTGATGGGGCATGATTTTTCTGCCAGTCATGCTCCGGAAAGCCAGCCCATGCTGCCAGTGCGTCTCTTTAAAAAGTATGAACTGTGCAGCGTGCCCCGGGAGGAAGTGGCCAAAGTGATGACCTCCTCCGGCACCACAGGCCAGCAGGTTTCCAAAATCTTTCTGGACAAGCAGAACGTGCGCAGCCAGACCCGGGTGCTGACAGAGATTATGAGTTCCTTTATTGGCAAGCAGCGGCTCCCACTGCTGATCCTGGATACGCCGCTGGTGAAAAAGGATCGGGCCATGTTCTCTGCCAGAGGGGCGGGGATTGTAGGCTTTACCATGTTTGGGCGGGATGTTCTGTATGCTTTAGATGAAAACATGGAGTTGGACGTTCCGGCTGTGCAGGCTTTTTTGGAAAAGCATAAAGGAAAGAAAACGCTCCTTTTTGGATATACCTATATGATTTGGCAGTATGTGGTGCAAGCGCTGGAGCAAGCGGGTTTACACCTTGCCATAGAGGACGGAATACTGTTTCATATCGGCGGATGGAAAAAGCTGCGGGATCAGGCGGTCAGCCCTCAGACATTTAACCAACGCATACAGGATTGCCTGACCCATGTGCGTGTCCACAACTATTATGGCATGGCAGAGCAGCTTGGCTCTGTATTCGTGGAGTGTGAGCATGGACATATGCACTGCTCTAACTATTCTGATGTAATAATCCGCAGGACAAAGGATTTCTCCGTGGCAGGGCGAGGTGAAAAGGGTCTGATTGAGCTTATGTCATTGCTCCCCAGCAGTTATCCCGGACATGTTTTGCTGACCGAGGACGAGGGGGAGATTTTAGGGGAGGATGACTGCCCCTGTGGCAGGCTGGGAAAATATTTTAAAATCCATGGCCGGATGGCAGGAGCGGAATTGAGGGGGTGCAGCGATACCTATGAACGGCGTTGAATATCTCATAGGCGGTCAGAAGGTGGAAAGTGTCCCGCTGCCTGTATACAGCGAGGAGGCCATCTTCTTCCTCTCTGATTTATCCCATGTGCTGCTGCACGATCCCGTCTGCCGGGCTTACCCGGACGTGATGTCTTTTGCCTTCTGGTGCCGGAAGGGAAACCTGCAAAGGTTGCAGGGGGACTGTACCGACAAAGGGAGCAGGCTGGGCCGGGGGCTGGCATTTCATGTGGCACCCTCCAACGTACCGGTAAACTTTGCTTTTTCCTTTGCCTTTTCTCTGCTTGCCGGGAATGGCAACATTGTGCGGGCGCCGTCAAAGCCGTTTCCGCAGGTGGAACGAATCTGCAACGCCATAAAAGAAATCCTGCCCCATCATCCGGAGGTGGAAAAGCGCACAGCTTTTATGCGGTATCCGGTAAATCAGGAAATAACAAAAGCGTTTTGTGCTGAGGCTGATGCCCGCCTCATCTGGGGGGGGGATGAAACTGTGCAGGCGGTACGAGGCTGTCCGGTAAAGCCCAAGTGCGTGGATATCGTTTTTGCAGACAGGTATTCTCTTTGCGTGCTGGATGGGAACTCCATTTTGCAGGCAGATGAGAAAACACTGCAAAAGCTGGCAGAAGGGTTCTACAACGATACCTATCTAATGGATCAGAATGCCTGCTCCTCGCCCCATCTGGTGCTGTGGACAACGGGGACGGAGACGGCACGGGAACGCTTTTGGGAAGCGGTTGCAGAGTATGCGGCCCGGTATGATCTGCAGGGCATGACGGTAGTGGACAAATTCACGCAAATGTGCCAGGATGCAGTGGATTGCCCGGAAGTCCAGAAGGTGCTGCGCCAGGGCGGAAACCTCCTATACAGGGCAGAGCTTTCCAGCTTGCCAGAGAATATAGGTGCAGGCCTGCGGGGCAGGGGCGGCTATTTCTATGAGGCGGATTTGAACACTTTGGAAGGGTTGTGCCCCATCGTCAATGAGAAATACCAGACACTGACATACTTCGGAGTGGAAGCAGAAAAGCTGCAGGAAATGGTGATGAAGAACTGTCTGCGGGGCATAGACCGTATTGTGCCAGTGGGCAAGGCTATGGACATCGGCATTGTTTGGGACGGCTATGATATCATCGGAATCCTGTCAAGGATTATACAGACGGCGTAAAACCAGGAGGACAATATGCTGAAAGGGAAAAATGCAGTCATAACCGGGGCACGGCGGGGCATAGGCCGGGCCACAGCGGAGTGTTTTGCAAAATATGGGGCCAATATCTGGGCCTGTGCCAGAAAGCCGGACGAAGCCTTTGAGCAGGATATGGCAGGGCTGGCCCAAAAATATGGCGTGTGGATAAAGCCTGCCTATTTTGATTTGGCAGACAGCGCGGAACTGACAGCGGCCGTAAGAAGAATCCTCTCTGAAAAACTGCCTGTGGACGTGCTGGTGAACAATGCGGGCATGCCAAACGGCGGCACCCTGTTTACCACGCCCATAGCAAAGCTGCAGGAGGTTTTCCAGGTGAATTTCTTTGCCCAGGTAGCTCTAATGCAGCATTTTGTGAAATACATGCTACGAAAGAAAAGCGGGAGCATTGTCAATGTCCTCTCAGTACAGGGCTTGGCTCACAATCCCGGTACACTTTCCTATGGCTCCAGCAAGGCGGCGCTGGTTTGGGCGACACGATCATGCGCTAAGGAACTGGCCCCTCACGGTGTGCGGGTAAACGGGGTTGCGCCAGGCTTAACGGATACATATATGGGGCATTATCGGAAACCTGCTGAAACCGAGAAAGTATTGTCGCGCATTCCTATGGGGCGTATGGCAAACCCAGTTGAAATTGCCGAGGCTATCGCTTTTTTAGCCAGTGACAGGGCATCGTACATCACAGGGGAAATTTTAGTAGCAGACGGTGGTAATCTATAAAAAGGGCATGCACGTTATACAGAGAATTAGAGGTGAAAATATGGCAGCACTGGTACTGAATGATAAAAGGACGCTGAAGGGCTTCCAAAAGCCTTATATTGTAGCAGAGGTCAACTCAAGCCATGGGGGGAAGGTAGAAACGGCAAAGGAGATGATCCAGAAGGCAGCGGAGTGCGGCTGCGACTGTGTGAAATTCCAGTCCTGGTCAAAGGAAACGCTCTACTCTCAGACATATTATGACGAAAACCCCATTGCCAAACGCTTTGTCAGCCGCTTTTCCCTTAGCGAAAGACAATTAAAGGAGCTTGCTGCCTTTTGCCGGGAATGTGGTGTGTCCTTTGCCTCCACCCCCTATTCCAACCAGGAGGCCGAGTTCCTGGTGAAAGAGTGCCAAGTGCCTTTTGTGAAAATATCCTCTATGGAGTTGAATAACTATCCATTCCTGGAATTTATTGCAAAGCTGGATACAGCAATTGTCCTTTCCACAGGCATGGGCGAAATAGGGGAAATCCACAAGGCGGTAGAGGTGATAGAACAGGCAGGCAATACGCGGGTTTGTCTGCTGCACTGTGTTTCCAATTACCCTACAGAACTGGCTGATGTGAACCTGCGGAATATCACAGGCTTACAGAGGGAGTTCCCCCAGTACCCCATTGGTTTTTCCGACCACACTATGAGTACAGGAATAGCTCCGGCAGCGGTGGCCATGGGGGCTTGCATGATAGAAAAGCACTTTACGCTGAATCGGGCTTCTATTGGTATGGACAATCAGATGGCCATAGAGCCGGTGGAAATGAAAGAGATGGTGTCCCGCTGTTATAATGTATATACAGCACTAGGTACAATGGAAAGGAAGCTTTCAGAAGAGGAGCTCCTGCAGAAGAAGAAAATGCGTCGAAGCCTGGTGTATACCCGGGATATGAAAAGCGGGGAAACCGTGTACAGGGCAGATTTGGGTGCAAAACGTCCTGGCACGGGCATTCCGCCGCAGGAGACAGAGCAGTATATAGGAAGGACGCTTGCCCGAGATGTACAGGGCGACACACTTCTTGTAGAAGGAGACTTTGAGTAAGCTCGTGGGAAAACCATAGAAAAACAAGTCAAAAGGAGCGATACTGGGCACAGAAGGCTGGCACTTCATCCCCTTTTGTGCGAATTCTGTATTGTGCGGTAGTAGATATGATAGAAAATTTTTACGCTTTACAGCCCTATAGCCTGTCCCAACCAGAAAAGGAGCAAATGCTCTTAAAAGAACTTAAAGAACTCATTAGCCATCACTATGAAAGCTGCCTGCCCTACCGCAACATGCTGGAGGGCATGGGGGTGGACATAGCGGGCATAAACAGCGTGGCGGAAGTCCCTTTTTTTCCCGTGCGTATGTTTAAGGAATTAGACCTTATAAGCATTCCCCGGGAGAAGGTGTTTAAAACCACCACCAGCTCCGGCACAACCGGGCAAAAGGTGTCCAGGGTATATGCAGACATGGAGACAGCCATGATCCAGCAGAAGGTACTCATAAAAATTTTCGGAGACTTTTTGGGCAAAAAGCGCCTTCCCATGCTGGTGATCGATTCCGCTGAAACGGTGCGCAACCGCCAATTGTTTTCCGCCCGGGGCGCCGCAATCATTGGCCTGCAGATGATTGCGTCCAAGCAGGTTTTCGCCCTGGACAAAGACATGAACCTGCAAAGGGACATGGTGCGTGATTTTCTCCGGGAGCACGCAGGGCAGAGGTTCCTGATATTCGGCTTTACGTTCATGGCCTGGCAGCATTTCTATAAAGAACTGTTGAAAATAGACGAGCGGTTTGATTTGTCGGAAGCCTTTCTCATGACAAGCGGAGGCTGGAAGAAGCTGCAAAGTGAGGCAGTTTCCAAGAAAGAGTTTAAGGCGCGGTTTGAAGAGGTGTGCGGCCTGCGGCACTTTTTAGACCACTATGGCATGGCAGAGCAGATTGGGGCTATCAATGCGGAATGTGAATGCGGGCACCTCCATGCCAGCATCTATTCCGACATCATCCCCCGCCGCTACAAGGATTTCTCTCCCTGCGAAATAGGTGAGCCGGGGATTTTGCAGATGGTGTCTGTGTTGCCCCACTCCTATCCCGGGCACTCGCTGATATCCGAGGATGAGGGCGTGCTGCTGGGCATAGACGACTGCCCCTGCGGGCGGAAAGGTAAATATTTTGAGGTGCTGGGACGTATGAAACAGGCAGAGCTAAGGGGGTGCAGCGATACCTATGCGGCAAAATTTTGAAGGTGTTTCCTATTTGATAGGGACAGAAGATATACTGCGAGACATGAGGAAAGCTCCGGCACTGCCCTTGTTTTCCGGGCGGGTTCAGGATTTTTTGGCGGCCCTTTCCAAAAAGCTGCTGGCAGAGCCCCGGGCAAAAGCGTATCCTGATTTGATGGACTATGCCTTCTGGGTACGGGCTGCGTCCCTGAAAAAGATGGCAGGACGTTATCCACAGAAGGAGCGGAAAATCGGCAGGGGCATCAGTTTCCACATTGCACCGTCCAATGTGCCTATGGCTTTTGCCCTGTCCTTTACCGCCGCACTGCTGGCAGGCAATAGCTGTATTGTGCGGCTGTCAGAAAAGACCTTTCCCCAAGCAGACATCCTGCTGGAGGCTATAGAGAATACCCTGCATGATTTTTGTGATTTAAAGCCTTGCCTGTGCTTTATCCGCTATCCTCACGACGAAGAAATCACTGCCGCCCTCAGTGCCATATGCGATGTGCGACTTATCTGGGGCGGCGACCAGACCATTTCTGCTATCCGTAAAGCGCCTCTGCCTCCCAGAGCGGTAGAACTGGCCTTTGCCGATCGATATTCCCTGGCCGTGATAGACGCTGACAGGTACCTGGAGATGGACAGGGAAAAGGTAGCGGAAAAATTCTACCTGGACACCTATTATATCGATCAGAATGCCTGCAGTTCTCCCCGTCTGGTCTGCTGGCTGGGGGGGAATGTAGAGCAGGCCAGGGCCTGCTTCTGGGGCGGGCTGGCAAAACTGGTGCGCCAGGACTACCAGCTTGCACCTATCCAGACCATCAATAAATTCATTGCCTTTTGCAAGGCAGCGGCCCAGGGCGGCGTGAAGCTCCACAAGGAGGATAACCTGATTTTCCGGGTAGAGCTGGAAAATCTGGAGCCGGAAATTATGGCATATAAAGAGGGAGGTGGATTCTTTTTTGAGTATACGGCACAAAGCCTGGAGGAGCTTCTGCCTATGCTGGAGAAGCCCTGCCAGACCATTTGCTGTGTAGGGATAGAACCGGAGAAAATGCGTCAAATGGTAACCCGGAACGGCGTACGGGGCGGCGACCGGGTGGTGTCTGTAGGCGAAACCAATAAGCTGACCCTGTTGTGGGATGGTTATGATTTATGTGAGAGCATGTCCCGATATGTGAATGTTGGAAATGAGGAATGACGCGGATGTATAACAGAGTGAAACATTGTGAAGAAATAGCTGCTGCCATGCGGAAGGATATTATCGGACTGGCAGATGTGCTGGAAGGCAAGGCCGGACACTGGGGCGGGGCGCTTTCCTGCGTGGAGATTCTGGCAGTACTTTTTGGTGAAGTGATGAACCTGAAAACAGCAGACTTTGCCCAAAAAGATAAATTTCTGCTGAGCAAAGGCCACGCCTCCATGGCTCTCTATACAGCTATGGTGGAGACAGGCCTGTTGGACAGGGAACTGCTGCAAACCTACCAGAAGGATGGAAGCGTTTTAGGTGACTCTGTAGCCATGAATCCGGAATTGGGCTTTGACACCTCTGGCGGGAGCCTGGGTATCAACCTGTCCATGGGTGCGGGTCTGGCCTTGCTGGCAAAGAGGAAGGGATATCCCTATCATACTTATGTGCTGGTGGGTGACGGGGAGTTAGACGAAGGCTCTGTGTGGGAGGCAGTCATGTTTGCCTCCCACATGAAGCTGGACAACCTAACTTTGCTTGTGGACGCTAACGGCCTGCAATATGATGGCAGGGTAGAGGACATTTTAAGCTGGGAACAACTCCCGGCCCGGCTGCGGGCCTTTGGCTGGAAGACAGCCGGGATAGATGGCCATAACTGTAGAGGGCTTATTTCTGCTCTGCAGGCCGAGCGGGGTGGAAAGCCTTATGCGGTTATCGCCCGCACGGTGAAGGGTAAGGGCGTTTCCGTTATGGAAGGAGAACACACCTGGCATGATCATGCGCTGGTAAAGGATAACCTGCTGCAAGCCAAAAAGGAGGTGGGCCTGTTATGATGGAAATGACATCGAAAAATATTCGCTTTTTGTCCCGGATGGGCGTTTTGGGTGTACTAGGGCAGGCTGTGCTGGATATGGCAGAAAGCGGGAAGGATTTCTTTGCCTGTTCCGCTGACTTAGGGGATCCGTCAGGGTTTAAGCGTTTCCGGGAGCAGCATCCGGAGAAATACTTAAATGTAGGGATTGCAGAGCAGAACATGATAGGCATTGCGGCAGGACTTTCAGCAGATGGCACGCCAGTGATTGCCACCACTTGGGCCATGTTTGCCTCCCTGCGCTGTACGGATCAACTGCGAAACTTCATGGGATATATGGGGCGCAACATCAAGCTGATAGGCATGAGAAGCGGGCGGGTGGAGGGCAAGTCTGGCTATACACACTGCAACCCTCCCGACATTGCCTGTCTTCGCGCTGTGCCGGGTCTGGCCATTCTTTCCCCCTGTGATGGGCAGGAGACGTATAAGGCGCTGTGGGCCGCTATGGAGTTTAGCGGGCCGGTATATATCCGGCTGACAGGAGATTTGCTGGCGCCCATCATCCACAAAGAAGATTTCGGAGAATACCGTATTGGAAAAGCCATTGAGATAAAAGAGGGCAGGGACGTGGCTGTTATCGGCTGCGGCTCAGTGCTGGCAGAAGCCCTGAAAGCCGTTGATTTGCTGGAAGAAGCGGGCATTTCCTGTGCGGTTATGGATATGCACACCATCAAGCCCCTGGATACGGAAATGCTGGATACTCTCACATCCTATAAGCTGGTTGCCACAGTGGAGGAGCATAGCGTTATAGGAGGTCTGGGTAGTGCAGTTGCAGAGCACCTTTCTCAAAAGAAGAATGCCCCGCCTGTATTGCGTTTAGGCGCCTCTGATGTGTTCCCTCAATCCGGTAGCTATACCTATGGTTTGAAACAATATGGCCTGACTGCCCCGCAGCTTGCAGAAAGCATCCAGGCAAAATTTAAGGAGTAAAATGTATGTTGAAAGGCAAAAACGCCATTGTCACCGGATCCAACCGGGGCATTGGCAAGGCCATCGTGGAGGAGTTTGCCCGGTGCGGCTGCAATGTGTGGGCCTGCGCCCGGAAAGAAAACCCAGAGTTTGAAGGGCAGATGGCACAGCTTTCTAAAGAGCATGGGGTGTGGATAAAGCCTGTCTACTTCGACCTGTCCTCAGAGGAGGCGGTGAAAAGCGGCTTCAAACAGATATATCAGGAAAAACTTCCTATAGATGTTCTGGTGAACAATGCAGCTATGGGGTATTCCGGGATGTTTTCTCTTACACCCATGCAGGCTGTGCGGAAGCTTTACGAGGTAAATGTGTTCTCGGTATTTGCTCTTACACAACTTGTACTGAAAAAAATGATCCGGCAAAAATCCGGAAGTATTGTGAACCTTGCATCGGTAGCGGGCCTGGAAGCCCACCACGGGGATGTGACATATGGATCGTCTAAAGCTGCTATCATATCTCTCACACAGAATTTGGCGGCGGAAATGGCAGAGTTTGGCATCCGTATCAATGCAGTTGCGCCTGGCCCCACAGAAACGGAAATGATCGTGCAGTTTGCAGAAACGGCAAAAGGCAGGATTCTCGACAATGTGGCCATGGGGAGAATGGCCCAGCCAGAAGAAATTGCCCGTGTGGTATGTTTTTTAGCATCAGAAGGTGCGTCATTTGTGAACGGACAGGTGTTAAAAGTAGATGGTGGAAAACGGTAGAAAGAAGGGATTAGGAATGCTGACCAGCGAATTTCAAAATATCCGCATTGCGGGGATATGCTGTGCGCTTCCCACAAAGCGCATCGTAAACCTGGAGGAATACAGGGAACTCTTTGGGGAAGAAACAGTAAAGAAAAACAGCTCTTTAACAGGCATTTATGAGAGCTATGTCTGTGGGAAATACCAGACGGTCAGTGACCTGTGCCTTGAAGCAGCTAAGAAACTGTTAGACGAAAAAGGGATCGATCCAAAATCTATTGACGTCCTGCTTTACTGCTCCTATAACCGGGACTATATTGGACCCAGTACAGCGTACATTTTGCAGTATCGGCTGGGATTATCCATGGATTGCATTGCCATGGACATTCCCATTGGATGTTCTGGTTTTGTGTGCGGACTGCATACCATGAGCACCCTATTGGCATCCTCTACAGCCAAACGGGGATTGCTGATGGTGGGAGATTCTACCTCCCGGTATTCTGCGCCGCTGGATAAAAACAGGATGCTTTTCGGGGACGCAGGAGCAGCCATATACGTGGAAAAACAAAAAGCCTCCCCTCTGATGCGGTTTGCGCTTCGCAATGACGGCAGCCGTTTTAGAGCACTTATGACGCCAGCCGGGGCGGATCGAATTGTAGTGGGTGCAACGCATGAACGGGTAATGCGGGCAGATGGAAATATCCGATCTGACTATGATACCACAATGAACGGCATGGAAGTCTTTAATTTCGCCATTACTGACGTTCCCAAGCTGATACTAGAGTTCATGCAGGAATACGGCTACAAATCCGAGGATTTTGACTATCTGTTTTTGCACCAGGCAAATCTGTTCATCATCAAGCACTTGGCGAAAAAAGTGAAGTTCCCCATGGAGAAGGTGCCCTTGTCTCTGGACAGGTACGGCAATTCCAGCGGAACCACCATTCCTGTCACCATTTGTGATACCCTTGCGGAAAAGGGGCCCCGGCATATCCACGCTCTGATGAGTGGCTTTGGAGTGGGTTTAAGCTGGGGCGTGTCCACACTGGACTTTGACACAGCCGATGTGCTGCCCATTTTCCATACGGATGAATATTACAAAGAAGCGGTATTCTATCATGATCTGCATTGACTTCATTGCAAAGGGGATAGTTTTGTGAGCGAAATAGGGGGAGCCATAGACGTAAGCGTGATAGTCCTGAGCTACTGCCACGAGAAATATATTGCTCAGGCGCTGGACAGCATCCTGATGCAGGAGACCAGCCTGCGCTATGAAGTGCTGGTGGGCGACGATTTCTACCTGGACAAGCGCAAGCTACAAAAGCAGAACACAATTTACAGTCTGTGGCAGTCCTGGCATGGGTCGGGAAGGGCGGTATCTGCTGGATGAGTTGGCAAAGGAGCAGGAAATTACCACGGCCTATGGTATGGAGGCAGATTATCTGGGCGCTGTGCATGAGACGCTGATTGTCTGCCGGTTGGGCGAGGATAAGCTGCCCCCGGCAGGCTGCCTGGTAGTATGCGATTTAGTTAGGACAGAGGAAAAAAGAATTTTCCGGTAAAACTGTCACCTTGGATGATGTTTCAAATTGGCTGATAGAGAGGCATGGAATTAGAAGGTGGAGGGGACAGTTCACATCTTCCCGGCCTGCGAAATAAGAGTATGCCCATTTTATCTCTACAATGTAGAGATAAAGTTTTCCTAAACCACTTAGAAAGACAGCGTGACAGAAATGAGGTTTTGTGGCAGACTCTTTTCATAAGCACCGCAAAGCTTTTTCAAATGTGACACAAAAGCGGCGTTCCTCCATCCCCGTACAGGGAGAACAGGAACGTCGCTTTTGCGCCCCCACCCCGGCTTGCAAGTCCGGGCAAATTATGGTATAGTATTCTGCATAAAAGAGGTGGTGCGCGCAATGGCTAAAGATAAACTGGCAGTTCCTTTTGTAAAATGGGCAGGCGGCAAGCGTCAGCTAATGGAGTCCATCACGCCACTGCTTCCCAAGCGGATTTCCTCTTACTGCGAGCCTTTTTTAGGCGGCGGGGCGGTCTTTTTCTCCATCCAGCCCAAAAAGGCGGTTGTAAATGATTTAAACCAGGATTTAATGCTGGTGTATGAAACCATCCGGGACGATGTGGATGCTTTAATTTCGTCCCTGCAAACCCATGAAAACACAGCGGACTACTATTACATGATGCGGGATATGGACAGGGACAAGAAGGCATACAGCGCCTTGTCCCGGGTGGAGAAGGCTTCCCGCCTGCTTTATTTAAACAAAACCTGCTTCAACGGCCTGTTCCGGGTAAACTCCTCCGGGGAGTTCAACACCCCCTTTGGGCACTATAAAAACCCCAATATTGTAAACGAGCCTGTCCTGCGGGCCGTAAGCCAGTATTTTTCTGCCAGCAGCATCACCTTTTGCAGCGAAGACTTTTCCCAAACCCTGGAGCGGGTAGGGAAAGGCGCCTTTGTTTACCTGGATCCCCCTTACGATCCCCTTTCCGGCACAGCCAATTTCACTGGGTATAACCAGGGGGGCTTTGGCAGGGAGGAGCAGATCCGGCTGAAGGAGGCCTGCGACAGGCTGACAAAGCGCGGCGTCAAGTTCATGCTTTCCAATTCCGCAACAGATTTCATCCGGGAGCTGTACCAGGCATATGACGTCACCGTTGTCAAAGCCAAGCGCGCCATCAATGCCAACGCCCGCAAGCGCGGCGCTGTAGAGGAGGTGCTGATCCGCAACTATAGCCGGAACTTCCGGGCATTTTCCGGGGCCTCGACCGTGTAACAGGCGAAAAGAGCAGAACATCAAAAAACCAAAGGAGGACAAGAGCATGGCGCCAAAGCGGGAAATCAGCATAAAAGACATAAAGGTGGATGACAGCTTCTGGAACGGGCGGATAGGCAACGCCGTGGAAAAGGCGGTGCCCTACCAGTGGCGGGTGCTCAACGATCAGGAGCCTGGGGCAGTGCCCAGCCACGCGGTAATGAATTTCAAAATCTGCGCGGGGCTGGCGGAAGGGGAATTCGGGGGCTTCCGGTTCCAGGACAGCGACCTTGCCAAGTGGATAGAGGCGGCGGCCTACAGCCTGCTGTATAAAGACAGCCCGGAAATCCGGGCCGCCCTGGAGGAGGTTGTAAGCGTCATTGAAAAGGCCCAGCAGCCGGACGGGTATCTGGACACCTATTTCATCCTGGAAAAGCCGGAGGAGCGCTGGCGGGACATTGCCCATGGCCATGAGCTGTATTGCGCGGGCCACATGCTGGAAGCCGCTGTGGCCCTGTTCCAGGTGACGGGCAGCAGCAGGCTTTTACAGGTGATGGAAAAAACGGTGAACCTTATCCGCCAGGTGTTCGGGGAAGGGGAGGGGCAGATTTCCTCCTACCCCGGCCACGAGGAAATCGAGCTGGCCCTGATGAAGGCATACCGGGCCACAGGCCAGGAGGCGTATAAGGAATTGGCCCTGTATTTTATTGAAAACCGGGGCGCAAAGCCCGGCTTCTTAGAGGAGCCAGGCTTTCAAAACGCCAGCAAAAACAGGTGGTTCCAGGCGTCCTACCACCAGGCCCACGCCAGAATCCGGGAGCAGGAAACCGCCGAGGGCCACGCGGTGCGGGCCATGTATTTCTTCACAGGGGCGGCGGACGCGGCCCTGGAAACAGGGGATCCCACCCTGAAGGCCGCCCTGGAAAAGCTGTGGGAAAACGTGACCCGGCGGCGGATGTACGTCACCGGCGGCGTAGGCTCCCAGGGGGAGGGGGAGTGCTTCACCATCGACTACGACCTGCCCAACGACACCTGCTATACGGAAACCTGTGCCGCCATTGGCCTTGCCATGTGGGCGCTGCGGATGCTGCGGCTGGAGCCAAAGGAGGAGTATGCCGCCATTATGGAGCGCGCCCTTTACAACAACGTGCTCAGCGGCATCTCCCAGGACGGGGAGCACTATTTTTACGTGAACCCCCTGCTGGTAAAGCCGGAGGTGGCCCGGTTCCGCCGGGATCACCAGGACGTAGAACCAGACAGGGTAAAGTGGTTTGGCTGCGCCTGCTGCCCGCCCAACATCACCCGCACCCTCTGCGGCCTGGGGGGCTATATCTACACCCGGAAAGGGGACGCCATTTACCAGCACCTGTATATCGGCAACACCGGGGAGTTTGAAACGGAACAGGGCAAGGCCCGGCTGCGGTGCGTTTCCTCTATGCCCTGGGAGGGCAAAGCGGAGATAGCCTACAGCGGCCCCGCCGGGGTGGAGGTGTACCTCCGCGTGCCCGGCTATGGGGAAAATTTCCGCATCACAAAGGCAGGCGTGCCTGTAAGCTTCACCCTCTCCCAGGGGTATGCCCGGCTGTGCCCCCAGGACGGGGACGCGTACACCCTGTCCTTTGGCATGAAGGCCCAATACCTCCAGGCAAACCCCCAGGTGCTGGAGGACTGCGGCAAAGCCTGCGTCCAGCGGGGGCCGCTGGTATACTGCGCCGAGGAAGCGGACAACGGCCCCCTGTTAAGCAGCTTCACCGCCGATCTCTCCCAGCCCCCCGTTTTAGAAACAAGCCCCCTTTTCGGCGGCGTCACAGTGGTAAAAGCGGCAGGCTCCCAGATAGATTGGGAAAAGTGGTCCGCAAACACCCTGTACGCCCCAGCGCCGGCCCCCACCCGTCCCGCCTCCCTCACCCTGGTGCCCTATTTCCTGTGGAACAACCGGGGCGCGGGGGAAATGCTGGTGTGGATGAACGCCCGGTAAAACAGGCATACCCCCGCGCAGAAGGCCCCGCCTCTGGGAAAGGAGGCGGGGCCTTCCTGGTTGTCCGGCCCGCCCATCACCCCTTCTGGGAATAGAACCGGGAGCTGGAAAGCACCAAGTCCCCCGCGTCGTCCTTTTGGAAGGTGTTCTCCTCATAGAAAACGAAGCAGTCCAGATGGCGGCGGACAGGGGAATACCGGGGGACAGCATAGTAAACCCGGTTTATCACCTTCCCCCTTGTCTCCGCTATGTCAAAATTTGCCAGGGGATGCTCAAACAGGCTTTCCGGGACATTCCCGCCGTCCAGCCAGTCCTTTATCCGGTTCCGCAGCTCAGGCAGGCTGAGGGCCTGCCTGCGGGCCGGCTTTTCCGGCTGCACAGCCTCGTAAAAGGTGTGGATGAGATCTAAAGCCGCGGGGCCGCCCGCATACTTCAAAAACAGCAGCAGGGACGGGCCGGAGGGGCAGTATTTCCCCTTTTCCAAATCAGAGTAAGACCGGACGTCCATGTGGAGTATCTCCGACATAGCCTGCTTGGTGGCCCGGCGGGCAAGGCGCAGGCTGCGTATCTGGCCACTTAAAAATTTTCTCGTAAATAATGTGTTTGTGTGCATTTGAACCTCCTAAATAGATAATTATTGTAGAAGAATATTATATCTTGCGGAGGCAAAATTCCAGGAGGGGCACCTCCGGTTTTGGAAAACACTGCCTTTTCGTGAAACTTCGTCACGAAATTTGTCATATTTTGACGCGCTTCCCGGCAGGAGAGCCATAGCAAAACGCCCCATGCATCTCTGCATGGGGCGCCCCGCTTGAAAAAGGAGATTTATGAAAAAGAAACTTGTACGCTTAGTTTTCCTGGCGCTTGGCGGACACGCCGGAGTTTTCTGACAAAACCAGCTCAATCTGCAGCCCGGACTCCCCCGTCATAGCCCTGTCCACTGTCAGCGTCACGGTTTCCCCAGGCTTTTTGGTGGCCAGGAAAGCAGAAACCGTAGTGCCGGAGGTAATCTGGGTGTCGTCAATGGCAGTAATCACGTCCCCCTGCTGCAAGCCTGACTTTTGGGCGTTTTCCGTAAGGAGTTCGTATACATGGCAGCCGGGAGTCAGGCCGTACCACATGGCGTTCATCTTGTCTATATAGCGGACAGAAATGCCCAAAGCCGCCCTGTCCTTCACATAACCATATTCAATCAGGTCGGACACAATAGGCTGCACTGTGTCGGAAGGAATGGCAAACCCAAGCCCTTCATAGCCTGTCGCCACAATCTTAGAGGAATTGATGCCCACCACATGGCCTTTCATGTCCACCAGCGCGCCCCCGGAGTTGCCGGGGTTGATAGCCGCGTCGGTCTGGATGCAGTTCAGGGTAAAGCCTGTGTCGCCGTTTGTAATCTGCCGGTTAAAAGCGGACACATAGCCCATGGTCACGCTGGAATTAAACTGGATGCCTCCGGGGTTGCCGATAGCCATCACCGTGTCCGTCACCTGCAGGTCCTCGGAAGAGCCAAACTCCGCCGGGGTCAGCTCCTGATCCGCCTCAATCTTCAGCACAGCCAGGTCGGTCTGGGTGTCCTCGCCGATAAGCTCCGCCTCGTAAGACATGCCGTCATGGGTCACCACCTTGATTTTGGTAGCCCCGTCTATTACGTGCTGGTTTGTAACAATGTACCCGTCCTTGGAGAAGATAATGCCGGAGCCTTCCCCGGCGGGGGAAACCTCCCCGCCCTCGGCAGGGGCATACTCAATGCCGCCGAACATAATGCTCTGCTGGCTTATCTGGTAGTTCTGCACGCACACCACAGAGGGGATCAGCTTCTGGGCCACCTCCTGGGAGGTCATTTCCCCTGCTGTGGCAGTTGGGGTGGTGTTTTTGCCCGCGCCCTCCAGCTTATATAAGGTAAAAGCCGCTGTAGACTCCGCCCCCTCCGGGCTTTGCACCGCCACCACCCCGTTTTGGATCAGGGCCGCGAAAACGCCTACAGAGCCAAGGGAAACCACCGCGCAGCACAGCACTGCCGCTAAAAGCTTCAGGCCGAATTTCCCGCCCCGCTTTTTCTCTTTAGGGGGCTTGGGGGGCTGTCCGCCTCCCTGATAAAAGCCGCCGGGCTGCTGGGCTGTCCCCCAGGTATACTGGGCGGGCCGGGGCTGCTGGGAAGGCTGGGAGTAATACCCCTGGCCCCCTGTCTGGGCTGTATAGGGATAGCTGCCTGTGCCATAGCCGGCAGCAGGGGGGGAAGCGCCCTGGCTCTTTTCCTGCCCTGCCTCAGAGGCGGCTTCCGAAAGATTGCTTTTATTTTGATCGTCATAAGGGGAATACATAAACCAATGCTCCTTTCAAAGAATTGTATTATGGATGCTGTTTGCAGATGCATGTTTTTGGCTTTCCTCTTGCTGTGGTTCTATTATCCCCCGCCTTTGTGAAAATCATGTGACGGTGGGCAGACACTTTCCTGAACATTTCCCCGCCTCCCGCAAAGGAGGGAAAAAGCGCGCTTCCGGCAGAACCATGCCTCTTTTGCAGGGAAAAGGCCTGGCAGGCCAAAGCACGCGCCTGGGTTTTTTCCAACAAGCCCTGTATTTCGAGTTGACAAGCAATACAAAAAATGGTAATCTTAATAGTAGAAACTTTAGCAGATTGCCCTGCGCATCCGGGCGGCTGCAAAGGCAAGAAAGGGACGAGAAAACATGTCTGAATATGAGAGATGGCTCCAGCAGGAGCTGGACGACAAGGACTTGACGGAAGAGCTTTTGTCCGTGAAGGATAAGCCCGAGGAAATCAACGACCGGTTCTACCGGGATCTGGAGTTCGGCACAGGGGGCCTGCGGGGCGTTTTAGGCGCGGGCACCAACCGCATGAACGTGTACACTGTGCGCAAGGCCACCCAAGGCATGGCAAATTACCTTTTAAAGCACGCTGACGGCAAGCCCCAAAGCGTGGCCATCGCCCACGACAGCCGCAACAAAGGCGTGGCTTTTGCCCAGCAGTCCGCGGCAGTGCTGGCGGCAAACGGCATTAAGGCCTATCTCTATCCCCAGCTTATGCCCACCCCCGCCCTTTCCTATGCAGTGAGGCATTTAAAGTGTGACGCGGGCATCTGCGTCACCGCCAGCCATAACCCCGCCAAATACAACGGCTACAAGGCATATGGCTCTGACGGCTGCCAGGCCACAGCGGACATGGCAGACGGCATTATGAATGAAATCAATTCCCTGGACATCTTCGCAGGCGTAAAGAAGATAGATTTCCAGGAGGGCTTAGACAAGGGCCTCATCGAGTATATCGGTGAGGAGACAGTGGAAGCCTTTATCAACGACGTGTATAAGGAAAGCCTTATCGGGGACGCCAGCAACCTGAAGCTGGTTTACACCCCCTTAAACGGCTCGGGCAAAATGTGCGTCACCCGCATCCTGGACAAAATCGGCGTAAAGGACATCACCATTGTGCCCGAGCAAAGCGAGCCTGACGGCAACTTCCCCACCTGCCCCTACCCCAACCCCGAAATCCGGGAAGCCCTGCAAAAGGGCCTGGAGCTGTGCGAAAAGGTACAGCCCGACCTGCTCCTGGCCACAGACCCGGACTGCGACCGGGTAGGCATTGCCGTAAACCAGAAAGGCCAGTATGTGCTCATGTCCGGCAACGAAGTGGGCATTATGCTTTTAGACTTCATCGCCCGGGTAAAGAAGGAGCAGGGGAAGCTTCCCGCCCATCCTGTGGCTGTCACCACCATCGTCAGCACCGACATGGTAGACCCCATTGCCAAAGAGTACGGCATAGAGCTGCGCCGGTGCCTCACAGGCTTTAAGTATATTGGCGACATCATTGCCGAGCTGGAGGAGAAGGAAGGCAATGCCGACAGCTACCTCTTAGGCTTTGAGGAAAGCTATGGCTATCTGTCCGGCGGCTATGTCCGGGATAAAGACGCCGTAGACGGCAGCATGCTCATCTGCGAAATGGCCTCCTATTATAAGGGCAAGGGCATGACCCTGGTAGACGCCATGAACGCCCTGTATGAAAAATACGGCTATTATAAGAACGACCTGATGAACTTCGGCTTTGAGGGCGAGGACGGCATGAAGACCATGAACGGCATTATGGACCGCCTGCGCAGCGCGCCCCCCGCCGAAATCGCCGGCACAAAGGTTGCGGGCCGCAGCGATTACCAGGCCTCCCAGTCCTATGGGGACAAGGAAGGCGCCATCGACCTGCCCAAGTCCAACGTGCTGGAATACCGCCTGGAGGACGGCTGCAAGCTGATTGTGCGCCCCTCCGGCACCGAGCCGAAAATCAAGATTTACCTTTCCGGCAAGGGCGCAACCCGCGAGGGCAGCGAGGCAGTCATCCAGAAGATGAAGGACGCAGTGCCCGGCCTTCTGGGGATTTAGAAGCCGTACCAATAGGGCCACTCCTATCGGTACAACTTCTTAGAACCAAACACAATTTTACAGCAATTCTGGGAAACGGCATGGCGTGGGGCTGTGCCGTTTCCCCCTTATCTGCCCATCTCCACACCCCGAGAATGTCTAAAACGCAAAGTTTAATAAAGAAAATCAAAATACAAGAAATTAGTTTTAGGATCAAACCCTTTTCTCAAAAGGGTTTGCGGGGTGTGGGGTGGAACCCCACGACCTTACACTGTCGGCATAAACTCTTTGCAATGGATTACTCCCCACACCCCGCCTTGACCTGGAGAGTGGTTTGCTCTATAATAAAAGAAGATAGAAAAGGGGGCGTGCCAATGGACAGGGAACGGATTGAACGGGCTGTGCGGGAAATCCTGGAGGCAGTGGGGGAAGACCCCCAGCGGGAAGGCCTGCGGGAAACCCCCGCCAGGGTGGCCCGGATGTACGAGGAGATTTTCTCCGGCCTGGGGGCGGATCCCTCGGCGCATTTGAAGCTGTTCCACGAAGGCGGGCGGCACGGGGAGCTGGTGCTGGTGCAGGACATCCCTCTGTATTCCGTATGCGAGCACCACCTGCTGCCCTTTATCGGGCGGGCGGACATCGCCTATATCCCCAAGGACGGGAAGATTATCGGCCTTTCCAAATTCGCCCGGATAGTAGACTGCTTTGCCCGCAGGCCCCAGGTGCAGGAGCGGCTCACCGGGCAGATAGCCGATTTCCTCTATGCGCACATGGAGCCTTTGGGGGTGGCGGTGTTCATCCGGGCCGAGCACTTATGCATGACCATGCGGGGCGCCCGGGCCGCCGGGGCCATGACCCAGACCTCCGCCCTTAGGGGCTGTATGCGGTCAGACGCCAAAACCCGGGCCGAAGTCATGTCCCTGCTGGGCGGGAAGTAAAAGGAGGGCTGGCATGGAAATGCGCGGCTTTGACATAGAAAGATACTGGCAGGACATTGCCAGCCAGGACAGGAAGGCCCTTGCCGCCTGGTTCTGGGAAAGCGCCCGGATCAACTGGCACTGCACAAACGAAAGCTTTTCCGTACAGGAGTTTTTGCAGGCCAACTGCGAATATCCCGGGGAGTGGGTATGCCAGGTAGAGCGCGCGGAGAAGCTGGGGGACACGCTGGTAACAGCCACCCGCGTGTATGCCCGGGACAAATCCCTTTCCTGCCACGCGGTGTCTTTTTTTAAAATGCAAAATGGAAAAATCCTCCAACTGGATGAATACTGGGGGGATGACGGCCCGCCGCCCCTTTGGCGGCAGGAAATGCAGATTGGGAGGGGCTTATGACAGGTGTTTTCACAGCCCGGGGCCACAGCTTCCCCCTCACCCGGCCCTATATTATGGGCATCCTCAATATAACCCCCGATTCCTTCTCCGACGGCGGGCGCTATCTCGACCCTGCCGCCGCCCTAACCCGGGCCATGGAAATGGAGGCGGAGGGGGCGGACGTGCTGGATATCGGGGGCCAGTCCACCCGGCCGGGATACACCCCCATCTCCCAGGAAGAGGAGTGGGCGCGGCTGGAAGCAGTGCTGCCCGCCATTCTGGAAAAAACCCATGTGCCCCTGTCCATCGACACCTTTTACCCCTGGGTGGCAAAAAAGGCCCTGGCCCTGGGGGCGCATATCATTAACGATGTTTCCGGCTTCCCGGAGGAAATGCTCCGGGCTGTGGCAGATTCCGGCTGCGGCTGCGTGGTCATGTGCCCCACAGGCGGCGTGCCGGACATCCTCGCCCATGTAAAGGGCTTTTTCCTGGAACGCCTCAGGGCGGCAGAGCGCCTGGGCGTCCCGAAAGAGCGCCTGTGCTTTGACCCCGGCGTTGGCTTTGGGAAAACCTATGAGGAAAACCTCAGCCTCATCGCCCAGGTGGGCAAAACCCGCGTCCCTGGGGCGGCCTGCCTGATGGCAGCCTCCCGCAAGCGGGTGACAGGCCAGCCCTGCGGCAGCCCGCCCTTTGAAAAGCGCCTGCCCGCAACCCTGGCGGCCCACACCGCCGCCCTTTTAGGGGGCGCGGATTTCATCCGGGTACACGACGTGGCCCCCTCCCTCCAGGCGGCGCAGATGGCGGCGGCCTTGCGGGGCGCCTGGGAGGGGCGGGAACCGGGGCGTTAAAAACCTGTGCGCCCGGAAGCGGGAACCGCATAAAATTTTCACCAGCCCCATCAGCCCCGCCCCGGCAAATGTGCGCGGGCAGGAAATTTTCCGCCGCTTTTCTGGTAACAAATAGGTTACAGAACGCCGTTTTTTACCCAAAACCCCCTCTGTTTTACCATTTTTAACAGTTTGTTCACAATTTATTTTTGTAGAAAATAGATAAAGAAAGGAGCGGTACAAGATAAAAATTTAGAGTTTTTATCGCATCCTGTATCGCATGGTAATTTGCTATGAAAACCTATATCCCTGAACTTTTCAGCTTTATCGGCAAAAGCCCCACCTCCGCCCACGCTGTGCAGGCTGCCCGGGCCATGCTAGAGGAGGCTGGGTTCGCAGAGCTGCGGGAGTCCCAGCCCTGGGCCTTATCCCCCGGCGGGAAGTATTACGTCACCAGGGGGCTTACCTCCCTGCTGGCCTTCCGGTATCCCGGCAAGGGCTTTCGGGGCTTTTCCATTGCCGCCTCCCACAGCGATTCCCCCTGCTTCCGGGTGAAAGCCGCCCCGGAAATGGAGGTGGAAGGCCGCTATACCAAGCTGAACACCGAGGTTTACGGCGGCACCACCCTGCACCTGTGGGCCGACAGGACCCTCTCTGTGGCAGGACGGCTGACAGTGCGCACAGAAGGCGGGGTGAAAACCGTCCTGACCGATATTCCCCGGGCGCTGCTGCTGATTCCCAGCCTGGCCATCCACCTGAACCGGGAGGTAAACAAGGGCCAGAAGCTGGATGCCCAGAAGGACACCCTGCCCCTTTTAGGAGGCAGGGAGGCAGATGTGCTGGCCCTGGCGGCGGAAGCGGCAGGGGTGCAGAAAGAGGATATCCTGTCCCATGATCTGTATCTGTACAACCGGGCCGGCGGGACTGTTTTTGGGGCAGGGGAAGAGTTTATCTGCGCCCCCAGGCTGGACGATTTAGAGTGCGCCTTCTCCTCCCTGCAGGGCTTTTTGCAGGCGGAGAACGGGGAAAACTGCCTGGTGTGCGCCATTTTCGACAACGAGGAGACAGGCAGCCAGACCCGCCAGGGAGCAGACTCTGATCTGCTTTCCGGGCTTATCAGCCGCATCTGCCTGGCGGCGGGAAAAACGGAGGAGGAAAAGCTTCTGGCCCTGTCCTCCAGCTTTATGGTTTCCGCAGACAACGCCCACGCCGTGCACCCTGGCAGCCCGGAGAAGTCCGACCCCACCAACCGGTGCTATTTAAACGGCGGCGTGGTGGTAAAGCACGGGGTGCGCTATGCCACAGATCCCGTTTCCGCCGGGGTGTTCAAAAAGCTGTGCGCAGACGCGCAGGTGCCTGTGCAGGAATATTACAACCACTCCTCCATCCCCGGCGGAGGAACCCTGGGAAACATTTCCGGATCCCACATATCTGTGCCCACAGTGGACATCGGCCTGGCGCAGCTTGCCATGCATTCCCCCTGTGAGACAGCAGGGGCAGAGGATTTGGCCCACATGGTGAAGGCCATGGAGGTCTTTTTCAGCAGTGCCATTATCTGCGGAGGGGACGGCCTGTACACCCTGCGGCCTGCGGAGAAAGCGCCGGCAGAGCCAGAGGAGGAGCCTGTAAAAGAGCCTGAAAAGGCTCCCGCGCCGGAGGAGGGCAGAGGCCCAGGCGAGCCTGCCCTTAAAACAGGCGAGCCTGGGCGGGATGCCGGGAAAGCGGAGGAAGCGCCCAGCCCGGAAAGCGCAGGTTCGCCTTCTGCAAGGCAAGGCTCTCCTGCGCCCAGCGCCTGCGTACAGGAGGAGAAAAAAAACATGGATATAAAGCCGGTGGTACACAAGAAAATCGAGAACAAGCCTGGATGGCAGAACGAAACGGTATTTTACCAGATTTACCCCATGGGCTTCTGCGGCGCGCCCTATGAGAACGACGGCAAACCGGTGAGCCGCATTGGTAAGGTGAAAGACTGGGTGCCCCATTTGCAGAAGCTGAACGTGGGGGCGGTGTATTTCTCCCCGGTGTTTGAATCGGATTCCCATGGCTATGACACCCGGGATTACCGGAAAATCGACTGCCGCCTGGGCACAAACGAGGATTTCAAAGAGGTGTGCCAGGCCCTCCATGAAGCGGGCATCCGGGTGGTGCTGGACGGGGTGTTCAACCACGTGGGCCGGGGCTTCTGGGCCTTCCAGGACGTGCTGAAAAACCGGGAGCGCTCCCCTTATAAGGACTGGTTCCACATCAATTTCGGCGGGAACTCCGGCTATAACGACGGCCTGTGGTATGAGGGCTGGGAAGGGCACTTTGAGCTGGTAAAGCTGAACCTGCAGAACCCACAGGTGGTGGAGCACCTGCTGTCCTGCGTGGGGGGCTGGATGGAGGAATTCGGCATTGACGGCCTGCGGCTGGACGTGGCCTATATGGTGGATCAGAACTTCATGCGCAGGCTCCATGGATACTGCCGGGAAAGGCGGCCCGATTTCTTCCTGCTGGGGGAGATGATCCACGGGGACTACCGGCGGATTATGAACCCGGAGATGCTGGACAGCGTGACAAATTACGAGTGCTATAAGGGCCTTTACTCTGCCTTCAACTCCCTGAATATGTTTGAGATTGCCCATTCCCTGAACCGGCAGTTTGGCCCTGAGGGTTGGACGCTCTACAAGGGGGAGCACCTGGTGTGCTTTGCGGATAACCACGATGTAAGCCGCATTCACAGCATTTTGACGGACAAAAACCAGATTAAGCCCCTGTACGCTGCTTTGTACGGGATGCCGGGCATTCCCTGCCTGTATTATGGCAGCGAGTGGGGCGCGGAAGGGGACAAAAAGGACGGGGATCCTGCCCTGCGGCCCTGTTTTGACGCCCCGGTGGAAAATGACCTGACGGAATTTTTATCCAAGCTGGGCAAAGTGAAGGCGGAAAGCCCTGCTTTGTGCTATGGGGATTTTAAGAACGAGACGCTTCTCAACAAGCAGTGGGTCATCCGGCGCTCCTGCCAGGAGGAGACAGTGCTGGTGGCCGTCAATGCTGAGGGCAGCGGGTTCAATGTGAACTGCGGCTATCATGGCCCGGCTGTAGAGCTGCTCAGCGGGGAGAAGCGGGACTTAAACGGCTGCATTGAGCTGCCGCCTTACGGGGTGAAAATCTACCGGCTGGGCTAGAGTCTGTCCGTTTATAGTTAACGCAGTTCAAAAGAGGCAGAATACCTCTTTTGAACCAGGCGGCTCAGTCGCCTGGCTTGAAAATCGGGATGTACCGATTTTCAAGTGTGTTTACTATAAGTACGCGCGCTTGACTTTGTTTATATTTGGTTGTTTTCGTGCCTATAAAAGAAAAGGAACGCCAGCCCTTTTAAAGGGCTGGCGTTCCTTTTTTCTAGTGCCCCGACCCTGTGGGAGGGGGCGCTTTTCGTTTTTTACAGGCTTTCTACCAGATCTGCCGCGCTGTCCAGCCAGGCGCCCTCAAACAGCTCGATAGCGCCCTGGTCGCAGGCTGAGGCCAGCTTGGGATCCAGGGGCAGCTTGCCCAGCACCTTTAAATCATACTTGGCGGCTACCTCGTCAATGTGGCTCTCCCCAAACACAGAGAAGGGCTTGCCGCAGTCTGGGCACTGGACATAGCTCATGTTCTCCACCAGGCCCAGCACAGGCACATTCATCATTTTTGCCATTTCCACAGCCTTGGAGACGATCATGGACACCAGCTCCTGGGGGGAGGTGACGATGATGATGCCGTCCAGGGGCAGGCTTTGGAATACAGTGAGGGGGGCATCCCCGGTGCCGGGGGGCATGTCCACAAACATATAGTCCACGTCGCCCCACACCACGTCTGTCCAGAACTGCTTGATGGCCCCGGCAATCACCGGGCCGCGCCAGACAACAGGAGTGGTTTCCTCATCCAGCAGCAGGTTGATGCTCATGACCTTTACGCCGGTTTTGGTGTCCATGGGGTACATGCCGTTTTCGTCTGCCATGCACTTTCCCTTTAAGCCAAAGCACTTGGGGATGGAAGGCCCGGTGATGTCCGCGTCCAGAATGCCTACGGACAGCTCCCGGCGGCGCAGGGTGGTGGCAAGCAGGGAGGTTACCAGGGACTTGCCCACGCCGCCCTTGCCGCTGACCACGCCGATGACCTTCTTCACGTGGCTTAAATCGTTGGTCTTTTCCAGGAAGCTTTGGGGGCCTTCCCTGCTGGGGCAGTTTTCCCCGCAGGTGGAACAGTCGTGGGTGCAGTTTTCAAGATTTTCGCTCATGTTGCTTCTCTCCTTTTGGTTTTCATTGGTTTATATCTGCCGCAAGCGTAAAAAGCCATGCAGACGGGGTATTTGAAAATAGTATTTTCCAGTGTGCTGGCTATAGGAACGGACGGTATATAGCAAAATATACCACAGCGGCTGTCAGGCATACCGCCGTAAGGTATAAGGGCCTGCTTTTTGTGCGCCTGTAAAACCGCAGGCCGAAATACAGCACCCCGGCTATGTCCAGCAAAAGCTGGAAAAGGTATGTGCCGTGCCCCGCTAAATAGATCCCCACCCCCAGGGCCTCCGCCAGCAGCGCCCCCACAGGCAGGGCGTACAGCACCGCGCCCCAGGGGGAAGGCTTCTCCCAATGATACAGCACAAAGGCTCCCACCCCGCAGGCCAGGGAAAGCCCGGTATAAAGCAGGAAAAGCTGGGTGTCGAAGTGGGCATCCTCATACCGGAACACCTGGGAGTCCAGCCAAAACCCCAGGGCGTAAAAGCTCAGGGTCATGCCGGACAGGTACAGGAAAGCGTTCAGCCCCGCACACAGGTTTGAGCTGCTGAGAAGCACAAGGGCTGTCACGCTGATAATCCAGAAGCCGAAAAGGGTGGCGATGGCATGAAAGCCCCAAAGAGAGCTGCCATCGCAAAAATCCGTAAGGCGAGTGGCTATCCCTGCCAGCAGGCCTGCCGCAAAAACCAGGGCATAAGATCCGGGAGCGTTCCTTAAGGGTTTGGTCTTCATAATCGCTCCTTACAAGTAGGCAAGTGTGCAGGCTTCCCCGTCCAGCCGGGCGGGGCGGCCGATGGGCAGGATGGCGTGGTTTTCCCCGTGGCCGAAGTCGTCGCAATAGACAACGGGGATGTGATGGCGCTGGCCCAAAAGCTTTAAACGGGCATAGAGATGGGGGCAGGGGTGGTCTGCAAAGTTCCCGAAGATAAGGCCTGTCACCGTTTTCATAAAGGGGCTTTGCTCGATACAGGCCAGCATGGAGCTGACGTGGGCTTCATCCCCGAACATCTCGTGATCCTCCAGAAAGAGGATGTGGGGCTGCGCAAGGTCTACAGGGAAATAGTCTGTCCCCAGCAAAAGGGCAAAATTCATGGTGTACCCGCCGCAGAGCACCCCTTCCCCTACGCCGGGGCTTAAGGAAAGCCAGGGGGAATTTTTCTCGTGCTCTGTCATGCTGCCGCTGAGGATATGGCCCTCAAAGTGGCGGCGGTTATACGCTGTCCAGCCTGTGAACATGGTGGGATCCTGGCCATAGTAGGTTTCCAGGCCCGTCATGGCCCAAACCGCGTTTAACAGGGTGGTGCCGTCGCTGTAGCTGCACAGGCGCTTGGGGTTTTCCCGGAACAAATCGAAGTGCAGGTAGGGCAGAAGCTCCGGGCTGCCCTCGCCCCCGCCGAAAAGGATGTAGTCCACATCCCGGTTCCCGGCAAGCTGGTTCAGATCCGCGGCCCGCTCTGTGTCGGAGGCCAGATATCCCCAGGTGTTTTTGTAGAGGTTATCTGCCAGCACCACCTGGAAGCCCTCTTTTTCCATCTCCCCGATAATGTGCTTATACTCCCGGTTCCAGGGAATTTCCTGCCCTGGCCCGGCTTCATAAAGGGGGACGTGGCTGGGGGAGCAGATGCCGATAGTCCCGCCCTTTGGCAAAGGCTTTGCACGCATATTTTTCCTCCTGAGGGGCCTTAACAGAAGGGGTTTTCGCTCTTATAGAGCATCCCCTTGGGCTGGTTAAATCCAATGTCCTCCACGCCCAGGAACTTGAACACCTCGAAAAGGGCCTTGCCATAGTGGCCGAAGGCTACGGCCCCGTGGTGGGGGTAATTCTTCTCAATGAGCACGTGGCGGTAGAACCGGCCCATTTCCGGGATGGCAAACACGCCCACGCCGCCAAAGGAGCGTGTGGGCACAGGCAGCACCTCGCCCTGGGCCACGTAAGCGCGGAGGATGCAGTCTGCTGTGCTTTGCAGCCGGAAGAAAGTGATATCGCCAGGCTGGATGTCCCCTTCCAGGGTGCCCTGGGTGACCTCCTCAGGCAGGCTGCGGGCCATGATCATCTGGTACTTCATGGTGGGCTTGCACAGCTTTTTCGAGCAGGTGTTGCCGCAATGGAAGCCCATGAAGGTATCTGTGAGGCTATAGGGGAACTTGCCCTTAATGTCGGACTTATACATATCCTTGGGCACTGTGTTGTTGATGTCCAGCAGGGTGACAATGTCGCTGGAGACGCAGGCGCCGATGAACTCGCTGAGGGTGCCCCAGATGTCCACCTCGCAGGAGACAGGGATGCCCCGGCCTGTCAGGCGGGAGTTTACATAGCAGGGCACAAAGCCGAACTGGGTCTGGAAGGCGGGCCAGCATTTGCTGGTGAGGGCCACGTATTTCCGGTATCCCTTATGTTCCTCCACCCAGTCCAGCAGGGTGATTTCATACTGGGCCAGCTTTTCGAGGATTTCCGGCTTCTTGTTGCCCTCGCCCAGCTCCTCTGCCATCTCTTTGGCAACCGCCGGAATGCGGGGATCCCCCGCGTGCTTGTGGAAGGCCTCGAACAAATCCAGCTCTGAGTTTTCCTCAATCTCCACGCCCAGGTCGTACAGCCGCTTGATAGGCGCGTTGCAGGCCAGGAAGTTTAAGGGCCGGGGGCCAAAGCTGATGATTTTCAGGTTCTGAAGCCCTATCAGCGCCCGGGCAATGGGGAAGAACTCGTGGATGCGGTCGGCGCAGTCCTGTGCGTCCCCTACAGGGTTTTCCGGAATGTAGGCTTTGATTTCCCGAAGCTTTAGGTTATAGCTGGCATTGAGCATGCCGCAGTAGGCGTCGCCCCGGCCGCCCACCAGGTCATCGCCGCTTTCCTCCGCGGCGGCAATGAACATGGCGGGGCCGTCGAAATGCTTGGCTAAAAGCGTCTCGGAAATTTCCGGGCCGAAGTTCCCTAAGTATACCACCAAGGCGTTGCACTCGGCTTTTTTGACGTCCTCCAGGGCCTGCACCATGTGGATTTCGCTTTCCACAATGCAGACGGGGCACTCATAGACGCTGGGCGCTTCCGCGCCGTATTTGGCGGCAAAGGCGCTTATCAGGGCCTTGCGGCGGTTTACGGACAGGGATTCCGGGAAGCAGTCCCGGGATACGGCGACCACGCCGATTTTTACTTCTGGGGTGTTTGTCATGGTTTTTCTCCTCCTTTTAAGATCCTGGGGACGCTGTCTCGTCTGCCGACTCGGTCGGCTCATGGCTCGCCCCCAAACCCCTGCAACCCCTTTTAAAAAAGGGGTTGACCCTAAAATAATTGCTTCATCCATCATAACGCAAACGGCAGGAAAAAGCAATCGTTTTTCATTGCAATCCCTCCCGCGCTGTGCTATACTGAATCAAAACAAAAAGCTGTACCGAAAAGGTTTGTGCAAGGGTCTATTGGTACAGCTTCTAAAGCGGGAGCGTGTATACATGAACCGGGAAAACAAACGCCGCCAATATGAAAAAGGCTTTTACAAAACCCATGCCTGCGACGAAACCTTCACCTGCAAGGTCTGCGGGCGGGAGGTGGTGCCTGCCGGGGCGGGCAGCGATCACCGCAACCACTGCCCCAACTGCCTCTCCAGCCTCCATGTGGACATAGAGCCTGGGGACAGGGCATCTGACTGCGGGGGAGTGATGGAGCCGGTTGCCGTATGGGTGCGCCATAACGGCGAGTGGGCCATTGTCCACCGCTGCAAACGGTGCGGCGCCCTCAGCTCCAACCGGGTGCTGGCAGACGACAACCCCATGAAGCTGATGTCCATTGCCTTAAAGCCTTTGGCCTGCCCCCCCTTCCCCTTAGAGCGCATTGAGGAGCTGACCAGGATGATGGGCGGCTCTGGCGATTTGCCCCCCGCGCCCAAAGCAGGAGGCGGGGAGAGTTGAAGCGCATCCGCAAAAATGGCCTGAACCGGGAAGTGGTTCAGGCCATGATTCGTTCCGGCAGCGTTACGCGTCGCAGGCGCAGTGGTCACACTCGGTCAGTTCCCCCACAATGGGCAGGGGATCAATGCCCTGGCGGGTGTAATAGTCTGCCACAGCGGCCTTGATGGCCTGCTCTGCCAATACGGAGCAGTGTACCTTTACCGGGGGCAGGCCGTCCAGGGCCTCCATAACGGCCTTGTTGGTAAGCTTTAAGGCCTGGTCAATGGTTTTGCCCTTGATCATCTCTGTTGCCATGCTGCTGGTGGCAATGGCCGCGCCGCACCCGAAGGTCATAAAGGAAACGTCTGTGATGGTGTTCCCCTCCACCTTGATATACATGCGCATAATATCCCCGCATTTGGGGTTGCCAACCTCGCCCACCCCGCTGTATTCCTTCATTTCCCCCACGTTGCGGGGATTGGAGAAATGCTCCATTACCTTTGCACTGTATGCCATATGAGGTCATCCTTTCTTTTCGATTTTCCGTATTTTTCTGGAAAGCTTTATTTCTCTTTGAAATTCCCTGCGCCCCTGGAAGAACAGGTTCACCAGAAACGGCTTCTTAATATCTCCGGAAGCGCTTCTGCTTTATCATCACGATGGTTCTGTCCTCTTCCACCAGCCCGTCCCGGGGAGCTGGGGCGGCTTCCCGCAGGGCCAAGCGGTTTGCCTGGGTTTTGTTCCCAGGCCGCACTGCCTGCCACACCAGCAGCCCCACCAGCACCGGGGCGCTGAGGATGGGTATCAGGAAGAGGATCCGGAGCAAGGGGGGCATTCCCCCTGCCATAGTTATGAACATGATGCCGATGCCGGAGGAGGCCAGCGTAGCCAGGAACGCCAGCCCCCGCAGAAGCGCACGTGCGCGTCTTGGGTTCATGCGTTTCATCGTATCACCTACATATATTCGTCATAGCTGACCTGCCCCTTCTGGATGGAGTCCCACAAGGGGGACATGGCCCGCAGGCGCTGGATGATGGGGGGGATGACCTCCAGGAGGTAGTCAACATCCTCCATGGTGTTGTAGTCCCCAAAGCTTAGCCGCAGCGACCCATGGGCCACCCCGTGAGGCAGGCCGATGGCTAAAAGCACATGGCTGGGGTCTAAGGATCCGCTGGTGCAGGCAGATCCGGAGGAGGCGGACACCCCCTGCATGTCCAGCATCAGCAGCAGGGATTCCCCCTCCACCCCCTGGAAGCAGAAGTGGACGTTGCCGGGGAGCCGGTGCTCCCGGTGGCCGTTTAAGCGGCTGCGCTCTATTTTCAAAAGCCCGTCAATGAGCTTGTCCCGCATGGGGGTAAGCCGGGCAATGCGCTGGTCTATGGTGGAGCAGGCCTCCTCCATGGCTGCGGCAAGGCCCGCGATTTCCGCCACGTTTTCTGTGCCGCCCCGCTTGCCACGCTCCTGGGCGCCGCCGTCCAGCAGGTTCTGAAGCTGCGTGCCCAGCCGGACATACAGCGCCCCCACGCCCTTAGGCCCATGGAGTTTGTGCCCGCTTAAGGACAGCATGTCAATGTGCTGGGCCTTTACGTCGATGTGGACGTTGCCCACAGCCTGCACTGCGTCTGTGTGGAAGGGCACCCCATGCTTCTGGCAGATTTCCCCGATTTCCGGGATGGGCTGGATGGTGCCGATTTCGTTATTGGCGTACATAATGGTGACAAGGGCCGTTTTGTCTGTTATGGCGGCCTCCACCTCTTCCGGGCGCACCAGGCCGTCCTTATGCACAGGCAGGTAAGTGACGGCAAAGCCCTCCTTTTCCAAAGCCTGGCAGGTGTGCAGCACCGCGTGGTGCTCAAAGGCGGAGGTGATGATGTGGTTTTTGCCATGTTTTTTAAGCTGGGCCTTTGCGCAGCCTTTGATGGCCCAGTTGTCGCTTTCTGTGCCGCAGCTTGTGAAGAAAATCTCGTTGGGCTTTGCGCCCAGGCATTTGGCTACTGTCTCCCGGGCCTGTTCCAGCTTTGCCTTGGCCTCCTGCCCCAGCCCGTACAGGCTGGAGGGGTTGCCGTAAACTTCTTTATAAAACGGAAGCATCGCCTCCAGAACCTGCGGGGAAACAGCAGTGGTAGCGGCGTTGTCCGCGTATACCTTTCTGCCCATGAAAAATCATCCTTTCCTGAAAAGTGGGCGGGAACCCGATGAAGCAAGGATAGTGTGCCCGCCTGGGTTTAATATACACCTTTTTAGTATACATTTCAATACCTGAATGCATTCTTCCAAGATTTTTTACAATCCTCCCTGTATTTCCCAGCAAACATTTGGCTGGTTGCACAAAGCGGAGCGGGAATAAACTGGCAGAATAAACAATTGTATTGTGGGAAATGCCATGGTATCCTGATAAGAGGAAATTTTCTGTTTAGGGCTTGTTTGAAAATAGAGAAAGTGCCAAGTTTTTGAGACAAAACGAGGCGGTTTCAAGGCGGAAACCGCAAGAAATACTGTCGTATTTCGAGGATTTCCAACACAGAAAATGTCCGTTTTGGACAAAAAGATGGCATTTGCGATTTTTCAAACAGGCCCTAGAAACCATACCTGGAAAGGACGATTGCCATGCTGATAAGCCAGAAAATGCGCACCCTTGCCCCGGAGCTGGATCCCCTCCGGCTGGGCACCGGCTGGAAGCCGGAGGATCTCCCCAAGCCCCAGATTTTTGTGGAGAGCACCTTTGGGGACAGCCACCCAGGCTCTGGCCACCTGGACAAGCTGGTGGAGGCTGTGCGGGAGGGTGTCGCCGCCGCGGGGGGCTATGGCGCCCGGTACTTCTGCACGGACATCTGCGACGGGGAAAGCCAGGGCACTGACGGCATAAACTTCTCCCTTTGCAGCCGCGAGATGATTGCCAACATGATTGAGATACAGGCAAACGCCACCCCCTTTGACGCCGGGGTGTACCTGGCAAGCTGCGACAAGGGAATGCCCGGGAACCTGATGGGCATGGCCCGGGTGAACATCCCCTCTGTGGTGGTGGCGGGAGGCACCATGGCGGCGGGGCCGGAGCTTCTGACCTTGGAGCAGCTTGGCATGTACAGCGCCATGTACCAGCGGGGGGAAATTGACGAGGCGAAGTTTAACTGGGCCAAGGAGAACGCCTGCCCAAGCTGCGGGGCCTGCTCCTTTATCGGCACAGCCTCTACCATGCAGATTATGGCGGAGGCCCTGGGGCTGTCCCTGCCGGGCAGCGCCCTGCTGCCTGCCACAAGCCCTGACCTGCTGGAATATGCCCGGCGGGCAGGGGCCTTGGCTGTGAAGCTGGCCTGCTCGGAAAACATGCGGCCCCGGGACATTGTGACCATGGACAGCTTTGAAAACGCCATTTTGGTCCATGCCGCTATTTCCGGCTCTACCAACTGCCTGCTGCACCTGCCAGCTATAGCCCATGAATATGGCCTCACCATTACAGGGGACACCTTTGACAGGCTTCACCGGGGGGCGAGATACCTGCTGGACGTGCGGCCCGCCGGGCGCTGGCCCGCCGAGTTCTTCTACTATGCCGGCGGTGTGCCCGCCATTATGGAGGAGATTAAGGGCCATCTGCACCTGGACGCCATGACGGTCACAGGGAAAACCCTGGGGGAGAACCTGGAGGAGCTGAAACAGGAAGGCTTTTATGAGCGCTGCCAGAAATGGCTGGAGGAGGCCAACCGGAAATACGGCATCAGCATACAGAGGGAAGATGTTATCCGGCCCTATGGCAAAGCCCTGGGCTGTGACGGCTCTATTGCCATTTTAAAGGGGAACCTGGCCCCGGAGGGCGCGGTTATCAAGCACACCGCCTGCCCTAAGGAGATGTTCTCCGCCGTTTTAAACGCCCGCCCCTTTGACAGCGAGGAGGAGTGCATTGACGCGGTGCTGCACCGCCGGGTGAAGCCCGGGGACGCGGTGTTTATCCGCTATGAGGGGCCGAAAGGCTCCGGTATGCCGGAGATGTTCTACACCTCCGAGGCCATTTCCTCTGACAAGGAACTGGGCCGCAGCATTGCCCTGATTACGGACGGGCGGTTCTCCGGGGCCTCTACCGGGCCTGTTATCGGCCACTGCAGCCCTGAAGCCCAGGCCGGCGGGCCTATTGCCCTGGTGGAGGAAGGGGACTTGATTGAGCTGGACGTGGAGAAGCGCATCCTCGCCATTGTGGGGGTGAGGGGGGAGCGCAAAACCCCGGAGGAGATGGAGGAAATATTGGCAGGGCGCAAAAAGCACTGGGCGCCGAAGCCCGCGAAATACCAGTCTGGGGTGCTGCGCCTGTTCTCAGAGCTGGCAGAATCTCCCATGAAGGGCGCGTACCTTTCATTTGGGGAATAACAAAAAGGAGGGGAAAACTATGCATAGAATAAATGAACAGATTGCCGCTATCGGCATTGTGCCGGTGATTAAGCTTACAAACCCGGAGCGGGACGCAGTCCCCCTGGCAAAGGCATTGTGCGCGGGAGGCGTGGCCGTGGCGGAGGTAACCTTCCGGGCCGAGGGGGCTGAAAGGGCCATCCGCCTGATGAAGGAAGCCTGCCCGGAGATTCTGGTGGGGGCTGGCACAGTGACCACAACAGAGCATATTGACAAGGCCCTGGCGGCTGGGGGGCAGTTTATCGTCACCCCTGGCTTTGACCCGGAGCTGGTGGCCTATGCAAAGGAAAAGGGCGTGCCCATCTATCCCGGCTGCACCACCCCTACGGACTACCACGCCGCTTTGAAATTCGGCCTGGAGGTGATTAAGTTTTTCCCGGCGGAGCAGTCTGGGGGCCTGGCGAAAATCAAGGCCATGAGCGCCCCCTTCCCCCAGTTTAAGGTGATGCCTACCGGGGGCATTTCCCTGGGGAACCTGGAGGCCTACAGCGCCTGCCCCTGCATCTGCGCCTGCGGCGGCTCTTATATGGTGACGGCGGAGCTGATTGAAAACGGCAGGTGGGAGGAAATTACCCAGCTTTGCAGGCGTTCCCGGGAGATTGTGGAGGGGGCCAGGAAGGGAATGGCGGTTTAAGAACCTGTATTCACAACCTGTAACCACCGTCTAAGCGGCCTTTTTGAAGCCACTCTATGTTAAATTTTCTTGCAAGGCGACAGCCTTGCTGCGAACATTTGCCTTGATTGGCTTCAAAAATTCCCGCTCATCCGGCAATTTCGATTATGAATACAGGTTCTAAGAGCCTGTTTGAAAAATATAGAGAAAGGAACGGTGCGGGGAATCCTGTACCGCATGGCGGCTTTTTATGATATTTACCATTAAGAATGACAAGTTTACAGCAAAGGTGGACACCCTGGGGGCGCAGATTATCTCCCTGGAGGACGCGCAGGGCCGGGAGCTTTTGTGGACAGGGGATCCGGCCTACTGGCGGGAGCATGCCCCTGTGCTGTTCCCTATTGTGGGGGCCTTGCGGGATAACCGGGTGAAAATCAAGGACGCCTGGTTTGAAATGACCCGACACGGCTTTGCCAAGCACAAGGAATTTGATTTGGTGAGACGGGGGGAGGGGGACATCTTCCTCCGGCTTCAGGATGACGGGGACACAAAAAAAGCATATCCCTTCAGCTTCGCGCTGACGGTGGAATATGCTTTGACAGAGGAGGGCTATGCCACTGCCTTTACTGTGGAGAACACCGGGAAGGAGCCGCTGCCCTTTGCCATTGGCGGGCACCCGGGCTTTAACCTTCCTTTGGAGGACGGGGCGGAATTTGAGGACTACGTCCTCCGGTTTGAGCAGGAGGAAAGCCAGCAGTGCCCCACTGTCCGGATGGACACCGGGCTGCTGGACTATGAAACCCCGGGCTTTGCCCTGGAGGGCAGGGAGATCCCCCTGCGGCACAGCCTGTTTTACCGGGATGCTTTGGTGTTTTCCGGCCTTAACTCCCATAAGGCGGCAATTGTGAACAAGAAAACAGGGAAGGGCATTGAGATGGACTTTGCCGGGTTCCCCATGCTGGGGGTGTGGTCTGCCCAGAACGACGGGCCTTACGTATGCCTGGAGCCTTGGACGGGCTGCGCCACCCTCACCACAGAGGGGGACGAGTTTACAGGGAAAAAGGGCATGATTACCCTTTCCCCCGGGGAGAAAACAGAGCGGCGGTTCACTGTACGGGTGATGTAATCTTATTCCGGGAAGGACAGCTCGATGCGCAGCCGGCCCTTTTCCCAGGAGGCGGTGATGGCGCCGCCCATGCGCTCGGTGAGAAGTTTGGCGATGGAAAGCCCCAGGCCAGTGGAATCCCGCCCGGTTTCCACTGTGTAAAAGCGGTCGAAAAGCCGGGCGGCAGACACTGGGTTCAGCCCTGGCGCGGAATTTTCAAAAGTGGCCCTGCCGTCTTTGGTGAGGGCCGCTTTTAGATCCCCGCCGCTGTATTTCAGGGCATTGGAGAGGATATTGGAGAGCACCCGGCTGAGGGCCTCCCCGTCAAGCTGCCGGGGCACCGGCCCTTCCGGCAGGCTGATTTCCGGCGCAATGCCCCGCCCCTGGAAGGCTCCGTAAAAGGACACCAGGCTTTCCTCCAGCGCCCGGGAAAAATCGACGGGCTGGAGCCGCACAGGCTCTGCCGCCACCACAGAATAACGGAACAGCTCTTCTGTGAGGCGGCTCATGGCTTCCACCCGGCCTGCGATAAGCCCCAGGTATTTGTGGGCAAGGGCCGGGCTTTCCTCCCGCTCCAGCAGTTCCAGATAGCCCCGGATGGCGGTGAGGGGGGTGCGCAGATCGTGGGAGATATTGGTGACGGCTTCTTTCAGCTCCAAGTCCCCCTGCTGGTATTGCCGCCGTTTTTCCCGCAGCAGCGCAAGATCCCGGTTCAGCGCCGCCGCCAGCTTCCGCATGGCCTTGTCCCGGCTGGAAATGTCCACCAGGGTGTTTGTCTCCATGTCTTTGCGCTCTTTCAGGCCCTGCACCAGCTCCCGGGCGGCCTTGCGCATCAGCCGCACCTTGATTCCCAGCCCTGCCGCCACGCACCCCAGCACAGCCGCCAATATCCATCCTGCCATTCTTCCTACCTCCTAAGACCTTGGAGCTTTGCTCCAAACCTCACAAGCCTTTTTGGAAAAAGGCTTGGCCCAGGGCGTGTTCACATAAGCGCTTGCAAGCGTCTTTTTGGCGGTTTTTTGCCATCTTCTTCGCCAAAAATTCTTGAGGTACGCAAGTACATCTGCGAATTTTTGACTTGATTCTGCCAAAAACCTGCTCAAAAATCCACATACTCCTCTTATGTGAACACGCCCTAAAAACTTACCGCACCCACGCCGGTGCTGGCCGGGGCTTTTGCGCCCGGCGCCCGGTGTGGGTGTGGTTTTGCTTTTTGTTGTTTTGCCCCCGCTGGGTCAGCGCAAGTCTTTCCGGCAGAAGCCCCGTACCCAGGCATGCAGCAAGCCCTTCATGGCGTACCTCATTTTAAATCTTTGCGGGCAAACAGCCCCAGGCCCGCAAAAATACTGGCAAGGCTTATCCCCAAATCACACAATGCAAAGCGCAAAGGGTTTGTGATTCCCATGCCCGCGCACTGTATCGCCTGGTTTACAGGCAGGAAATCGTTGAGGAACTCATAGACGGCCCGCTTTATACCGGTCAGGTAGGCGGGGTTGGGGACGCTGTCATCGGCCATCTCCATGCCGTTTTCTGTAAACGTCACCATGCCCTCATTCGTGGGCGGCTCCATTAAAGCGCCGTTTATCACAGTAGCGGCGACAAACAGCACCATGGGGATGATGAGGCATATGGTGGACGCGACAGCTTTATTGGGGCACAGCATACTCACCAGCACGTAAATGGACGTGACTGCGACGGCCACCAATATGCTGAGAAGCGCGGTCGTCACAAAGGCCATGGCGGGCGCTTTCGCGGCGCCCAGCAGGAAGAGGGAGATTACTGTGGCGGGTACGGCAAAAGCCAGGCACAAAAGCAAAGTCCCTATGACGCACACCACCCAGTTGGACATATAGATCTCATTGCGGGTGCGGCCCACCATCATTTTGTTGCGGATGGTGCCGTCGCTGTAGTCTATGCCCAGGTACAGGCTGATGAACACCGCCGCCGCGATGCAGATAAACGGCGTATAATTAAAGACAAGGTCATCCGGCGCGAAAACCGTGTTATAGCGCAGGCTGTCAAAATATTGTGCCACCGGAAGATAGACGCCCAGCGCCGCCATGCCCCAAAAGCACACCCAAAAGGCCAAATCCTTTTTTAACCGGGCAAAGCCCGCGAATACCAGTTTATTCATGGTGGGCACCTCCTACCAGATTGATGAAATAGCTTTCCAAAGATTCGTCCCGCTCCTGCATGGAGAGCACCTGGCAGCCCTCCTGGTCCAGGGCCTTGATAAGCTGGGTGATGTTCAAGGGGTCGTACACGTCTGCCACGCTGTCGTTTACAATGCTGTATTTCAGCACCATGCTGTCCAGCACCCTCGATAGGGCCTTTGTGTCGCTGACAGTGAGGCGGGTGCATTTGCGGCAGGCGGCCTCCAGGTCTTCGGCGCTGATCTCCTTTACCATCCGGCCCTGGTCGATAAACCCATAGTGGGTGGCAAGGCGGGAAAGCTCGTCGAGAATGTGGCTGGAGATGAGGACGGTAATCTGCCGCTCCCGGTTCAGGCGCAGGATCAGCTCCCGCATTTCGATGATGCCCTGGGGGTCAAGGCCGTTTGTGGGTTCGTCCAGGACGAGGAAATCGGGATCTCCCGCTAAAGCTATAGCTATGCCCAGCCGCTGGCGCATGCCTAAGGAGAAATTCCGGGCCTTTTTCCTGCCTGTGTCCCCTAAGCCCACCAGCTCTAAAAGCTCTGGTATGCGGTCGAAGTCCGGCCTGCCCAGCACCAGGTGCTGCTCTTTTAGGTTTTCCTCCGCTGTCAGGTGCAGGTAGATGGAGGGGGTTTCCACCACCGCGCCCATGCGCCTGCGGGCCATGGTGATGTCCTTTGCACCGTTTTGCAGGCCGTACAGGGTATAGCTGCCCCCAGTGGGCCGCTGCAGGCCGCAGATCAGGCGGATGAGGGTGGTTTTCCCCGCACCGTTTTTGCCTACAAAGCCGTATATGGAGCCTTTGGGCACATGGAGGGAGAAATTATCCAGGGCCTTGAAATGCTTATACTGTTTGGAAAGCCCCTGGGCTGTCAATACATATTCCATCATGCGTACCTCCTTTAGTATGGTGCCCCTATTGTACACCCAAAAGGTAAAGACAGCGGTAAAGAAAAGGGTAAAGATTTCGTAAAGATTCGGGGGGCATGGAGCCTTACCCTAAAAAAAGTATAGCAAAAAGCCCTTGACAAAACAACAGGGCGGGCGGTAATCTTTATGAAAATGGCAATGCTCTAAAAGTTGCAGCTTACTGGGAAGTGAGGGATTAGATGAGCTTTGAAATCTATACATTAAACGCAAAAGACTATTTATTATACCCGATTATGAAACAAGCACTAGGGCTTTCTGCGGGTGACATTTTTAACGAAATATCTTATGGACTTGGCCTGCTTCAAAAACGCCTAAATGCCAAAGGGGTGGATTACCAAAAGCTAAAAGGAGCCTTGATACCTAACCAAGAAAGAAACAAACACGAGGTATGCCTTGTGATCGATTCATCGCAGATCCAGAGCGACTTGTATGGGGAGTTCGTATTTGATAAGCTTTTTCCTTTGCTAGACAAAAAAAGTACATGCAGTATTATGTGTGGTGATTATGTTGATACGATCTGGGAGCATGTCGAGAATTCCCAATTTTGGCTACGAAGGGCTTTGTACGAAACGATACATAAGTGTAATCCAACGGTATTCCAGCACAGTGAGCAGTATTTTTTGATTTATTTTAACCGTATATCAAACGAACAGCAGAAGGACATGGTGGAGGCTCTGCAAAACTATCCGTGGTTTACAGGTTTTGCAGATGTTACAAGGGAATCCCGGTTTAAATCGTATCTCTCACATATTTTGGTGCATTCATATGTGAAGTGTGGTATGCAGATTATATCACCCCATCCAGCGGACTATGAGGATGAAGAAAATATAAATATGTCTGGGTATCCTTTTGAAAAGTATGGATATCAGCTTATAAGTATTAATGAGGACAGTTTTGGCCCTTTTCTAAGCTATAAAATTGAGTCGATTGTTCCAGACGAAGATGATGTGAGCTTTTCATTTAATGCTTTGTTTCCAAAGTTTGACTCCATTTCAAAGCTTAAACTTACCATAAAGGATAAAAAATGGGATGGCTATCTTACGGCTTTCGGCAAAGACAGGAAAGGCAATCTTTTGTACGAAATTGGCTATGGCCCAAAAGACAGAGACAGGTTTATTCGGAATATTTATAAAAAGATTTGTGCGTGTTATATTTACAATCTCCGAAAAAACGTATATGAAGATTTGCTGTTTAATGTATGTGTTGATCTTCCTACAATAAATGGAAATTATAGGAGAACAACTGTAGGGCTGAAATATCTTCCTGAAACTGGAGAAATGGAAATTAATACAGTGACTTAAACAGCAGTTCCGTCGGGTCTATGCATTCCCATATAAATTCGCTCTTGCTGTTCACAAGAATTTTCTTGGCACTAACCCTATGAAATCTTCTGTTAAGGACAATATTCTTCTCTTTTAGATTCCAATCCCTTGCTTTCTATAACTCTCAATTTTTTTGAAAGAGGCATGGGAGCGCTGTCTGGACACTCCCCGCTGCCACGCCCGCCTCATAAAAAACGGAGGATAGTCATCAAAGC
>ERZ779622.155-NODE-155-length-47392-cov-33.451127_pt1 | contig 47392 bp, 44 predicted proteins | sample MGYA00514188_ERZ779622 | MGnify/ENA primary metagenome ERZ779622 (study PRJEB29562, sample SAMEA4376702) | mouse gut metagenome | isolation source: Cecum | study: EMG produced TPA metagenomics assembly of the A DSS colitis mouse model was used to assess the... | reverse complement strand
GCTGATTCTGGTTCCCGTATGGAACCTGCCCGTCATAGCCGCCCTGCTGATTCTGGTTCCCGTATGGAACCTGCCCGTCATAGCCGCCCTGCTGATTCTGATTCCCGTAAGGCGACTGCACACCATAGCTATCCCGCTGATTCTGATTCCCATAAGGCGACTGCATGCCATAGTTTCCCGTTGGATTCATGTAAGGGGGCTGCTCGTCATAATTTCCGTTCTGATTCCCATAAGGGTTCTGGCTGTCCGCATGATTCCCGGAAAAGAGACCATGCGTATCTGTCACAACCGACACAGTCTCCGTCTCTTCTATCACATCGGCGACCTCAACCACTTCTGGCGTTGTATAAATATCATCGCTGCTCTCGGATACATAGGATCCTGTATAGACGTCATTTTCCCTGCTTTCTCCGTCCTGCAGCCCTTCAAACTTGTCAGTTTCGCTCATTCTTCTCTCCTTTTACTTGTCCCCGGGCTGAACTGATACCCTTTTTCTACTTCTCCTTACTGCCGAAAGTCACTTCACTGTAATACTGTAAAATACATTCCCGCATCAGGGACAGAGCCGCGGATACCGTGCTCTCCCGAATCTTTTCCCGGGTCCCGTGGAAATGACACTCTTTCACCGTAACCCTCCCGCACACGTTGCAGCCGATATAGACAAGTCCCACCGGTTTATCCGGCGTGCCGCCGTCCGGTCCCGCGATGCCCGTGGTGGAAACGCTTACATCGGTTCTTGCAAGGGTCGCCGCAGTCTTAGCCATCTCCTTGGCAATCTGTTCGCTGACCGCTCCATGTTTCATCAGGATATTCTTCTTGATTCCCAGGAGCTTTCGCTTGGATTTATTGGAGTACGTCACATAGCCGGACTTAAACACTTCCGACACGCCGGGCACGTTGATCAGCCTGGCGGAAAGCATGCCGCCCGTGCACGACTCCACCGTACACGCCGTCAGCTTATTTGCCATAAGCAGATCCACCACGGCTTTCTCCAGCGTCACCTCGCTGTCCGTCGTGTAAACATGGTTGCCAAAGCGTCCTTTCAGCTCCTTGACCATGGGTTTCACCAGCTTTTTTGCCTCTTTCTCATCCGGCGCCGTGGCTGTCACACGAAGGTGTACCTCCCCGGTTTTGGCATACGTTGCAATAGTGGGATTATCCTGCGCGTTCACCAGATCCTCCACCATGCTCTCCGCCTTGCTCTCTCCCACCCCGCAGATTTTCACGGTCTGAGAATAAATAACACCCGTTGTTAGCCCGGCAAGGTAGGGCATAATCGACCTTTCAAACATGGGGATCAGTTCCCCCGGCGGTCCCGGCATCAGCACCACATGCTTACCGTTCTCCGCGATAATGATGCCGGGTGCGGTGCCGCCCGGATTTTCCACCACAATACAGCCTTCCGGCACCATTGCCTGCTTCCAGTTATTTTCCGTGATCTCCATGTTCCGCTCCGCAAAAAACTGCCGGATCGCCTCCTTTGACGGCTCATGCAGATACAGTTCTTTCCCCATCACCTTCGCCGCCGCCTCTTTGGTCAGGTCGTCCTGCGTGGGACCTAAGCCTCCGGAGAGCAGGATGATATCCGCTCTGGTGAGCGCCAGACGGATCGTCTCTGAAAGTCTCTCCTCGTTGTCGCCGACCACGTCCTGATGATAACAGGAAAGCCCGAGTCCCGCGCATTTTTCCGCGAGATAGGCGGCATTTGTATTCACGATGTTTCCCAGCAATATCTCTGTTCCGACTGCAATAATCTCAACTGTCATAACATCATCACCCTCTTTGTAAAAACATTCCGCTTGTTATTGTATCTCACTTTTTATTGTCCAGCATGACGTCCTTGTTCTTTATCAGATAATCCACGAGGGAAACCACCGTCAAAGCCACTGCCACCCACATCACAATCTGCGTCACAAGGGCAAGCGGCGGAAGGTCCGCAATCATCAGGCAGATCATAAGAATCTGGAAGGTCGTCTTGAACTTCCCCCAGTAACTTGCCGCGATCACCACGCCGTTGTCGGAGGCCACCAGGCGGAATCCGCTGATGATAAACTCCCTTGCGATAATTATGATCACAACCCATGCCGGAATCCGCGAAAGTTCTACCATGCAGATCATCGCGGAGCAGACCAAAAGTTTATCCGCCAGCGGATCCATAAACTTGCCGAAGTTCGTCACCAGATTGTATTTTCTTGCGATATGACCGTCCAGAAAGTCCGTCAGACTCGCCACAATAAAAATCGCCAGCGCGATCCACTTGTCATAAGCCGTGATATCAAACAACAGAAGCACCACAAAAAAAGGAATCAATATTACACGGAAAATCGTTAATTTATTCGGCAGATTCATCTTCCAACTCTCCCATCAAATCGTATTCGTGGGAACCCGTAATCCTCACCCGCACAAAATCGCCGGTCATCAGCTCCCTGTCCGTCTGTACAAACAAATATCCGTCCACATCCGGCGCGTCCTTATAGGTTCTCGCCACATAGACGTCCTCGTCCGCCACCTTACCTTCTATCATAGCCACCAGGGGACGTCCTTCCATATCAGCCGCCGCGTCAAAAGCGATCTCCTGCTGCAGTGCCATCAGCTCATCGCAGCGCGCCTGCTTCACTTCGTCGGAAATCTGGTCCGGCATTTCCGCCGCCGGTGTATCTTCCTCCTGCGAATAGGGGAATACACCGAGCCGGTCAAACGCCGTCTCCTCCACAAAGGAAAGCAGCGTCTCGTAATCTTCCTCTGTTTCCCCTGGGAATCCCGCAATCAGCGTCGTTCTCAGACAGATATCGGGAATCTCCCGCCGCAGTTTTTTGACTATATTAGTCAGCTCTTCCCTGTCCGTCCGCCGGCCCATACGCTTTAAAATGGAATCGGAGGCATGCTGCACCGGTATATCGAGATAATGGCATATCTTTTCTTCCTTCTGGATCACCCGAATCAGCGCATCGTCTATCTCCTCGGGATAACAGTAGAGAATCCTGATCCACACAAGCCCCTCTATCCGGCAGAGCCGTTCCAGAAGTTCCGGCAAAGCCTTATGCCCGTAGAGATCCTGCCCGTAGACTGTCGTCTCCTGCGCCACCAGAATCAGTTCCCTGACCCCCTGGTCTGCCAGTTCCTGCGCCTCACGAAGCAGACTGTCCATGGGAACGCTCCTGTAAGGTCCCCGCACCTTCGGAATGATGCAGTAGGTACAATGCTTATCGCATCCTTCCGCGATTTTCAGATAGGCAAAGTGACCGCCCGTGGTCAGAATGCGCTTTTTACCCGTAAGCGGTTTTTCGTCCAGCCGGTAATAGCAGTCTTTCGCTTTTCCTTCGAATGCGGCATCCAGAACCGCTGGCAGCTCCTTTATGGCGGAAGTGCCGATCACGGCGTCCACCTCTTCGATTTCCCTTCGAATCTCCTCCTGATATCTCTGTGCCAGACATCCCGTCACAACAAGCGCCTTTACCTGTCCGCTCTTTTTCAGTTCCGCCATCTCCAGAATCGTGTTGACGCTTTCCTCCTTGGCGTCCCCGATAAAGCAGCAGGTATTCACCACCACGGCGTCCGCCTCGTTTTCAGCGTCCGTAAAACTATAACCGCTCTCTGCAAGCATACCGAGCATCATCTCGGAATCCACCAGATTTTTATCGCATCCCAGAGACTGGAACAGTACCTTTTTCTTCATATAATAAATACCCGAACCCTATTCTTCGACCGCCTCTTCTGCTTCCGGAGATTCTGTGTCGGAAACTTCCGCCACCGTCTCCTCTTCCGAAATCTCTTCCGAAATCTCTTCCGAAATCTCTTCCGTCTCCTCCGCAGACTCATCGGTCAGAATCTGTATTTTGCCCTGATTCAGTTCCTCCACGGCAACGGATAAAGGCTTCTTGCCCCTGCCGTCCACCAGCACCTCATCCCCGGCGATTATCTGTCTCGCCCGCTTGGATGTCGCCATCACGATCGAATAGCGGCTGCTCACTACCGGGTCTTCCCCCTCTTCCACACCGCTGTTCACTACCTTAATCAAATCTGCATAAGATGGATGTAACATAGATTATTCTCCTTCCAATTCTCTCCTCATTTTCTTTATAAACGCCTCATTCCGCCCGGGCGCGTGATGCGCCGCGGCGATAATTCCATGAAGTTCCCTCACACAAGTCTCCAGATCGTCATTTATCACAATATAGTCATACGCCTCTATGCCCTCCGCCTCTTTTGCGGCGCGGCCAAGTCTCTTCCGAATGACTTCCGCCGTCTCCGTGCCCCGCCCGGAAAGTCTGCGGCGCAGCTCTGCCGCATCCGGCGTCGATACAAACAGCAGGAGCGCGTCGGGGTACTGCTCCTTGATCTTAAGAGCCCCCTGAATCTCAATCTCCAGAATCACATCTCTGCCTGCGGCAAGTTCCCGCTCCACGTAATCCTTCGGCGTCCCGTAATAATTGCCGCAGTATTCCGCATGCTCGATCAGCGCGTGATCCGCGATCCGTTTCTCAAACTGTTCCCTGGACAGGAAAAAGTATTCCCTGCCGTCCTCCTCTCCCGGACGCGGTTCTCTGGTAGTCGCTGAGATCGACAGCGAATAGCCGTCATACTCCTCCACCAACCGCTTCATCAAAGTACCCTTACCCGCCCCCGAAAATCCGGAGACGACAATCAATATCCCTTCATTCCTCATCTGTCTGCCCATCCTCAGTCTGTGCCCTGCCCGAAATGGTTTCCGGGAGAAGCGCGGAAAGCACGATCTGGCTGTTTTCCATCACCAGCACCGCCTTGGTCTTGCGCCCCTGCGTGGCGTCGATCGCCATTCCCGTCTCCTTCGCCTTCTGCACCATACGCTTCACCGGCGCGGAATCCGGGCTGACAATCGCGATAATCTTCCCTGTGTTTACCACATTGCCAAAGCCTATATGAATCAGTTTACCCATAGCAGCATTCCTATTCGATATTCTGTATCTGTTCCCGCACCTTCTCGATCTCAGTTTTCAATTCAATCGCTCTGTCCGAGGTTTCCAGATCAGTGGTCTTTGAGAGGATCGTATTTGCCTCGCGGTTCATCTCCTGTGCCAGAAAATCGAGTTTGCGCCCGATACTGCCGCCCTCCGTAAGGTCTCTCTTCATGGCGGCAATATGACTCCGCAGGCGTACCAGTTCCTCATCCACGCACACTTTATCCGCAAAGAGCGTCACCTCCGTCAGCAGCCTGGACTCGTCGATCTGGGTGTCCTCCAGAAGTTCCTTCACCTTATCCTTAAGCCTCTGCCTGTACTCCGCCATAATCTGCGGCGCACGGTGCTCAATAAATTCCACCCCTGCAAGCATGGCGTTCAGTTTCGCCAGCAGGTCGTCGCGGATGTTTTCTCCCTCTTTGACTCTCGTCTCCACAAAGGACTCCGCCGCGCCCCGCACCGCCTTACCCAGAAACTGCCAGAGTTCCTCTTCATCGACCGTCTGCTCTTCCATAGTCAGCACTTCCGGATAGCGCGACAGCGTGGATACCCGCACATCGTTGTCCAGAGAAAAATCTTCAGACATCTGCCAGAGATATTTCATATACTCTGCCGCCAGTTCCCTGTTATATTTCACACAGACATTGGTCTCCGTCAAATCCTCGCAGGTGATAAAAATATCCACCTTTCCCCTCTGAATATAATTTTTGAGTTCGTTTCTGATCGCCGTCTCAAAAAAATTCAGTTTTTTCGGCATCTTAATACTGACATCCAAATACCTGTGATTGACAGACTTCATCTCCACGCATATCTTCCGTGCGTCCTCCGTCACCTCACATCTCCCGAAACCGGTCATGCTCTTAATCATCGCCATACTCTTCTTTCTCTTATAAAGTAAAAAACCGCCGCCACTCTCTGACTCTGCTTATGCGCGCAGAAAGACCCACGCATACAGCCTTTATTATAGTGTAAAGAGAATAAATAGTCAAGAAAGAGAAAACGCCGGATTCAGTAACTGGTAACTATGAAGCCGAAGGCTGAATAGTTAGCAAAAGCTCGATCACTGGAAATCCCGGCGGCAATTGAAATGCGTCCCCGTTTGTGTTATAGTAGGGAACGCACAGGAAAATACGATATAAAAGGAAAAGGCGGGGAAAATCATGGCATTTGACGGCATCACCATAGCAAACATCACAAAGGAGCTTTCGGAGACACTTTTAGGCGGACGCATCTACAAGATCGCCCAGCCCGAAAGCGACGAGCTGCTGCTCACAATCAAAAATAATGGCAGCCAGTACCGCCTGCTTTTGTCGGCGGACGCCTCCCTCCCCATGGTCTACCTGACGGAAACCAACAAGCCAAGCCCCATGACCGCACCGGGTTTCTGCATGCTGCTTCGCAAGCATCTGCAGAACGCCCGCATCACCGCAATCTCCCAGCCCGGGCTCGAGCGCGCCATCCATCTGCGTCTGGAGCATTTAAATGAGCTGGGCGATTTATGTGAAAAAAAGCTGATCGTGGAAATCATGGGCAAGCACAGCAACATTATCTTCTGTGACGACAAAGATCAGATCATCGACAGCATCAAACATATTTCCGGCATGGTCAGCTCCGTGCGGGAGGTGCTGCCCGGCCGTCCCTACTTTATCCCGCAGACCCAGAATAAATGGAACCCCCTGCGTTTTTCCGCCCGGTACACGAAAGAGGGCTCTTCCCTCTTCTTCAAATCGCCGGAAGACAGCGAGGATTTGACTTATGTAAACCTATGCGCCCATATGAAAGAAAAACCCATGCCCCTTTACAAGGCACTCTATACAACTTACACAGGACTGTCGCCCATCATTGCGCAGGAACTCTGCTGCCGTGCCGGGATCGACGCGGACATGCCCGCAAACGTACTGGATGAGCCCGCTTTACTGGCAGTGCACAAAACGCTGGCGGATCTGATGGAGCAGACCGCCTGCGGCAGTTTCTCTCCCGTTATCGTCTACGACGGCAGGGAGCCGCTGGAATACGCGGCATTTCCCCTGACGCTCTACGCAGATAAGGACATGCAGCCCTGTAAATCCATCAGCGGTGTGCTGGAGCGCTATTATGCGGAGCGCAGCGTGGTTACCCGCATCCGCCAGAAGTCCGTGGATCTGCGAAAAATTGTGCAGACCGCCTTAGAGCGCAACGTGAAAAAATACGACCTGCAGATGCGGCAGATGAAAGACACCGAAAAGCGGGACAAGTACAAAGTTTACGGCGAACTGATCAACACCTACGGCTACAACGTGGAGCCGGGGGCGAAATCCATGGAAGCCCTCAATTATTATACCAATGAGACTATCACGATTCCTCTTGACAGCACCCTGACGCCGCAGGAAAACGCCCAGAAATATTTTGATAAGTACGGGAAACTGAAACGGACTTACGAGGCATTGTCAGAATTGACTATTCAGGTCAAACAGGAGATCGAACATCTCGAATCCATCCTCGCCGCGCTGGATATCGCCATGCAGGAGGAAGACCTGGTGCAGATCCGGGAAGAACTGATCGAGAGCGGCTACATCCGCAGAAAAGGCGGCTCCAAAAAAGTAAAGATCACCAGCAGGCCTTTCCACTATGTAAGCAGCGACGGCTTCCATATTTATGTGGGGAAAAACAACTTCCAGAACGACGAGCTCACCTTCAAATTCGCAAACGGGGGCGACTGGTGGTTCCACGCCAAACAGATTCCCGGCTCCCATGTGGTGTTAAAAACCGAGGGCGCCGAAGTGCCGGACCGCGCCTTCGAGGAAGCGGCAAGACTTGCCGCCTACTATTCCAAGGGACGCGAGCAGGACAAGGTGGAAATCGACTATGTGCAGAAAAAGCATGTGAAGAAACCAGCAGGCGCCAAGCCCGGGTTTGTGGTGTACTATACCAACTACTCCATGGCGATCGACTCGGATATCTCTGGTCTGACGGAAGTCTGACTTACCTGCACCTGCTCCCCGTCGGAGACAGCCGTCACGACACCTTCATCCGTATAATACACCTCACACTCATATTCATTTAGCAGCGCCACCGTCTCCTCCTCCACCCGCAGACGCTCCGGGTCTGCGGTGAGGACGGCATAACGGGGTTTCGCCGTCTCAAACAGGGTTTCCAGATTCTTTGTGTAATTCCCATGATGGGGCATCTTGATCAGGTCATACTGCTCCTTTGCCGCAGCGGACGAAAGAAACTCCCCCGTCCGTATTTTCTTGGCGTCCCCCATCAGCAGAAACCGGTTTTTTCCATTCGTAACACACGTTATCAAGGAATAGTTGTTATCATTTTCATACACGCTCTCATGGGGCGCATCCACATAGAAAGAAACCCCATCCACCGAGAACGAAACATCTTTTTGCAACCGCTCATACGCCGTGTCCGTCTCCTCAATCGTCCGCACCAGCGCAAGGTAGGGTTCCGAATCTTCCTCGTAATCCGGCATCAGCACGCATCCCACCTCATACCGGGTAATCAGCTCCGCCGCACCGCCGATATGGTCCTTGTCAAAGTGGCTCAGGATCAGATATTCGATCCGCGTCGTCCCCCGCTCATCCAGATAAGCACAGATCGCCGCCGCGTCGTCCGCGTCCGCCGTATCGTTCAGCACAACGCTCTCCCCCGCCTCTATCACGATACAGTCCGATTTGCCCGTATCCAGAAAGGTCAGTTTCAGGGAAACGCCGCTCTCCTTCCCGCCGCCGCAGCCTGCCAGAAATAGCGCAAGGCACAGCAGAAGCGCAGGAAGCCGCCTTCTCCTACTCATAAAACTCGCGCTCCTTTTTCCGCCTTTTCTTCTTTTTTCTCCGCTTCCTTTTCTTCCTGCTCTCCGGCTTATCAGATAACAGATGTAATCTCTCTGCAATATGCACCAGCGTGTACCCCTTGGGAAACGCCAGCAGCTCCTCCCGGCTCACCCCGCCGATCAGGAGCAGCACCGCACCGTAAACGCACACCCCGATGCCGATAGCGATTAACAGCACCATCCGGCTCACCGGAATGAGCAGGATCAGCCCGTGGTAAACGCCATAGACCGCCGCTCCCATAATAACCGCCGCAAAGAGCGGTTTCAGAAACAGTTTCATCACGTCCATACGGTATTCCAGATGCTTTCTCACGGATATATGGTTCAAGATACACACCACCAGCGAATAGATGGCGTTCGCCGCCGCCAGCGCATAGAGTTCCAGATCCGTATAAAGCAGAAGCGCGATCAGTCCCGCCACCTGAATCACCAGCGCGACCGATGCGTGGGTCACTGGCGTATTCACCTTTCCGATTCCCTGCAAAACCGCGTTGGTCAGCGTCGAGAGGCTGTAGAGCACGACCGTCACGGCGAGGGCCGCCAGCAGCCCGGAGGCAATGTCAAGCGATTCCTTCTGCGGAAAAATAAACTGCATGATAGGTCTTGGCAGCACGGCAAGCCCCACCGCTGCCGGAATCGCAATCAGCATGGTCATCTGGATCGCCCGCGACACCTGCTTTCTCGTCTGCGCCACCGTCCCCTTCACATAGGAAGCCGCCACACCCGGAATGATCGCGGAGGACATGGCGGAGGCGATAGCGATCGGAATGTTTACCACCGCCACCGCAAGCCCCGAAAAGATACCGTAATGATTGCTCGCCAGTATCGCGTCCACCTTTTTATAATCCATGACATGATAGAAAATCGTCATGTTGACCACCGTCGTACAGTTGTAAATAAAGGTGCTCAGAATAAACGGCGTGACAATCGTAAAGATCACCTTGAAAATTTCTTTATAACTCTCCTCATGCCATGTTTTGTCCCGCTCCACCCGTCTTCTGATCACGCCGCTGTTGAGACGGTACATCCCGAACATGAAGAGAAGACCGATCAGCACACCCGCACCGGTTCCCAGAGCCGACCCCGCCGAACCGTAGATGGCGCGCGTCGTGGCATCGCCGTCCGCAACCAGCCCGATCAGAAGCTTTGCCGCCAAAATGCTGACCGCCGCATTTAAAATCTGTTCTAAAATCTGGGATATGGAAGTGTGCACCATGGAGCCATGCGCCTGGAAAAAACCGCGAAACACACCTAAGAATCCAGAAAAAAAGATAGTCGGCGACAGCACACGGAGCGCCACCACCGCATTCTGATTCTTCCACACGAGAAAAGGCGCTCCCACGAAAGTCAGAATCGAGGCAACGCCGCCAACCACCAGAACATAGAGAAGTGCACAGACAAAAACCCTCTGTGCATTCCGATATTCCTTAAACGCAAGCCTCTGGGAGATCACCTTGGAAATCGCCGATGGGATGCTGTAGGAGGAAATCAATAATATAATTGTATAGATATTGATCGCCGAATTGTAGTACCCGTTTCCCTCGATTCCAATAATCGAAAGAAGCGGGCTTCTGTATATCAGGCCGATCACTTTGACGAGCATTCCGGCTGCCGCCAGAATGCCCGCCTGAAACACAAACGTGCTCTTTTTTTTCGGATCTTCCATGTCCCTATCCAATCAGCCAGTCATACATTTCCTGATATTTCTTCGCGGATACATGCCACGAGAAGTCCGCCGCCATGCCTCTGTCCACGATCTTATTCCATTCCCGCTTCTTATCGTAATAGATGTGCTCCGCGTAACGGATCGTGCCAAGCATCTCATGGGCGTTGTAATTCGTAAAGGAAAAGCCTGTACCCGTACCTTCATACTCATTATATGCCTGCACCGTATCTTTCAGACCACCCGTCTCACGCACGATCGGCACTGTACCGTAGCGCAGGGACATGAGCTGGCTCAAACCGCAGGGCTCGAAGAGCGACGGCATCAGGAACGCGTCGCTTGCCGCGTAGATCTTGTGGGACAGCGCATCCGAATAATAAATGTTCGCCGACACCCTGCCGTGGTACTTCCAGTCAAAGTGGCGGAACATGTTTTCGTACTGCTCCTCACCTGTACCGAGCACTACGATCTGTACATTATCCTGACACAGTTCATCCATGATATAAGCAATCAGATCGAAACCTTTCTGCCCTGTCAGTCTTGACACAATGCCCAGCATCATAGCCTTATCGTCCTGGTTTAACCCGAGCTGCTCCTGCAGCGCGCGCTTGTTCTTTACTTTTTCCTTGCGGAAGTTCGCCGCATTGTACTTGAAATCTATGTGCTTATCCGTCTCCGGATTAAAGTCATCGTAATCGATGCCGTTCACGATACCGCGCAGGTCCCCGGCTCTCGCACAGAGCAGACCGTTCAAGCCCTCACCGTAGAACGCTGTCTTGATCTCCTCCGCGTAGGTGTCGCTGACCGTGGTGATGGCGTCCGCGTAAACCAGACCGCCCTTTAAGAGGTTCGCATCCTTGTACGCCTCCAGCTTATCCGCCGTGAAGAAATAGCCTGGCAGCCCCGTGATCTCCTTGACTTCCTTCACGCTCCACTTGCCCTGGAATTTCAGGTTATGGATGGTCATAACGGTCTTAATGCCCCGGTAGAACTCCCCGCCCTGGAACCGCTCTTTTAAGTACACCGGAATCAGCCCGGTCTGCCAGTCGTGGCAGTGAATCAGGTCTGGTCTGAAATCGATCACCGGGAGAATGCACAGCGCCGCCTTACAGAAAAAGGCATACTTCTCAATCTCAAACAGTGCGTTGTCGCTGTATGGCTGGAAGCCGTTAAAATAACTCTCGTTATCAATAAAATAGTATTTTACTCCATCAACTTCCGCCTCAAGAATCCCCACATACTCTTCTTTCCAGTGGAAATCCATATAGAAATGGGTCTTGTAGGTAAGCTTATCCTTCATTTCCTGCTTCATGCAGGTATACTTCGGCAGGATTACCCGCACATCAAAATACTGCTTGTCAATACACTTTGGCAGAGAGCCGACCACGTCCGCCAACCCGCCTGTTTTGATAAAAGGTACGCCCTCCGACGCGACAAATAAAATTTTTTTCATGACAACCCTCCAACTGTAACTTGCTATTCTTAATATACAGGCAGTCCGTATGAACTCCTAAACAACAGTATACAATATTTCGGGTGGCAATAAAAGGATTATTTTACAAACCCAAAAATTATTTTGCCTTATTAACGTCGGTACTGCAGTCGAATTTTATCCGCGATCAGCGCGATAAATTCAGAGTTGGTAGGCTTGCCCTTTCCCGTGTTGATCGTATACCCGAACAGCGCGTTAAGCGTCTCCATACGCCCTCTCGACCACGCAACCTCTATGGCATGGCGGATTGCGCGTTCCACCCGGCTCGGCGTTGTCTGGTATTTCTTTGCAATGGTGGGATAAAGAATCTTAGTGATGGACCCAAGCATCTCCACATCCTCCACCGACATCATAATCGCCTCGCGCAGATACTGGTATCCCTTGATATGGGCGGGCACACCGATCTCGTGGATCATGTCCGTCACATCTTTTTCCAGATCCCGTCCTTCCACTTCCGGCATATCCTCCGCCGCTCCCGCTATTTCTACCTGATCCCTTCCTTTCTCCCCCGAGGGGACGGTAATCAGTATCCGAAACTCCTTGTTCGTACTGATCAAATTATCCAGAATACGGTAAATCTGCTCCTGATCCCTCGCAGCTGTCACATTTAATGTCTCCATTTTTTCCTCCATTCCCCTTTTACGCGACGTTTTCTATCTGTCTCCCTTCACACCGACCGCCCTGATTCCGCTGTGCGGAGAATGCCACTTTCTGGCATTCTCTTATGTGAGACTTAGTACTTCCAAGTCAGCTGTGCTGACTTTGCGATGCAGCCCTTGCTGCTGAGTTTTAGAAGTACTTCTCACATTATTATAAACAATAGTTGGGGTATGGGGAATATTTAGGCATCGCATTACGCCTATTTTCCGATACCCCATGGAAATCAGATTTAACCGTTTTATTATTCGTTACAGCAAACAGACGCAGGCTATTTTGCCTGCGTCTTAAAAATTATGTAAACTGATCACCTCTATCTGCGGAATTTACCGACAATCTCGCCCAGATAATCCGCCATCTGCTTGTTCTCCTCAGACTGTTCCTGCGTTGTGCACGCTATCGCCGCCGTCATTTCATTCTTCTCCACAATGTTCTCTATGGCGTTCTTATTCTCGCCCATAATAACGCTTACGTTTCCTGCGTTTTCCGAAATCTGTGACACGGACTCCTCCAACCTTCTCACGGCATCAAACATCTGATCCAGCTTATCCTTAATACCTCCCACCGCTTCGCTGTACTCCGTCGATTTTTCCGCAAACCCCTTAAACTGTACCACCACATCCTGTTCCATAAATGCGATAATAGACTCAAAACAATTACTGACAATGGCAATGCTGCTATCGGCTTCCCCGCAGATCTCCTGGATGGAAGAGGCCGTATTTTTGGAGATCTCCGCCAAATTGGCTATGGAACCTGCCACAACGGCAAACCCCTTTCCTGCTTCCCCGGCTCTTGCCGCCTCAATGGAAGCGTTGAGCGACAGCAGATTAGTTTTTCCCGCAATGCTCAAAATTTCCGAAGCCAATTCATTGATCTTAGCCAGTCTCTTTAACTCCTCGATTGCCTTCTGCACCTCGTCCTTTGTTTCCCGCAGCTTTACCTCTCCGTTCTGGTAGGCATAGTCGGCCCGCCCCTTCATATCTTCCGCACTGCCGATTACGGCGCTGCTCGTATCCACGGAAGACCGGATTCCCTCTAATATACTATCAGCCAATTCATTAATACTGTCAATCTCCGCATTCACATTTCTGACAAGGGTATTGGTATTTTCCATAGAGGCTGAAAGCTGCTGTGCAACAGCTATATTATCCGAAGTGCCGTCTGCCAGGGACAACGACGATCCGTGCATACTCTCCGCCTTCTCATCGAGGGACCTTGAACACTCATTCAGGGTGTCCGAAATATCCTGTAAAGAGTGAATCAGTCCGTCCGTAGCCTCCGCAATGCTTCCCAGCTCGTCCCCCCTGTTGATATGTTTCTTAATCTTTGGATTATCCGCGATATCAAAGTTTTGCAAAGACACGATGCTTTCCTCTATGTCTCCCATAGGCCTCATAAACCCTCTGATAATCACACCGGATACCAACAGCAGAACCACCAACGCCGCCACAACGAAAATCGTCATGCTCTGCTCCAATTTCACCGTGGTTTCAAAAATTTCTTCGGAACTGTCGGAAACAATAAATATCCATCCCCGATCCGCCATATAATAGTAGGTAGCTATATTTGATACCCCGTCCTCCGTGTACTCCGTATATCCGATATCGGCTTCCGTCGTCCCTCCATACTGACTGCACAGCGTTTTAATATACTCTTCCTGCGCCTCCTGCGCAACCATTTTGCTATCGTCGCAAAAAATATACTGCCCATTCGCCGCATTTACCATGCAGTAAGTCGCATTTTCCATTCCCTGCATAGTCAGGGAATCTAACAGTTGAATCAATCCCGTGGTAAAAACGCCGCCTCCCACCAGACCGATCGGATTTCCGCTCTCATCTAATACCGCACGGTACATGGACACAATCTGTTTTCCGCTGGCCGGAGAGATAATAATTCCCGTATTGTAAACGCCGTCGGCCGCAAGCATAGCCTCCTGCAGCGCTTTTAATGATTCTCCCTCTCTTGTGGTAATGCCTACTACCGCCTCGTTTGTATGAGCCAGCACATGAGTATCCCACTCACTCACATAAAATCCTTCCAGATTTTTCACATCCGCCGAAAATTTTTCCGTATAGGACTGCGCCGCCGCAGCCGCGCCGGCATCCGTCGGATCGTTTAACAGAGCCGTAATCTCTCCCGCCCGGCTGTAAGCCGTAAGCGTGTTCTCGGCCTCCTGCACATAATTCTCGATAATCTTTCCGCGTTCCTCCACCACTGTCTCCATATTGTTCGTGGTGCTCTTTCTTGTATTGTTGGTAATGACGCTGCCAATAAAAACAACCATAGCCGTCATAACAACAATCTGAATCAACAGAATACAGGCTGTAATCCTTGTGCCAAGCCTCCTCGTCCAACTCTTCATTTCCTTCTCCTTTCGCGGTTCTTCCGTACCTTACGACTCTCCCGTCCGTTTTTCTGTCACATTAGTTAAAGGATTATAGCACTTTAACTGTTCTTTGTCAATGAAAGGACTTACACATAACCGAATCCCAGAATGGTAAACTCTTTTTTCCCCTCCCCCGCCGACATCCGTACCTGAACCACATGCTTTTTCGCTTCTTTTTCCTGAATCAGGATTACCGGATTGCAGTGAATCCAACCGTTTATATGGGGATCAGCCGTAAGCTTTTTTACTCCGTCAACAAAGACGTCCGCCCTGCCCGCCTTTACTTCGCCGGAGTCCTTAAAGACAAGCACAAGCGCCCTGCAGAAAAGCTCCAGCACAAAGGGCTCGTCCCTCTTCTCTTTTTCTCCGTCGTACATCCAATTATTGGGAAACTCCGGCGTGAGCGCCAGTTCCTCATCCATCTCCACAGCCTGCAGATTATCGTCTGTCCAGCAAAAACCGCCCGTTGAAACCAAAGCCCCCTCCGGCAGCTCCTTCCTGTCAAGCAGCCTGACGCGCTCATAATCCGCGCCAATCACCGGTTCCGGCAGACCGTTTTTCAGAAAGTCCTCCCCGTCGTCCTTGCTTGCTGCCGCCTGCTCAAAAAAGTAAGTCAGGCAGTCCGACATAACCGTATGACCTGCATTGGTGGGATGGAACATATCATAAAAGAACTGATTCTTTGACAGTACGCGGCCCTCTCCCGGCTTCAGCCGAAACTGCGGCGTCACCGCGTCCCGCACGCTGACCATAGGCAGGCGGTATCGTTCGCCTACCGACTTAAGCCTGTCCTGTAAATTCCAGTCGTCGGCAAAAACGGAAAACAGCAATATCACCGCAGGACTGTTAGGAAGGCTTAATATCTTCCGCACCAGACTCTCATAACAGTTTCCCTGTGTCTCATCCCCCTCGTCGTTGACCGCAAACTCAACAATCACGATGTCCGGCAGCTTACTTCCGTCCCGCAATACGTCTCTCTCAAAGCGGATCATGCCAAGCTCCGAGGGCGTTCCGCCAACGCCCGCTTTAATCAGGCGGACGTTATCTCCACTGCCGAAGCGTTTTGCAAAGCTTTGGTAAGATTTGTAAGCATAGCACTCCGTATTGACCGGAACCGCCCCTGCCCCTTGGGTAATGGAGCCTCCTATATAGGCAACCGTCACTTCTTCTTCGGTCTGCGCCCTGCCGATTGCGCGCCTGACCCTTGTGGCATCTCCCATATCCATAAGGGAACGGGCAATCATATTCCGATAATCGGAGGAATGGAAATCTATTTCCGACTCCTCCGAAACCTCCGGCGCATGATAGCCGTCGTTCAGGTAAAATCGGACGTTTGCCGCCGCCATAAGCTCCGGCTCATCAAAGAGAAAAAGAATCTGTCCCGGCTCCCTATCGTCGCTGCTCCATTCCTGTTCCTCCATCTTCAGCCGTACCTCCGCGCCGTCCCCGCGAAGAGCAGCACAAATCTGCGTGCCGCCGCCTAAGCGGTCCTCTTTTCCGTACATCTGAAAGACAAAACCGATCTGTTTTGCCGGATCTTCTGTTTCCACGCTTACCCCAATGCTGTGCACCAGCCTGCGGAAACCCGCCGTGTCCCGCAAAAGCGCAAGCATCTTTTCGTCGGTAATGTTCCCCGTCACCTGCGCGCTGTTTATGAGTCTCCCCATATCTTCATAAATAAACTGCACGTTCCTGCCGTCCGGCTGCACAGAGCCGAAGATTTCTTTCTCACGTATGACATAAAAAAACTCCCTCCTGCTTTCAGGATCTTTCGGCGCTTTCGGTCCTTTCATGTTTTCTACCTCCCGCCACACATGTTTCTGTTCTCTATGGAAATTTTTCTTGCCTTTGACAAAGCTTCCGAAATAACTTATAACAGCGTAAAAGATAACAGACTTGCGTTCCGCTCTCCCCGGTAAGTCAGATAAATCGCCTGTTTTCCGTCCGGAACCCGAATCGGAGCGGCATACTCTTCCCACACGTTCGTATCTTCTACCCTGATCTTAGCCAAAACTTCCCCGTCCCAATCCGTCCTCACTTCAAAAATACCTGCCCCGTACCCTCTGGTCTTAATTCTGATTTCCGTTACGCCATGACAGTCAAAATACTTAAATCCTGCCGTGGCCGTATCTTTCATATTGCCGATATAGCCCGGCTCATCGTCCCCGTCCCTGCCGTCCTGCATAATCTTCGGAAACTCGTCCCCGCCCACATACACAGAGGGCTTTTCGGTGAAAAGATGACATGCCAGATAGGCGGGATACTCTCCCCTTCCCGCAAGAGGTCCGCCGTTTAAACCGCAGGAGGTGATCTCCGCCTGCGGGATTCTGCCGTCCGGCAGGATCTCCAGTTTTTCAGCGCAACCCTGTCTGCTGTACCAGGTGCCGTTGGTGTGGCGGTGATAAAAAATATACCACTCTCCGTTTATCTCTACCATACTGCCGTGATTGTTGGCCCCGTAGGCCATAGGCTGTCCCGCCGGCTTATAAGTGTCGATATGCAAATCGCAGTTGCTCACCAGCACGCCGCCATAGACAAACCCGCGCGTCGCCTCTTTACTCGTCGCATAGCAGAGCTCATGCATCAATACGGAGGAATAAATCAGGTAATAGACGTCCCCTGCCTTCCGGATCGAGGACGCCTCAAAAAACTCGTGCCCCTCAAAGCCTGTACCCGCGCTTTTCTCCGTGCCGGGAATCACCAGCGTCGGCGGCTCTATGACCGTCAGCATATCAGGACCTAGCACCACAGCCATCGAACCGCTTCTCGTCTTGTCACCCACGCTGGCAAAACCGCAGTACAGATAGGTACGGTTTCCCTCCGTCAGCACGCCGGGGTCAAACTGGGGCTCGTCGCCCTCTCTCTCCCCCAGCCTCGTGCCGTCCTCATAATGTACATAACCGTAAAATTTATACCGCCCCGCTGGCTGGTCACAGACAGCCACGGAAACAACATCCGCCTTATCCAGCACATAATACAGATAATATCTTCCGTCCGGACCCACCGTAACATCCGGCGCATACAGGCACATCTTCCCCTCACTGTTCATGGGGTCTTCCGTTTTCGGGTAAATCACGCCCTCATACCGCCAGTCTCCCAGATCGTCCACAGGAGCCGACCAGCACACATAATCTCCCATACAGAACACATAACCGTTATAATAATCATGGGAACCGAACACGTAGACCCTGCCCTCAAACACATAGGGTTCCCCGTCGGGAATGTACTCCCAGGAGGGCAGATACGGATTATACGCCTGTTTTTTACTATTCATCAATTCTAATCTCCACACATGATTTTCCCGAAAGCACCGCCGTCCGCCGATCTGGCTGCCCGGTTCCCACATAGAGTCGGTACTTTCCGCTGCCCTTTTCAAACGCTCCCTCTTCGTTCACTACAAGAAAGGCATCACCGGACACCGCAATCTCCAGTTCCTTCTCCTCCCCTGCCGCAAGAAATACCCGCCGAAAAGCGCAAAGACTGTGATTCGGCACAGCAAAAGGCGACTCCATATCCTTCACATAGACCTGCAGTACATCGCCAGTCGCCGCATTTCCCGCATTTTTAAGCTTCACGTGCAAAAGGACTGCTCCCGTTTTTGTATCTCTCGAAGAACAAACCGCCTGCTCCACCCTCACGTCGCCGTAGGTCAGACCGTACCCGAACGGATAGAGAGCCTCCCCTTCCATATAGCGGTACGTCCTGCCTTTCATGGAATAATCCTCAAAGGGCGGCAGCTCCTGTACTGAACGGTAAAAGGTCACAGGCAGTTTTCCGGACGGGGACGCGTCCCCGAAGAGAAGATCCGCCACAGCTTTTCCGCCCCTTGCGCCAGGATACCAAAGCTGCAGCACAGCCGCCGCCTTCTCCTGCGCCATCGAAAGATCCATCGCGCTGCCCGTCATCAGACAGACAATCACCGGCTTCCCTACCGCAAGCACCGCTTCCATCAGTTCGATCTGGCTGGCTGGCAGACTCAGATCCGGCTTATCGCCCGCCGCATAGCTGTTGCCCGTATCGCCCTGCTCTCCTTCGAGCGTCTCGTTTAAACCCAGACACAGCACCGTCACATCGCTGTGCTTCGCCACCGTCACCGCCTCCGCGATACGGTCATTGACCTGCGCCAAATTCTCCACGCGATCCTTAAATAAGTGGGAACCCTCCGAGTATAAAACCCTTCCATTATGTCCGACTTTATCCTGTATTCCCTCTAAAACCGTAATATATCTGGAAGAAGTTCCATGATAGTTCCCAACTAACGCCTCCCGGCTGTTGGCATTTGGTCCGATTACACCAACGGTCTGCCCCGCCGAAACCTGCAGAGGAAGAACACCGTCATTTTTGAGCAGCACCACCGCTTCCTTCGTCATCTCCTCCGCCAGCGCCAGATGCTCTTCACACTCTACTGTTTCATAGGGAATCTGATCGTAGCTGCTCCCGTCAAAGAGTCCTAGCAGATATCTTGCGGTAAAAGCCCGCACGGTCGCTTCCGTAATCTCTTCCTCCGTGACAAGACCCTCCTCATACGCCTTTAACAAATGCAGGTAAGTCACGCCGCAGTTAAGGTCGCAGCCGTTCTTTAAAGCCATTGCCGCCGATTCTTCAGGCGTATGCGTGACCATATGATTTTCGTGGAAATCCTTGATCGCCCAACAGTCCGACACAAAATGTCCCTTGAATCCCCACTCCTTGCGCAAAATCTCCTGAATCAGCGTATGGCTGCCGCAGCACGGTTCCCCATTGGTGCGGTTGTAGGCGCCCATCACCGCTTCCACATCCGCCTCCTGCACACAGGCTTTGAAGGCAGGCAGATAGGTCTCCGCCATATCCTTTTTGGACGCCGTCGCGTTAAATTCATGCCGCAGGGCTTCCGGTCCGGAATGCACCGCAAAATGCTTCGCACAGGCGGCGGATTTTAAAATCTCCTCATCCTCCCCCTGTAAGCCCTCCACATAGGCCACCCCCAATCTGGAGGTCAGGTAGGGATCTTCCCCGTAGGTCTCCTGTCCCCTGCCCCATCTGGGATCCCTGAAAATGTTCACATTGGGAGACCAAAAAGTCAGCCCTTTATAAATGTCCCTGTCGCTCTCCGCAGAAAGCGCGTTATACTTCGCACGTCCCTCCGTGGCCGCCACATCGCCGGCCTTTTGCAGCAGCTCCGGATCAAAACTGGCCGCCATGCCGACCGCCTGCGGAAAACTGGTTGCCACGCCTGCTCTCGCCACGCCGTGCAATGCTTCTCCCCACCAATTGTAGGCCGGTATCCCCAGCCTCTCTATCGCCGGCGCATCATAACGGAGCTGGGAAACCTTCTCCTCCACCGTCATTTTTCCCACTAATTCCTTTGCCCGCTCCCGCGCCTTTGCTCTGGTCTTATCACGATTTATCATATTTTCTCCCTTCCCGCTTTTTTATCCCTTCACCGCGCCTGCCGTCAAGCCATCAACAATTTGGTTGCTGAACATACAATATACCACAATCGTCGGTATAATTGCAATTACAATGGCGGCAAACATCTGCGAATAGTTCGTATTATACGGTCCCACAAATTTCGAAAGGGATACCGGCAGCGTCTTTTTGTTATCGTCCGAAATAAATACCATTGCCAAAAGCAGCTCGTTCCAGTTTGCCACAAACGTCATCAGTCCGGTCACGAAAAGCCCCGTCCTCGCAAGAGGCAGCGCGATATGGGTAAACGACCGGTAAATGGAACAGCCGTCAATGCAGGCCGACTCAAACAATTCGTTGGGCAGGCTCTGGAAAAATCCCGTCATAATAAAAATCGTGATGGGAAGCGACAGCGTCAGGTAGGGCAGAATCAGTCCCGTCAGGCTGTTTGTCAGATGCATTTTGGAAAATCTCGTGAAGACCGGGATCAAAATACAATGCACCGGAATCATCATGCCTGTCAGGAAATAGGTCATCATCGCCCCCGACAGCTTCCACCGCATCCTGCCGATGGCAAAAGCCGCCATGGAACCCACAAGCAGACAGAGAAGCAGAGTGACACCGCAGACAATCGCAGAGTTTAAAGTCGCGACTCCCAATTTGCCCGCCGTCCATGCGAAGCTGTAATTTTCAATCATCAGATGCTCCGGCAGCGCCCACGGCGAGACGAAGAGCGTCTTATCGTCTTTTAAAGAAACATAAACGACCCACAGTAGGGGCAGCAAATAAAGCACAGCCAAAATTGACAAAAATACATAGATAATCTTCGTAGAAATTTTCGATTTCTTTTTTCCCGCTTTCCTCATTTTGTGCCTCCTTTACATTTCGTAGTTATCGACTTTAACAAACTTATTGATAATAAACGTCACGATCAGGCAGAGTATCAAAAGAATCGTACCAATGGCGCTGGCATAGCCGTACTTGAAATATTTAAAGCCCTGCTGGTACAGATGGGTCGCCAACACGTCCGTCATATGGTTGGGTCCGCCCTCGGTCATGTTGAAGATCAGATCAAAAAACTTCAAAGAGCCGATAGCGTTTAAGGACATAGCCGTCGCCACCATAGGCCGGATCAGCGGCAGCGTAATATAGCGGAAAGACTGCGCCTTTGTGCAGCCGTCTATGTAAGACGCCTCGTACAAAGAACTGCTGATTCCCGAAATCTGCGCCATGTAAAGCATCATGGACTGACCCACATACTGCCATAAAGAAACCGAAGCGATCACCCACATAGGAAGGATGATGAACCCCTTGGTATCCATCAGCCAAAGCGGTCCCTTGATGCCAAACTGTGCAAGAATCTGATTGATACCCAGCTTCGGCGTGAAGACAAACATCCACAAAAGTCCAAGCGCTGCGGAAGAAAGCACGCAGGGCAGATAGTACACATTTTTAAAGAAGTCCCGACCCTTTTTGATATTGGTCAGAAGAGCCGCCAGAATCAGACCCACAATCAACTGCGTCACCACGGAAAAGATCAGGAAAAACATGGAGTTTTTCAAAGCAATCTTCATGGTTCTGTCTATGGTAAACAACTGTCTGTAGTTTTCTAATCCAATAAATTCCGGTTTTGTCAGCGCGTCGTAATCGCAAAACGAATAATAGACCGACTGACAGATCGGAATAAACAAAACAAAGGTAAATAAGAGAAATGCCGGTGCAATAAAGACGATAATTGCTTTTTTGTCACGTAATAATTTATCCATACACACCTCCGGAATTTTAGAAAAATGCAGGATTGGATTGCTCCAATCCTGCGTGGGTAACTTCACATCATTTTCAATTACTTATTCCATACGTTGTTCTTGTAGAAGTCTTCCAGTGAAGCAAGGCCGTCCTCCACAGGTGTTCCCAGATAGATAGAAACCATCGTGTCGTCGAAGAATGCGCCCGCCTCTGTGGTTGCCATAGACTCATTGTAGAAACCAAAGGTGGACTTCGCGTTTCCAAATACGTCCATTACATATTCCAACTGTGCCGGAGCCTTGGAAGCATCGTACTCAACGGTCGTTACAGGAATCTTGCCGCCAACCTCTGCTGTGTACTTCTGCGCCGTATCGTCGGTAAAATACTTCATGAAAGCGATGACTGCGTCGGGATGGGTCGTTGTTGCGCTCATTGCCAGACTGTCGGACTTCGCAATGACTCTGCCGTCGGTGCCGGGGAATGCGAACACGCCGCACTTGCTCTCAAAATCAGGATTGGAACCGTTGATCTGTGCAATCGCCCAAGAGCCCTGGATCAGCATAGCCGCCTCTTCATTGTAGAAGTTCGCCGTAGCCACGTCGTTGGTGTCGCCTGCCGCCGTAGGCTGGAAATACTTGGAGATCTCAACTAACTTATTGGTTGCGCTCACAACCTCGGGATCAAGCCAGGAAGCGGAACCGCTGTCAATCGCCGCAAGGTCTACGCCTTCGGAGTCACAGAGGTAACCTGCCAACATGGATAAGCACCAGGCCGTACCTGCGGAGATCGTCAGAGGCGTGTAACCCGCACCCTGCAGTTTCTCACAAGCGTCTAGCATCCCCTGCCAGTCAGTGGGCATTGTGGTAATGCCTGCCGTCTCAAACATCTCGGTATTGTAAAATACGCATGCCGCCGCAATGTTCAGGGGTACTGCGTAGATCTTTCCGTCATAGGTCTGCTGGGAGAATGCGCCCTCGCCGCCGTTGAAGCTATCGATCCAACCGTCAGCCTTCACATAGCTCGTCAGGTCAGCCGCCACGCCGGGCTCAACATAGACATCCAGATTCGGACCCGGGCTTACGATGAAGCAGTCGGGCGTCTCGCCTGCCGCTACCAAAGCGTTCAGCTTCGCATAATATTCCTCCAGATTGGTCGTCACCACGTTCACGTGGTACTTGCCTTCATAATCTTTGTTGAACCGCTCCACGGTATCCTTATAACCGATGGAAATCAGATCTTCCGTCGCGTTCAGATCATCCCAGAACATCCATGTAATCTCTTCCACCTCGCCGCTTGACGCGGAGTCTGCTGCCGGAGCTTCTGTCTGAGCGCTGCCGCTGTCCTCCGCAGGCGCTTCCGTGCTGCCTCCGTCAGCTGCCGGTGCACTCTGGCTGCCGCCGCCTCCACATCCAACTAACAAAGATGTGATCATTGCCGTGCTGAGCAAAACTGATAATACTTTCTTTTTCATGTACTCTCCTCCCTTATATTTATGTGGTTCGTAGTTACAACTATAGTATAGCAAGACACGTCCCTTTCTTCTTTTAAATAGTTGCTTTATGTGTATCAAAAATTGCTATCATTTCATTTTTTGCCATGTATATTTTGCCTTTATTTTATAGAAACAAAAAATATTTTACAGCATTTTTACCATACAGATATGATAAGCCCCGTTTTTTATTGCGAATAATATCTGCTTTTTGTTCTTTTTTGCGAGTTTTTGTGTTATAATAGGAAAGTGCAAAAAGCAATTTTTGACAATCGAATAGCAATTTTTAATTATCGTTAGCAATTTTTAACAATCACTGGCAGAAACTGCCGCCTTATAAGAAAGGACCCTATGTCTTATGATTGAAATGTTAAACGGGATCAAAGAAACCGTCCTCTATAAAGAAATCGAGGGCTTTAAGCTTCATGACAACACCGATTACGAAGTCTATCCGTCGCACTGGCACACGCCCATCGAGATCATCATGCCTATTGAAAACGACTACGAGATCGCCAGCAAAAACGAATCCTACGTTCTGCATGAGGGCGATATTCTGCTCATCAACTCCGGCGTGGTTCACGGTATGCCCTCCGTGATCCGCGGAGAACGGCTGATTCTCCAGGTGGATATTTCCATGCTCCACAACGTGGCAGACATCGAATCCACCCTTTCCACCATTCCCCAGATTCTGCTAATCACCGACGAAAACGCATCGGTCATCCACGAACGGTTAAAGAAACTGATGTTAGAAATTTACCAAGAATATTTCAGCAGTTCCATTCTGATCAGCGCCGCCATCTATTACCGGGTCATCGAGATGCTCGTCTTGATGGGCCGTGAATTTACCGGCATGAGAAACAACGAAGACTCCGCCCTCTCCAAGCAGAAAGAACATACCGAAAAGTTTATGATGGTCTGCAATTACATCCATGAGCATTACACGGAAGATCTGTGCCTTGACAATATCGCCGGTCTTGCCGGATTCAGCAAATACCATTTCAGCAGGCTGTTCAAAAACTTTACCGGCTTGTCCTTCTATAAATACTTGAACAAGAAAAGAATCGAACATGCGGAAAAGCTGCTTGTCGACCCTGAGCTCTCCATCACCGAAGTAGCCCTGCAGTCAGGATTTTCCAGCCTTTCCGCCTTTATCAGAATGTTTAAGCTGATCAAAGACTGCACGCCCACCGAGTTTCGCAGCCTCTATGAGATGGAGCCCAACATCTATCCCTTTTCCGCCTCCAGTCAAAACCGCTAGTGCGTCAGCATTTCTTCTATTATAAAAGATTCCATATCCTTTCTTGGAATCTTTATAGAAGAAATGCCGTCGGAAACATATATGGCGGTATTCTTACAATCTCCTTGTCGACAGACAAATTTTTCGGATGGATAACATACTGCCCGGCAGTCTTTTTCCCATATCTGCTGCTGCAAAATCTCTTCGACCTTTCAGAAAAAGCCACAGCCGCCTGTGACATTCCCCCTACAAGCATGTACTCTTTAAATAAATGCATCGCTTTTGCGTGCATCTTTTGATCCAGCGGCTGTTTTATTCCAAAACAGTCCGCAATATACGCAAGCAGCAATGGAAATAGTGCGCAAAGTGTCAGTGTGTCAGCATCTCCTCAATAAAAATCCCGTACCCCTTCGTGGAATCGTTCACCAGCACATGGGTCACCGCTCCCACCAGTTTCCCGTTCTGGATGATAGGGCTGCCGCTCATCCCCTGAATGATCCCGCCTGTCAGCATCAGCAGCTTTTCGTCCACCACACGGATCACGATTCCCCTGTTTACGTTCTCATGCTCCAGATTGACCTCCACGATCTCCACATCATAAAATTCCGGTTCCCCGGAGACGGAACAGATGATCTGCGCCGGTCCCAGCACAATCTCCTGCTTTAAAGCGATGGGCACAGGCTCATAGACAGAATCTGCCACCAGCTCCTCATTGCAGACCCCGAAAATTCCCTCCGCTGTGTTTTCCGTTATCTCCCCGATCACATTATCGCTGTCATATTCAATGTATCCCGTCAATTCCCCGGGCGCACCATTGGCGCCTCTGGTAATGCCTACAATCTCCGTCCTGTAGAGCGTTCCTTCCTCCAGATTCATCAGAATCGACGTGTCCACATCATTGATGCCGTGCCCAAGCGCGCCAAACGTACTGTCCGTACCCTCGTAAGTCATGGTGCCGATTCCCTGCGCGTTATCCCGGATCCATATTCCCAGCTTCCACTCCTCCATCCGGTTTTTTCCCGCGTTTATGCAAACATCTGTTATTTCATTGTTTCTCCTGATGGTGAGCACCATATCCTCCCCTTCGGACGACTCCACCATGCTGATAAACTGTTTCTTATTCTCCACGGGTTCCCCGTTACTCTCCAGAATATAGTCTCCTTTCTGCAGCACATATCTGGCGGGAGATATGGTTTCTCCACTGTTGCTCTCGAACTCTCCGATCCCCACCACCAGCACGCCGTCCGTCTTCACGTAAATGCCGATGGGAATGCCCGAGGGGATCAGCATTTTATCCTGGATTACCTCAATATCCACGTTTTTATAGGGAAGTACGCCAAACAGCTTCAGGTCCATCTGATAAGTATCAATCTCATTCGCTTTCAGTTTCACCGTCCGCGCAAAATCTACGTGAATGCTTTCTGTCCGTCTGTCCTCCCCGGCAAGCAGATACGCCTCGTCCTTCTCATCTACATCCGTCACGGATGCCACCGGCGCCGCCTCCTCAGCGGTACGGTATATCTCCCCTGACACCGGGACCCGGAAATCAAATTCCTGCTCCACTCCGGCGCGAATCCGGATCTGCGACGGAATCTTATCCAAATAGGAAAAGTATATCGTAAAAAGAAGCGCGGTTATGCCCGCCAGAAGCAGCATCCACAAAAAACCCCTGTATTTTCTCTCCTGTTGTTCAGTCATTTCTATTGAATTGCCCACTCTTCACATTCCTCTCCTTTATAATGTGTGTAAAATATAAATGATAAAAGGACACACTTTACAGTATGTCCTTTCTAGTATGTGAAGAATCTTATTTTTTAATTTTGTATTATTTGGTTTTTGCTGCCAATTCTTTCATTTCCTCGGCATTTTTCAGCGCGCTCTCCGTTATCACGTCTCCACCCAGCATTCTTGCAAGTTCTTCCACGCTCTCCTTCTTCCCCAGCTCCCTGATCCGGGTGATAGAGCGGTTATCCTCCACCTGCTTTTCTATAACAAAGTGCGTGTCAGCCATAGCTGCAATCTGGGGCAGATGGGTGATGCAGATCAACTGGTGACCTTTTCCTAAAATTCCCATTTTTTCCGATACTTTCCACGCCGTCCTGCCGCTGATCCCCGTATCAATCTCATCAAAAATCAGCGTCTCTATCTCGTCCTTATCCGCCAGATGCGTCTTGAGCGCCAGCATAATACGGGAAAGCTCGCCGCCGCTCGCCACCTGTGAGAGTTCCCTGACGGGCTCTCCGGGATTCGTGGAAATCAGAAAACGCACCTCGTCAAAACCGTTTTCGGACAGTTTCTCCTCATCGGCTTCCACCCGTATCTCGAAAACCGCCTGCTCGAAATTGAGATCGGACAATGCCTCCCTCATATTTTCTGACAGCATATGTGCGTTTTCCTTTCGCAGACCGGAGATTTCCTCACAAAGCGCAAGCGCCTCTTTCCTGAGCGCCGCCGTCTCCTCCTCGAGCGCCGCCCTGTAAGCGTCATAATCCTGATACTTTTCTATGGTCTCCAGCGCACGGTCTTTGTAAGCGAGAATTTCTTCCACGGTATTGCCATATTTTGACTTTAAGCGATTCAGAAGGTTCAGGCGCGTTTCCGTCTCTTCAAACTGCCCGGCGTCAAACTCAAGCCCGGAAAGGTATTCGGCCATCCCCCTGTTGTAATCGTTTAACAGGCTGTCAATGTCCAAAAGCTGTTTCTCATACTCCTTAAGCGTCTCGTCGTACGCGGAGACAGACCTGATTTCCTTAATCGCCCTTGCGATCACGCTGCCCGCCCCGCTGTTCTCATAGCCGCACAGGGCATGGGCGGTCAATGCCGCCTCCTCAATCTTTCTGGCATTGTTCATACGCTGGTACGCGCGCTCCACTTCCACGTCCTCACCGGGAACGGGCGCCGCCTCCCCGATCTCCCGGCATTCAAACTCCGCCAGGGAACACTCTTTTTTCCGCGTCTCCTCGTCTGTCTCGTTCTCGGACAATTCCCTGCATTTATCCCGGTACTGCCTGAAAATCTCCCTGAGCCGCTCCTTTTTTTCTGTAAGCCCGCTCCCCGCGTAGGCATCCAGTATCTCAAGCTGTTTTGTTTCTTTCAGAAGCGACTGATGCTCATGCTGTCCGTGAATATCAATCAGAATCTCCGAGAGCTGCCTGAGCTGTTTCGCTGTCACGGTCTCCCCGCACACCTTGCACTGGCTGCGGTTCTCCATGATCTTCCGCTGCAGAATGAGCTGCCCGTCCTCCAACGGGAGGTCCATATCCTGTATGGCTTTTATCTGAGCTGGATCTTCCACGGTAAACACCAGCTCCACCAGTGCGTACTCTGCGCCCGAGCGAATCATATCCCTATCCGCCTTCGCGCCCAGCGCCAGATTGATGGAACCGATGATAATGGATTTTCCGGCTCCGGTTTCCCCTGTGAGAATATTGAGCCCGCCGCCGAAAGTGACCTCCGTCTCATCAATCAAAGCCAGATTTTTCACATGTAAACTCTGTAGCATTTTTTCCTCTTTCCAGTTTATCCATCAAAATTTGTGCGGTGAATGCCATATTTGGGGCATTCTCCCGCGCGAGACTTAGTATTTCTTAACGAAGCAGCCTTTGCTGCTGACTTTTAGAAATACTTCTCGCGTTTTTCACACGATTCTGCCGATCTTCTCCATCACGGTCCGGGCATCCTGCTCGTTTCTCATCGCCATCATGATTGTATTATCCCCGGCGATGCATCCGACGACCTCCTCAATCTTCATGGCGTCCAACGCCGCCGCCACAGCCATCGCCATACCCGGCACGGTCTTTAACACGAGAAGGTTCTGCGCCAGTTCCATGGACACATACCCTTCCTTCAAAACCCTGCCGTACTTATCTCCCAGATGCACTTCCTCACCGCCGAAAGCCACATACTTCTGCCGCCCCCTGCCGTTTGAAATTTTGGAAAGTTTTAATTCCCTGATATCTCTGGACACGGTAGCCTGCGTAACCTCATACCCGTCCGCCCGGAGCCGCTCCACCAGCTCCTCCTGCGTCTCTATCTCATTCTGCGTAATCAACTCTGTAATCTTTTCATGTCTCCTCTTTTTCATAACGCGCCAGATTCCCCTTCTATGCCTCACTCATTTTTTTATGGAGCACCGTCAGAAAGCTCTCCGTGTTCAGCCTGACAATACCTGTCGTCCTGTCGGACCGCCGAATCCGAATGCGGTCGCCAGTCCTCAGGGTCACTGTATTACTGCCGTCAAAATTCGCCTCCACCACCTGCTCATGCCCGTCCTTCCCCTTGGGAATCTCCACCGTGATTTCATCCTCCGGCGAAAACACAATGCTGCGGGTATTTAAGGTATGCGGACAGATCGGCGTCAAAAGCAGAAGTCTCGCTGAAGGCTCCACAATAGGACCGCCCGCCGAGAGGTTATAACCCGTAGAACCGGTGGGCGTTGCCACAATCACGCCGTCCGCGCAGTAATCATGCAGAAACCTGTCATTCACATAAATGCGGACGTTCAGAATCTGCAGGGAACCACACCGGGAAATCACAATATCATTGAGCGCATACCGCTCCTCGCCCGTCATCACCCTGCCGGAGAGCATCATCCGTTCCTCCCGCACAAACTCATCCTTAAGAAGCTTCTCCACCGCCTCCTCGACGCAGACGCTCTCCACCTCCGCCAGATAACCCAGCGTCCCCAGATTGATGCCGAGAAGGGGGATATCGCTGTCCAACATGTTTCCCGCCGCCCGGAGCAGCGTCCCGTCGCCGCCGAGCACCAGCGCACAGTCCACACCATCTGTCCCCCGGTCCGTAAGCGCCTTCTTCTCATTTTTGACGCAGACAGCTTCCCCGCCACGCTTTTTGATAATATCTGTTATTTTATTTGTAACCACCCCAGCGGGGTCCTTTGATTCGTTGGTTATCAGACAGAATCTCTTCATCTGCTATTTCGCCTCATCCAGCGCTCCGTGCGCCTCCTCTACAAGCTCCTCAATGCGCGACGCCTGCCTCTCCTCCCGGGAGACGCCTCCCCCTGCCGCAGACAGCTCCTGCAGCTCATCGATCGCCTCTTTTTCTGACATGCTGAGAATCTTTTCCGAAATTTCACCGCGTTTTTCCAGCCACATCAGATACTCTATATTTCCTTCCGGTCCTTTAATCGGCGAATAGGTGAGCCCTTTCACGCAAAAACCGATCATATCCGCGTAATCGACAATCCGCCGCACCACCTCGATATGTACAGCCCTGTCGCGCACCACGCCTTTTTTCCCGACTTTGTCACGTCCCGCCTCAAACTGGGGCTTGATCAGACAGACCATCTCTCCCCCCTGCCGCAGGAGTTTCCTTGCCGGAATCAGTATCTTGGTAAGCGAGATAAAAGAGACGTCCACCGACGCAAAGTCGATGGGCTCCCCGATGTTCTCATCTGTCACATAGCGGAAGTTGGTCTTTTCCATGCAGACCACCCGCTCGTCGTTCCTCAGTTTCCAGTCGAGCTGCCCGTGCCCCACATCTATGGCATACACCCTTGCCGCGCCGTTTTGCAGCATACAGTCCGTAAAACCGCCTGTGGAAGCGCCGATGTCCATACAGACCTTATCCTGCAGCACAATGGGGAACTGCCCGACCGCACGCTCCAGTTTCAGCCCGCCCCTGCTCACGTAGGGAAGCGGTCTGCCCTTCACCTCAATCTTTATTTTGCTCTCATCAAACAGCGTGCCCGCCTTATCTTCCCGCTGGTTATCCACAAACACGTTTCCCGCCATGAGAAGCGCCTTTGCTTTCTCTCTGGAAGGCGCATAGCCCTGTCTGACAAGAATTACATCCAGTCTTTCCTTCATGATCCCTGCTTATCTGTCTTTCGATGCCATGCCGCGGTTACCTTCTCTTCCACGGACACTGCGTCAATGCCCGTCTCCTGCTTCAGAAGCTCTACATTGCCATGCTCCACATATTCATCGGGGATAGCGATGCCGAGCACCTTCGCCTCTCCCCCCAGAGAATCCACAAACGCTCTGACACGATCGCCATAACCGCCGCTCGCCACATTCTCCTCCATGGTAACGATCAGCCTGTGGGTTTTGCACGCCTCGCGGATCAGCTCCTCATCAATGGGCTTCACAAAACGGGCGTTTACCAGCGAACAGGAAAGTCCCTTTTCTTTCAGTTTCTCCCGCACGGTGAGCGCCACTTTCACCATACTGCCCACTGCCAGAAGAAGAATATCCCTCTCCATAAAAAGCGGTTCGCTCTTCCCGTAGGCAATGGGCACCCTGTATTCCTTCAGCCCGTCAAACGCTTCGCCTCTCGGATAGCGGATGGCAATGGGACCGCCAAACTCCACCGCAAACTTAATCATATCGGAAAGCTCCCACTTGTTTTTGGGCGCCATCACATGCATATTCGGAATGGATGACAGATAAGACAGGTCAAACAGCCCCTGGTGCGTCTCCCCGTCACTCCCTACAAGCCCGGCACGGTCAATGCAGAATACCACAGGCAGATTCTGGATACAGACATCATGCAGAATCTGGTCGTAAGCCCTCTGCATGAAAGAAGAGTATATCGCTACGATAGGTTTCAGCCCGCCTGCTGCCAGACCTGCCGCAAAGGTCACCGCATGTTCCTCCGCGATCCCCACGTCAAAGAACCGCTCCGGATACATGTTCCGAAACCGCTTCAATCCCACACCGTCCGGCATCGCCGCCGTAATCGCCACCACTTTTTCATCCCGCTGCCCCAGCTTGCACATAACCGTGGAAAAAATGTCCGTGTAATTCGCCTTCGCCTTGGGAGAACTGGGAATGCCCGTCTCGATATCAAAAGGCTCCGCGCCGTGGAATCTTGCCGGGTGCCGCTCCGCGGGCGCATACCCCCTTCCCTTCTGGGTAATGACGTGGACAAGCACCGCCTTTTTGACCTTTCTCGCCTCCCGGAAGATATGTACCATCTCCTGAATATTGTGACCGTCCACAGGTCCCAGATAGGTAATGCCCATATCCTCAAAGAGCATACCCGGCACAACCAGATGTTTAAAGCTGCTCTTTGCGCGCCTGATCTGGCTTACCACCTTGTCGCCGTATTTCGGTTTGCCGCGGAGCGACTTGTAAATCCCCTCCTTCAAGTCCAGATACATATCCGCCGTCCGAATATTGTTCAAATATTTGGAAACGCCGCCCACATTTTCAGAGATGGACATGTTGTTATCATTCAGCACAATAATGAAATTCGTCTCTAAGCGGGAAGCGTTATTCAGCGCCTCATACGCCATGCCGCCCGTAAGCGACCCGTCGCCGATCACAGAGACGATGGTGTTATTTCCGCCCTGAATATCTCTCGCTTTCACCATGCCGAGCCCTGCCGATATGGAGGTGGAACTGTGCCCTGTGTCAAAACAGTCGCAGTCGCTCTCCTTCCGCTTCGGGAAACCGCTCATACCGCCGAATTTCCGCAGGTTCACAAAACCGTCCCGCCGTCCCGTCAGAATCTTATGGGTATAGGACTGGTGTCCCACATCCCAAATCAGTTTGTCCTCCGGCAGGTTTAAAAACAAATGGAGTGCCATGGTCAGTTCCACCGCCCCCAGATTAGAACCAAGATGCCCGCCAGTCACGCTGATGGACTGAATCAGGAACTTCCTGATCTCCTCCGCCAATACACCGTAATCCTCCGGCGCAATCTGCTTGATGTCATTCGTCTGTGTTATCTGCTCAAGTAACATATGTGTGCCCCTTATTTTTCTCTGTAGATCAACTGCTCCACCAAAGTTTCCAGAAAAGCGTTCCTGTGCGGAAATGCCTCCAGAATCCCAACTGCCTCCTCGGAAAGCGCTCTCACCTTTCTTTTCGACTCTTCAAGCCCGTGCATGGCCACATAAGTCAGTTTATGATTCTTCTCATCGCTCCCCGTCGGCTTTCCAAGCACTTCCAGACTGCTCGTCACGTCCAGAATATCATCCTGAATCTGAAAGGCGACGCCGATATTTTCTGCGCACCGCCCGATCTGGGCCACCGCCTCTTCCCCTGCTCCCGCAAGGACGGCTCCTATCATCATCGCCGCCTGAATCAGCGCGGCGGTCTTATTTTTATGAATATACAGAAGCATTTCCTCCGTCACTTCCGTCTCCGGTTTCTCTGCCAGAAGATCCGCGCACTGCCCTCCGACCATGCCGCAGACACCAGCCTTGCGCCCCAAAATGTTCATGGCACACTCGATCCGCTGATAGTCCTCCAATGTCACCGCCTTGCAAAAAGCGCGGGCAGCCGTCTCATAGGCATAATTTAAAAGCCCGTCCCCGGCAATCACGGCAATGTCTTCCCCGTAAACCACGTGGGTGGTTTTCCTGCCCCGGCGGTAATCGTCGTTGTCCAAAGCCGGCAGATCGTCATGGATGAGGGAATAGGTGTGGATAAACTCAATGGCTGCCATAAACACAGGCAGCGCCCTCGCCGTGGCAGGCTTGGGCACTGCAGTCCCGTCCGTCCGCCACACTTCCTCCGCCTCCACAAACAGCGCCGCACTCTCTGCCATCATCAGCGGGCGCAGCCTCTTGCCTCCCGCCGACACCGCATATACCATAGCCTCCAGCACTTTACTCTGAAATCCCTCCGGTTTCGGCAGATACGCCGCGAGTATGTCCTCCACCTTCCCGGTTTTCTTCTCCAGTTCCTCCTTAAAATTCATCCAGTCCACCATCCTCGTTGATCTTAAGCACTTTCTTCTCCACCCGGTCTATGGTCTCATTACACTGTGCCAAAAGCGCCATTCCCCGGTTATACTCCGCAAAGGACTGCTCCAGTGTAATATCCTCCGTCTCCAGGCTGCCGATCACTTCTTCTATCTGTACAAACGCCTCCTCCAAGGATAACGCCTGTTCTTTCTCCGTTTTCTCTTCTTTCTTTTTAGCCATGCTGTTTCTCCTGTACCTGCGCCAAAAGACTGCCGTCCTTCACATATACCCGAATCTGTTCCCCTACAGCCACCTGTTCCACGGACGACAGTGTCTTTCCTGCGGCATCAGACGCGTAAGCATATCCCTGACTCAGCTTGTCCAGAGGTGACAGCCCCTTCATCTGTGCCGCGTAAATCGCAAGCCTGTGTCGCATTTCCTGCAGCTTTCTCTCCATAGCCGCCTGCAGACGTTCCTCCAGAGATACCGCCTGTGTCTTTTTCGTACGAAGGATGTACAGGGGACTTAAGTAGCGAAGCCGCACCCCGTACTGCGCAGCCCTGTTCCGGCAGCCCTGTATCGTTCTCCTGCACAGATGCTGCATGGTGTCGGCGTACTCCTCCATCCGCTCTTCCAGCTGCCGGAAGTCGCAGACCGCCAGTTCCGCCGCCGCAGACGGTGTGGGCGCACGCAGATCCGCCACAAAATCCGTGATCGTCACGTCCGTCTCATGCCCGACCGCGGAAATAATCGGAACGCTGCAGTCAAAAACCGCCTGCGCAACCGCCTCCTCGTTGAATGCCCAGAGATCCTCAATGGAGCCGCCTCCTCGCCCCACAATAATCGTATCGACCTGCAGCTTCTCCAGCGCACGAATCCCGTTTATGATGCTGGGCGCCGCCATCTCTCCCTGCACGATCGCCGGATAGAGGATCACCTGCACATAAGGGTTCCTCCTGGTCGCCACATTGATGATATCTCGCACCGCCGCCCCCGTCTCTGCCGTCACCACGCCCAGTACCTTGATATATCGCGGAATCGGGCGCTTATACTCCTCGGCAAACATCCCCCGCTCCGCAAGCTCCGCTTTCAGCCGCTCATATCTCTCATATAAAGCCCCGATACCGTCCAATTCTATCTGTCTGGCGTATAACTGGTATTTTCCGTCACGCTCATAAACATCCACACTTCCGCTTACAATAACCTGCTGCCCCTCCGCCATACGAAAAGGAAGACCTCTCCTGTCAGAGGAAAACATAACACATGATATTGCGCTCTTTTCATCCTTCAGCGTAAAATAAATATGTCCGGAGGTATGGTATTTACAGTTACTGACTTCACCCCTGATCCGGACCTTCTGCAGCATAAAATCCTGTGTAAACATGTTTCTGATATAGGAATTAACCTGCGCCACTGTGTATACGTTCTGCATACGAATCCTGCCTTACGCAAATTTTGCCAGAACGCCGTTGACAAAGCCATAGGAAGCGTCCTGACCGAATTTTTTTGCCAGCTCTACCGCCTCATTGATCGCAACACCGGTGGGAACGTCCTCATCATAGCGAATTTCATAGATCGCCAGACGCAGGATCGTCAGGTCAACCTTACTCATCCTTCCAGTGTCCCAGCCCGACGCCTTCTCGTTTAAAAGAGCGTCGATCTCAGCCAGTTTCTCCGAAATTTTGTGGTATTTCTCTGATATATAGTCGGCGTCCCCATCCGTTGCAGCGTCTTCATCCTCAAAAAACAGTTCCTCCTGCTCCGGCATATCTTCCATTTTATTAAATTCTACCCGAAACAGCAGCTTGAATATCTGTTCACGCAACTCTCTTCTGCTCATAAAACACTCGTCCTATTTTTCTTTTGTCACATTGATGCCGGCAATTCGAATGTTCACATCCAGAACCTCCAGCCCGGTCATGTTCTCAATCGCGCCTTTCACCTTAGTCTGCACTCTCTGGCATGTGGCAGGAATATTGTAGCCGTATTCCATGGTGATCGCAAGCCCCACCTTGACCTTTTTCCCTGTCACTTCCACCTTGGCTCCCCTGGAAAGCCCTCTGACTCCCACACGGCTTAAGAGTTCGTTCGTGAGGTTGCCCGCCATGGCGGCAACCCCGTCTACCTCTGTGGCTGCAAGCGCGGCAATCATCGCCACCACATCATCCGCTATCTTTACTGTCCCGGATTTCTCCTCCTGTGACTCGTATCCGTTCTTTGTTTCTTCTTCCATGTTTTCCTCATTTCCGCGCATCATGCACTATTGTCCATATTGGCTTAAGTATATCAAAATTTCCGGGGTTTGCCTAGTATGATTCACTCTAATTGCCTTAATGTTTTACGCAGGATAAATTTTCACTCTGCCGGGCAGCTGACCAGCCCCCTCAAAGCCAGAAACTTAAGCTGTACTGCTTTTCATTCTCCACGTAAGACACTGCCTTGTCCGGACAGTCCAGATAACGGAAGACCCCCTGTTCACCGATCAGCGTCTCCTGCATTTTACGGTAGATATCGGGGCCCTCGCATTTCAGCGTCACATAGGTGTCTCCCCGCTCATAGCTGTCCGTGAAAATTTTCTCAATCTTTTTCTCGTCAAACTCCGTAAAGTAAACGCCCTCCCTCACATAAAAATTGGCGTCCATGGATGTACATTCGGGCATCTCCACCACATTATCCTGCGTATGTGTCTGCTCCATCTGCTCCGTGGTCACGCAGAGATAGTCATAATTAATGGTCGGTATCTTCTCTATGGGGTAATCGCTGCCGCCCACCGCCTGATAGGACGCATCCCCCCAGGTGGTATCCACATAGTAGTATGCCCCGTCAATCCGCACCAGATTCCAGGCATGTCCCTCTCCGCCCACGACCTCACCGAGCACCAGCGTCGCAAAAACCCCGGCACGGTTCAGCAGATACTGCGTCGCCTTCGCGTATCCCTGGCACACGGACTTCCGCTCCAGAAAAACAGAGCATATATTCTGGCTGTCCTTTGCCGCCGCGTCATAGTCCGTATGGTGGATCAGATACTCATAGACATACTTAACCTTCTCATACTCATCCGCATCTTCCGGCATACCGGCAAGACATTGGTTTACATAATTATCTATCTGCATCTGTTTCTCTTTCACTTCCTCCGGGCTGAACCGATAGCTTCCCGTAAAAGTGATCTTTTTTAAGATACTGCCAAGCGTATACTCCGTATAGCTGTACCCATCCACATAAAAAATTTCGGGATGGTCGTTTAGCACACACTGAAACACGCGGGAAATCAATTCCTTATCGCAGCTGGAAAGCTTCACATTTTCCTTAAAATGGATCAATGCCTCAAGAATCTCCAGATAAACTTCCTGCTCGTCCTCCGACAGCTTACCGAAGGCATAACAGTCCGTCTGTTCTTCCCGCAGTTCATCATCCGCCCGGGTAAGCACCTGTTCGGGCAGACTCTCCTTCGTCCCTCCTGCCGCCAGATCCTCCTGCCTGCAGAGGCTGCTCTCACTCTTGGACGGTCCCTGCGACGCAAAATAAAGGGCGCCGGTCAAAACCAGCATACAAAACAGCAGTATCCCCGCCTTTTTCATACGCAGCCACTCTCCTTCCCGCAGGCTCCCGATTCCTTATGTTCTGCCAAATTCGGACAGAATCAGCCCTTCATTTCTCTCCACCGTCATGCCGATACTCCACTGGTTGACAAAAAGCAGGAGCGGATTGTCTTTCAAATCCTTGATTTTCTTCATGTCCGAAGTTCCGGTCAGCTTGTCCAGATCAATGTCCTTATTCTCGATCCAGCGGATATACTCGTAAGGTAGGTTCTCAAGTTTAATTTCCACATTATATTCATTTTCCAGGCGATACTTCAACACATCAAACTGCAGAACGCCGACTACGCCGACAATGATCTCCTCCATACCGGTATTAAACTCCTGAAAAATCTGGATAGCGCCCTCCTGCGCAATCTGCATGATACCCTTGACAAACTGCTTGCGCTTCATGGTATCCACCTGCCTGACCCTCGCGAAATGCTCCGGCGCAAAGGTGGGAATACCCTCGTAAGCAAACTGCTCCCCGGGCATACAGACGGTGTCCCCTATGGAAAAGATACCTGGATCAAACACACCGATAATATCGCCCGCATACGCCTCGCTCAAAATTTTGCGTTCGTCCGCCATGATCTGCTGGGGCTGGGACAGACGCATCACCCTGCCGCCCTGCACATGTCTGACTTCTTCATTTACATCAAACCTGCCCGAACAGATACGCATAAATGCTATCCTGTCCCGGTGCGCTTTATTCATATTTGCCTGAATTTTAAAGACAAAAGCCGAAAAATCATGTTCCACCGGGTCAATCAGACCAATATCCGCCCTGCGGGGCAGCGGCGTGGTCGTCATCTTTAAAAAGTGCTGCAAAAAAATCTCCACACCGAAATTCGTGAGCGCCGACCCGAAAAACACTGGTGTCAGATTTCCCGCCTGAATCTGCCCTAAGTCGAAGTGTGCGCTCGCTCCGTCCAAAAGTTCGATTTCGTCAGTAAGCTGTGACAGGAAATCTTCCCCAATCTGCTCTTTCAGATTCTCCGTCTCCGAAAAAGGAATCCTTGTGGCATGTCCCTCTTTCGTTCCTTTCTCCGTATCGGCGTAGGTGATCACGCACTGGCTCTCCCGCTCGTAAACGCCCTTAAAATTTTTCCCGGAGCCGATCGGCCAGTTTACCGGACAGGTGGCGATTCCCAGTTCCTTCTCGATATCGTCCAAGAGCTCAAAGGTATCGTTTGCGTCCCTGTCCATCTTATTGATAAAGGTAAAGATCGGGATATGGCGCATCACGCACACTTTAAAAAGTTTACGCGTCTGTGCCTCCACCCCCTTGGAAGCGTCTATGACCATCACCGCCGAATCCGCCGCCATCAGCGTCCTGTACGTGTCCTCCGAGAAGTCCTGATGTCCCGGCGTATCCAGAATATTGATACAGAATCCGTCATAAGAAAACTGCAGTACAGAGGAGGTAACCGAAATTCCTCTCTCCTTCTCAATCTGCATCCAGTCGGAAACCGCATGTCTCGCCGTCGCTTTTCCCTTGACGCTGCCCGCCAGATTGATCGCTCCCCCGTATAGCAGAAATTTCTCGGTAAGGGTTGTCTTTCCCGCGTCCGGGTGCGAAATGATCGCAAATGTCCTTCTTCTGTTTATTTCATCCGCATAATTTCCCACGTTTTTATCCTCCAACCGCTATTCTACAGCGTGGATGTGCCGGCAAGCGCCAAGCCTACGGCGTCTGCCGCCAAAATCCACACTTTATTATAGTATCACAAAACCCTTCACAATGCACACAGGAATTCATCCGCCTATTTTTCGTCGGCATTTACCGTACTGATCACAACCGCGTCCGCGCTCACACCCGTCTTTCTGATGACTATGTCCTCTATCTGGGCGCGCTGTGCCTCTGAAAGTTCCGCCGTATTCACTACCACGTCCACACTGTCCCCGTCTATGCTGACAATGGCATCATCGAATCCCTTTGCCTCCAGCAGAATCTCCGCCGCCGTCTCTTTCTCCGCAATATCCGTCATGGAGATCATGCTGCTCACTGCTTCCTGCTTCTGGGTCTCGCTGATATTGGCATTGTTGATAATCTCCAGCAGCGTCTCCTTGTTCTGTACCCTCGTCTGCTCCTTCTCCAGTTTCGCACCGGAAAGGGCTGACGCTGTCTCCGCCGACGTAAAGACCGCCTCTCCGGGCACTTCATCCATCTGCTCTTCGGCAAGCGCCTGCGCCAGTTCCTCGTCTACGCTGCCACTCTCCGCCATCGTCACGTCGCTGTCCAGACTTTCGATGTCTTCGGACGCCTGCTCCATATCTTCGTCCGACAAATCCAAAAGCGCTGCATATTCCGCCTCCGCATCTTCCTGCGTAAGCCCGGTCGCCCCCATTTCCCCGCTCACGCTCATCAGATCCTCATCCGTCACCTTGGTGCCGGCAAAATTCAGGTAACCTGCCACCGCGATCATAATTGCCAGCGCCGTAATCATCATCTGGTTCTTCTTAATCATATTCTTCAATTTCTTCTCCCCTTCACTGATTATTTGTTTTCATTTTAATTATTGATATTCTATTCATGTCTACATCAAATAATACCTGAATCGCCTCGATTATGTCCCTGCGCACCTGCTGCCGGTCCGCCCCCTGCGCAATCACCAGGACCCCCTCCACATCGGGAGCCACAGTTCTGACCACAAGAGGCACATTCTGCCCCCGCTCATCTACGGTTCGGACCACTGTCTTATCCAGTCTGTTCTCCGATATATGGCGGCTTCCTCCCGCCGCATCCGTCTCTGTCGTGTCCGAAAACTCCTCCGATCCGTCCCTCGCCAGAATCGTTTCTTCCGACCCCCCTGTGTAAATCAATACCCTGACCTCTCCCGCCCCCTCCACACACTGCAGGCTTTCTTCCAGCTTTTCCTCCCAATACGTCACATAGTCTCTGCTTATTTCCTCTTTGTCAAACGTATGTTCGTTTTTCATTATAGTGCCAGATTCGTCCAATAAATCGGACTTTGATTTATCTTTTTCCACCGGCAGGGAAATCACACAAAGCAGGATGCCCGCCAGAATCAGTATCAGACACTGGTCTTTTCCGAGTTTCTTTCCACCGCTTATCTTTCCCAGGATCTTCTTAACCTCTCCCATCCGGTCTCACCTCCACTCTCTCCTCCTCCATCTCCAAAAGTGCGGCAAACCGCGACCGATAGGACAAAAACGGTTCGCCTGTCTCCGCCTCCTGCGGCTGCCCGATCACAATCTCTTCAATGCCGATCAGCCCGCTCTCCTCCTTCGCCCTCTCCCTCAAAAAAACCGTAATCTCCGGCAGGAACGTGCCCGTCTCCGCCTCCGGATCCAGTATCAGCCGGATTGAGACACGGCTCACAAAGTATGCGTCCCCCGTCAGCTCTCTGTTTAACCGCTCCGTCAGCTCCCTCTCCATCCGGGAAGCTACCTCCTCTGCCACGCCGTCCGCCTGCACATTTACCGAAACGTCGGGCATATCCGTCAGGTCCACCCATTTCTCCAGGAGAACCTGCGGCTCTTCCCATGCAGCCCCGGCAAGCCGTAGAACAGGTTTCAGAAAGAGAATCAGTACGATAATACCCGACACGGATTTGATATACTTCTCGTACTGTCTCCCCGGCGCAAAATGCACAACCGCCTGCGCCGCTATCATAAAAACGCCGATCTCCCTGATCGTGTCAAGCATTTCGCCACCTCCGTTCAGCGTACGGCATGTCCTGTGGAATAACTGATGATTGCCGCCTGAATCATAAACATCCCCACAGAAGTCAGCGCGATCCGCAAAAGCATCAGATTGCCTTCCCCCACCCGGCTTGCACAGTTTGTCAGCCGCTTGTCGCTTATGATGCCGATCAGCGCTGCACTCAGCTTAATCACACATGCCGTCATTGCTATTTTCAGAACGGGCGCCGCACAGAGCGCGATCAGCATAAATGTCATAAAAAGCCCGAGACTGTTTTTGACCAGCACGGCTGATCCCAGTACCATCTCGAACATTCCTTCCGTCAATCCGCCAATTCCCGGCATTGCGGAAAGCACCTTCTTTACCGCCGACGACTGCAGCGAATCTATAACAGGCGATATCATAGATTGTAGCAGGCTGAATCCCGTAATCAGCCATACCGAAAATTTCAGGCTCCCCTTTATCACCTTCTCCAAAAGCTCTAAAAGAAGCGCCAGTTTTTCCTCCATCCAGATTCCATTGATCACTGTCAGCAGTACATAGACATAAACAGAGGGCACCAGCACCGAAAGATACCCCCACTCAATCAGTGAGACCGCCACCAGAAGAAGCTGATAATACACTGTTGCCGAGGCAGCTCCCGAAGCGCTGCCCACAGCCAGCATATAGGTCGGAATATACAGTCTGACAAATGTTAAGACGCCGTTTAAAATTTCTTTCACAGCCCCTGCCGTCTCCGCAAAGAATTTCAAAAGCACCGCAATCAGCAGCAGATATACAAAGTAAAAGGCGAGATCCGATACCTGATGGTCGCGGAACAGGTCTGCAAAATTGGAAAAGAGCGCCGCCGCAACTCCCAGAACGATAATTGTAAAAAATAACACACGGAATTCTTCTCTCTGGAACAAAACAGCGCCGGATATACCGCCGCAAAGCTTTTTAACCGCCTCCCAGAGCTGACCTCCCATAATATCGGCAAGCACCGCCTGCCCGTCAAAAGAATAAGAGGGAAACAGCCTGCCGAAATCTCTGACAAGCGCATCCATCTCCATCTGCTCCCACACAAGCGCACTCTCCTCTGAGCCCATCCCGAAACCTCCTCTCTTTAGAAGTACTTTTCGCGTTTTACATTGCCATCAATTGTATGTTCTCCATCAGGGAAAGCAGCACCGGCATCCCCATGGAGAGAATGTAAAGCTTGCCAAGCATCTCCACCTGTCCCGCCACCCCGGCATACCCCGCATCTTTACAGATCCCCGAGCAGAACTCACAGGCATAAGTAGCTCCCACCGCCTTTAAAAGCAGCGCCAGATAACTGTAGTTCTCCTGCAGATACCCGCGCAGCGCCTCCATTCCCGACAGGATCTGCATAAAATAGCGCATGATATACTCTAACATCACGAAACAGACTGCAAGCGCCACATAAACGCCGTATTCCGCCTTATGGCTCTTTAGCGACACCGCAAGCAGCACACCGACCACGCCGACAATCCCCGCCTTCACCATATCCATGACATTCACCCTCCACACCGAGCCTTCGAAGCAGCGCCCGCGATTAAATCGTCAGATTCCATCTGCTATAATTCAAACAGTTCCTGCATCATCACGAACAGATCATATATGTACGGAACAATCCAGGTTAAAACAAGAATTAACCCTGCAAGGCTGATCAGAAAGGCATGATCCTCTCTTCCGCTATGTTTTAAAACCTGATTTAATATTGTAACCAAGATGCCGACTGCCGCTATCTTGAAAATTAAACTAACGCTCATCCGTCCTCCCTGTCCGTCACGGCGTTGCGGTTCAGCCTTCGGCTGCACTGCAGCGCCTGATGCACACAAAATTTCAAACTGTTACCTCACAGCATTAGTATCGCCAGGAGCAGCCCTGTCAGAATGCTTACGCTGTGTATCATTTTTGACCTGTTTTCCACTGCTTCCTCCGCCTGTCGGTATCTGCCTTCAAAAAAGAGTTCCGCCTGTCCGACGCGCCCTGCCTGTCCGCCCTCTTCCCGGAAGCGCAGGCTTTTTGCAAGCTCTGTCACTGTCCTTCTCTCATCCTCCCGCAGCGGTAACGGTTCCAGACACTTCCCTATTTCCTCCTCCCAGACTTTTGGAAAATCTGTTCCGCCCTCCCCTTCCGTCCTCTCGTAGATGCGTCCGAAGCACCGAGAATAACACTCATCATTTAATTCTGCCAGCGAAAGACATATCTCCGGCATCGTATGCTTTCCGTAGGAGATTTCGCTCCTCATCTGTGACAGCATCTGAGAAAGAGCCCTCAAATGTCTCACCCGTTCCTTCTCCTGCCCCGCCAGACTGTGCCCCCATCCGGCGCAGCCGACAAGAATACATAGGACACCTACCGCCTTGTACATGGTTTTCCTTCCTTGTCATAAATTTCCACGATCCTGCACGCGCCCTGTCTGCGGTCCATCATCACATACCGTTCAAACAGCCCCTGCTCCATAATATAGCTCATGTAATTTTTCTGTCTTACTTCCTCCATGGAACCGCCGTGAATCGTTGCCAATAGTTTACAGCCGCATCCGCCCGCCATCTGCAGCGCCTGCGCATCCGCCAGACTCCCGACCTCATCCACTGCCAGCACTTGTGGCGCCATGGAACGGATCAGCCGCATCATACCCTCCACCTTCGGGCAGCCGTCCAGCACATCCGTGCGGATTCCCACATCATTTTGCGCCACGCCGAGATAGCTTCCCGCTATCTCCGAACGTTCGTCCACCACACTCACATTGACCCCGCGCCCGTAAACCGTTCCGTCCGAAACCTGCCTGATAATATCCCGCAGCATTGTGGTCTTTCCGCCGCCTGGCGGAGAAATCAGAAGGGCGCTCATCACCCGCCCATCCTCGAACAGCCAGGGCATCAACGCATCCGCGGCGCCTCGTATCTGATGGGCGATACGAATATTTAAATAACGGATGTATTTCATATTTTTAATCCGCCCTTCCCCATCCAGAATCACCTGCCCGGCAACCCCTACCCGGTGTCCCCCCTGCACAGTCAGGAATCCCTGTCTGATCTCATCCGCAAAGGCATAGATGGAATACCTGCACAGATGACCGAGTATGCTCTCCAGTTCTTCCGGCGCCGATTTAGCTGCCGCTTCCGGCATGTCCACGATCCGCCCCTGCCTATCCACAAAAGATTCCCTGTTATCGGCCAAGATGGATATGGGCAGGCACGCCCGGAGCCGGATTTCCTGAAGCCGCTTTGCCTGTTTCGCCACCTCCCGCCACCTGTCCCGGCTTTCTTCCGGAAACAAGCCGAGTATCTCTTCCGCGCGCATCGCCATCCCCTCATTTCATAATATAATTCACACCATACCAGCCTTTACATGTATCTGTCCCATTACAATATATGAAACTTTGTCCACGTTATGTCACACTATTGCAATTTCCCATCGAATGCAAAAAAAACCAGTGGCATTTCATTTGAAAAGAGGGTAGAATAGATAGGGTAAAATGGTGATCAAAGAGGAAACGATATGAAGCTGGACATGCATTGTCACACAAAGGAAGGATCTCCCGACGGAAAACTGGAACTGCTGGAAAATATTTCTATTTTAAAGCAGAAGGGCTATCAGGGAATGCTCATAACAGACCATAACTCCTACAAAGCCTACCGTTATTATAAAAAATGTAAGGAAAAGCCGGACGATTTTGTTGTCCTGAAAGGAGTAGAATACGATACCATAAACGCGGGGCACATGCTCATTGTGATGCCCACAGGCGTCAACCTGCCGATTCTGGAGCTGAGAGGACTTCCCATCATCCTCCTTATAGAAATTGTCCATTTCTACGGCGGTATTATCGGACCCGCACACCCCTGCGGTGAAAAATTTTTGAGTATCTGCAACACACTGCGAGGCAGATTTTACGAGCATATTTACCACAAATTTGATTTCGTGGAAGGCTACAATGCCTGCGAGGACGCGGATTCCAATATGCGCGCTATGTCGCTTGCACAAAAACACAGCCTGCCCTGTTTCGGCGGCAGCGATTCCCACAAGGAGGACTGCGCCGGTTTCGGCTACACGATACTGCAGGAAGACATTGCCTCCGAGACGGAACTGATCGACTACATCCGTTCCGGCAAACCCACCCTGATCGGCGGACGCCACTACATGCATACCACGAAAGCCAAACTTGGAAAAGTAAACAATGTACTGGTATACTCTTTCTGGCTCTATAACAAATTCCTTGCGCTGTTTCGCCGCAAAGCACGTAATTTCGAGCTGATGGAAAACCAGCTCCTTGATTCTATCCGCGCCGGGAAGCGCAAAGATCCACGCTATATTCCGTTGAGAGACGAGTGAAATCCCCCGCGGCATGCTGCGGGGGATTTCGTCCTCACGGCAGACGCGTTATCTTTCTGCCTTATCGTTCGCCAGTTCTTTCAGCTCCTCAAACTCGCTCTCATATTCGTCACTTCGCATAGTCGGATTATTCCGTATCATATCGCGCTTGTAAAAATCCAGAAGTCTGCCATAGCCCTTCTCTCGTTCCCGATAGGAACTGAATTTGCCGCGCAGCTCGGCAATTTCCTCCCGGACGCTCTCCCCATACGCCGAAGGTCTGCTCAAAAGCGCCTCCTTGATCATGGCGAACCCCTGCTCCAGACTGGCAGACAGATCCCGCAGGCGGGTGCTCCTGCGCTCCTCCCTGTCAAGACGCCTCTGCTCCTTCTCATCATTGTTAAACGCAATCAACACGTCCAAGCGCTTCTGCATACGCAAAAGCTCCTCCTTTATGCCCACAAGCCTGACCATAAGGTCTCGCAGGTCAAGAGCCGCCTTGAAGGAGAGCGTAAAATCAGCCACGACATAAACGTTAAGAAACACCGTCAGGTGATGCAGCAGCTTTTCCGGCATAGCATACATCAAATTCTCGATGGGGCTGTGTATCACTCTTGTCATCAAAATGGTAAAAAAGCCCCACGCCAGCGATGATTTCAGACAAATATAGCCCTTGTAATTCATAAACCGTCCCGAATAATCCCAGTATCTCACCTTAAAAAGCGCTTCCATGGCGGCACCCGTCACATACTCGAGAGCCGTCGCACCGACCACGCCCGCAAAGTAAGTAAGCAGTATGTTATCCGCAAAGGGCATGGACACCACCAGCATCATAATTGCCCCTGTCCCGTACAGCGGCAAAAAGGGGCCTCTCATAAAGCCCCTGTTTACCCATTTCCGGGATCTAATCGACACATAGACCGACTCGAAGCACCAGCCTCCGAAACAGTAAAAATAGAACAAAAACAGCCATTGAAATCCTGTATAACCAAGCATAACCTTTAACCTTTCATACATCAGACAAAGCTGATGACTTCCTCTTTCGGCGCCCTCGTCCGCTCCACACTGAGGGCATGCAGTACCGGGCCTTCCTCCTGATACTGCTCAAAGTACGACGTCTCTACCCGCGCCGTGACCTTCACCCACTGCTGGTCTTCCAGTTCTTCCGCCTTCCCATACTCACAGGCATATCCCAGAAAAGCCATATCCTCCGCACAGCAGGTCATCGCCATGCGTCCCGGCACAAAGTAGCCCTTCGGAAACTGTTTCGGCTTCAACACCATCCCAACAAAGGAGACCGTCTTTCCCTCGTATCTTTCCGGATGATCCATGGTATCCAGATACCATATTCCATAACGCTCGTTATCAAGTTCGATCACAGGCGCCTTCAGATCATACGGCAGATCCTCCTCCATAATCTCATTGATCTCCCCGTTGGAATCCTCAAACACAATCTCCGCCTTTGGATTGATCGCCTTCACGTTCCGCTTGTAGCTGCCAAGATCCTCCACACCATCGCAGCGGTTAAATATAATCAACTCCGATTTCCGTATCTGCTCCGCAAGCAGAGACTTCATATTCGTAAAATACATGGGAAAAGTGGAGGCGTCGATCGTGGTGATCTGCTGCTCGATCTTCCAATGCCACGGAAGTTTCATTTCTTTGTAGTTCCACATACCGTTAAACTCGATAATAATACGCTCCGGCTTATGCTTTTTCTCCAGTTCGATCAGGTGGTTTGGCGTAAATTCCTCCTCCCCGTCAATCAGCTCAAGCACCGTGCGGCTCTGCCGAAGAAGCACGGGATCATACTCGTTCTCCCCCTCCTCACAGAGAATAAGCAGGGTTTTCCCCCGCACCTGAAAATAAGGCTGCGCCAGCGTATAGGTGATAAACTCTGTCTTGCCGCTCTCCAAAAAGCCGTTAATCATATAGACCGGTTTCAATCTTCCTTCATCCCTTTCTCATTTCTTTTACATTAAATAATATCACTCGTAATTTATTTTCCAAACAGCGCTGCCAGCTTCTCTTCTTTCAGCTGGGAGCCGATCACACAGAATTTTCCTGTCACGCCGGGTTTTCCGTCCCTGACATTGCTCTCCTCGGGCACATAGTCAAAATAAATCCAGCCGCCCTCTGCGCCGGCAACCATGCCTTTCGCGCGGAGCACCATGCCGTACTCTTCCTTATCAAGCTCCGCCAGAATATGCGCGATCTCTTCTTTCGTATAAACCGCAGGCGTCTCAAGCCCCCAGCTTGTAAACACCTCGTCCGCATGATGGTGGTGATGGTCGTGTCCTTCATGGTCATGATCGTGATGACAGTGCCCGTGTCCCTCGTCGTCCTCGTCGTG
>ERZ779622.154-NODE-154-length-47541-cov-11.957019_pt1 | contig 47541 bp, 61 predicted proteins | sample MGYA00514188_ERZ779622 | MGnify/ENA primary metagenome ERZ779622 (study PRJEB29562, sample SAMEA4376702) | mouse gut metagenome | isolation source: Cecum | study: EMG produced TPA metagenomics assembly of the A DSS colitis mouse model was used to assess the... | reverse complement strand
AGCATTTATACTTTAGGTAGGAATTGGCTGTTAACCAAACCGCACAGGTGGAAATATTTTATGATGCATTAAATACAAAATCTTTCTAAAATACCCTATACTATTTTTTAGAATCAGGTATAATAGAACCATACAATCCTAAAACACAGGGTTTCAGAAAGAGGTGAACCATAAATGGAACCTGATTTTTATACCAAACGGACACAGCAGCTGCTGCTCAGCGGCTATCCCGTACACGTTGACACCGTTGACTGCTCTGCCCCCAATGCCCCTATTATTCACTGGCACTGGCATGAAGAAATCGAATTTCAATATATACAAAAAGGACAGGCATACATCACCTGTGAGGAGGACAACATTGCTGTCTCAGAAGGCGATATCTTCTTTATCAATCAAGCTGTCCGTCATTTTATTACGCCGTCCGGCCCCAATGGCGTCATTTACAGCGCTTTTGTGGTACACCCCTCCTTTATCCTAGGATTTGGCCAGCTGGAGCTGGAAAGCAAATATATCAATCCAGTCCTTGCAAACTGTTCTTTCACGCATCTGCACATTACACGCAAGAACAAGCATTACGAACAGTTTCTGGCATTATTAAAACAACTGCTTGCGCTTCACGAAGAGCGCCCTGTCTGCTATGAGCTTTTGAGCAAAGCAAACATTCTGCAATTGTGGAAGCTGCTTTATGACCATCTTGACCAGCTCTCGGGCAGGACTGCCGCTCCTTATAAGATCACTGCGCGCATCGCCAATCAGGATGCGCATCGCGTCAAGCAGGCAATGGTCTACATACAGGAACATTTTATGGAGCCGATCACCTTAAATGATATTGCAGAAGCCATCCTTGTCAGCAAAAGCGAGTGCTGCCGCTGCTTCAAGCGCGCTACAGGCCTGTCCCCCTTTGAGTACCTGATGAAATACCGCATCACAGAATCCGCCAAATACATGCACCGCAAATCGCACGAGTCCATCTCTGAGATTGCAGGCGCTGTCGGGTTCAACAACACGAGCTACTTTAACAAAGTATTCAAAAAATTTATGGGCTGTACGCCGACCGAATACCGCCAGTCCCTTAGGAGAGAACTGCCAAAACTAAATTAGCCGCAAGCCCACTGGTTATAATCTCCTCTTAAAATCTTCATATCCAAACCGTTTCACGGTCTGCCATGTGCCATTTGCATCCAGTGCAATGATCTCAGGAAGCGGCATACCGTTAAAGGTATTATTTTTTACCATAGAATAGATCGCCATATCCCCAAAAATAAGGCGGTCTCCCACCTTTAATTCATCATCAAACGAATAGTCACCAATCAAATCTCCTGCAAGACACGTCGGGCCTGCCAGCCTGTATGTGAAGGCTTTTTCGCCCGCCTCCCCGCTGTTGTACAGAGGCGGACGGTAGGGCATTTCGATCACATCCGGCATATGACAGGCCGCGGAGGTATCCACAATCGCCGTCACAATCCCATGGTTCGAGACAAGCTCAAGCACCTGCGTCACCAGAAAGCCAGCATTTAATGCAACCGCCTCCCCCGGCTCCAAATAGACGGTCAACCCATACTTTTTTTGAATTCTCTGAATCAATGCAACCAGCGCCTCCACATCGTAATCATATTTCGTAATATGATGGCCGCCGCCCATATTCAGCCATTTCATCTGATACAGATACGCGCCAAACTTCTCCTCCACCGCGTTCATGGTCGTGACCAGCGCATCGGCATTCTGTTCACACAGACAGTGAAAATGAAGCCCTTCGATTCCCTCTAACGCATCCAATCCATGTTTTTCAAAATGTTCCAGTGTGACGCCAAGGCGCGATCCCGGAGCACACGGGTCATAAATTGCATGGTCCTGCGTCGAGCATTCAGGATTGATGCGGATGCCACACGATTTCCCAGCCCTCAGTGCCGCTTCTTTGTACAGTTCCCACTGCGAGAAGGAATTAAAGACGATGTGGTCACAGATTTGTAACAGCTCCTCCATATGCCCCTTATCATATGCCGGTGAAAACACATGGTTCTCGCATCGTCTCTCTTTTTGGCACAGCTCCTCATAGCCAAGCCGCGCCTCATACAGACCGCTCGCCGTCACCCCGTCGAGATACTTCCCAATCAGCGGATAATAATAGTACATGGAAAACGCCTTCTGTGCCAACAGGATTTTGCAGCCCGCCCGGTCTGCCACACGGCGCAGCAGTTTTAGATTTTTTTCCAAAAGAGCTTCACTCACAATATAGCAGGGTGTCGGAACCTCCTGTATAATTTCTTTGATTCTCTCGTATTCTATTCCCACAAAACTCCCTCCGTTACAGTTCCGCCATCCATCCTACTCCACCAGCACCGGCTGATGGCTCTCCTGCCATGGCAACCCCCACCGGTTCAGCGCTTCCATATAGGGGTCTGGGTCAAACTCTTCCACGGTGAATACACCCGGTTTGTTCCACTTGCCTGTCAGCAGCATCATTGCGCCAATCATCGCCGGAACCCCTGTCGTATATGAAATCGCCTGCGAGCCGACCTCCTGATAACATGCCTGATGGTCACATACGTTATAAAGATAGTACGTCTTATCCTTTCCATCCTTTTTTCCGGTAAAGATACAGCCGATATTCGTCTTACCCTTGGTGCGCGGCCCCAGACTTGCCGGGTCTGGCAGCAATGCCTTCAAAAACTGAATCGGGACAATCTCTTTTCCTTCATAAGTGATGGGCGTAGTCGAAAGCATTCCGACATCCTCAAGGCACCGCATATGATCGAGATAGCTCTGTCCAAACGTCATAAAAAAGCGGATTCTCTTCACGTCAGGAATGTTTTTGGCAAGCGATTCAATCTCCTCATGATGCAGCAGGTACATATCCTTGGTGCCAACTTGGTCAAAATCATACACCCGCTTGATGCTCATTGCCGGAACTTCTATCCAGTGGCCATTCTCCCAGTAACTTCCCGGCGCTGAGACCTCCCGCAGATTGATCTCGGGATTAAAATTGGTCGCAAACGCATAGCCGTGGTCGCCGCCATTGCAGTCCAGAATGTCAATCGTCTCAATCACATCAAACTCATGTTTTAGGGCATAGGCACAATATGCCTGTGTGACACCGGGGTCAAAGCCTGAGCCAAGAAGCGCCGTAATGCCCGCCTCCTCAAACTTTTTCCGGTACGCCCACTGCCATGAATAATCAAAGTACGCCGAAAATCCCTGCTCTTTGCACCGCTTCTCATAGGCAGCCCGCCACGCTGGCTCCTCGATGTTTTCCGGTTCATAATTTGCTGTGTCCATATAGTTTACCCTGCATTCCAGACATGCCTCCATGATTGCCAAATCCTGATAAGGCAGCGCAATGTTCATGACAAGCTCCGGCTGATATCCCCGAATCAGCGCCACCACCTCATCCTTGTTGTCCGCGTCCACCTGCGCTGTCGTAATCTTGGTGTCTGTCTTTCCCTCAAGCTGTTGTCTTAACGCATCGCACTTTGCCTTCGTGCGGCTGGCAATCATGATCTCCTGAAAGACCGCACTGTTCTGGCAGCATTTTTGAATCGCCACGCTGGCAACGCCGCCGCAGCCAATAATCAATACTCTTCCCATTTTCTTTGTATATCCTCCTCTAACAAATTCTGCTTCCAATATCCCGCGTGTTCAACAAAGCGCTTCAGCGTCTATCTGCTCTCTTCCCTGATATGCTCTGCCTCCAGCCGAATCAGCAGTTCGCGCAGCACTTTCAGCGCGGTCGCCGTCGATGCACCGCTCGCGTCCAGCATCGGCGAGAGCTCATTGATATCACAGCCCACAATGTGAAGCGCGCCCACTTTCATCACCGCATCCAGAAGCTGGCAGAATGTCACACCGCCCGCCTCCGGCGTCCCTGTCCCCGGAAAACACGACGGGTCCAGCACATCCAGATCCAGCGTAAAATAAACAGGTCTGTCATTTAATGACGCGACAACCTCCTCAAGCCCCTCAAAATCAAACCTGTGCGTCGCGACATGCGTTCTGCCCCACTCAAATTCAGCCCGCTCGCCGCTTCGGATGCCAAATTGGTAAATCCTTCCATCTCCGACAATCTCCCATACCCGGCGCAGCACGGTGGCATGTGACAGCTTTGCCCCCAGATAGTCGTCGCGCAGATCGGCATGGGCATCAAAATGAATGACACACAGGTCAGGATACTGCTCTGCAACTGCACGCACAGCTCCCAGTGTGACAAGATGCTCACCGCCTATCATGAGCGGCAGTTTGCCATTTTTTAAGATACTGCGCGTATATGCAGTGATATCTTCCAGCGCCCTGCTGGCATCCCCAAAGCACAGCTCCAAATCTCCGCCGTCAAATACCGCCGCATCCTCCAAATCCAAATCCTGATACGGGCTGTATGTCTCTAGTCCATAGGATTCCGCCCGCATCGTCCTGCTGGCAAAGCGCGCGCCGGGGCGATAGGAGGTCGTCGAGTCAAAAGGCGCGCCAAACAGCACGATTCTGGCCTCCTCAAACGTCTTGTCACACCCCAAAAAAGTCTCTGTATTCAACTGAAAATCCATCTTCATCCTTCCACCTTCTCCAGCATCTCCTCCACATAATTTGGCAGTGCAAACGCACCCTTGTGAAGCTGCTCATTATAATACCGCGTCTGAATCCCCAGTGCCTTCCATCGGTCTGCATCCTGATCTGCGAGCGGATGATAGCGCTTGGAAGCAAATCCAAACAGCCAGTGCCCTGACGGGTACGTCGGAATATGCGCCTGATAGACCTTGCTGATCGGAAAAGAATCCACGATGCGCTTGTGCGCCCGCTGCATCGCCACCGCATCATTTGGATAAAACGGACTTTCATGCTGGTTGACCATGATGCCATCCGCCTTCAGCGCCTTGTAGCAGTTCCCGTAAAACTCCTTGGTAAACAATCCTTCCCCGGGTCCAAACGGGTCTGTCGAATCCACCAGAATCAAATCATATGCATCTTCATAGCGGCGGACATACTTGAGTCCATCCTCATAATACAATCGCACCCTTTCGTCATCAAATCCGCACGCCGTCTGCGGCAGATGCGTTCTGCACGCCGATACCACCTCCTCGTCAATCTCCACCACATCAATCTGCTCGATCGCCGGATACCGTATCAGCTCGCGCGCCGTCCCGCCATCCCCGCCGCCAATCACCAGCACTTTGCGTACCTTGGGATGCACTGCCATCGGCACATGCACCATCATTTCATGATAGATAAATTCATCCTTCTGTGTCAGCATCATATACCCGTCGAGTGTCAGAAACCTGCCAAATTCCTTGGAGGAAAAAATATCAATCCGCTGAAATTCCGACTGTGACGAATAGAGCTGCCTGTCTACCTGTATTGAAAATTTTACATGTTCTGTATGTTTTTCTGTAAACCATAATTCCATGTTTTTACCTGCCTTTTTTGCTCTTTTTCCTCAGCACTGTGCCGCAGAGCGAATCCCTTTCATTACATTCAGGTGCGCAAGTTCCATATCCTCCGGGCCTGTCATAGCGCATCCTTTTTCCTTCGCATAGACAATATACGCCAGAATATCTCTGGTAATCAGCTCACCCGGCGCCAAGATCGGAATCCCCGGCGGATAACACATCACGAACTCCGCGCACACCATATTCTCACACTGCTCCAGCGGGAGAGACTGCTTGTCACTGTAGAATGCATCCTGCGGCGAATAGATCACTCTTGGCGGGATGTATTCTGCTGCCATCAGACTGCTGCCATCCTTCTTATACAGACGGCGGATCTCTGCAAGCGCACTCACAAGCCGCTCAATATCGCGCGGTCTGTCGCCCACCGACACATAGGCAAGCACATTCCCCAGATCGCCAAATTCCGTCTGGATATCATACTCATCGCGCAGCAGATCATAGACCTCAATGCCCGCAAGCCCTGCTGAGAGCGTGTTGACCGACAGCTTTGTGATGTCGAAATCATAGACCGAATCCCCATTGACAAGCTCTCTTGAATAGGCATAATAATCACCGATTTGATTGATTTCTCTTCTCGCATACTCCACCATGTCTTTCACTTTATGAAAGATTTCCTGACCATGCAGCGCGAGATTTCTTCTGGAAATATCCAGACTAGACATGAGCAGATAGGACCCGCTCGTCGTCTGCGTAATATTGATGATCTGCCGGACATGTCCCTCACGCATCTGCGGGCCGCTCAGCAGAAATGACGACTGTGTCAGTGAACCGCCGGACTTGTGCATACTGACTGCCGCCATGTCCGCGCCAGCCTCCATCGCTGACATTGGCAGCTCCCGGTCAAAATAAAACTGCGTGCCGTGTGCTTCATCCACCAGCACTTTCATGCCATGCGCGTGTGCCAGCGCTGTGATTCCCTTTAGATTTGAGCAGATTCCATAATACGTTGGATTGTTTACAAACACTGCCTTTGCATCAGGATTGCAGGCGATTGCCCTCTCCACCTCGCTAAGACGCATTCCCAGCGCGATGCCAAGTGCATGATTCATATCGGGATTGACATACACAGGGACTGCACCGCAGAGAATCATAATATTGATCACACTCCTGTGCACATTGCGCGGAAGAATGATCTTGTCTCCCCGTTTGCAGACAGAGAGCACCATGCTCTGCACCGCAGAGGTTGTACCGCCCACCATGAAATACGCATGTGCCGCCCCAAACGCCTCCGCGGCAAGCTCCTCTGCCTCCTTGATCACTGAGACCGGATGGCAGAGATTGTCCAGCATCTTCATCGAATTGACATCCACAGCCAGACACTGTTCTCCCAGAAAGTGGGTGAGATCAGGATTCCCCTTTCCATGTTTATGCCCCGGCACATCAAACGGCACCAGCCGGTTCTGCTTCATTTCCTCCAATGCTTCCAATATGGGAGCGCGCGACTGGTCAAGCATTGTACGTTCCTCCTCCCTTCGGTCTTGCCTAATAGATATTCATTCCGCTGAAAATCTCAATCATCTCCTGCCGCAGGCTGTTGCTGATTTGCAGCCTTGTCTTGGGCGTGATCTCATAAATATCCGAGTTAAACAAGTAATTTTGTAAATCCATCTCCTTGATCAGCATCTTGGTATGAAAAATATTGGCCTGATACATATTGATATCCACCGCATCATATTTCTCTAAAATCCCCCGGTCGATATAATCCTGAATCGACGTGATCTTATGGTCTATAAAGAGCTTTCGTCCCTCCACATTTCTCGTGAATCCACGCACTCTGTAATCCATCGTGATAATATCAGAATCAAAGCTCCCGATCAGATAGTCCAGCGTGCTGAGCGGCGTGATCTCCCCACATGTCGCTACATCAATATCCACACGAAACGTCGCAATATTCGTCTCTGGATGATACTCTGGATAGGTGTGCACGGTGATGTGGCTCTTGTCCAGATGCCCCACAATCTCATCTGTATGATTCGTATGTGCAATCGTGTCCTCGTAGGCAAGCGCTGCGCTGGCCGCGCTCTTCTGCCCTGCAGGGATCATGTTGGACTCCGCGATCAGAAAGGTCACGCTCGCCCCCTGTGGCTCGTAGTCCTGCCGCGACACATTCAGCACATGCGCACCTATCATCTCCGTCACATGAAATAAAATCTTCGTGAGCCGCTCCGAATTGTACTGCTCATCAATATAAGCAATATAATCCTTCTGCTCACGCGCACTTTTTGCATAACAGACATCATAAATATTAAAACTCAGTGATTTGGTAAGATTGTTAAAACCATATAATTTTAACTTTGTTTCCATATGCAAAAATACCTCACTTTCAAATAGCTGCCCATGTCATCGAACAGGGGAAAATAATGGGTGCCCGTGTGCATAAAAAAGAGGGAACCACCACGGATTCCCACTCTCAATACTTCATCACTCAATTGAATCAATATACGCACTGCACATATATGTTCGAAGATGATTAGAGTCTATAACTCTTATTGATTCACAAGTGGATTGCTGCGGATATCCTATCCAATCAATAAGGCTCTAATCGCCTTAATTTTCATAACGTTTATTATACGTGAAGCCCTGCTTAATTGCAAGAACTTTTTTCTGCTTTACAACTCCAGATTGGACATGCGGACAGAAAGGTCTGTATAAATTCCTGCCGGAATATCCTCAATAAAGCTGTATTCATTCATATCATCCTGATAAAAGTTATACACCATCACCCTGCTCTTGTCCGCATCAACAATCCAGTATTCACGCACGCCCGCCGCACGGTACTTGAAGAGCTTTGTGGTATAGTCAATCCGCCTGCTCGCCGGAGAAACCACCTCGATCACCCAGTCCGGCGCACCGTTACAGCCCCGCTCATCCAGCTTATTTTCATCACAGATAATGCAGATGTCCGGCTCCACATAGCTCTTGTCATCCGCATCTATAAAGACGCCAAACGGTGTGATATCCACTTCCCCCTTAAAATTATTTCTTCTAATATGCTCCCGGATCGTGGCAAAAAGCTCTCCGACAATCCGCTGATGATTCCTTGTCGCAGGCGCCATATAATAAACCTTTCCATCAATCAGCTCTGCGCGCTGTCCTTCTGGAAGATTATACATATCATTTATCGTATAAGTGTTCAATTCTGTTAATGCCATTCCTATTCTCCTTATCTCTCCTGATTCCTACTTTCGATACGCTGTGACAGCCAACACTGTCTATTTGATTATACCCCATCTTTCGACAAAAAAAAACCCCAAAGGACAAATCCTTTGAGGTTTTATGTAAAATTCATAAATCTGCAATTATTTATTTGCAACTGCCGCCTTAATCTGCTCTGTGAGCATTGGCACAATCTTATTCAGATCGCCCACAATGCCATAATCCGCAACATCAAAGATCGGTGCTGTCTCATCCTTATTGACTGCAATGATGATATCAGACTCTTCCATACCTGCCAGATGCTGAATCGCACCAGAGATTCCGATTGCGAAGTATACATTCGGACGAACGGTCTTGCCAGTCTGTCCAACCTGCAAATCCTTGCTCTTCCAGCCAGCGTCTACCACGGCACGGGAGCAGCTCACAGTACCGCCAATCGCCTCTGCAAGATCATCAAGAATCTTGAAGTTCTCCGGGCTTCCCACACCACGGCCGCCAGATACAAGAATCTTGGCATCCATGATATCAACGGTATCTGTCAGGTTCTTAACAACCTCTACGATCTCTACGTACTTGTTGTCTGGCGTAAATCCGGGATTGAACTCCTCAACAACCGCCTTCGCGCCCTCTTTCTTCTCAAGCTTCTGCATAACACCGGGACGTACTGTCGCCATCTGCGGACGGAAATCGGGACATGCAATCGTAGCGATCGTGTTTCCGCCAAATGCAGGACGTGTCATAAGCAGCTGATTGTGCTTCTGCTCCTTGCCCGGAATCGGGTTGATCGGAAAATCGCCAATCTCAAGTGAAGTACAGTCTGCGGTCAATCCTGTGTGCACCCTTGCGGATACTCTCGGACCCAGATCACGGCCGATCGCTGTCGCACCTACCAGTAAGATCTCCGGCTTATACTGATTGATCACGGATGCCAGTGCATGTGCATAAGGCTCTGTTCTGTATTCTTTTAACTCTGGGTCATCGACAACGATCACCTTATCTGCGCCGTAAGCGGCAAGCTCATCTGCAAGTCCCTTCACGTCGCTTCCAACCAAAACTGCGGTCACTTCTGTTGCTAACTTCTCTGCCAGTCTCTTTCCTTCGCCAATCAGTTCAAGAGCAATGCTGCTTACCTTGTTATCTACCTGCTGTGCGAAGACAAACACGCCTTTATATTCTTCTAAATTCATGATAAACCTCCATTATACTTTAAGCACTCACTAGATCACATGCTTCTCTTTTAACTTGTTCATGATGTATTCTACAGATTCAGAAGGGTCTAATGTAACCTTCTCACCCTTTCCTTTCCGAACTTTGTCAGATGCTCTGGCAATCTGTGTCGGTGAACCCTTTAAGCCAAGATTAGAATCCTCTACATCCTTCAAGTCCGCTCTGCCCCATGTGGTAATCTCTGCCTTGTATGCATCAAAAATTCCACCCGGTGTCATATAACGAGGCTCATTTAATTCTGCAAGCGCTGTGATCAGACAAGGCATCTTTGCCTTTAATACATGATATCTGTCATCATACTGACGCTCCACAACAACGCTGTCACCCTCGATCTGAATCTTCTGTGCATAGGAGATTACAGGGATTCCAAGATGCTCGGAAATCTGGGGGCCAACCTGTGCGGTATCCCCGTCAATCGCCTGACGTCCTGTGATGATAAGGTCATAATCAAGATTTCTGATCGCGCCTGCAAGTGTCTGTGAAGTAGCCCATGTATCTGCTCCGCCGAGCACTCTGTCTGTCACAAGAATCCCCTTGTCAGCACCCATCGCCATTGCCTCACGAAGTACTTCCTCTGCCTTTGGAAGACCCATTGTCACAACAGTCACCTCTGCACCGTACTGATCTTTTAATCTCAATGCTGCCTCAAGACCTGCCTTGTCATCAGGGTTCATGATTGTCAGCATAGCTGCTCTATCAAGTGTACCATCAGGATTAAACTTTACGCCACCCTTTGTATCAGGTACCTGTTTCACACATACTACAACTTTCATGTTTATTCTCCTTTATTATTCTTATAGGTTTAGTTTCTGAAATTTGCACAGTTCTACTTTAACAGATTCGCGGAGATAACCATTCTCTGAACTTCGCTTGTTCCTTCGTAGATTTCCGTGATCTTGGCATCTCTCATCATACGCTCTACTTCGTACTCTCTTGTGTAGCCGTAACCGCCGTGGAGCTGTACTGCTTTTGTGGTCACTTCCATCGCCATCTCAGCAGCGTACAGCTTCGCCATAGCTGCCTCTACATTGTAAGAGGTCTTGTGATCCTTGGTGTACTGGTCTTTTGTGCATGCAGCCTTATAAACCATAAACTGTGCTGCCTGAGCCTTTGTCGCCATGTCAGCAAGCTGGAACTGTGTATTCTGGAATGCGCCGATCGCACGTCCAAACTGCTTTCTCTCCTTCACATACGCAATCGTTCTCTCAAGCGCGCCCTCGCCAATACCAAGCGCCTGCGCTGCGATACCGATACGTCCGCCGTCGAGTGTATGCATTGCGATACCAAAACCTTTGCCCTGCTGTCCAAGCATATTTTCCTTAGGAATCCGGCAGTCTGTAAAAATCAGCTCATAGGTTGATGAACCGCGGATACCCATCTTCTTTTCTTTTGTACCAAATGAGAAGCCCGGTGTGCCCTTCTCTACGATGAAGGCGGAGATTTCCTTTGTCATTCTGCCGCGCTTCTCGATCATGCCTGTGATGGCAAAAATCACATAAACATCTGCTTCCTTACCGTTTGTAATGAAAATCTTAGAACCGTTGAGCACCCACTCATCGCCCTCGAGCACAGCCTTTGTCTGCTGTCCCTGTGCATCTGTACCAGCACCCGGCTCTGTCAGACCAAAAGCGCCGATCTTCTTGCCGCTTGCAAGATCTGGCAGATACTTCTGCTTCTGCTCCTCTGTACCATATGTAAGGATTGGGTCACAGCAAAGAGAAGTATGCGCAGACACGATAACTGCTGTTGTACCGCAAACCTTTGCCAGCTCCTCAACACACATCGCATACGTCAGGACATCACAGCCCTGTCCGCCGTACTCCTTAGGAATAGGAATACCCATGAAACCAGCCTTCGCCATTTTCTCAACAGTCGCTCTTGGGAACTCCTCTGTCTCATCTACCTCGATTGCAAGGGGTTTAACCTCCTTTTCAGCAAACTCTTTGAAAAGAGTTCTCGCCATCTCATGCTCTTTACTTAATGTAAAATCCATGTTCTTTTTCCTCCATTTAATATGCTTTATACTCATCATGAACAGCAAGTCACTGTATTCATCACACAGTGCCTTGCCGCAATATTACTGTATCAATTATTTCTTGGTGTAATCATAGAAGCCAGCGCCGGTCTTCTTACCAAGCTTGCCAGCGCGCACCATCTTTCTCAGAAGCGGTGAAGGCGCATACTTCGAATCGCCAGTCTCGGCATAGATCACTTCCATGATCGCAAGTACGATATCCAGTCCTATGTAATCGCCAAGTGCAAGCGGTCCCATCGGATGATTTGCACCAAGCTGCATCGCAACGTCGATATCTGCAACGCTCGCAACACCTGCTGCATAAACATTGATCGCTTCATTGATCATCGGAATCAGGATTCTGTTCACGACAAAGCCTGCTGCCTCGTTCACCTCTACAGGAGTCTTGCCAATCTCAGAGGCGATGCCTTTGATTTTTGTTACCAAATCCGCAGGTGTGTTTGCACCGGCAATCACCTCTACCAGCTTCATTCTGTCTGCCGGGTTGAAGAAGTGCATACCAATCAGCGGACGGTCAAGCCCTGCACCCATCTCTGTGATCGAAAGGGAAGAAGTGTTAGTAGCAAAGATACACTCTGGCTTAACAATTTCCTGCAATTCCTTGAAAGTTGTCTTTTTGATCTCCATCTTCTCAGGTGCAACTTCAATCACAAGATCGCAGTCTGTACAGATGTCCTTCAATCCTGTAGCGATCTTCGCTGCGATGGCATCTGCCTTCTCCTGTGTAATCTTTTCCTTGCTTACGAGGAAATTCAAATTCTTTAAAATCTTCGCTTTTCCGCCGTCTGCAAACTCCTGCTTAATGTCACATAAGCATACCTCATAGCCGTCTGTCATTGCAAATGCCTGCGCAATACCGGAACCCATTGTTCCAGCGCCGATAATACCTACCTTCATTGTAAGTCCTCCTTATTTTTTATTGATCCTTATACTAACAGTTCTTAAACGGCTCCTTCACCTTCTCCTTGTTCTTGTCAAGGAAGAACGCCATACCGTATTTCTGGTCCTCTGTCTCAAAGCAGTCACCAAAAAGTTTTTCTTCAATCACAATTGCCTTGTCCATATCTACATCAAGTCCCTCGTTGATCGCCTTCTTGCAGTTGCGGACAGCGATCGGCGCATTCTTTGCGATGCCTGCCGCCATCTTCTCTGCCTGTACCATCAGCTCCTCAGCAGGGTATACCGCATTGACCAGACCGATTCTTAACGCCTCGTCCGCCTTGATATTTCTGGCGGTATAGATCATCTGCTTTGCCATGCCAGCGCCCACAAGACGCGCAAGCCGCTGTGTGCCGCCAAAGCCCGGTGTAATGCCAAGACCAACCTCAGGCTGTCCAAACACTGCATTCTCAGAGCAGATTCGAATGTCACAGCTCATTGAGATCTCACATCCGCCGCCAAGTGCAAAGCCGTTTACTGCTGCGATCACTGGAACCGGGAACGTCTCAAGCTTTCTGAACACATCATTTCCCTTCTTGCCAAACGCCTCGCCCTCTGCCTTTGTGAGTGTGCTCATCTCACCGATATCAGCGCCTGCCACAAAGGATTTTGTGCCTGCACCTGTGAGTATCAGACATCTCACTTCGTCGAGGTTCACTGCGTCAAGAGTCTCATTGAGCTCGTCCAGCACCTGAGAGTTGAGTGCATTCAAAGCCTTTTCACGGTTGATGGTAATCTTTCCGACCGCTCCGTTTGCTTCATAAAGGATATATTCCATATTTACCTCCATATTTCGCTATCTATTTGAAATTATTCGTATTTTTTCACAACGGTTGAACATCCCATGCCGCCGCCGATGCAGAGTGTCGCAAGACCAGTCTTTGCGCCCTTTGCCTCCATCTCATGCAGCAGTGTCACCAAGATACGGCAGCCTGACGCACCTACTGGATGTCCCAGCGCAATCGCGCCGCCGTTTGGATTGAGCTGCTTATCCACATCAATGCCCAGATCTCTGCCTACTGCGATTGACTGTGCCGCAAATGCCTCGTTTGCCTCGATAATATCAAAGTCCTCGATCTTCATGCCAGTCTTCGCCAGCACTTTCTTCGTAGATGCCACTGGACCAATGCCCATCACTTCAGGTCTCACACCTGCAAGCGCGCCTGCTACCCACTCAGCCATCGGTGTCACACCCAGCTCTTTTGCCTTCTCTTCGCTCATGACAACGATTGCAGCTGCTCCGTCATTGATACCGGAAGCATTGCCGGCAGTCACATATTTATCCTTGTTGATCGGGCGGAGCTTTGCAAGTCCCTCCATTGTAGACCCTGCTCTTGGTCCCTCGTCAACCTTGAACTCTACCATCTCTTTTTTCTTCTTCACCATGACAGGAACGATTTCCTTGTCGAACGCGCCGGACTTCTGTGCAGCCTCTGCCTTCTGCTGGCTCTTTAATGCGAACGCATCCAGCTCTTCCCGCGTGATCTTCCACTCGTCACAAATATTGTCTGCTGTCTGAATCATATGATAGTCATTGAATGCATCCCAGAGTGCATCCTTAATCATGGTATCTACCAGTACTCCATTGTTCATTCTATAGCCGAAACGTGCATTAGGAAGTGCAAAAGGAGCCATGGACATGTTTTCCATACCGCCTGCTACCACGATGTCCGCATCACCCGCCAGAATCATCTGTGCTGCCATATTGACACAATTCAGACCAGAACCACACACAACATTCACGGTGACTGCGGGTGTCTCGATTGGAAGTCCTGCCTTGACCGCTGACTGACGTGCAACATTCTGTCCAAGACCTGCCTGAATAACACATCCCATATACACATGATCCACCTTGTCAGCCGGAACACCTGCCCTGTTCAGTGCTTCCTTGATTACGATCGCACCGAGCTCCTGCGCCGGAGTTGTGCTGAGTGATCCGCCCATAGTACCAATTGCAGTACGACATGCACCTGCCAATACAATTTTCTTTGCCATTATCATTTCCTCCATCTTTTATACTCTTGTAATGGGTTTTACATCCCATCAGTTTACACGTGACTGTGATTCTTCTGGCACAACAAACAAATATTTTTGAAAAACGCACAAAAAATAACGCAATTTCTCTCGAAAGAATGCTTCCCAATGCAGTCCTTTTGTGCAATATTCAAACTTTACTCCCTCATTGCGTTCATCACAATCATTGTGCTTATTTTACCACATTGTTAAAAAAAAAGCAATCTTTTTGTCTTTTGATATTTAATACAATATTGACGAATTTTACATCCTAAAATTATCCAATTTTATCTATTTCCATTGTGTTTCCAAGGTTTCCTCTTGAACTTTATTGTGCATTGTTTCTATCTTTTGTAATTTATGCACTTTTGCACAATGCTTTCTCCCTGCTAATTTTCCTCCGCTGGCACGGCAGGGTCTTTCATATCATATTTTCTGTCCCACTCCTTCGAGACCTCATTGCGCTCCACCTCACATCTGTGCGCGCTCAAAAATCCCGCAAGCTGATAAAAATCAACCCAGATCTCGTTGTTTCCATCCTTCTGTGACTCGTCAAAAATCAATTGCAGCCCCACATGCAGATGCACGGTCTTGATATTGTTCACATTTTCCTTGTCGCTGTAGCCCGTATGCCCCATATAGCCGATCACATCGCCCGCAGTGACATAATCTCCCTCCTTGAGCCCCTCGGCGTAGGGTCTGTTCTGGCGCAGATGTGCATAGTAATAATACCGCTTTTTATCAAAACTGCGGATGCCGATGCGCCACCCGCCGTAGCGGTTCCAGCCAAGCGCCTCCACATAGCCGGACTCGACTGCGATGATGGGTGTGCCCACCAGCCCCATCATGTCGTGTCCTAGGTGCTGGCGCTTGTAGCCAAAATCCCTGCCGACGCCAAAATCATCATAATCCTGATATGCAAACCCCGCCGCAATCGGTGAATACGCCTTCAGCCCATACTTTTTCTGATAGCTGCCGCTGTCATCCTTGATCTCATATTCCCCCAGCATCCCGCCAAGCACCGCCGAATACGCTTCATGATAATACGAAAAATGCTGATACTTCTCCCGGAGCGCTTCCTCTGTCGTCTCTTTCTCTGAGAGCTGCTTCGCTGCCTCCTCTATGTATTTGACCGATTTCTCATTAAATTCACCGCCCCCGCGCACCGCTGCGTAGGCAAGCAGCGTAATCCAGTCCAGATGCACCTCTGACTCATAGGATTCTATATCCAGCAGACATGCTTTCTTCATCGCTTCTTTTGAGGCGTTAAAATCAACCCACTTAATAAAATCATTCCCTGTCTGGCTGACCTGAAGCTCCTGAACTCTGTTCTCGTACCAGACAATTCCTGCCGCCAGCACCAATGCCATCAGAATCAGACATGTCATTATTTTATTCTTCACATAATCACCATTCTGTCAATACATTATCCGTTTATTATATGCATATAAAAATGGTGATATGCGCGCGCCTTTAACGGCATACTTCCTCTGCATGGGTCTGCGCTGCGCATAAAAACAGGACTGCCACCCGCAAGGATAACAGTCCTGCTTTTTTATGCTGTTTTAACATATGAAGGACAAACTCTGTTTTACTCTCAGTCCTCTGCACCGAAGGAATGTTCGTCTGGATAGAATATTATCACTTGATTATATTTCATCGCTGATCCCTCATATATCTCGATTTATCCAGTTCTACAAACTTAGATTTTTTTGTATGTACAATATCGTCCCATCGTAACGATATCTCCTCCATTACATTCATAAGGTATTTCTTTTACGAATTGAAACCCTAATTTTTGAAGAACACGGCCAGAAGCGAGATTTTCTATAGCATACGAGGTACTTATTTCATTTATCTTCTTGACTTCAACCGCATATTTTATAACAGTACTCATTGCTTCGGTTACATATCCATTTCCCCAGAATTTTTTTCCGAGATTATAAGAAATATCCCAATGTTTTTCATCATTATTGAAAAAAATCAGGCACGTTCCTATTATTTCATTTATGCCTTTCAGAATGATAATCCATCTGTCCCACTTATCATTGTTTAGATTTTCAAGTTCAAATTCTACAAACTCTTTTGCTTCGCTGATATCATTGCTTGCCTTCCACCACATATATCTTGATACATTTTCGTCTTGCATCCAACAGCTAAAGATTGCCTCTGCATCATCTGAATGAATTTCTCTTAGAATTAATCTATCGGTTTCTAACTTAGGTGTAGTCATATTTCCTCCAACAATACCAATTTACAGATTCTGCTGTACGATTTCAAAGTTCTTCTCCACAGGTAAACGTGTTTTGACTTGCTTCTCATATCCAAACCACCACGATCATAAATTCTATCAGAAACATTTCTTTTAATTGTATAGGGAGGATTTGTCGATTCCCAAAAATAATCATCTGTATCCATAAAAAAATATCCAAGCTTATTACTAATAAACTTACCTATAGTAGAAGTTCCTGAATCAGATGCACCATATATATGAACAACTTGTCTATCCATGATTTTTACTCCTTGTCGTTCGATCTCCCTTATACTACGACTATTATTTTATTGATTTCATTATACAATATCTACCCTCCGCCCACAACCCCTATTTACATTTACGCACAGGCTATCGTTACCTTATCCCGATGGAACTGTTGTCTCTTTCGCTGAGATCTGCTTTACTGCCTCCTCTATGTATTTGACTGATTAAATCAAATCCATTGCCTGCGGAATTTGCAGGCTTTATTGTAAACAGCGCAGCGGCAGTACCTGTGTATAATTTCCCTTTCCCCTACTCGTGCGCCGCCGATGCGCCACTTTAGTGGCATATTTCCTCTGCATCGGCGTGTGCATAAAAGAACAGGCATCGGTTCCCCAACACCTGTCCATACATCCCTATTTAATTTTCCGGCTCTATCAGACCATACGTATTTCCCTTACGCTTGTACACCACATTGACCTCGTCTGTCTCCGCATTGCAGAACACATAGAAATCATGACCCAAAAGCTCCATCTGAACACATGCATCCTCTGCATACATTGGCTTGATGTCAAATTTCTTTGTGCGGACAATGCGCACCTCCTCATCGTCGTCCTCGACCTCTCTCTCTATAAAATCGGTTCTGAGGCTTGCGGCTCCTGCCTGCTGGTCTGCCCTGAACTTGGTTCTGTATTTCTTGAGCTGCCGCTCGATCACTTCCGCTGCTAAATCCACTGATACATACATATCGTTGCTCACCTGCTCTGAACGAATGATGTTTCCTTTCATGGGAATGGTAACTTCGATCTTCTGCCGCTCCTTCTCGACGCTTAATGTCGCGTGTACCTCCGTTTCTGGCGTGAAATATTTCTCCAGCTTGCCGATTTTGTCCTCAACTGCTGCCCTTAAACCGGGCGTTACATCAATGTTCTTACCGCTGATAATAAATTTCATTATGTCCACATCCCTTCCCACTTAATTGACAATTAAGCTTGTCTCTTTCATTGTATTTTGATTATAGCATATCCCTTTATATTTTCCAACAACTTTTGGGAAGATATTCTAAATTTTTTGTAAATCTCAGTCCTTTTTTAGACATATTTTATCATATTCAACAATTTAAAAATGTCAATAAATTTATGACAGTTTTTCCAAAAAATTACTATTTTCGTCTTTTTATACAAAATATTTGTTTGCTAATTCTTCGCAGTTTTTCCACAAGAAAGCCCGTTCATTGTTGTGGATATTGTGGATAAATCGGTGTATAACTTAATTTCACGCAGATATTTTCCTTTTTCTATGTGGATAAATTGTGAATGTATTAAAGAATAACTGTTATCGTATAGCACACTATTCTAATTTTTTTGTGCATATTTTTATTTACAATTTAAAGCATTCTTAAAATGCTTTTGAACAGGAGACGCTACAGACTGTGAAAGCTGTGTCAAACCAACAAAAAATCAAAAAAAGAAGGATAATCCCATTATCCTTCTCTCAAAATTTCCTAGAAAATTCTTCTCACTGTCAAAATATTACGATATGTTGCGCTGGACACGATGATTCCTGTTCTGGATGTGCTGGCATGCACAATCTGACCATTGCCGACGTAGAGCCCTACATGACCAGAGTAGCATACAATATCACCGGGCTGCGCATTTTCAAGCCCTCCAACATCATATCCCTTACTTCTCAGCGCAGATGACGAATGTGGCAGACTGACACCAAAATTAGAATACACACTCATCACAAAACCTGAGCAGTCTGTACCGTTTGTAAGGCTGGAACCTCCATATACATACGGATTTCCTACAAACTGTGTCGCATAGTTAATGACAGCTTTTCCCATCTCACTGCCTGCTGATGAAGCTGCGGTTGTTCTGGCCGCATCTATTGTGACTTGATTTGCCTCAGACTTCTGCTCCTGTGCCTCTGCCTGCCGCTGCGCTCTCGATGCCTCAGTCGCTGCCGCTGCTGCCCTTGCCTCCTCGCGCGCTCTTGCTTCCTTGGCAAGTCTTGCTTCCTCTTCTTCTCTGGATTCCGCATGTACAAAGTCCGTTCTAAGATTTACATAGTCTCTTGAAACGTAGCCGTCACCTTCCTCGATGGCAATCTTAACCCATCCATCCAGTTCTTCCACTACAACCAGCTCTTCTTCAATTGGCACAAGACCCAGCACTGAGGATTCCGTGCTCGCTTCCTGACGTACTTTGAGTGTCGTGGTATTGACAATTGCATAGGTTGTCCCAACCTCCTTGGCAAGTGCCTCTGCTTCCTCACCAACGACGCAATACTCACCCTTTACATAGCCTGTACAATTTCCTGATACAATCTTGTACCAGCCGTCTTTCTCTTCAATAAACTCACCAACGGACTTGTCATACAGCTTGCCGACAATCTCGCCTTCCTCACTCGGAAGACTTCTGACATTCACATAATTGGTCACTCTTGCGATGACAAGGCCCGAAAAATCCTGCGCATCTTCCTGCGTCTCGGTCTCTATTTCTGTCTCAGTCTCGTCTTCTGACTCCACTTCAACATCGTCATATGTATCCAATGCTGAAAATCCCGCACTGGTTTCAAAATCATCTTCTGTTGATGATTCGGTGGTCTCCTCCTCTGAACTGCTTTCTGTCGTATGCTCTATATCAGTTGTCTCACGAACAGAAGATTCTGATTCAGACGACTCTGTATGGAAAGATTCCACTTCTGTAGTCTCCTGAATCCCTGGCTCCTGTTCGGAAATTTCTTCATCAGATCTTGTCTCATCAGTATCTTTTTCTTCTAAAACAAGCTCACTGCTATTTTCTCTCAGAGAAGTCTCTGTCTCAACTGCTTCCTGCTCTAGCGTTCCCCATCCAAAAGTTTCCCGCTCTGACTCATAAGTGCTGCTTGATTCCTCATCAAACTCACTGGTGTCGGATTCTATAAACTCCGTCTCTATCTCACTGATCGCCTCGCTCAGTTCCTGTACAAACTCTGTCGATACCTTTGCAGTTGCTTTTTTTGTATTTGACATCACAACACTGCTCGGTGCTTCTGTCAGCGCAACTTTTTCAGATGCCAGCACGATATTGGGCTGCAACCCTGAAGCACTCTCAAGATAGGCAATGTTCTGAACCACTTCCACCTGAAGATCCTGTATAGTACTGCTGTCATCCAATACAACTGCAACTCCCGCCGCAGGCACGTCTGACGAATGATTCAGCTTCGCTTCAAGTGTCGTCTGGTAGCCGGATAACGAAAGTGTTCCTACAAGGGCACATGCCGCTGCTTTTACGCTGTATCTGTTCATGTCCTAATCCTCCAATTGTGGTATATATGAATCAACTCTAAATATTTCATGATTATAGTAATTATTACAAATTTATTACACCCATGAAATAAATTATCACAATTTTTGGGATTTGTCAAGATATCTTTTGTATTTTACAGCATTACAATGACCTGTACAGTTATTGTTCACTCCGTGCCAGTAACGAGTAAAAATCCATGCAAAAATTGCAATACGTACTTCGTTCGTTATGCAAATGGATTTTTACTTTTCAAGCTGTACGTTTTTTCACGGAATGCGCAGTCCAGCGCATTCCTGCCTGTGAACAGTAACCCTGTACATCCTGTTTCTCAATGCAAGTTTAATTATTTTGTAATGATTTCATGATTCAAAAATTCCTGTACGGAATAAACGGCATTGGCGCCGTCCGCAACGGCTGTAATAATCTGGCGCATCGGCTTCTTCCTGATATCCCCGGCGGCAAAAATGCCCTTGCGCGATGTCGCACAGGTTTCGTCCGCGATAATATATCCTTTCTCGTCCATCTCCACCAAGTCATTTAACAGCGACGTATCCGGCACAATCCCGACAGCGATAAATACTCCTTCAACGTCCAGTGTATCTTTTCCACTGTTCTTTTTATTATGGATCTTGATACCCTCCACCATCTCGCTGCCGAGAATTTCCTCGACTTCACTGTCCCAGATAATTTCCACATTATCTAGAGACAATAGCTTTCGCTGGAGACTTTCTGCCGCCCTGAGCTGGTTCCTCCTGTGGATGAGATACACCTTTTCACAAATGCCTGCAAGAAAGACTGCGTCCTCCACCGCAACATCCCCGCCGCCAACCACTGCGACCGTACTTTTTCTGTAAAAAGCCCCGTCACAGGTGGCGCAGTACGATACGCCCATCCCCGCAAGCTCCTTCTCTCCCGGCGCGCCAAGCTGGGAATGTGACGCTCCTGTTGCGATGATGATCGTCCTTGTCTGAAAATCTCCTTTGTCCGTATGGACGGTGTACATTGTCTGTCCGCCCGAGCAGTCCACTACCCCCTGCACATCTGCCGTGATAAATTGTACGCCAAGTGCATCCGCATGTTTTCGAAATGCCTCTGACAAATCACCGCCGCTCATTCCCGGAAATCCCAGATAGTTATCTACCTCATAGGTGCTCAGCACCTGCCCGCCGCTCACCGGGCTTCTGTCGAGAACTGCCGCCCGAAGTCCCGCACGCACTGCGTAGACTGCTGCGCCCATCCCTGCTGGTCCTGAACCAATTATCAACACATCATACATTTCAATTTCCATCATGTCCAACCTCCATCTAATGTTATAATCTGTCCTGTCAGATACTCATTGCCTGTACATAACTGCACCACAAGCGCCGCCACCTCCTCCGGGCGTCCAAGTCTGTCCGACGGAATCTCCTGCACCAGCATGTTCATCTCCTCCTCATCGAAACATTTGTTCATATCTGTATCAATGACACCACAGGCAACCGCATTTACCTGAATATTACTGGGTGCCAGTTCTTTTGCCAGTGCACGCGTGAATGCATTGATTCCGCCTTTTGATGCAGAATATGCCACCTCCATCGATGCGCCGACATTTCCCCACACAGACGAGATGTTGATGATTTTCCCACAATGCCGTCTCACCATCTGCGGCACTGCATACCGGCAGGTCAAAAAACATGCATTAAGGTTTGTATCCATCACCTCCCGCCACTGCTGGTACGTCATGTCTGTCAGAAGTCCTATATAAGAAATCCCGGCATTGTTTACCAGAATATCCAGATAAGGAATATCTTGGTACATCGCTATTACTTTCTCCTCATCGCTGATTGAAAATGCATAACAATAACATTTTATTCCATATTTTTTACAAAGTTCCTCTGCCAGACTGTCCAGCATCCCAATCTTTTCATGGCAAGTCAGATATAAGTCATATCCTGCCGCCGCAAGCGCTGTCGCGACTGCCCTTCCAATCCCCCTTGACGCTCCTGTAATGAGTGCTTTTTGCCCCTCTGATGCAGACATTTCTATCCTGATCCCCTCTCCTTAAAAATTCCTGATTCGTCAAAGGAAGCCGCAGAATGGAACCGCGGCTTCCTTTTAATCTTGTGCAACGACTTCTTTGTAAAACTCAGAATAGTCTTTTCTTTTTTGTTTTGTAAACTCTATCGCAGTACGCGGATGCTGGTTTAGAAGGCCTGTCATCATATATTGCAGGTCAAATCCCCATACCACGCCGTCCTCTTTGAGTTTGTTCATATATTTTTCAATAAAATGGATGACAAAATAGTTATTGTATTTAGGATTGTGAAGGAAACCCAGCAAAAGCTCCATCGGACAATTGCCTGCTCCCCTGCCCATGCCTGAGTAGGTGGCATCGAGCCAGTCCACACCGTCGCCAACTGCCTCAATCGTATTGGCGAATGCAAGCTGCTGGTTGTTGTGCGCATGGATGCCCAGCTTCTTGCCATACTTGCTTGCAAACTCCATATAGGTGTCCGCAATACGCGCAATCTGCTCTGGATACAGGGAGCCAAAGCTGTCAACAATATAGAGCACGTCCGCCGAAGTCTTTCCCAGTATGTCGAGTGCAACCTTGAGGTCACTCTCCTGTCCGTTCGAGATCGCCATAATATTGCAGCTCACCTCATAGCCTTTCCGCTTGGCATCCTCAATCATATCTGCCGCCGCCGGAATGGTATTCAGATAAGTTGCCACGCGAATCAGGTCAATCGGACTCTCCGAACGGCTCACGATGTCTTTCCTGTAATCACATCTGCCGACATCCGCCATCACTGCGATCTTGAGACTGGTATCATTATCCCCGACAATCTCACGGATATCATCATCATCGCAGAATTTCCACTTGCCATATTTATTCTCGTCAAACATCTCCTTGGAAGACTTGTAGCCCATCTCCATATAATCTACACCAGCCCTGATATTCGCCTCATACAGCGCCCTGACAAACTCATCTGTAAAATAAAAATCGTTCACCAGACCGCCGTCTCTCAATGTCGCATCGATAACCTTGATGCTTGAACGATAATCCATCAAACTAACAATTTCTTTCATGTTCTCTTCTCCTACATCGTTTGATTAACAGTACCTGTCCCTAGTATAGCACTACACAGGATAGAGAGTCTATACCAGATTAAGAAATTTTATCACTTTAAAGCGTAAAAGTCAATCCCCATCAAGACCTTTTATGATGGCGTATCTTTTATTCTGTTCATCAAGTGCCATAACAACCTCATCCTCCCCGCTAACATAACGGGCAATTTCCATACGTCCATCCCCTATGGTACAAACTGCATTGACATCCAACTCCCAGTTCCTAGAAGTGTCTGCTCCTTTTTTCATCAAATACTGGTTCATCGCATACACACCCTTCCACTCAAAATCATATACTTGGCTGGCGCTCTCACTGACTGTATATTCTTGAACCGCTGTCACCTTTGTCTGTTCCTCAAATGAATCCCAATTTAACATTGTATCATATGAAATTTGTCCCCATCTGACTGTTCCCTTCTTGTTATACTGAAAATCCACCGCCACAATATAAGCGGTATATTCCTCTATCCCCATATCTACTGCATCACTGTTCACAAGCAGACACAACTCTCTTTTTGGCTCTGCAAACCGTACTGTGACTGCATAGATTCCTGCTCCATCACTGTTATAGGAGGCGAAATCCGTCACTGCCCATTCCCCTTTTGGAATATTCGCCTTACTGCCAAAATCCTCGACAATCGCGTTAATTGCACATCGCCAGTCCCACTCAAAAGCATAACTGCCCATCATCTCATAGGTATCTGAGACACGAGACTGCATGGGATCACATGACACCCACCGGTCTTTTAATACGGATGTACCCTCTTGTTTGTGTTCCTTTCTATTTTCCATAAGCGCGATCTCTTTTACATAATCTCTGTATATGGGATTTTCCAGACGATGCCACTCTGGCTCTTTTTTCTCAAGCTGCACGTCCTCAACCTTGTACGCCTTGCGCTGCTTCTGAATAAGCGCCATGACCTCCTCCTGTGTGTAAAGTTTTCCATACTCTTTTTCATACTGATGACAGTATTCTTCCCATTTTGAGCGCTCAATTTCCTCCTCTGCCGGCAAGAGGCTGTCGTATGTCTTCTCTCCGATTGTATACGTTTCCCTGTAAATCCACGCTTCTTCCTTCCCAAATACTTCCTTGGAAACTTTCTGCTCACTGCTGCATTCTTGCTTTTCTTCATAAATCAAGCATGCCCTTCCCGCACTGTCAAGAACAGTCTCTCCAATATAATTTGTATATGCGCCTCCGCTTCCATTATGCTCTATATAACCATAATAATACAACGCTTTCTGACTTCTCACCCAACTCTCAAACACATGACGCAAATACAGTTCTCCTTTATCGTACACAAGGATCATCGTCCAGCTTCCATCATCTACAGGAATGGTACCGCAAAATGTTACTGCTAGCTCCTTCTTCCCATCATTGCCACAATCCAGTTCTGCATACTGAACTGTTTCCATCATCTCAAGAAATACTTCATCAATCAACGTATCACAGACATATTGCATGATTTCCTTTAGAAATACCCCATCAGTTGCTGTTTCAGAGAATGTTCCAAGAAAAAATTTCTGCGCTTCTTTTTCGATGTAAACCTTTCGTTCACTGTCCAAAAACTCCTGAAATGCCTGCTCAATATTCTCTTCCTCCTCTAATGTTATCTTGGACTTTGCCTGCGCATCAGCCTGACATCCTGCACACATGAGACAAATACATAAAAGGTACATTAGGCATCTCATTTTCCTCATGCTGGTTCCTCCTCTCCATTTTCAAAATACAAAAGAGATGTCTTTCGAACTATATAAATCGTTCAAAAAACATCTCCTGCATTCGCAATATATATTATCTCTTGCTAAACTGTGGTGCACGGCGGGCTGCCTTCAAGCCGTACTTCTTTCTCTCCTTCATACGAGGATCGCGTGTCAGGAAACCTTCCTTTTTCAGCACTGGTCTGTAATCTGCATCTGCCTGCAACAATGCTCTTGAAATGCCATGTCTGATGGCACCTGCCTGTCCTGTATAGCCGCCGCCCTTTACATTTACAAGCACATCAAACTTGTCTACTGTATCGGTTGCTGCCAGAGGCTGACGAACGATCACCTTTAACGTCTCCAATCCAAAATACTCATCAATGCCTCTCTTGTTTACTGTAATATTGCCTGTACCCGGTGTCAGATATACTCTGGCGATTGATTTCTTTCTTCTACCTGTTCCATAATATCTTGAAGCATTTGCTGCTTTTGCCATTTTCATTTCCTCCTTTATTCATCACACCGATTAAAATGTCAATGCCTCAGGCTTCTGAGCTGCATGCTTGTGCTCAGGTCCTGCATACACGAAGAGTTTCTTGTACATCTCACGTCCCAAAGGTCCCTTTGGAAGCATTCCCTTCACTGCGTGCTCAATCACCTCTTCGGGCTTTTTGTTCATCTTTTCTCTCAATGTCGCAGACTTCATGCCGCCAACGTAATCTGAATGATGATAATAAACTTTCTGGTCCAATTTCTTGCCTGTCACTGCAACCTTCTCTGCGTTGATGATGATTACATAATCACCTGTATCCATATGAGGAGTGAAAATAGGCTTTTTCTTTCCTCTTAATACGCTTGCAACCTCTGATGCCAAACGTCCTAATGTCATGTCCGTAGCGTCTACTACATACCACTTTCTATCAATTGTAGCTGGGCTAGCCATAAATGTTTTCATTATGTTACCTCCATATACTTAGCCTGTCGGCTCTCCTTTGACGGATATTCCTGTCCGAATCCTTTGATACGGAATGTCCGGCCGTACCATACGGATCCACAAGTCACCTAGATACCCGGGCTAACATCATCGTACCTGTCGGGGCTTTGACAGAATACAATCGCATGTCGCCACATTGAATTATTATATTATACGGTTCCTAGTGTGTCAAGTCCTAATTTGGCAAATTTTAGCCATCTAACCCGCTAAATGTATACTTGACCAGTGTCAGTCCGCAGGCAGGCGCAGTCGGCCCTGCCTTGGCACGGTCACGGGCATTTAAAATATCCGGCAGGGACTCCGGCGCCAGCCTGCCCTTCCCCGCTTCTATCAAAGTGCCTGCAATAATGCGCACCATATTGTACAAAAACCCTGAACCTGTCACCCGTATAGTAATGAGATCCCCTGCCTTCTCCACCGTAATCTCGTAGAGCATCCTCACGGTCGTCTCCACGGCTGTATGTTCACTGCAAAAGCTCTTAAAATCATGCTCTCCTGCCAAGTATGAAGCCGCCTTCTGCATCTGTGCCACATCCAGCGGAACATATGTAAAGTGTGTATAGAATCTATATAGCGGCACTGGAAATTCCCTGTTTAAAATCTTATATTCATACGTTTTTTTGCTGGCTTGATGTCTGGGATGAAATGTTGGCGGAACCTCTCTTGACTCCTGTATGCGGATGTCCTCTGGAAGCCTTTGGTTCAGCGCGTAAGAGATTTTTTCTGCCGGCATTCTCGCCGCCGTGTCAAACACTGCTATATTTCCAAGTGCATGTACGCCCGTGTCCGTCCTCGATGCGCCGATGACCCTGATCTCTTCTTTTAAGAGTCCACTCAGCTTCTCGTTGAGCACAGATTCTATTGTCACTACATTCGGCTGTAGCTGCCAGCCGTGATAGTTGGTGCCGTCATAGGCGACGGTCAGCATTACCCGCTTCATTCTTCCTGTCTCCTCTATTTTACTCGCTGCACAACCTCTTATGCAAACACGCTTCCTAACAGCAGCGGCAGAAATTTTCCCAAAAATACACCCGCCGCCAGATAGCACAGCACCACCAGATAGGCGATATAATCCCTTCTCTCATAATGCAGCGGCTTCATCTTTGTGCGGTGTTCTCCCCCTCTGTAGCAGCGCGCCTCCATCGCCATCGCAAGGTCATTTGCCCGCCGGAATGCCGATATAAATAGCGGCACCAGCAGCGGCACCAGGCTTTTTGCCTTTTTGACCAGATTACCGCTCTCAAAGTCCGCGCATCTTGCAAGCTGCGCTTTCATAATTTTGTCTGTCTCCTCCATCAGGATTGGTATAAACCGAAGCGCGATCGACATCATCATCGCAATCTCATGCACGGGCACCTTTACTTTATTGAGCGGCTTGAGCATCTTTTCAAGTCCGTCTGTCAACTGGTTGGGTGTCGTCGTGAGCGTCATCACAGAGGAGCCAATGATCAGAAATCCAAGCCGTATTGACAACAGTACCGCAAGCCGTACCCCCTCCTGTGTGACTGTGAGTTTCCACAGATGCAGAATCGGCTCTCCGGGCGTCAGAAACAGATTGAAAATCACCGTGATCGACAGCAGAAATACAATGGATTTCATTCCTTTGACCATAAATCGGAAGGGCACGCCAGACAGCCTGATCACCAGCGCCAGAAAAAGCGCTGCTGTCACATATCCTCCTACTCCGTCAAAGACAAACAGCGATATGATAAAAAGAATTGTCGTCCCCAGCTTTACCCTTGGGTCCAGTCTGTGAATGACAGAATCCGCCTGATAATATTGTCCTAGTGTGATATCCCTGAGCATAATCCGACCCCTATCTTTCTCTAAAATACGCCAGTATTTCCTGCTTGGCTTCCTCGATCGTTGTCACCTCACCGCTGACATCGTACCCATGTTCGCGCAGTTCTTTCATAATATAAGTTACCTGCGGCGCTGCAAGCCCCACAGCCTCGAGTGACTGATACTGTCTAAACACTTCCCTCGGCTCATCGTCATACATCACGCGCCCCTTGTTCATGACGATGATCCTGTCTACATATTTTGCCACATCATCCATGCTGTGAGACACCAATAGAACCGTGATGCCCGTCTCTTTTTTTAGTTTCGCGATCTGGTCCAGAATCTCATCCCGTCCCTTGGGGTCCAATCCTGCTGTCGGTTCGTCCAAGATCAGCACCTGCGGTTTCATTGCCAGAACGCCCGCGATCGCAACACGCCGTTTCTGCCCGCCAGACAGATCAAAGGGGGACTGGTAAAAATACGCATCCTCAAGTCCCACCAGCTTCAGCGCTGCGTATGCCCTCAGCTCGACTTCCTTTTGGGTTAAGCCAAGATTTTTCGGTCCAAAGCATACATCTGAAAACACATCTGTCTCAAACAGCTGATGCTCTGGATACTGAAATACAAGCCCAACCTTGCTGCGCAGCTTCTTTTTGTCAAATCCCTCCGAATCAATATCTTCCCCGTTAAAATAGACAGCTCCCGAGGTCGCTTTCATCAGCCCGTTCAAATGCTGCACCAAGGTCGATTTGCCAGAGCCCGTATGACCGATCAGGCCAATAAACTGTCCATCTGGTATGACCAGACTGATATTGTCCAAAGCCCTGACTGCCATCGCCGTATCTTCTCCATATATATGACTTACTTTATCCAATATAATAGGCATCGTCCTCCGCCCTTTCTCTATCGCATGCACTGGTCCAGCGCTTCCCGGAATTCCCGGTTTGTGAGTACGCCCTTTGGCATGGGGAACCCTTCCTTTGCCAGTTCATGCGCCAGCAATGTCACCTGCGGCACATCAAGCCGCAGTTCCTTTAGCTTCTCCACCTCGGAAAACACTTCTCTTGGGGTGCCCTGTATGGCAACTTTTCCCTGATCCATCACATACACCTTGTCGGCATAAATTACCTCTTCCATATAGTGCGTGATAAGTATGACTGTAATCCGCTCCACGTCGTTCAATGCCCGCACTGCACGAATCACTTCCCTGCGCCCTTGGGGGTCCAGCATCGCAGTCGGCTCATCCAGAACAATGCATTTGGGATGCATGGCAATCACGCCCGCAATGGATACTCTCTGCTTCTGCCCACCCGAGAGCTTGTTGGGAGAAAATTTGCGAAACTGATACATGCCGACTGCCTTCAGGCTTTCCTCCACCCGCTCCCAGATTTCCTTTGTCGGCACGCCCATATTTTCAGGGCCAAATCCCACATCCTCCTCGACAATCTGTCCGATGATCTGATTATCAGGATTTTGAAAAACCATGCCGGCTGTCTGGCGGATATCCCACACATATTTCTCCTCTTTTGTATCCTTCCCGTCTACCCATACGGTCCCCTCCGCAGGATACAGAATCGCATTCAGATGCTTTGCCAGCGTTGATTTGCCAGAACCATTGTGGCCCAAGACTGCCACAAAGTCACCCTGTTCTATATCAAGACTTACATCATCCACAGCAGTTGTGATGCCTTCTACATTTCCCTCTTCGTCCCGCCTGATATACTCATACACCAGATCTCTGACTTTAATGATTCCCATTTTTATCCTCCATGCTGCCGCCTGCGGTTTATTTTTTGCGCATATCATCTTCCTGTATTTTCTGCTGCATAAATGCCTGATAAAGCTTCCTGCGCTGTAATACTTCCTTGTGTTCCTGATCTAATTGAATCTGTCTCTTGATCGTCTCCGCAAGCCAGATCGCCCGAATCTTCTCAAGCACTTCCTCCTCCCTGCTCTTGGAGGTCCCTGTCATCCTGTCTGTATATTCTTTGCCGTATTGCTGTGTCTGCTGCTGCCGCTTCTTATTTGTCTTGTATTCCTCGTCCCATCTCTGTAGTTTTTCCCGTTCTTTTTCTTTGTCCTTCTGTTTTTTATAACTGGCTTTTGCCGAAGCTGTGCTTGCATAAACCTTTGCAGGTCTCACATTGGCAGCATTTGCTGTGTAGGCAGCCGCCCCCATCGGATTTGACGCAAACGGCGTATTGTACTGCCAGCTGCCTGTATTGTATCTGGGTGCCTGCACATTCGCGGCAGATGGCGGCTCAGATGGCTTTATGGTCCTTGGATTGTTCATCAAATACTCATATGCGTCCTGCACTTTAATATAATATTCTTTTGTATCTGAATCTGGATTGGCGTCTGGATGATATAATTTTGCCTTATACCGGTATGCTCTTTTAATCTGTTCCTCCGAGGCATTCTCGCCAATACCCAGAAAGTAACATGCCTCTCTCCTTGTCATCTTGCTATTTTGATTCATCATATACACATCCCTCTCAATAATCCTAATTACGGACTATGAAAAATAAGCTGCACTGGTCGTCATTCAGAAGTATAGGAACACTGTCCTATATTTCTGAATGATTACCAATTTCATGATAAATTATGCCAAAAACGCTCCCAAAGGCTGGGAGCGCATCTGCATACAAAAACGGTTTTCTATTATACAAACTCAAGCACTACCTGCATAGCACCGTCGCCCTTACGCTGACCAATTTTGATGATTCTGGTATATCCGCCGTTGCGTCCAGTATACTTGGGTGCAATTTCATCAAATAACTTTGCTACAAGGTCAATTTCCTTCGTATTTCTCTTTTTGCCAGCATTCTTTGTCGGTACTTCCTTTACGCTGTACAGCACTTTGAGCATCTGTCTCCTCGCATGAAGTCTTGAGGGCTGATCCTTCTTGATCTCCTTCTCCACCTCATCATAGACGGTCACTCTCTTACCATTCTTTTCCTCTTTGACTCTCTTGCCATTCGCATCTTTTCTGGGAACTTTTGCTGTTACTTTCACCATGTCAAAGTTATCTTTTTCCTTGACTGCCATTGCAACCAGACCTTCTACGATTTTCTGGACTTCCTTGGCTCTTGCCTCTGTCGTGATGATTCTGCCATTCTTGCTTGCTACTAACGATGTCACCTGACCTCTCAGCAATGCTTTTCTCTGGTCTGATGTTCTTCCGAGTTTTCTATAACCTGCCATATTTGGCTCCTTTCGTTGCGAGGACACATTACCCTCATTGGTGGAACAAATGACAACGCACTTTGGTCTTACTTATCAAATGTTGGTTTATAATTTCCATCTTTGAGCACAGGTGCGAACACTTTGGGATTACCGCCCCTGCATTTTATTCAAGTTTACGGCTCACTCATCTATTGGACTGAGCTGTAAACCTAACTCCTTTAATTTTGCCAATACTTCGTCTAACGACTTGCGTCCCAGATTGCGGACTTTCATCATGTCCTCCGGTGTGCGGTTTGTCAGTTCTTCGACGGTATTGATGCCTGCTCTCTTTAAGCAGTTGAATGAACGGACGGACAACTCAAGCTCGTCGATGTTCATCTCAAGCACTTTCTCTTTTTCGTCATCTTCTTTCTCGATCATGACCTCTGCATTCTTTGCATTTTCAGAGAGATTGATGAACAGTTTCAGATGCTCGCTCAGCACCTTTGCCGCCAGACTGACTGCCTCGTCGGGCGCCAATGTCGCATCTGTATATACATCTAATGTCAGCTTATCATAATCTGTAATCTGACCTACACGGGTATTTTCTACGGTAACATTTACTCTTTCTACAGGAGTGTATATGGAATCCACTGCTATGACACCGATTGGCAAATCCTCGCTCTTATTTTTATCCGCGCTGATATAGCCCCTACCCTTTGTAATGATTATTTCCATGTAAAGTTTACTGTCTTTGCTGCCGTTTAATGTAGCGATCACCTGATCTGGATTCATGATCTCTATGTCCTGATCGACCTGAATGTCCGACGCCCTGACAACACCTTCACCTTCGAAATCGATAATTGCCTTTTTTACTTCATCAGTTTCGCAGCTATTTTTGATCGCCAGACTTTTCAGATTCATGATGATCTCTGTCACATCCTCCTTCACGCCCGGAATCGAGCTGAACTCGTGTAACACGCCATCAATCTTGACCTGACTTACAGCTGCACCGGGTAAGGAAGCAAGCATAATTCTTCTAAGAGAATTACCCAGTGTAATTCCGTATCCTCTCTCCAAAGGCTCTACTATAAACTTACCATACCTTTTGTCTTCAGAGATTTCTGCCACTTCAATATTTGGACTGTCAAAATCAAATGCCAACACTGTAAATACCCTCCTTTTATGAATGTGATGATAAAGTGCAACAATAGAAAGTACACAAACGCGCACTTCCTACTGTCAAATTCTTCTTTTCTGCCTATATGCACTTCATGACATACCCGAACACATTCCTGTCATGCCCTAAAGCACAGCACCGTCAAATTACTTAGAATACAACTCGACGATAAGCATCTCATCTACAGGAACATCAATTACTTCTCTTGAAGGAAGCTCTTTCACCGTGCCCTTGAAATTCTCCTGATCAACATCCATCCATTCAGGAACCAACCTGCCGTTTGTTGCCTCAGCAATATCTTTATATCTCTGTAAGCTTCTGGACTTCTCTCTGATCTCCACAACGTCACCAGCACTGATCAGATAGGAAGGAATATTGACGCACTTCCCATTTACCAGCACATGCTTATGCCCTACAACTTGTCTGGCTTCTTTTCTTGTTCTGGCAAAGCCCATTCTGAATACGACGCTGTCAAGCCTTCTCTCAAGCAGAACCATGAGATTCTCACCGGTCATGCCCTTCATACGGTCTGCCTTCTCATAATAGTTGCGGAATGGCTTCTCCAAAACGCCATAGATAAACTTTGCTTTCTGCTTCTCTCTAAGCTGCAAACCATACTCACTCATCTTCTTGCCAGCTCTTGAAGACTTTCTTTTAGACTTCTTACCATATCCCAAAAATACAGGATCCAAATCAAGAGATCTGCATCTTTTAAGTACAGGAACTCTATTCACTGCCATGTTTTTATCCTCCTAAAATCTGCGCACCTGATACACAACCATACAGATGCATACATGTCATACTATCGATTAAACTCTGCGGCGCTTTGGCGGGCGGCATCCGTTATGAGGAACCGGTGTGACATCCTTAATGCTGGTCACTTCAAGACCACAAGCCTGAAGTGCACGAATCGCTGCCTCTCTGCCTGAACCCGGACCTTTCACCATAACATCTACAGATTTTAAGCCATGTACCAAAGCTGCTTTCGTAGCTGTTTCTGCTGCCATCTGAGCAGCATATGGAGTAGATTTCTTTGAACCTCTAAATCCCAGACCACCAGCACTTGCCCATGAGAGTGCATTTCCCTCATTGTCTGTCAATGTAACAATTGTATTGTTAAATGATGACTGGATATGTGCCTGTCCCCGTTCAACGTTTTTCTTTACGCGCTTTTTTGTTACTTTTTTTGCAACCTTTTTAGCCATTTTAAACTAACCTACTTTCTCATTCTATAAACTAAAACTACTTCTTCTTGTTCGCAACAGTTCTCTTGGGACCTTTTCTTGTTCTTGCATTTGTCTTTGTCTTCTGACCGCGAACAGGGAGTCCCTTTCTGTGACGGATCCCGCGATAGCATCCAATTTCCTGTAATCTCTTGATATTCAGGGCAATTTCACGTCTGAGATCACCCTCAACCATATACTCCTCATCAATGATCGCACTGATCTTCTTCACGTCGTCATCTGTCAGATCTCTGACACGGATATCAGGATTTACACCTGCCTTCTCCAAAATCTTGTTTGAGCTTACTCTGCCTATGCCATAGATGTAAGTCAACCCGATTTCTACACGTTTCTCTCTTGGTAAGTCAACACCAGCAATACGAGCCATGTTAAATTCCTCCATTTTGTTTCGTGACCGGACTTGCTGCATCCGCTCACTGATTAATAGTAAACTAATTGATTGGGGCAGTTTTGCCCGACCGGATACAGACCCGGTTTGTCCGATACTGATAATCGGGGCAGAATCGTCTTGTTTTTTCTGCCACTCCAATAAATCATTGAAGTTTTTTACGCGAAACTTTTCTCGGTATCAAGAAGTAAACACACAACAGACCAACTTTCTGTTATATATTTATAGCACCTATTCGTTTTGACGGATTTGAATAAGTGCTTCAGCCGCATTATTCATACAGATTAAGAGGATTGAATTAACCCTGTCTCTGCTTGTGCTTGGGATTCTCACAGATAATTCTGATCTTCCCTTTTCTCTTGATCACTTTGCATTTCTCGCAAATAGGTTTTACTGATGATCTAACTTTCATGTTAAACCCTCCTTTCAAAAAGACCGTTTTACATTATATCATGCAGTTCGGGCAAATGCAAGCCCTATAATCAAAATAATTTTATAATTTACTTATCCCGCCATATAATCCGTCCCTTGGATAAATCATACGGCGACAACTCTAATGTTACCTTATCACCCGGAAGGATACGAATGAAATTCTGTCTCAACTTTCCACTGATATGAGCGAGTACTCTATGACCGTTTTCTAACTCCACCTGAAACATTGTGTTGGGGAGCTTCTCTACTACTGTTCCTTCGATTTCAATTACATCGGACTTTGACATTATTTTACCTCCTTAATGTCTCTACAATATAACTTTATTAAATGTTTTATATCCTCGTTTGTCACAGACGGGATCTCAAGCCTTGGGTGATCATTCTTAATGATCTGTATATGCCTCTTATTCTTTTTCTTCGGTTTGTCAACAGTTCTCACCGTCCCGTTGGCAACATATACAAAATCCTTCGTCTCCTCCACGATAAGATACACTTCGCCCTTATCGTGTCCTGCCAGCGAATATGCCAAAAAACCAATCATTCTCTTTCTCCTGTTTCTTTGTGACTGAACATCACAAAAGAGTAAGAATCTCCGGTTCACCGTCTGTTATCAGAATTGTATTCTCATAATGTGCAGATAATGATCCATCCTCAGTAACTACGGTCCAGTTGTCATCCAGCCACTCGACATCACCGCATCCCATGTTGATCATGGGCTCCACCGCAAGTGTCATGCCGGCACGAAGTTTCATACCGCGCTTTTTCTGCCTGAAGTTGGGCACTTCCGGCTCCTCGTGAAGGGATGTCCCTATGCCATGCCCCACCAGATCACGGACAATGCCATACCCAAACTGCGATACATAATGATCAATGGTATTGGATATATCATGAAGGTGATTTCCAGCCGTCGCTTTCTTGACTCCCTCAAAAAATGATTTTTTGGTCTCCTCTATGAGTTTCTGTGCCTCCGGGCTAATCCGCCCCACACCGTGCGTTCTGGCTGCATCCGAATGGTATCCCTTATAGATCAGTCCGCAGTCAAGACTCACAATATCACCCTCCTGCAAGATTCTGTCTGATCTGGGGATTCCGTGCACCACCTCGTCGTTCACCGACACACAGATGGATGCCGGATAGCCATTATAGTGCAGAAAGTTAGGCACACATCCCATATCCCGGATCAGTTTCTCTCCAAGCTGGTCAATAAAGAGTGTCGATATCCCCGGCTCAATTGCCTGCCCAAGCTCCTCATGTACTTTTGCCAGAAGTCTGCATGACTTCCGCATCAGATCAATCTCACGCTGTGACTTTATTGTAACGGCCATTTCCTAATTCCCCCGCACCATATCTCTCATTAAGACAAAATAGTAACGATCGACTCAAATACATCCTTCATGTCCACAGTACCATCCACAGACTTCAGCACGCCCTTCGCCTCATAGAACTCAATGAGCGGCTGTGTCTGCTTATGATACACGTCAAGACGGTTCTTCACAGTTTCTGGCTTATCGTCATCTCTTAAAATAAGCTCTGCATTACAGGTATCGCAGATGCCCTCCTTCTTGGGCGGAATGTGTACAACATGGTAGGTTGCACCACAGTTCACGCAGGCACGTCTTCCTGACATTCTGTTGATAATGTTCTCATCTGGCACATCGACATTGATCGCATAATCAATCTTGTCTCCCAGCTCTGTAAGCGCCTTGTCAAGCACTTCTGCCTGTGGAATTGTTCTGGGAAAACCGTCTAACACATAACCATTCTTGCAATCCTCCTGTGCCACTCTGTCCAGCAGGATTTTTACTGTGAGCTCATCTGGTACCAAAAGCCCCTGATCCATATACTTCTTTGCTTCCATCCCAAGCTCTGTGCCATTCTTGATATTTGCCCTGAAGATATCGCCTGTAGAAATATGCGGGATCGCAAACTTCTCTGCGATCATCTTTGCCTGTGTTCCTTTTCCTGCTCCCGGTGCACCTAACATAATAATCTTCATCCTGATTTCCTCCTTAAAAATAAATAATTTAACGACTACATTGCTGTTCAAAACAGCCTCAATTCAATTTATCCAGCCGCTCTTACACTGGATACCCTCAATTCAGACTGTTTCCATCCTCGATAACATAATGGATAGAAGCAAAGCACCCGCTTTGCTTCTATTCTAATTTTTCATGACTGTCCGATCATCATTCATTCAAAAAGCCTTTATAATTGCGCACAAGCATCTGTGACTCAATCTGTTTGATCGTCTCAAGCACAACGCTGACGATAATGATCAAACTCGTTCCGCCAAAAGAAACGGATGCCTTAAATACACCGTTGAAGAAGAACGGCACGACTGCCACAATCACAAGTCCGATAGCGCCAATAAATATAATGGCATTGAGCACTTTATTCAGATAATCACTGGTCGGTTTTCCCGGTCTGATACCCGGTATAAATCCACCCTGTTTCTTCATATTATTTGCAATCTCTAATGGATTAAATGTCAATGAAGTATAGAAATAAGCAAAAAATACTGTCAATATAATATACACTACAAGACCTATTGAGTATCCCAGCTGAGACGGATTGCACCAGTTATCCTGATTCAGGCCGTTCAGAATCTGTCTCCAGAAGCCAGTTCCTTTATATCCCACTAAAGTTGAGATCACAATTGGAAACTGCATCAGGGAGGAGGCAAAGATAATCGGGATAACGCCTGCTGTATTGACCTTTAACGGCAGGAATGTCATCTGACCGCCCACCATCTTGTTTCCTTGAAGTTTTTTTGCATACTGCACTGGAATCTTGCGCATTGCACTGTTGAGAATGACAACAAACACGGTCATCGCAAGAATGATTGCAAGTATAATCAATGCTGCAACCACCGCAAGCGGAACTGATTTTCCTTTGCAGAACTGTTCATACAATTTTGCAAAGTCGTCCGGCAGACGGGAGATAATGTTGATAACAAGCACGATTGAGATTCCGTTACCGACACCCTTCTCTGTGATGCGCTCACCAATCCACATCAGGAATGCACTGCCCGCTGTCAGTACTGCAACCACTGTGATGATCTCGAGCGGTCCATACTTCTGAAGCAGTCCCTGATTGCCAAATCCGATTGCCATCGCTGCACTCTCAATCAATGCCAGCGCGATCGTGACATAGCGTGTGATGGAAGCAATCTTTTTTCTGCCATCCTCTCCATCTTTCTGCATCTCCTCGAGCTTTGGAATTGCAATGGTGAGCAGCTGCATAATGATGGAAGATGTAATATACGGTGTGATATTCAGTGCAAATACAGACATTCTCGAAAAGGAACCGCCGGTAAATGCATCAAAAAAGTTAAACGCGCCGCCTGTCTGTGCCTCAAACCATGATGCAAAATAATCTCTGTTTACGCCCGGAATCGGAAGCTGGGAGCCAAAACGAATGACTACCAGCATCAGAAAAGTAAACAAAAGCTTCCCTCTGATTTCCTTGATCTTGAATGCGTTCTTTAACGTAGAAAACATTAAATCACCTCTGCTGTTCCACCAAGTGCCTCAATCTTCTCCTTCGCGGATGCACTAAATGCATTGGCCTGAACATTGAGCTTCTTGGTTAATTCTCCTCTGCCTAAAATCTTTACTCCATCTCTTGGATTTTTAACGATTCCAGTCTCGATTAATGTGTCTACTGATACGGTAGCTCCATCCTCGAATCTCTCTAATACTTCAAGGTTGATTGCAACGATTTCCTTTGTGTTCCTATTGTGGAAGCCTCTCTTAGGAATACGTCTGTATAAAGGCATCTGACCGCCTTCAAAACCCGGTCTTGGCGCTCCTGAACGAGCCTTCTGACCCTTGTGGCCCTTGCCGGCTGTCTTGCCGTTTCCTGAACCGTGTCCACGGCCTCTTCTAAAATTATCACTGTGCTTAGAGCCCTCGGCAGGTCTTAAATTAGATAATTCTAAACTCATTTTCTGACACCTCCCTTATCTATGCTTCTTCAACTTTAACTAAATGATTTACTTTGCGAATCATGCCTCTGGTTGCTGCATTGTCAGGAAGCTCTACTGTCTTGTGAAGCTTTGTGAGTCCCATTGCCTCCACCGTCGCCTTATTCTTTGGCACAGCACCGATTGTTGATTTGATTAAAGTAACTTTTAATGTCTTTGCCATCTTTCTCTACCTCCCTAAGCCATAATCTCGTCGATAGATTTACCACGATTTGCAGCTACCTGCTCAGGTGTCTTTAACTGTGAAAGACCAGCAATCGTAGAGAGTACTACGTTCTGCTTATTGTTGGAGCCTAAAGACTTTGTACGAATATTCTTAATACCTGCAAGCTCACATACGACACGTGCAGGACCTCCTGCGATGATACCTGTACCTTCAGGAGCTCTCTTTAACAATACGCTTGAAGAGCCATAGTTTCCGATAAAATCATGTGTTACAGAATTGTTCTCATCCATAGCAACTGTGATCAGATTCTTGATTGCGTCTTCTTTTCCCTTGCGGATCGCCTCAGGGATTTCTACGGCCTTACCAAGTCCGGCGCCTACGTGACCGTTTCCGTCACCTACAACTACCAGAGCGGTAAACCGCATGTTACGTCCACCCTTAACAGTTTTGGTTACGCGCTTAATAGTTACAACCTTATCTGTTAATTCAAGCTGACTAGCATCAATGATTGTACGTTTCATGTGATTTTCTCCCTTCCTAGAATACCAAGCCAGCTTCTCTTGCTGCCTCAGCTAAAGCTGCAATTTTTCCGTGGTATAAAAAGCCGCCTCTGTCAAAAACTACTTCCGTGATACCCTTATCCATTGCTCTCTTTGCAATTACTTTGCCTAAATATGCTGCTGCCTCAACGTCATTGGTCTTTTTCAGTTCAGCCTTTACTTCTTTCTCCACTGTAGAAGCTGCAACTAATGTGTTTCCAACGGTATCGTCAATAATTTGAGCATACATATGATTATTGCTTCTGAACACTGCCAGACGCGGTCTCTCTGATGTACCGCTTAAACGGTTACGTATTCTCATGTGTTTCTTTGCACGCAGTTCTGCTCTTGATCTCTTACTAACCATTTTTTACGCCCTCCTTATTTACTTCTTACCAGTCTTACCAACTTTACGTCTGATTGTCTCATCAGCATACTTGATACCCTTGCCCTTGTATGGTTCAGGTCTTCTCTTGTCTCTGATCTCAGCCGCGAATTGTCCAACTTTTTCTTTATCAATACCCTTTACGATAATGATGTTCGTACCTTCCAGTACGGTCTCAATTCCTTCTGGGTCAATCATCTCTACCGGATGCGAATATCCCAGAGATAATGTTAATTTCTTTCCTGCTTTTGCTGCTCTGTAACCTACACCGTTTACTTCGAGCTTCTTCTCATAACCGGATGTCACACCGACAACCATGTTATTCACCAGCGTCCTTGTAAGGCCGTGCAAGGACTTCATTTTCTTCAGATCATTTGGTCTTGCAACTGTTACCTCTGCACCTTCCACTTTGATTTCCATCTCAGCCGGAAGCACTCTCTCAAGTGTTCCCTTTGGACCTTTTACAGTCACTTTATTATTTTCTGCAACTTCCACAGTAACACCTGCGGGAATCGCGATTGGCATTCTTCCTATACGTGACATGCCCGTACCTCCTAAAAATTCTTTCATTAATAAATTCTTTCCGTCGTCACCAAACAAACGCTAATACCTCACCGCCAACCTGAAGGCGTCTTGCTTCCTTATCTGTCACAACACCCTGATTGGTAGAGATGATCGCGATCCCAAGTCCGCCAAGTACCTTTGGCAGCTCATCCTTACCGGCATAGATACGAAGCCCCGGCTTAGAGATTCTCTTCAAACCTGTGATAATCTTCTCATTCTTGTCTGCGCCGTACTTCAATGTAATATGAATCGTATTGAACGAACCATCTTCCACAACGTCAAACGCCTTTATATAACCTTCATCTAAAAGGATCTGCGCGATCGCCAGTTTCATCTTGGATGAAGGAACATCTACTGTATCATGCTTTGCAGTGTTCGCATTACGAATTCTTGTGAGCATATCTGCAATAGGATCATTCATTGTCATTTCAGTTTCCTCCTTAAATACTTTACGCCGAAAAATGCGGATGCATTCTTCCAACCGAAATCTAGTATTTCTTAGACAGCGTTTTTTGCTGTCTTAGAAATTCTTTTCGGTTTTTTTACCAACTTGCCTTCTTCACACCGGGAATCTGACCCTTATATGCCAACTCACGGAAGCATATTCTGCAAATTCCGTACTTTCTTAAATACGCATGTGGACGGCCACAGATTCTGCAACGACTGTACTCCTGTGTAGAAAACTTGGGTTTGCGCTGCTGCTTTATTTTCATTGCTGTTTTAGCCATGAGAATTTACCTCCTTATTATTTAGCGAACGGCATGTTGAACTGTGCTAACAGCTCACGTGCTTCCTCATCACTCTTGGCAGTTGTCACGAATACGATATCCATACCTCTTACTTTATCTACCTTGTCATACTCAATCTCCGGGAAGATAATCTGCTCTTTGATACCAAGTGCATAGTTTCCTCTGCCGTCAAATCCATTGGGATTGACACCTCTAAAGTCACGTACTCGAGGAAGTGCAAGATTTACAAGGCGGTCTAGGAACTCATACATCTTCTCGCCGCGAAGTGTTACCTTACATCCGATTGCCATCCCCTCACGAATCTTGAAATTCGCAATTGCCTTCTTCGCCTTTGTGGTTACAGCCTTCTGGCCTGTGATGATCTCCATGTCCTTCACAGCGGACTCTAACGCCTTTGCATTGTCCTTTGCCTCACCGACACCCATGTTGACCACAATCTTGTCAAGTTTGGGAACTTCCATGACATTCTTATATCCAAACTTCTTGACCATAGCATCTACGATCTCGTTCTTATATATCTCTTTCAGTCTACTCACCAGTCTAGTCCTCCTTTCCTAGAATTAATCAATTACGTCGCCTGTTGTCTTTGCGAAACGTACTTTCTTATCTCCTTCCATCCGAAAACCAACTCTCGTTGCTTTTCCCTTGTGAAGATACATTACGTTTGAAATATCAATAGGAGCTTCTTTCTGGATAATGCCGCCAGTCTGGTTGGCAGCGGAAGGCTTTGCATGCTTTGATACCATGTTGACACCCTCTACCAACACCTTTGCGTTCTTGGTGTCAACAGACAAAACCTTGCCCTCTTTGTCTTTATCTTTACCGGCGATCACTTTGACTGTATCGCCCTTCTTTATCTTTAACATTCCGGCACCTCCTTATAATACTTCAGGAGCTAAGGAAACAATCTTCATAAACTGTTTCTCACGAAGCTCTCTTGCCACTGGCCCAAAAATACGTGTTCCCCTCGGAGTCTTATCATCCTTGATGATCACAGCAGCATTTTCATCAAATTTAATATAAGAACCGTCCTTACGACGAGCGCCCTTTACGGTACGTACAACTACAGCTTTCACTACATCGCCTTTTTTTACAACGCCGCCTGGTGTTGCATCTTTAACGCTAGCAACGATCACATCGCCAATGCTTGCATATCTTCTTGTAGATCCACCCATAACCCTGATGCAGAGCAATTCTTTTGCACCAGTATTATCAGCGACTTTCAGTCTGCTTTCCTGTTGTATCATGCTTATTCTCCTTCCAAAACCGTGCTATGCCATGCACCGCACTGCTCTTAAAATCTATTTTACTCTTTCGATCACTTCGACAAGTCTCCATCTCTTATCCTTTGACAAAGGTCTTGTCTCCATAACTTTCACGGTATCGCCAATATTACACTCATTGTTCTCGTCATGCGCTTTCAGCTTATAAGTTCTCTTAACGATTTTTCCGTAAAGAGGATGCTTCACATGATCTTCCACAGCAACCACGATCGTCTTCTGCATTTTGTTGCTCACAACCTTGCCTGTACGTGTTTTTCTCAAATTTCTTTCCACGACCATTTTCCTCCTACTCTGCACTCTTCAGATTTGCAGCAATGACAGTCTGAATCCTTGCAATATTTCTTCTGACTTCCTTGATTCTGGCTGTGTTATCCAACTGGTTTGTTGCATTCTGAAATCTCAAATTGAAAAGTTCTTTTTTTGCAGAAACTAATTCCTGTGATAATTCTGCGGCTGATTTGGTCCTTAAATCCTCTACATACTTATTAGTTTTCATTTACTGCACCGCCTTCCAAATCTGCTTTAGAAACGATCTTACACTTACAAGGAAGCTTGTGTGTTGCAAGACGTAAAGCTTCTTTTGCTACATCCTCAGCGACTCCGCTGATCTCAAACATTACACGACCGGGCTTTACGACTGCTACCCAGTACTCCAGTGTTCCCTTTCCTGAACCCATTCGTGTCTCAGCAGGCTTTGCTGTCACAGGCTTATCCGGGAATATCTTAATCCATACCTTACCACCACGCTTGATATAACGTGTCATGGCGATACGGGCTGCTTCGATCTGATTGGATTTAATCCAGCATGGTTCTGTTGCCACGATACCATACTCACCATACGTAATTGTATTACCTCTCTGAGCTTTACCTGTCATTGTACCGCGGAACTGTTTACGGCGCTTTACTCTTTTTGGCATTAACATTATTTATCGCTCCCTTCCTTATTTCCCTTTGTAGGAAGTACTTCGCCCTTGTAGATCCAAACCTTTACACCAAGCTTGCCATAGGTTGTATCTGCCTCTGCGAAACCATAATCTATATCTGCTCTAAGTGTCTGAAGAGGAATCGTCCCCTCATTATAAAACTCTGTACGAGCCATATCTGCTCCACCAAGACGTCCTGAAACAGCCGCCTTAATACCCATTGCACCTGCCTTCATGGTTCTGCCCATGCAGGACTTCATCGCACGTCTGAAGGATACACGGTTCTCAAGCTGCTGTGCAATATTCTCTGCTACCAGCTGCGCATCTCTGTCTGGTCTCTTGATCTCCTTGATATCAACAAGCACATTTTTGCCTGTGAGTTTCTGGAGTTCCTTCTTTGTGATCTCGATCTCTGCACCGCCCTTGCCGATGACAACGCCCGGCTTTGCTGTGAACACGATCACTTTCACTCTGTCAGATGCTCTCTCAATCTCAATTTTAGAGACACCTGCACTAAACAATTTCTTCTTTAAAAATTTTCTGATATTATAATCTTCTACTAAATAATCAGCAAAATCAGCATCAGCATACCATTTTGAATCCCAATCCTTGATAACGCCGACTCTCAGTCCATGAGGATTAACTTTCTGTCCCATTTTCTTCCTCCTATCTCTCGTCAAGCACGATTGTAATGTGGCTCATTCTCTTCTCGATTCTGTAAGCCCTGCCCTGTGCCCTTGGTCTAACTCTCTTCATTGTAGGTCCCTTATTTGCGTAACACTCTGCAATATAAAGGTTCTCGGCGTTCATACCGTTATTATTCTCAGCGTTTGCGATTGCTGACTCCAAAAGCTTCTTGATAATGCTGGAAGCATATCTGGGATTGTACTCTAAGATTCCCAGAGCGGTCTGTACATCCTTCCCTCTGATTGCATCCAATACGAAACATGCCTTCTGGACAGACACTCTAGCATAAGAAAGCTTTGCTGATGGTCTGGTTTCTCTGTTTTCTTCATTTCTCTTTCTTTTATAATTTGATCTGCTATATTTCTCTGCCATGGTTGAACCTCCTTTCAACTATCTGATTATTTTACTTTTGATTTCTTTTCGTCCTTGCCATGGCCTCTGTAGGTTCTGGTTGCAACGAATTCACCAAGTTTGTGTCCAACCATATCTTCTGTTACATATACAGGCACATGCTTTCTTCCGTCATGAACTGCAATTGTGTGACCCACAAAAGAGGGGAAAATTGTAGAACGACGTGACCATGTCTTAATTACTGATTTATTTCCTGACGCATTTAAGGCATCCACCTTCTTCAAAAGGCTAGCGTCTGCGAAAGGACCCTTTTTTAATGATCTTGCCATTTAGGTAATTCCTCCTTAATCATCTATATACTGTTTTAGATGGGAAGGCGATTGGATTATTTAATCGCCCTGCCATCCCTTCTTCTCACGATCAACTTGTTAGAAGCCTTCTTGCTCTTTCTCGTCTTGAGACCAAGTGCCGGCTTGCCCCAAGGTGTAGATGGACCCGATCTGCCGATGCCGGTCTTACCTTCACCACCACCATGTGGATGATCATTCGGGTTCATCACAGAGCCGCGGACTGTAGGTCTGATGCCCATATGGCGCTTGCGTCCTGCTTTACCGATCTTAATCAGGTTATGATCGCCGTTGCCGACAACCCCGATGGATGCTCTGCAAACAATCGGAACCATTCTCATCTCGCCTGAAGGAAGTCTGAGTGTCGCATACTTGCCTTCCTTCGCCATGAGCTGTGCACTGTTTCCAGCTGAGCGCACAAGCTGTCCGCCTTTGCCCGGATACAGCTCCACATTGTGTACATTGGTACCAACTGGAATCTCGGAGAGCGGCAGGCAGTTTCCGACTCTGATCTCTGCCTGAGGTCCGTTCATTACCTTCATGCCGTCTGTCAGTCCTTCCGGTGCAAGAATATATGCCTTCTGCCCGTCTTCGTAGCAGATCAAAGCGATGTTGGCAGATCTGTTTGGATCATACTCAATGCCGACAACCTTTGCTGAAATGCCATCTTTATTTCTCTTAAAATCAATGATTCTATATTTCTGTCTGTTTCCGCCGCCGTGATGTCTCACAGTAATTTTTCCCTGATTGTTACGTCCAGCGTGTTTCTTCTTTGATACACAAAGCGCTTTCTCAGGAGTCGTCTTTGTGATTTCGGAGAAGTCAGAGCTGGTCATATTTCTTCTCGAAGGTGTATATGGGTTGTATTTCTTAATTCCCATGATTGTTTCTCCTTTTCTATTTATTATCACACTTGATTGTGTATAGTCTAACCTGCCTTAACAGATGCTTCTTATAAGCCTGAGAAGATCTCGATCTCCTTGCTGTCCTCTGTCAGCTGCACGATTGCCTTCTTGGTCTTAGCGGTTCTGCCATAGACCATTCCGCGTCTTTTCTTCTTGCCGTCAAGATTCATCGTGTTGACCTTTGCAACCTTTGTTCCTTCGAACATCTTCTCAACAGCTTCCTTGATCTGGGATTTATTTGCCTCTGTATGAACGAGAAATGTATATTTCTTGTCGCCCATGCCTGCCATGCTCTTCTCTGTGATCACCGGTTTAAGGATCACGTCATAATATTTGATATCTGCCATTATGCGTACACCTCCTCAATCGTCTTTACAGCATCCTTTGTCAGAATCACGGTGCCGCCCTTCATCACATCATACACATTGATCGTATTTGTCAGCGCTGTCTGCACATTTGGAAGATTCCTTGCTGACATCACAACCTTCTCATCATTGTCATTCAGCACGACATATGCCTTCGCAACCTTTAAATTATCCATGACTGCCTTGAAATTCTTTGTCTTGATCTCATCGAACTTGAGCTCATCAATCACGATCAGCTTGTTCTCCTGAACTCTGCTTGTGAGTGCAGACTTGAGTGCTGCTCTCTTCTCTTTCTTATTCATTTTAAATGAATAATCTCTTGGCACCGGAGCAAATACGACACCGCCGCCCTTCCACTGTGGAGCCCTTGTAGAACCCTGTCTTGCATGACCTGTTCCCTTCTGTCTCCACGGCTTTCTGCCACCGCCTGATACTTCAGAACGTGTCTTTGCCTTCTGAGTACCCTGACGTTTGTTTGCAAGCTGTTGAACCACTGCCATGTGTACGAGATGTTCGTTGATTTCTACACCGAAGACATCATCGCTCAGGTCGATTGTCTCAACTTCCCTGCCTTCCATATTATAAACAGATACTTTTGCCATCTGTATGATCCTCCTTTCGTCCGCTCAATCCGCGAACCACTTTTTACGCATCTACTCTGGTAGTTTCTTTGAGTGTCACTAACGCTTTCTTTGGTCCCGGCACAGAGCCTTTCACCAAAAGCAGGTTCTTCTCAGCATCAACTCTCACAATCTCAAGATTCTGAACTGTCACTTTCACGCAGCCCATATGTCCCGGCATCCCCTTGCCCTTGAACACGCGGCTCGGTGATGAACATGCACCGTTGGAACCCTGATGACGGTGGAACTTAGAACCATGTGCCATCGGTCCTCTGTGCTGTCCATGTCTCTTGATTGCACCCTGAAATCCTTTTCCCTTGGAAACAGCAGATGCATCAATTTTATCTCCAACTGCAAAGATGTCTGCCTTGATCTCATTGCCCAATGCATACTCCTCTGCATTCTCAAACTTGAACTCTCTTAAAAATCTCTTAGAAGAAACGCCTGCCTTCTGAAAATGTCCCTTGAGCGCCTTGTTCACGCCATGTCTGTGCACGACTTCCTTCTTTCCGCCCTTGTCCTTGTTTACAATCTTGTCTTTCTTCTCTACAAAGCCGACCTGAACTGCCTTGTAACCATCATTTTCCTCTGTCTTGATCTGTGTCACGACACACGGACCAGCCTGAAGTACGGTTACAGGAATCAGCGAACCGTCTTCGTTGAAGATTTGAGTCATTCCGACTTTTGTAGCCAATATCGCTTTCTTCATTTCCTTACCTCCGTTTGTTCTACAGCGGAGCGCCTATTTGTATTGACAGCGCTCATACTAGTAGAAGGCCTATTTGTTTTTCATTTTGATATCAATATAAACACCCGCCGGCATCTCTAACCGCTGCAATGCATCGACAGTCTTTGGTGTCGGTGTGATGATATCGATCAGTCTCTTGTGCGTTCTCTGCTCGAACTGCTCTCTGGAATCCTTATACTTGTGAACCGCCCTCAAAATTGTCACTACCTCTTTCTTGGTAGGAAGGGGCACTGGTCCGCTCACCTGTGATCCATTCTTCTTAACTGTTTCAATTATTTTTTTGGCAGATGCATCAACCAACTGATGATCATAAGCTTTTAATGTAATTCTCATTACCTGACTTGCCATAAAAA